>Ga0255776_10003391_pt1 | contig 17199 bp, 15 predicted proteins | sample 071ome_19_FD_179974 | JGI IMG/M metagenome (GOLD analysis project Ga0255776, IMG submission 179974) | Coastal salt marsh microbial communities from the Groves Creek Marsh, Skidaway Island, Georgia - 071413AT metaG (version 2) | ecosystem: Environmental > Aquatic > Marine > Intertidal zone >... | reverse complement strand
GCATCCGGGGACTGGGTACAAAAGTAGGATTTCATTCTTGAGCATTACACGCAAGGCGGGTTTGCTCCTTTATATTCTACTTTCATTTTCCTGCAGGCATACAGAAAAAATCGAGCCTGTTGCGGATGCTGAGCTCGATGGGTTTTCTGGTGAAAATTCGTTGGTGATCGAAGACAAAATAAGTGTTAGTGAGGCAAGAATTGATAGGCTAAATGATGAAACTAGTTGGTTGAAGTTAAGGATTCGGGCGGTGGAAGCACGGAGAATAGCTGAACTCACCAAACTGTCCGAACTAGAACTTGCCCGGGAGATGGCAAAATATGGCAGGCTTAATGATCGTTTTCCGGGAGAGGTTGGCTTTCTTGAAACTGCTGATAGGTCGTTGTGGAACTATAAGTTAATGGAAAAAACAGCTGCATCTGAAAAAACAGCTGCTGTTTCCAGATTGATCGAACGTGATTTGAATGATTTGACAAAAAACCTTCAAACAAAATACGGAGATATTAAAATTATCAGCCCTTTTGAAGGTAACTGATCAAAAGGGGTAAATTCACTGTTTGTTTTTGAATTGAGATAATTGCTTGGCTGAGCAAAAATTGCTTTCATGCAGGATGTGGTGAATCAGTTAACGGCAAACCCTTTATTTAGCGTAGTGCTTGCTTTGCTAGCCTTACTTTTGATTTTTTTAGTACTTAAAAGTTTATTTAGAATTGCACTTTTTATGGTGGCCGTCTTTGCCCTTTACGCGGGTTATGTATATTTCTTTCAGGAGAAATTTCCTCTTCCACATATTGAGCTTACGCCGGAGACACTAAATCAATTAAGTGAAAAAGTGGGGGATTTTATCCCTGATTTGAATATTAGTGTGTTGGACTCAAATTTCACAAGGTTGCCCAAGGGGGAGTGATTGGTTATTCATTTTTTTCTTACACCATTTGTAAGTAAGTGAAAATTCCCTGGCCCCTATTTCTTGCATGGAAACAATTGTTTCCTACGAGCCGAAAAGTTTCCTTTTTTTCCCTTCTTGCTGTTATCGGAGTAGCTTTAGGAGTGAATGTGATGATTGTGGTGGTTGCCTTCATGAAAGGATTTCAGCAAAAATTCCGCGAAGACATCGTGGATGCACAGGGACATGCCCGTGCCATTCCACTTGGCCGGACCCGTGAATGGCAACAGCTTCAGGCTGAATTGCTTGAGAGACCAGAAGTTTCGGCAGTTTCTCCTTATCTTCAGGGTCCGGTTCTTGCCCAAAAAAAAGACGATCAATCGATTCCACTTGCCATTGGCCTTGATCTCAACGGTGGCCCTACAGTTCTTCCACTCGATGAGTTTTTATCCAATGGTCAGTTAAGGATGCAAGCTTATGAGGCCTTGGATGTAACCCCTGTTCCTTCAAGTAATGACATCAGTGATGATATTGTTTTTATAACTCAGTATGTGGCAAACAGACTTGGTGTAAGGCCAGGTACAATTTTGCGGATGGGGGCATCGCAAAGTATTAATGATGAAAATTTGGGCGTGGTTGTTCTTCGGCTCGATGCCAATGTGCCCTCAGCTGAATGGAATTTATCCTTCAGCGGAGACAATAAATGGATGTTGCGCTGTCCCGGGCTAAATTATGAAAAAATCTTAACTTCAGTTGATGGTATAATAGATGGCGGACCTGGCACTCCAGTCTTTAAAATAATCGATACTGGAAGTCGTCCAATAATAGGGGCAGAATCAATCTACCAAACTTTTGCAGCCTCCACCATCGAACTGTATTCGCCCTCTATGATTGAACGTGCACAATCAGATGAGGTGATCCCTCCCAAAGAAGCCAGGGTAGGAGGAGTGTTTGAGGTGCCTTGGCAGGGGTTTCATGCGGAAGCAATGATCGGCTCATTTCGTATGCTTGAGGATCTTCGTTTGGTTGATGGGTTGTGTGATGGTATGTTTATTAAGTTTTCCAGTGAAATATCCGGAGATGAGAATGCCCTGCTTTCAGTCTGTGAAGAGCTGGAAAAGCAGAGGTCTAAAAAGTGGGCATTTGTTCCATGGTTTGTGGAGAATGCCTGGTTTTTTGACCTGCTAAAGTTCGAGGAGTATTTGATGATTTTAATAATGGTCCCGATTGGGCTGGTTGCAGCATTTGCCATTGCCATTGCCCTGATGACTACAGTGCTGCGCAAGATTCGCGAGATTGGATTACTTGTGGCGATGGGAGGGGCGAGAGGATCGGTGGGTTCCATCTTTTGTCTGCAGGGATTTTTAATCGGGTTGCTTGGGGCAGTACTGGGCTGTGGCTTGGCTCTGCTTTTCATTCGTTTCCGTGATGAGATTATGTCCTTTATTGTGGTGAGAATTGCGGGAGATGAGGGGAAATCGGGTGTCGCTCAGTTCTATGATTTTTACAGCCTGAGTGTACCTTATCCCTGGGATTCTCCGGAGAGTGCTTCCACATTCCTGACTTTTGGATTGTTTGCAGTATTGGTTTCGACAGTTGCAGGGCTGATCCCTGCCTGGCGTGCCGCCAGGATGAATCCGGCAGATGCATTACGAAATGAATAAGCAGATCGTTTTAGAAGCCAGGGGAATTTCCAAAACTTTTCGATTGGGGGACCAGATTTTGCAGGTACTTCAATCCATCGATCTTTCCTTGGAAGAGGGGTCATCCTTAAGCATCAGAGGAGAATCGGGATGCGGAAAAACAACTCTGCTAAACATTCTAGCCCGCATTGAGAATGCGGATCAGGGAACCGTGTCCTGGGCGGAGCAAAAGATGCGGTGTGACCGCAGAGCGGGTCGTAGCGAGGTCGCTTTGCGTGCCAGTTTCCTGGGCGTTGTTTATCAGGCATACTATTTGGTGCCTGAGCTTGATGTGCTGGAAAATGTCACCCTGTCAGCCCGGTTGTCAGGAGGATTGAACCAGGCGACAGTCGAACGTGCTCATTTTCTTCTCAAGCACATGGGCGTGGAAGATAAGGCGAAGCAAATTCCAGGAAAGCTTTCCGGAGGAGAGAGACAACGTGTGGCGATTGCCCGGGCACTTCTGAACCGCCCCAAGGTACTGCTGGCGGATGAGCCGACGGGCAACCTTGATGAGAGAACAGGTGAAGAGGTGATGAACCTTCTCCTCCAAGCCTGCTCGGAGGAGGATGCGTCCCTTGTGCTGGTTACTCATAATCTTTCCTTTGCCCAAGCCACCGATCAGCAGGTATTTCTGACCGAGGGAAAATTGAACAGGGTTTGACCCTCCGTGGTTCTTCCCTCATGAAAAGGGGTATGCAAACAACCCTTAAGTGCGGAGTGGCCGGAGTCGGCTACCTTGGTAAACATCATGCACGGCTTTATCATGCTCTCGATGGGGCTGAACTGTCGGGGGTTTTTGAACCGAATGACGATGCCGCCAATGCGGTTTGTGCCGAGTATGGCTGTAACCGGTTTTCCAGTTTAGAGGAACTGGGTGCTGCCTGTGATGCGGTCAGTGTAGTTTGTCCAACCGACCGGCATGCTGAAGTTGCCCTGAAGTTAATTGATCACGGTTGCCATGTGCTGGTGGAAAAGCCGTTATGTGTCTCCTCTCAGGAAGCAGAATCGATACTGGAAAAAGCGAATTCAGCCAAAGTGCTGGTACAGGTTGGTCATATCGAGCACTACAATCCGGTGATGAATTTTTTAGAAGGAGAAGTTAAAGAGCCTAGGTATCTGACTGTCGAGCGGCTTGCTCCCTTTCAGCCTCGGGGCACTGAGGTTGGGGTGGTGCTTGATTTAATGATTCACGATGTGGGAATCGCGATGGCATTAGTGGACTCACCGATTGAACGGATTGATTCCATTGGAGTAAGGGTACTTTCTCCGACGGAGGATATTGCCAATGCCCGCTTGGTTTTTACCAATGGTTGTGTGGCCAATCTTAGTGCCAGCCGGGTAAGTGAGAAGAAGGCGAGAGAAATTCGGGTCTTTCAGGACACAGGCTATCTCTCACTTGATTTTATGAACCAGAAGGGACACCTGATTAAAAAATCTGGTCCATCCCTGGAGAGACATGAAGTGCCAGTGGAGCAGGGGGAGCCGCTGGCCCTGGAGTTGGCTTCTTTTCTGTCCTGTGTACAGGATGCGACCACGCCCAAAACGGATGGAAGCTTTGGTAAGTCTGCCCTGGAAGTTGCTCTGACGATTACCAGACAGATTCAATCCACTTGGGAATCTTGAGTAAGCCTGTTGTATTCTCCCCGGTTTCCGGCGGGTGCGATCTGCTGGTAGTTGCAGGGGAAGCATCCGGGGATGAACATGCTGCCCGTTTGGTTCGAGATATTTTAGAGCAGAAACCTGGAATGAAGATTTCTACCCTAGGCGGGAATGAATTAAAAAGTGCTGGGGCTGAGCTTGTTTTTCCTCTTGCTCAACACGCGGTAGTGGGGCTTTGGGAGGTGCTCAAAAATTACTGGCTTTTTAAGGATATCTTTGAAGCCACTATTCAATGGATCGAAGAAAACCAGCCGAAATGTGTACTATTGGTGGATTACCCGGGGTTTAATCTCCGTCTTGCGAAAGCATTGAAAAAGCGGAGAATTTCATACAAAGGGGGTGGGGAAATTAAAGTTTTACAGTATATCAGTCCCCAATTATGGGCATGGAAAGCAAACCGAAGATTTGAAATGGCTGAGACACTTGATGCATTAGGAATAATTTTTCCATTTGAGCAGGAGTGCTACTCGGATGTTTCCTTGCCGGTCTCATTTGTTGGGCATCCGTTTTCACATCCATCTTATCAGGCACCCGTGAGGTTTGAGGAAAGGGGTGATCTGTTGCTTCTTCCTGGGAGTCGTTCCCAGCCTGTTAGCCGTATCCTCCCAATTTTTTTGGACGCCTTTGAAATTTTATTGGAGGAAGGGCGTGATTTGAGTGGCATCGTCCCGCTGCCAGATCAAAACTTGCGCACTCTGGCAGAGAGCTTGATTGCTTCCCGAAATAAACTTTCAGGAAAAATTAAGATTGTGGTAAGAAGTAGTATGTTAGAGGCAAGAGCCGCTTTGATGAGTTCAGGTACGATGTCACTTTCCTGTGCTTGGGGAGGAGTTCCCGGGGTGATTGGATACAGGGCACACCCGTTTACCTATATGATTGGAAAATTACTGGTCAATGTGCCTCATTTGGGCATGGCTAATTTGCTGTTGCCAGAGGATCCCCCCAATCCAGAATTTCTTCAAAGCCAGGCGAATGGAACAAGACTGGCGAGGGAGATTGGAAAAATTCTCGATGATCCGAAATCTGGGGAGCATGCTAGAGAGACTGCAAAAAAGCTGCACGAATTACTGGCACAGCCACAGAAGTTAAGCCTTGTGGAATGGCTTGTTCAGGAAGGAAGGCTGGGCTGAGCCCGCATCTGTTCCCATAAGCGTAATGCACGCTTGGATAATGCAACCCGGCAACGGTCCACTTCAGAGAGGCGGGATTGCAGGTTCTCATTCGCAATCGCAGAGATGTCATCCATATTGTACAGAAATACATTATCCACCTGAGATGTAGCTTCTTCCACATTTCTGGGAACGGATGCATCGATAATAAACAGGGGCTTGGATGGTCTTTTTTTCATCGCACTTTCCACCTCAGTTTTACTAAGCAAAGCCTTGGAGCTGGCGGTAGATGCAAGCACCACATCAAAGAGGTGCAAGCTCTCATGGAACTTGGAATAAGCCAGGGTAAAGCCGTCAAATTTTTGGGCCAGTTCATCGGGTTTTCTTCGGCTGAGGGGACACCAGTCAAAGGTTCTGCCAGTTACAGTGATGGCTTCGGATCCGCGCGATTTAAAGGCCTCCAGGGCACTCTCAGCGACCTCTCCCGCACCCACCACAAGAAACCTGCACTGATCAATCCGGCCAAAAATCCGACGGGCAAGTTCGCATAATACATTTCCAAGGTTTACCTGCCCGCGGGATATTCCAGTATTCGTGCGGGCCCATTTTGCTGCCTGGAAACTTTTTTGAAAAAGGCGGTTGAGCACCTTGCCGGTGGATTTTCTTTCCACTGCTTCATCGTATGATTTTTTGATCTGACCGAGGATTTCAGTTTCTCCCACCATTTGGGAATCTATCCCTGATGCTACCTCGAACAAATGTCGCACAACTTCAGAGCCGGATCGTCGATAGGTTTTTTCCCGAATGAATTCCAAATCAAGATTGCGGAATTTGGCGAGGAAATCCATTAATGAATCGATTTCAAAGCCATCATCTGTTGCCCCGTAAATTTCCGTTCGGTTACAGGTATTGAGTACGATGGTTTCCTTGAGTCCTTTGATTTTTTCCAGTCCCTGATAAAAGTGATCCACCGAATTATTGGGCAGTCCGATACTTTCTCTTTCATTGAGGTTGGCCACCTGATGGGATGTACCCAAAAGAAAAAGTCTACTGTCGCTGAAATGACTCATCAATTCAGCGAGGTGAGCTGGATCTCCGCAGTTGGATGAAATGCATGTTCCCTAGTTTTTGAATTAACAAGGGAGAGGGAAAGTAAAGCGATTGCAAAGAGAATAATGGTCCACTTGGCAAAGCGGGAGCCATAGAGTCGATTGCTCAGCCGTAGTCCCAATAGAGCCAAATACCCAATCCATAGAGCAGTGGTAACCAAGAGCTTAATATGACTGACAAATTCTGGATGACGGGACCAGTGCATTGTCCCCACCACCATAGAGATCGAGAGGAAAGCCACCCCAACCGCCAGCAATCTCATTGCCGCGACTTCCAGATCCTGAATCGGAGGAAGATAGGGTCCAAGGAAACCGGGTCTACGCGATAGCAGAGCCTGCCGCTGGGACAAATACATCATACTCACCACTGCGAGCAGGCAGAACAGACCATAACTGAAGATGGCAATGGATGCATGCAGTTCGATCCAGGGATCCTTAAATAGTCGGGTATATCCATCTGCCAACCAATAGCTATGATCCCAGTTTTTAAGACCCAGAGAAAGAGAGCCAAGTAACAGGGATATGCACGCACAGAAGGTGCCCAGCAAATTTAATTTCCAGAGAAGACGAAGCAATAGAAATGCAAGAATAAGGGACCAGAGAATAAACTGGGTTCTTTCGAGCCCATTCCCAAGGGGGCACCCATGAACTTCAAGGCCCCGTAAGTAAAGTGCTCTTGTTTGCAATACAAATCCTAATAGAATCAGTACAAAGGGACTTTCCTGAAAACCCTCAGGGAACCGGTGCCTGGTCTTGATGATGCCAAGCAGAAATGATGCTCCGTAACAAACGGTAGACAACCAAAGCAAATCTCGAACATCATGAAAGTTCATAGGTCTGAATGAAAAATAATCCCTAGACTCTAGATGTTTCTACAAAGTTCTTCGATTGTAAAAGCAGGATGTAAAAGAGAGCTAAGAAGAATAATGCACCGGAGAGGAGCCAAAGTACTTACGCATGGATGCACAGTCCGACCCTTCGCAGTTTATGCAACATGGTCGAATCGAAGACTTGAAGTCATTCTCGATGTGCTCAATCACGAGTCTGGCACATAAGTCGATAAACTTTTCCTCCATGTTGAAGCAGTCAACACGAGCGAAGTGATCGACCACTTCATCGGCATAACCCCGAAATTCAATGTCAATTTCATCGAGTGTCTCGATATGGTCTGTTGTGAACGCAATCGGTACCATCAGGATCGCTTTTTGCTTGGTTTCGGCAATTACATCGGGGGTGGATGGGGAGAGCCACTTGGTTCTTTGGGGCCCGACTTTGCTTTGCCAGGCAAGGGCACCTTCGTGCCGCATACCCTTTTCCAGTAAAATTTTTTCGATTCGATTTACAGAGCCTTGGATCTCTTCATTGTATTTATCCCCTTTTTCAAGACAGTAGGATTCGGGCAGGCTGTGTGCAGAGTAGATGATGCGAATATCTTCATCTTCTAATCTGTGCTCTTTTTTCATCTCTTCAAATTTTCTTTGAATGAGCATGGCCCAAAGTTCGGTGTAATCATCACGGTCCCACCATTGATCAATTACTGATATTTTACTCTGGTAGTCTGAATTACTTTGTTTGTCTAACCACCGATAGGCATCGCAAAACGATGAACCACTAGTGCAACAACTATGCTGAGGATATTGAGAAAAAAGAATGATCTTTTCAGCTCCCTTGTATTGCTTGATCATTTCACCCGGACGAGGTGAGCAGTAACGAAATCCGGACACACAAACATGGGGTGCAGACTCTGGGTTGAGTTGATCGAGCTTCTGGGCGATTCCTTCGCATTGGCTTTCCATGATAGCCTTAGTCGGAGAATATTGTCCGATCTCTTCATAACGCTCCTGAATTTTGGGCGTTCTACGCCAAGCAATGAATCGCCCGAGGATTTTTTGAAAGGGTAACTTTAGAAGTTCACGGTCCTGAAAAAGCTCTTTGAGGTAGGGGTGTATTTCGTCTTTATTCTGAGGTCCACCCATATTGAGCAGGATAACCAGAGTTTTTACAGGATGTTCTGATTTATTCGAATTCATGATGATTGATAAAATCTATAATTAGAAACTTTTTATCAGTGTGTAAGGATTGAGGCAATCTTTCCAAAAGAAATGCCAGAGAAAGTTTACACGATATCCGCCTGGAGGCAATTAGGTAAGGGAGGGCCACACAGATGGGAACCAGAGAACTTTAAGCCAGGATTTTGATTTTGCAGAACCTTTGCAGCTTCTTTTCTCTTAGCCATATTATGATCGGGTAGAGGAATAGCCTGAGGCCATCTGACAATTTTTTTAAAGGATGGTTTTTCAAAGGTTCCTAATAGATCGCGATGTTCCTTTTGCACGAGGGCATGGAGGTCATCATCTTTGAGTTTCACCAAATCAGGTTGGCGTTCTCCCCCCACAAAAGTGGTAAGCAAAGCATGGTTTACCGGTGCCCGGCCAGGAAAAAGTGTACTTGAAAATAAGGTACCCAGGATTTGCCTGTTTTCTATTTCCGGTACCAAAAATCCAAATCCATTGAGAGGATGTTTGATATTCTGCTTCTCATAACCATGAAAAACCAAGGCAAGGGGGAAATGGGTGGACTTGGACAAATCTTCGATTAATTCTGTCTTCTCTAGACCTATCCAATCGATCTCTGGCAGCTTATGAGCCGGTAAAGCACAAATGACCTCATCAAAGGTGTTTTGCTCTTCTTTGTCCAATTCGTTTCTTGTGGTTACTTCCCAATGGTTTTCCAATCGTTTTATCCGTATTACTCGGTTGTTGAGAACGATCGATTCATCAGGCAGTTGCTGGGCAATCTGATTGGTTAATTCCTGCATTCCATGTGGAAAGGAAAGTAATCGGCTCTTGGCGAGGCGGTTGGGATTTTTTTTCGATTTGAGCATCCCTATAAATAAAGAGCCGTACTTTTGCTCAAGTTCCTGCAGGGCAGGGAAAGCGAATTGAAGAGAAAGACTTTCTGGCTTGGCTGCATAAACTCCAGAAAGAAAGGGGTTACCTGCGTAAGTAAGGGCTTCTTGTCCCAATCTTCGGGAAATAAAGTGGGCCACATTTTCATCTTGGTTTTTACCTCTTGGTATCAAAGGTTCAATGAGGAGACGAATCTTGCCCAAGGGAGAGAGAAAAGAACTGCTCAAAAAAGAAACTGGGCTATGGGGTAAAGAGATCAATTGACCACCACGAACAATAAAGCGCAGGTTAGCTTCGGGATTCGCATCTATTGCCTTTTCAAGGATACCTATCTCATCAAGTAGCTTGGAATGATCCAGACTTCGTAAGCTGAGGGTATTGGCACCATAATCGAGCAGATATCCTTCCTCTCTTCTTGACTGTAAGACGCCACCAATGTTTTCAGATGCCTCAAGCAAAGTAACTTGGTTCCCTGACTGGTGAGACCGCCAGGCTCTGATCAGTCCGGTTAAACCACCTCCGATCACACAAGTACTGCTCATCGGGTAGTAAATTTCTCGAATTTTCTTGGCAGGGTGGGGAGGAGCCTAAAAATGGGAATGTTCATGGAAGAAATCAAAAGTTGTTTGCAGGTAATTACAAACCCCAAGGATGCCAAGCCTGGTGAATTTAAGCAAACCCTGGCTCGATTAGATGAAATTGTCAGGGAGCAAAAACAGAGTTTGAATCCAAGGTTACGGCACTTTTTGGAAAACCGAAGTTACCAAAAAGCAGTGGTCTGGCTGGCAGGAGAAACACCTGAAAAAGGAAGTTGTGGAGGATGAGCAGAAAAGAAAGGTCGTCCAAAAAAATTTCTACTGCTCCGCATAACGAATTTGGGAGCAATCCATTTGCTTCCCTTGATGGTCAAGGATTACCCGAGGCATTACCTGAGCCTGAAAGGGAAATCAAAGTCTCTGTGAAAGAGGAGGAGTCCAATCTGGGCAAGGGGGTTCGTCTGGAAATCAGAAGGGAAAAGTCCGGTCGTGGAGGGAAGACAGTAACCACGGTACGGGGAATTCCTCCTGGTTTGGGAAAGGAGAAGAAAGATAAGCTGCTCAAGCGGATCAAAAGCAGTTTGGGTACGGGTGGTACCTGGGCTGGGCAGGATATGGAGTTGCAGGGAGACCGTAGATCAGAGGTTTTGGAATGGTTGCGGGCAATGGGGTTTCAACCGGTCTTAGCCGGAGGCTAAATCTCAGGTTGAATTTGCCCTCCAAAAAGAGCCTAAGTTTATGACCAAGGCTCTCTCTTAAAAGTAAGTGAAAAAAAGCGGTTAATTAGCAGACTGCTTTTCTTCTTCTCTTTGGACGGATTGGGTTTCTTGCTTATCCTTGTCTTTGAAATCATGATCTTCAAGAGGTTCCTGGTTCATAACATCTTGAATGTCCTGTTCCCACTCGTTCTTAGCTTTGCGGAATTCGTTGACTCCTTTGCCTAGGGACCGAAACAGTTCAGGCACTTTTTTGGCTCCGAATAGTAAGAGAACGATCAAAAAGATCAGAATGATTTCTCCACCGCCAAAGTTTCCAATGAAGGCGAGGGCAGGTGTGATTGTAGTTATCATAGACACAAATTAGTTAGGAGAGCTGAACAGAGCAACTGAATTGTCTTTCTAGAGCTTACTGTTGACCTAGAGACCCAATTGTCGAAGTGCTTCCGGCTTTGGCTTATTCACTGAGCTTTGGTCAGCTTCGAAGAATCCATGTAGCTGGCGAATACGGGTTGGATGCCTCATTTTTCGAAGAGCTTTGGCTTCAATCTGCCGTATACGTTCGCGGGTTACCTTAAATTGTCGGCCCACCTCCTCAAGGGTTCGGCTGTAACCATCTTGCAATCCGAATCGAAGGGAAAGTACATTGCGCTCCCGTTCTGTCAAAGAATCCAATACATCAATGATTTTTTCCCGCAGGAGGGAGTACGCAGTCATGTCGTAAGGATTTTCCGCTCCTTTGTCTTCGATGAAATCGCCAAAACTGGTATCATCGCCGTCGCCCACCGGGCTTTGTAGGGAGATTGGTTGTTGGGCCATTTTCATTATTCCCTGGACTTTATCGAGGGCGAGCCCCATTTCATTTGCAACCTCTTCTGGGGTTGGTTCGTGCCCAAGTTCCTGCAGTAGTTGTTTTTGCACCTGCATCACCTTATTCAGTGTTTCAATCATGTGAACTGGGATACGAATAGTGCGTGCCTGATCAGCAATTGACCGGGTAATCGCTTGGCGTATCCACCAGGTAGCATAGGTGGAAAACTTATAACCTCTGCGGTATTCAAACTTTTCAACCGCTTTCATTAAACCCATGTTTCCTTCCTGAATCAGGTCGAGAAATGAAAGACCTCTGTTGGTATATTTCTTGGCAATAGAAATGACCAGTCGTAAGTTTGCCTCGACCATCTCAGTCTTGGCCTTATGGGCCTCCCTCATTGAATGCCTGATATCTTTAACCAACTGGATTAATGCATCGGGTTCCATGTGAAATTTTTCACGGGCAAGGGCCAGTTCTTTTTTGATGCGGTCCATTTTTACCCCTTTGCGTTTTAGTTTAACCGGATCTTTTTTTCCTAACTCAAGGTTGTGTACATTTCGGGTAATAGCTTTGAGTTCTGGACCCAATTCCTGAAGATAATCCTCAAAAACCTTTAACTTTAAGCAGCATTTTTTGAAAATAGGGGCAAGTTCACCCTCGTATTTTTTGAATCTACCTAAGGCCCGCTTTTTTTGAACTTCATTGGGTCCGTTCAAAAAGCCATCCCATGCATTTTCAAGTTTTTTACTGAGAGCGATCAACGCTTCCACCTGCTTGGCTAATGTTTTGAAATATCCTTCCCTGCTATCAATTTTCTTGTCTAAGACCACACGGTCAAAACGCTCTTCGCGGTCGAGTAGTTTCTGTGCGGTTTCTAAATGAAAACGAGTAGTGAGGGAAACCGCGTACAATTTCTTTAGAGCATCAATTTCGGCAACTTCGATTCTTTTCGAGATTTCAACTTCCTCTTCCCGTGAAAGTAATGGCACCTGGCCCATCTGTTTTAAGTACATCCTGACAGGGTCGTCCAGCATGTCACTGTTGTTGGAACGTGCCGTTTCCTCTTCGTTTTCTTCCTTTTTCTTTTTGAACTTTTCAACCTCGGTTGAATCCATCAACTTGATTTCAAGGTTATTGAAGATGGAGATAACATTTTGAAGTTCTTCTGGATCAGTGGAGATTTCAGGAAGTGACTTATCGATGTCTTTGTAGGTGAGAAACCCTTGCTCTCGAGACAAATGAATAAGGGTACGGACCTTTTCCGTGATTTCATTTTTGAGAGCATGAGGTTCAGCGGTTTTGCTGACTTTTTTAGCTGCTTCTTTTGCGGTTGTCTTGGTAGGAGCCTTTACCTTTCGCTGTGTAGGAGCACTTTGAGTTGGCGAAGCTTTTGCTTTTGCACTGTTTTTAGGAACAGTTGCCGTCTTCTTAGCCGTTGATTTTTTTACAGCAGTTTTTGGTTTTGAGTCTTTAGTAGAAGCCTTAACAGTAGAAGTCTTGGTACTTGCCTTTGCTGTCTTGACAGAAACTTTCTTTACAGAAGCAGTCCTAGGCTTTGCAGAACTTACTTTGGGTTTGTTCTCGGTTTTGTTGGAGGCAGTCTTGGACTTGGCGTTAGCTTTGGAAATCTTGGCTTTCTTGGTTGCTGGCATTGCTTATGGGTGTAGTTTCTGGTCTTGGGGAAGTTTGTAGTTGAGGTGGGGATTGTCGATGTGATCTGATTTCACGAAGCTTCTTTCTTAATCCTGAAATTTCAGAAGAACCGATTTCAGAACTTTGGATTTTTGCAAAGATTTTGTCCTCCTCGGACTTGAGATGACGATTGAAAAGAACGGATAAACATTGGTTGGCCAAGCGGATAAGGACTCCGGGCTCAGTATGGTCAAATTCTTGAAGAACCAAGCGATGGTAGAGGTCCCTTTCATCATCACCCTCGAGTAATTCTTCAATTTGACTGCGGGAGAGAGAAGAGCCTTCGGCATTGGTTTCTGACAGGATTTTGGCAAGTATTTTTCCGGCAATTGGACGCAGGTCAACCCACGACATGTCAAGCGTGTGGGCAAGAGGACTAGCGAGGCGGTCGTCATGCAAAATCAAGGACAATAAGTCTTCCTCAACAATTGTCAAACGATCAGAGTCTTTTTTATCAGGCTTTTTAACTGTTTGTTCATTTGGTCGATATTTCGGACGTCGATTTTTAACAAAACGGGTAAAGTCGCTTTTGAGAACATCCACGGGCATGGCAATGAGTCGTGATAATTGCTGAAGGTATCCTTCCCTACTTATGGAAGATTCCACATTTGCGAGGGAATCAAAAAACCATTGCGATATCATTTCCTTTTGCTTGGGGGAGGATGAGGAACCTTGAGGAAGTTTCTGGGTTACGGCATATTCCAGCATGGGAACAGCATTATCAATGATCTGCTGTAAGGCAACAGAGCCTCCAGACATCAGAATTTGATCTGGGTCCGACCCCATTGGAAGTTCCGCAAATTTGGCATCAAGACCCTCATTTAGAAATATTGATATATAAGAAAGAGCTGCTTTTTTTCCTGCATCATCACCATCAAGCAGGCAGACAACACCTTTGGGGCGAGAACGGAATAAAAGATTTGCCTGACTGTTCTTAAATGCGGTGCCTTGAGGAGCAATGGTGGTGTGGAAACCCATGGACCAGCAGCGAATTGCGTCAAGTTGACCTTCAACGAGAAGAAACTCGCTGTCTTCTGAGATTTTTTTATTGGCCAAATGTAGGTTGAAAAGCAGGTTTCCTTTTTCAAAAATTGGAGTTTCGGGAGAGTTAACATATTTGGGCGATTTGCGGTCTCCCCATTCCGGGGTTTGCTCGAGTTTTCTTCCCGTGAATGCACAGATTCTACCGAGTTTGTCGTGAATAGGGATCATCAATCTTCCCGAAAAAAGACAACCTGCGAGTTTTTCATTTTTGCCGAGGTGAAATAATCCTGATTTTAAAAGCAGACTTTCAGAAAAGTCTTTTGCAATTAAATACTTAGATAGTGCAAAACGATCAGTGGGTGCATAACCGATTTGGAATTCTTTTGCTATTTCAAGTGAAAATTTTCTTTCTTCAGTCCAGTATTTTCTTGTTTTGATCGCTTCATCGGAATGATCATGAAAACACTTTATGAACCATTCGGTTGCGAATTTGTGTAAGTCATGTAGCTCGCTTTTAATCGAACGTGAATGAGTTGGTTTGGAAATACTGGTTACACTTTCGTCATACTGCAGGGGAATATTAAATCGTTGAGAAAGTAATTCCAGTGCTTCTGGAAACTCAAGGTTTTCAATTTTCTGGATAAAAGAAATAGAGTCACCTCCTTCTCCAGAGCTAAAGCATTTAAAAAAGCCTTTGTCAGGATGAACATAAAAAGAAGGAGTTTTTTCCTGACTGAAGGGACTTAGTCCAACCCAACTTGAGCCACTTTTCTTTAATTGCACATAGGGGCTGACCACTTCGTAAATATCAATTCTATTCTTTAGCTCAGCGACAAACCCTTCTACTAACCTAGCCATGTTTAGAAAAATATTCCTTTAGGTCATTAAGGTTTTTCAATTTTGATCAGTTCAATTTTGGCTTGTTTCGCAATTGAACTATCTTCAGTAGCGACCTCAATTACCTTTCGATAAAGGATCGAAGCAGTGACTGGCATTTTCTCGATCAGGTGATACCTTCTTGCCAATTCCCAAAGAATTTCGACTGAGTCGGGAAATATTTCTCGGGCCTTTTCCAGTTCTTGAAGGTAACGGTCTGAGGGAAGGGTTTCTCGTGCAATGCGTAAATATTCAATGCGAAATTCATTATCCATAGGTTGATGACGAATTGCTTCCAAAATCGTCATTTCTGCTGCGTCAATCTCTCCAAGCTGAAAATGAGCTTGCGAACAAAGTGCCCATGCGGATGAATTTCTGGAGTCGTCCTTCAGTGCATCCCTTGCATGCATAAGGGCCAAGGTGTATTTAGAGTCAATAAGAGCAACTCGGGCTAATTCGATAGGGCTTTCTGAAGCCCCGCTAACTTCGTTGATTTTTTCAATCGGGGAGGAAAATGCAGCAGCCAGGCTTATGTTTTCACCAGATTGGTCGGGGGTGAACTGAATTTCTTTTTCAACAGGGGCTGATGTGGTTATGCGATCTTCCTGATCATCTGATCTAGAAAATTTTGGTCCAGGCGAAACAATCATTTCCGGATTTTGAGATGGAGAGAAACTTCCCGCAATTAGTCCGGCTGCAAGTTCTTTTATGCTCATGCTTCGTGCATCTATTCCCCTTGAAATTAAGTCAGTAAGCCTTCTTCGCCTCATGAAATCAGCACAATAATTAGCTAGATCTGTCGTTTCCAAAAAACCGGATTTAAATTTCTCAATAGCAAGTATCAATGTTTCTGTTTCAGCGTCATTTTGTTCAGCGATTGAAACTCGTAGTAATCCATATAGCGATTCAGCAGAAGTTCCATCCGATCTTCTTAGAGATTCTTTAAACCAGTGTTTAGATTGCGGTAACAGTTTCTTTGCTAAAAATAAATTACCTATCAGCCGACAATCATCAGCACTTGCCTGATCTCCGACTTTGACGAATGCGTTGATTGATTCGGTTGTTCTACCTAGGCGTGCGAGCAAGCGTGCGTATCGGACTTGACTATCAGGGTCACTGGGTTCGCTCTTAAGGTATTCACCGTATCTTTCAGTAGCAGATTCAAAATCACTGGATAAGTAATGTGCTTCTGCAGCTTCTTTCGCAATATGAGTATTTGCTCCTTTTGATAATGCTTCTTCAAATCGGAATGCAGCTAATGGGAATTCTCGTGCTTCCATGAGTGTGCGTCCTAGCTGGACTAAAACTTCCACGGAATGAGGATGTTGGTCCGCAAGAGCATTCAAAATTTCGATAGCCCCTTTAGTATCTCCTTCGATCCTTTTTGCAATTGCAGGATCTAGGTCAATTGCTACTTCACTAGCAAGCTGAACTTGAAGAACATCTTCATCAACCGACACAGCGGATTCATGGGAAGGGCATCCACAAAAAGTAAGCAGGATTGACCCTGTGGTAACCTTTGATATCAATTGGCGACATATCGACATGCTTCGTTTTTTTCACAGTAGATTGAAACGTCAAGCAATGGTCTGCTTGGCGATCCATTCTTTTTTTCCTTTTTGTTCTGAAATAAAGGGTAGGGAGGTTGAATTTAGTGAGGGTTTAAATAAAAATTCACATATGTTGACAGCAGGTAGAAGTTTGACCTACCGATTACCGGATGTGCAAACAAAACGAGAATGCTTGCAGTCCATTGCAAGAGCAATCCAATACATCGAAAAGAGACAGGGTTGGAGACTTTATCCAACCGAGATTAAAAAAGTCGCAATTTTCTTAGATGATACCCGTGCACCTGGGTTGGTCGTTCGATTAGATGTTATCGAAGCTGTACAGAAGTTCTTGGAACTTAGAAACTATTCGGAAGAAAATGTCCTTTTTGTGGCGAAATCCCGAGATTTTCCTGTAAATTATGGATTTTTAAAGGATAGGGATTTTTTTTTAAGACACCAGTTTGTAAACTCTCAAAAGCCTAGTTATTTCAATCCGCTTTGGTATTACGAAAGCTCGATGCCTCCTTCGTCCGCCGATAAAGCGCAGTTTTTTATCCAAAATCCCAATGATTACCTAGCTCGTCTTATTAATGAGCGTAAGAGCATGCTACCTGCCTGCCTCTTTGAAAAGGATGTTCATTGGATCAATCTATCCGTTCTTTGCGATAATCGAA
>Ga0255776_10003380_pt1 | contig 17230 bp, 17 predicted proteins | sample 071ome_19_FD_179974 | JGI IMG/M metagenome (GOLD analysis project Ga0255776, IMG submission 179974) | Coastal salt marsh microbial communities from the Groves Creek Marsh, Skidaway Island, Georgia - 071413AT metaG (version 2) | ecosystem: Environmental > Aquatic > Marine > Intertidal zone >... | reverse complement strand
AATCCTGTTCGACGTCACGGTAATAACAATGACCTGTCGCCCATGGAGTTCGAAAAGAACTATTTTATGAAGATGCAGGGTGTCTAGAAAACTAGGGGCGATTCAACACTTCTAAATATAAAGTTATCTGCAAAAGAGACTTTAGATATAAATAGTAAAAAGACGAAAATAAAGTAGTACATTATATTTCCTTATTTTGAAAGTAGTCTCATCTAGACTAAGCAACTTAACAAGTGTAGCACCTGTTATTCAGGAGGTTACTAGGAATTTTCAAGTCAAGGGGTCAGAGTAGAATGGCGGTGTGATACCGTCTTTTCATTAACGCCTTCGTTATGGATCCCGGATCAAAGCTCTTCGAGCGTCCGGGATGACGAATCGCAAAGCTCTTCGAGCGTCCGGGATGACTAATCGCAAAGCGGTTTGTGCGTCCTGGATGAACAATCGTAAAGCTGTTTGTGCGTCCGGGATGACCAATCGCAAAGCGGTTTATGTGTCCGGGATGATCAATCGTAAAGCTGTTTGTGCGTCCGGAATGATCAATCAAGAACATCGAGGTACAAAACGAAACGGAACCGCCACCCTGCGTTGGCGACGCCTCTCTTCGAACCGCAGGGGGGGGGCATTATAAGTTAACGTCTTTTCAAACATGGGGCAGCAGCCCTTGGGCTGCTTTTTTTATGCTATTAGGGGCTTAACTCGTGGACTAACCCGTGACGCTGGCAGGTTCGCCGTGGCCATACTTTTCATAGAATTGATCGACGCGAATTAAGCGACCGGAATCTTCATCCCATAAGATGTATTGAAACGAATGTAAAACGTCTTTTAAACGTATTCTAGGTACGTCTTTAAAAAGGTCGGCGTATTCTTCGTGGCAAGCGCGTAATTTGTAGTTGGGAATGCGCGCCGATAAGTGATGAATGTGGTGATAGCCAATGTCGGCCGTAAACCAGTGTAAGATGCGGGGTAAATCAAAGTAACTGGTGCCCTCTAGTGCGGCGGTGTGGTAATCCCAATCGTCATCGCCAGTCGCGTATGAGTTTTCAAAGTTGTGTTGAATGGCAAATAAAATAATGCCTAGGCCACCCGCCAGCGACATGCTGATGACAAACACGGTTAAAAACGCGGCCGTGCCCAATGCCCAACACGCCAGCACCACCAAACCGATTAACACAACGTTATTGGCGGCCATGTGTCCGTATTCTTTCCAGTCGGCCCAGTATCGAGTTTCGAATGCATCACGAATCCCCTGCCACGAACGATCAGGGCCAGACACGTAAGATCGAATCACATGCACGATAAATTTTATCGTGCCCATGGCCCAGGTGAATCTGGGGTTAAAAATAAAATACAAAAAGCCACCGAAGGGCGCTAATAGAATATTGCGGTTCCGCTGATAGGCCTTTTGCTTTTTTTCACTCAACTTAGAAAATTCGGTACTGGAGAGCACCGCCAATGGGCCACGGTATTTGTTCCAGTTGCCATTGGTGGCGTGATGATAGGCATGATGTTTAGACCACACATATTCGGGTACGCCGCACATGACGCCCATGATGAAACCGGCGATTCGGTTTTGTAGCGGCGTGACAAACAAGCAGCCGTGCCCTGCGTCGTGCATCATCATAAACACCCGCAGAATGATCAGCACCAACATGAAGATAAACAGTGCGGTGAGCCAATAGGAGATATCGAGACTCCAAACAGACAGGTAATACAGCCCCACATAGGGCACGATGGTGGACAGCATTTGGTACAGGGCCATGCCGTTGTGGCGTATGGCGTATTTGTCGATAAGCTCTCGCTTCTTCAGCTTTAACTGTTCAGTGGCATTCATGTGGTTGTCCGCTAGCAAGGTTTTATATTTATTATTCCCCTCACCATACATGGGATGACGGCATTTGTGGATGCTTTATGTACAGATTTGTGCGTTTTACACACTTTCAAACTGGCATCTGCGAGCAAGGCTGTATTTAGACGCCAATCCGTGAGCCCTAGCCATTCATTCCCGGGCCAGGAACACTACCACCTGGACGACTACAACAAGCACGACTACCATTCGAACGCGCCCCGCGCTATCCTGCGCCACTGCCATGCTCCCAAATAGCGTAACTCTATGAAAATCAAAGACGCGAAAGTGTATCCCATTAGTGACCTTGCCCAATTGGCGCAGGCTCGCATTCAGCAAGAATCGGATATTGATCCTGTCATTGCCATTAGCCATGGTTTACGCCAATCCGGTTTTGCCGCCGATGCATTAACCATTGTGAATAAGCACACCGACAAACGCATATTGATGATCTTTCACGATAATCAGCAAGACGTGGTCGATTACGAAGTGGGAGTGGCCTCTCAAGATCCAACGTTTGCATTTCAACAGATTCCATTGAGCGAACTCACTGAACAAAAACTGTATGAGTGGATGCTGGAAGCCTTGGTTTAGAGTGAAGAGCCACCCCATTCCTACCCTTTCTAGCGCGCCCGTTTTCGTTGCAAGTTTTTAGCCGTGCCCTAAATAAAAAAACCTGCCCGTCTCAACAACAGGCAGGTGTTTATCTGGTGCGCAGATGCGTACTTGGCGCGATTAAGCTTGGTGAATCGTGCGCCCGTCATACTCGCTGCTGGCTGCGGTGGCAGCATCATCAGACATCAATGCGTAACGGCCACTGCCTAAGAAAAACTGCACGACGGCTAATAAGGTTAACACCAATGGGTATTCGTAACCGCCGCCCGTGTTGGTGAACAACCAGCCTGCGCCTAGGTGTGCCCATGTGGCCCCTAGCAAGACCGGAATCACCGCTAGGGATACTAGGCGAGTATAAACCCCCAGCACCAGCGCGATGCCGCCAATGGCTTCTACGGCGAATACGGCGTAGGCCATCCAACCCATGAGCCCGATGCTTTCAAAGAACTGCGCCGTCCCCGGTAAGGTGAACACCATGGCTTTCAAGTACACGCTATGGGCGATTAATACCAAGCCGAGGGTGATACGAAGAATAAACGCGCCTAGGGCGGGTTGAGCAGAGATGGATTTTATTGGGTTCATAACCTAGTCCTCTAATGATGTCTTTCGATACGGTTCAAAAGCAGGCCCTTATTGGGCATCTGCTCCAGTTAGGCTTAGCTTACCCATTGCTTAATTGCAGATAAATTAGCAAAATATGCAACTTCAATTTGCATAAATGCAATGCCAAGCACCTTAAGAAGGTCAGGAAAGGTAAGTCAGTGATGGACTGGAACGGATTAAAAACGTTTTTAACCATTGCCCAATTGGGCACCTTGGCCGGGGCCGCGAAGCAACTGGGGGTGAACCACTCCACGGTATATCGGCGTTTACAGGCGTTCGAAGCCGAGATCGGCAGCAAACTGTTCAAGCAGGACGGCAACCGATATTTGCTAACTGATACCGGCGAAGCCCTCGCTCAACAGGGCCAAGCCATTCAAAGCGGCTTTGATGGCATCGAACGCACGCTCATGGGCAAAGAGCACCTGCCTAGGGGCACGGTGAAAATAACGGCACCGTTTAATTTGGCGAACAAGGTATTGCCTCATGCTTTGAAAGCACTGCGTGCAGACTATCCAGACATTCACATCGAGGTGCTCTCCTCTAACCAGGCGCTTAACATGAACAGCCGCATCGCGGACATTGCCGTGCGCGCCACGCTGTCACCACCTGAGCATCTCATGGGTAGAAAAGTCTGCGATTTAAAGTGGGGCTTGTTTGCGAGCGAGGCCTATCTAAAGAACGCCTCCCCCCTTAAACACGCAGCCGATTTACAACACCATACGTTAATTGGCGGCACCGGCGCCATGCTCGACCTTCCGGCTTTTAGTTGGCTTGAAAAGCAATATGGTCACCGTATTCAAACCCGGTGTGACGAATTGACGGCCATGTCGTATTTTGCAGAAAATGATCACGGCGTGGCGCTGTTACCTGCCGACCAGACACGCTCGGCGCTGCGGCCGATTCTGTTCTTAGATCATTTAAACGAGAGCCAAATCTGGTTGTTAACGCACCCAGATTTAAGGAAAACCGAGCGCATACGCATCGTGATGGACGCGCTGGCTCGGTACTTTGAGCGTTGGCAGGTCATTCCAACATCGGCTGACTAACGGCACCGCCTGTTACCTATCGATTCGATGGATGCCGACGTGGGTTAAGCCATAGTTGGGTAGGTGGTATAGCCTTCTGCGCCTTGAGTGTAGAAGGTATTCTGATCCGGCTCATTGAGCTCTGCACCCGCCTTAATGCGCGCCGGTAAATCTGGGTTCGCAAGGAAACCGGTACCAAAGGCCACCATGTCAGCCGTACCCGCTTCAATGGCGGCAGCCGCTTCTTCTGCGCTGTAACCCATGTTTAGCATCAAGCTGCCCTTGTAATGTTGACGCGCAATGCTCACCACATCGGCTTGTTGCACACCAAAGAAATCGGCACGCATCACATGCAAATAGGCAAGGTTGAACCGATTGAGTTGTTCGCTTAGATAGGCGATCCAAGCTTCTGGGTCGGAGTCTTTCATGTCGTTGTAGCTGTTAAGCGGCGATAAACGCACACCCACACGATCGCTGCCAATTTCAGCGGATACCGCATCGATCACCTCAAACAAGAAACGCGCACGGTTTTCTAGCGAACCACCGTATTCGTCTTCACGCTGGTTACTGCTGTCTCGCAAAAATTGATCAATCAAGTAACCGTTGGCACCGTGAATTTCTACGCCGTCAAAACCGGCCTCAATCGCATTGGCGGCAGCCTGACGAAAGTCGTTTACGATGCTCTTAATTCCTTCCACCGTCAGCGGCGTCGGCGCTGTGAACGGCACCTTGCCGTTGGGCGTTTGCAGCTCACCAGATAGCCCAATATCGGATGCGGATACGATATTTTCTTCTGCATTAAGGGCTGGATGCACGGCGCGGCCGGCATGCCAAATTTGCATGAAGATCTTACCGCCTTTTTCGTGAACGGCTTTTGTGGTGAGCTTCCAGCCTTCGATTTGCTCTTGAGAATAAATACCCGGCTCGGTAGCAAAGGTAGAAGTATTCGGTTGAATCATGGTGCATTCAGAAATAATTAAGCCAGCAGATGCACGCTGCCCATAGTATTCCGCCATAAGCGCGTTTGGTTGATGGCCCGGTGCACGGCAACGGGTTAAGGGCGCCATGGCGAAGCGATTGGTTAGGTCATTAGCCCCAAGTTTGATGGGCTGGAATAGAGCATCGGTAGATTGAGTCATGAAGTCTGTATCTCTTCGGTATTTAGATTCGTCTGCGCTTGAAGGCAGGACACTTGATTAACGAATACGGTAGATATGGCAACTTGGCTCTATTTAAAGAGGCGAATTTTGAGAAATACTGTTACATAAAAAGAACAGTTGAGAATGTGAGCCGATAACCCCTGCTTTTTATGGAACAATCAACCTTATGGGAGGATGCTCCTGATGGGTAAATTCACTGCGCGTCGTCGAGATCGGCGCACGCGCCCCCAAGCACTGCCATTAAAAGACTCTGACTGGGCTGGCGCGTTGTAATCGACATGGTGTGCCCTGAATTAAAAGTAATAATCAATGGTGGTGTAGAGCGCAGAAAAGTCCCCCTCAGAAATCAAGCCGTCTTGGTCGATGTATCCGTCTTGATCTAACCACTCAATGTATATCCAGCCAGGGCCATAATCGTAGCGAGCACCGGGCGCATAAGCCGTAATCGCATCCGCCGCGTTACCATTTGTATTCGGGTCCGCCATCATCACGTCGATGTAAACAGACCAATCAGAAAAATCATGGTTCAGCTCAATCGCTACTCGGCTGTTTTCGATGGTCTCTGTTAAGCCGGACGTGGCCGCATACGCCTCGGGAATGTCCCGACTCGCTGAAATATATTCGCCTTTGAGCGTCGTCTTGGGGGTGACTTTACCAACATAATAAAGAACCCAAGCCTGATGATCGCCAGTAATGCTGTCGGCAGGGTCTCGTGTTGCCGAAAGATCTTGCAATTTTCCTAGTTGTAAAGAAAATCCGATTCGATGTTGATCATTTACCGGATACTGAACGTCGCCCACAAGGGTATGCACTTTTCGATAAGTGCTTGAGCTCCCCCAATGATTGTTATCATCGGTGGTGTCTGTACTACTCCCCCCCCAATCATCGGCGTGAAAAAAGGCCAACGATAGATCTAAGGTGCTCTTATTTACCCATTTAATGCCCACGTCCATTTGGTCGCCATAACCGGCTTGAAACATATCACCCGGCCAAAAATTTCCAGTGGCCCAACCGAAGGGGACTTGGCTTTTACCAATCACAAGATGAGAGTCATCCGACAACACTCGACTGATCCAAGCTTTATGTAGTGTGTAACTATCGCCTGTGGAGTTATTTGCACTATTAGTAAAACTACCGGCCCCTAAACGCAATTCAGCAGAAAATTGCCACGTCATGTCTTCTGACTTTGAATCTGCATAAAACACCAAAGCCTCTGAATTGATCGTTCCTAGAGTATCCGACTCAACATCGTTGTCTTGGGTGTATTGATGATTCATCCAAAATCCACCAGATATACTCGGTGAAGCATGGGCGGAATAAGAAAATAGACTCAGTAGTATAAGTGCTGTCGATAAATTGGTTTTCATCTGATCACCTTTCTGATTTACAAAGCGAAACTTGTTCACTCGTGATGGCATTATGATCATGAAAATCTTGAGTGACTTCGTTCAGACAAATCCCGCAGGCATTTGCGATTTCCACAATTTACTCTTAAGCTAGTGTAGTGGAAAATGATAGAGAGTTCTAAAAACCCTATTTTTTCCCTGTTTTTATGTAAAAAATTACATATCAATGCTCACCGATATAATTCTGTTTATATTCGGTAGACTACGCCTGCTTAACTGCGCCATCAATTCAAGCCCTAGTGGACTGTCACATGACTGAAGAAAAATTAAAAGCTCTTGAAGAAGAGTACGAAACTGAATTCGAAGTTGGGCAAGATAATGTTCAAGCCTTTGGGATGGACATGCACAACCCCGTTTTCTTTGTGAGCGCTTTGCTCATTGTTCTATTTGTCTTGGGCACAATCATTATGCCCGAATCCTCAAAGACGTTGCTCGGTGGGGCAAAAACTTGGACCATTGAAAATTTCGACTGGTTATTTATGGCAGGCGGAAATGTGTTCGTATTATTTTGCCTTGCACTCATTGTGTTACCCGTCGGCAGAATTCGTTTAGGTGGCGACGCAGCACAACCAGAGTTCTCACGAATTTCCTGGTTTACCATGTTGTTTGCTGCTGGCATGGGTATCGGGCTCATGTTTTGGAGCGTTGCAGAGCCAGTCGCGTATTTTACTGATTGGTATGGTACGCCACTGGGGGTTGCCCCCCACACAGAAGATGCTGCCGCCATGGCAATGGGGGCTACGCTGTATCACTGGGGCTTTCACCCTTGGGCTATCTATGGCGTTGTCGCCCTATCACTCGCCTTTTTTACATACAACAAAGAAATGCCTTTAACCATTCGCTCCGCCTTTTATCCTTTACTCGGGGAACGTGTCTGGGGTTGGCCTGGACACGTTATCGATACGTTAGCCGTGCTCGCCACTATATTTGGTTTAGCCACATCACTGGGCCTTGGCGCAAAACAAGCATCCAGCGGTCTTCACTTTTTATTTGACACACCAGATGCATTAAACGTTCAGATCGGCATCATCATCGGGGTGACACTGGTGGCCATCATCAGCGTCATTCGCGGTATAGAAGGCGGTGTAAAGCTACTATCTAACATAAACATGGGGATCGCTTTTCTATTACTCACGTTTGTTTTTATTGCAGGGTCAACGATCGAATTGCTGGGCTGGATGTTCACCGCAGCAGGCAGTTACATTGAAAACATTGTGCCTTTAAGCAACTGGGTCAATCGCGATGACCAAACCTGGTTTCATGGCTGGACCGTCTTTTACTGGGCTTGGTGGATATCTTGGTCTCCATTCGTCGGCATGTTCATCGCTAGAATATCTAAGGGTCGCACAGTCAGAGAGTTCATGATCGCCGTCTTGCTGATACCCTCGTTAGTCACTGTCGTCTGGATGGGCGTGTTTGGTGGCTCGGCCATGGAGCAAGCTCAAAATAATGTAGGTGAACTAGCCAACGGCATCAGCTCGGTCTCTCTAAGCATGTTTCACATGCTGGATGAATTGCCGTTCACGGCCATTACGTCTTTCTTAGCTATTGTTTTGGTGTTGGTATTTTTTGTGACGTCTTCTGATTCAGGCTCCTTAGTTATCGATTCCATTACAGCTGGAGGTAAAATCGATGCTCCCGTCCCACAAAGGGTATTTTGGGCCTCTATGGAAGGACTCATTGCAGGAGCATTACTGTTCGGTGGAGGAAAGCAAGCCCTCGACGCGTTGCAAGCTGGTGCAATTTCGACTGGTTTACCCTTCACTGTCGTGTTGCTGCTCATGTGTGTAAGTTTGTATAAAGCCCTTCATCATGAGAAAAAAGTCGATATGATTAAAGCCAAAATAGAAAATTAATAAGCCATAAATAACAACGGAATACGATTCCGCTTCCGACATTAAACCGGCCTCTTTCGAGGCCGTTTCGTCACCCTGGTTGGTTTATACTTAGACGCCAAATAGCGATACCATCCAGTTCGCTGTCGCACACTCGCTGGCACCGCGCACCGATTTCTGATGCGTAACCGTCAATGCCACCCGATGCTCGATATCGTCGAAAATGACGATAGTGCCCAGACATCAGCTCATCCAGTTCAATGCCCGCGCAAGAGAACCAGCCTTTCGGTTGAGTGTAATCCGCAATCAGTAGCTCAGAGCATTGCGCTAACATTCGTTTTAATACGCTCAACGCCGTTGGTTTAGGCATTTCATGAATACACAGAGTACTCACGCCAACATCAAACATGGGTTGCTGCAGTGATTGTGCGTCTATACATTGAAATGAGAGATTAGACAGCTGATTTTGTTCAGCCTGACGGCGAGCATATGTCACCATATCTTGATCCAGATCGATGCCAAGGCCGTGGGTAATCTGGTTCGCACACCGAAACAAAAAATCCCCCGTTCCGCAGCCTACATCCAAAACTCGAAATTCGGTGACTTGCAAGTCGGCTCTTTGGCTTCGTTCGAGATTAAGGTCACGTAAACATTGGCAAAGCTCTAACCGAACGGGTTTCAGCGCTTTATCCGCTAACCGGCTTTTTACCCAAACTTTGATCGTCATAAGGCTTTCACTAGAGATACAAAGTACACAGAATACACGGACATCGAGTCGAGGGTAAATGGCAGAAAAAACCATCATCCCCCTATTTTAACTGGCCTTAGTGTATTGGGTTAATTCTTCTCCCGCCGTTTAATGTTAAATGCAATGGCGCGTACCGAGATCGGTCAGTTCATCCCCGTGTTTACTTAGGCTGCCTCCCACTGCGGATTTCGTGACTGAGCTCTAAGCTGAGCCGCTAACGGTTCTGGTAATCCTAAACGCCTTTGTAGGCGTTGCAAATAATCTCGACAGGTGCGTTGATTTTCGTCAATGGCAAAGCAAGACATTAAATACACTTCGGACTTTTCCTCGATCCCTACTGCTTGCGAAGCCACCTCTTCAATGGTCAAATTTTCCTGAACGAGTTCGATGATCATCTCTTTATAATCTGTGTCTGTTTGCATGCCATCGATAACAGAAAAGATTCTACGTTGTTCCGTACGATCCAAGTGACCGTCGGCCTTGGCCGCCGCAATCATGGCCCGTATCAATAGCAATTGAAATGATTCATCGTTCATAACCCGGTCTGTATAATCAGACTTCTGTTTCAACTTCAAGTCAGCACTTTCATATTCTCCGATGTCTTCGTTCCCAGAATGCGCTACATGCGCTCGTCTTTTTGATTTCTGCCAATTCGTGACAGCAGAGTAGGCCAACCCTCCTAGCAAAGCGGCACCGCCGATTTTTGCGGTCGCACCCGCCACTTTTCTCGCCTTCTTGCTGCTCAACAAAAGCGCGCCAATACCACCGATGGCAGCGCCCTTCATGTTAAAGTTTGAACCGCTTCCTTCGGCGGTTTTTGATTCGCCCATTAAGTCGTTAAACAAGCCTTTAATATTCATAGACCACCCTTCTAGTGCCTGCGTGAATACCTTTATCCTTACCTCGGTTCACACGACGATGAAGCGCCGTTTGAACACGATTCACGGCATTATCGATGGCGCCATGAACCTGTTCATGCAACGCCTCTACAATAATGTCCGCTTGTCCCTTTAGCTTTAAAACAATTAGGCACCGTTTATCCACCCCGCCTTTTGGCCCGTTCACATCCGATAGGGTCATTTGAATTTTTGAGATGCGGTCAACTCGCTTACGCAGAGCGCCCATGATTCTCTGGCGACCATATTCAACCCACATCTTTCCTTTGTTTATTTTCCTCGTATTTACAAAAACGTTCATTTTCACTCCCTAGCAAAATGCTAACTATGTGTGAGCTTTCAGAGTAGTGAATAAAACCTAGATTCGGTACTCGATTTTTCTTGATGTATTCGTAGATATTTACGAAGTACTGCTTAGGTCATCCATTCGATTTGTTCGAATGGTTAAGGTGTATTTTTCTTATGGAAGTCTTTGTGCATTGGAGAGTAGCATGAGCCATCAACGAGGAGATGTATCATGCTTACAATTGAAGCCAGTGATGATGTTAAAAAGAAATGGGCGAAGTCGATGGAGTATTTCTACGCGCTGCATTTAGGCGCGCTATCTAATGAGGTTCGCTCAGCGGTGCTTAAAGTAGAAACGCTACCCATTCAAAGGCGTCCTGCTTCTTTGTATCGTTGCGAGTTACTCATCACCCCCTATCATGGCCATGTCATTAAAAATCGCGTCGATCGAGAGAATTGTTCTGCTGCCATCGATTACGCTTTTGCAAAAGCCAAACGCACTCTCACCCGACGTGCGAGAGGCGTGGGCAAAGAAGCTTTCTTTAGGAAGACTGGCTGATGGCAGTAAGACTAAAGCGCGCAGCTTCGGTGATCGCCACCACGGCTGGGTGCTTTAGTTTACGCTCTGGAGAAATGGCAAAAAATTGCTCCTGAACTTGAGATACCTCACCAATCGCCTTCACGTCATACATTCGTTCTATTTGTGTTGTCATCACGGTTGGTGCAGGAAAGAAACCTCTTCCTCCTTCACCAAATGCTTTTAACAATGCGCTGTCCGCAAACTCAGCGATCAAGGTGGGTGAAATATTTTCTCGGTCAAACCAATCTTCAAGACTTCGACGTACCACGTGCTCATTCATGGGCAAGAGCACCGGCGCCCCGTCTAACCCAGCAGGAAACGCAGTATGCTGACTTAGGCCATATTGCTCGATAAGAGATTGAGTACCAAAAAAAGACAGCCCGCTGGCACCCAGCTGATGGCTGTACGCTTTAACGTTTAAGCCAGTTGGAATCGCTCGATCAGACAAGATTAAATCTAATTTATGCACGGCCAAATCGCCTAATAAACTTTCGAGGTCATTCTCAAAACAACTTAGCTTTATGGGCTCAGGCATATTTAGAGCCGGTTCGAGCACCTTATAGGCAATCAGCTTAGGTATGGAATTAACAATACCCACGTTAAACGAGGTCGCGACACCGGGCTGCTTGCTTTTAATGCGCTGGGTCAACTCTGAACCTAAACTGAAGATTTCTTCCGCGTATTGCTCGACCATCCGCCCTGTTTCTGTGATCACAAGACCCCGGCCTACCCGCTCGAAGAGTGACTCACCAATGGACTCTTCTAACATTTTAAGCTGACCACTGATGGTTTGAGGCGTTAAATGCAGCACGTCAGCGGCCTTTGCCACGGAGCCTTCCTGTGCGACCGTCCAAAAGTAAAGGAGGTGGTTGTAATTAAGGTGGCGCATGGTTCCCTCCGGAATGTCATTCCAACAAGGCTAGCAAGGTTAAATTGTACGATATATTCGATTTTTCTAGCTTTTCTGTACGAAAATACCGAGCAATTGGATCATAGCCCTTATTTTTAAATCTTATACGCTCGGGCCCAGCGCAATGCGTATCGATTCGAAAAACCGGAGGTAAATATCAGATTTAATCTGCTTTTTCCGATGCATTGATCTCAGCAGAATGGCATCGCACACTCAAAAAAGGAGATTCCCATGAAAGTCATACACAAGTTCAAACTCAATAATGGCGATAACAAGACAGAGCTGACGCTCAAGAAAGGCTTTAGAGTAGTCCATTCCGAGTACGTCTTGGTGGAAAAAAGCATCTTTATTTGGGTAGAACAAACCCTAGATGTCGCAACCCCCCATGAAAAGGCGTGTTTTCATATTGTGCAGTCGGGCGACCCATTAGCCGACCATTTGGAGCATGTGGCGTCTGTGGTGAACAGCTTTGCGCCCGAGTCGTACCATATCTTTATGGAGCCTCACTCGGTCAAAAAGACACCCGCTATTGATTTGAGCAAACTGACCTTTAGGGCCGCATAATCCATTAGTCATGATTAGGAAAGACGTTGAATAAACCATAAAAAACCGCATTCTCGTTCGAGCATGCGGTTTTCTTTTTTAAAATTCTATAACCACCCTATTCTAGGGTAGGTGCTGTAATACACTTCCTGGCAGACGACTTAACGTGGCGTCCTCATTCATTGACTCGATGGTCCATTTTTGATTTTCATTTCCATGGCAACTGTACATGATGGCAGAACCGGCACTGGTGTAGTCTAAACATTTACCCGTTTCCGTACCGACTTGATAACGTCGTTGATCATCTTGCTGCCACATAAACTGCGCCTGGTTCTCACAGGTTTGTACCGTTGATCCAGAAGACGACGTTAATAAGCACATGCCCGGTTTTGCGACGCTGTGAATCTTACCCAGTCGATCCATAAACCAACGCTGGGTGATGGCGGAGCATGCCCCCGTTTCGACGCTGACTCGATTATCCGCTTGCAAGGTTAAACAACCGTTGTATCGATCAGAACGAATGGTGCCCCCAGCCGGAAAGCTGACAGGCAACAAGGCTAAATCGCTCATTAAGCTCGTGAGGGTCGAAGCCGCTGGCGTCGATTCTTTTTTCACCCAAGCGCTGAGCACATCAATTTTTTGATTGATGAGCTTGTATTCATCTAACATCATTTGCGCGCTCGGACTTAGGCCTTGCGTGTTAGGCCAAGCATCCACAATGGCTTGTGTCGCGTGATCAAATACCATGTCTTGGGCAGAATCAAACTGCAATATGTAATCGTTTAATTGCGATATTTCTTGCTGTTTGAGCTGTTCGAATCCATATTCTTCGCCCACGATCACCGCGGCTTGCAATTCGGGCAATTGCGCAGGCAAGCTTACACTGGCCAAGACATTTTTTACCCCATTTTGATGGCAGTACAGGGTGGCCGACTGCGGTTGACGAGCGGCCTCTAAGTTAATGTGGAATTTATTAATGTAACCGCTTTGCACGCGACTACCATGCAATGCAATTTTATCGGTTTGACCATTACCAAAGCGCACATCCATGCCACATTCATTCGTGCTGATGTTCGCCTGTGCTAGGTCATAAACATTGCCATAGTTACTCACAAACGCAGGGTATAAGACCGCTTTTTGTTGGCCCACATTCGGATCATAGCCCCCTAATAGTGTCACAACCGGGACACCTACCTTTTTAGGTACGCGGTATTGTCCAGCTGTATTGGCCTCGACAAATTGATTGTCTTGCCACTTTTTAAAACCCGATGAAAATTGGGTATCCGCTATCCATTTTGGTTGCATCCAATGTTGGATTTTATTCGCACTGTAGCCAGTATGGTGAGTATAAGCACTGTAAGCACTGACCACTGAACCACCACTCATGGCGTCTTTGTTATAGGAATAGGTATTGGCGAACACTTCGTTCGACTTGATGCTGTCTACGACGGTAATGCCGGTGTTGTCGGCGTTCCAATGTAAATTTGCGCGCATGCGGTTGCGATGGGCAATGTAACCCCAACCCGAGTCCGCATGGTGTGCAGCCCAATACACGTCGTTACCATTGCGACCTGGGTAATGGCCAAGACCATAGTTATGACCCAATTCGTGACTCAACTCGTTGCCATGACTGCTGTAAAGTGTGCCGATGCCCGCGCCTCCGCTTAAGCCATGGGCTTGCACGCCATTTTGGTAATATCCCTGCGCGTGGTGCATGGTAATACGCGCGGTGAGCTGTGGGTTCGACTCGCGGTTTGCGGTACTAGAGCGACCCCAGTTGGCTTCATTAATACCGGTACTGATTTGTTCTTTAGCCACGTTTTGACGCATATCGCCAGAATACACATCACCATTATCGTCACTGATTTGATCGTAAATTTTTCCGCTGGCAATGATCACCTTATCCAGCTTCATTTCTTGGTAATGGGCATTCACTAATTTACTGACGGGTATGGTTTGAAAATAATCGGTCGTATATTTTACCGCTTCGGTGATCAGTTTATGATTCTCAGAACGCGGTGGGTCTGTCAGAAGACCTAAACGAATGTTATGCAGCACTAGCTCTGCTGGAGCACCAAATTCAATGTTTTGCGCGGCTAATGTTCCGCTCGTGACGTCATCCGAAAACGTCAGGCTAAGGCCGGGTTTCATCCAGTTCCACGGCAACACACCATGAAAGGCGCGCTTGCTGTACACCACATCAGAACGACCATCGGTGTTGGCATAATCACTTTTGGGCAACAGATTCGGATGATTTAATTCCAAACGACCGAGCTCTTCACCATTCAAGCGAGCCGTGACCGTGTAGCCCCCGGCCGTTTCATTAGCAGGGGTAAATAGCAACATTGCTTGGCGTTGTGCCACCACGTCGGGGTGATTTTGACTGTCGTTATTGTTTGGGTTTACAGAATGGGACTGCACAAACTGAACCATGCCTTGCAAGGTGCCTGATAGGTCATTGCGAATCGCACGTGTATTGCCGTGACGATCCACATCGTAAAAGGCGAGACGATCGTTGGCCAGATAATCGTCTGGGCTGTCGTTACCGAAATATTTTTGAACGATCGCCGATAACGATTCGTCAATCGACCCGTCACCCGTCGAACCGGTATTTTTGTCGTCGGTGTTGTTATCGCCATTTGATCCACCTGTGTTTGAGCCACCGGTATTTGATCCGTCTGTGTTATTGTCGCCGCTGTTATTCTCACCCGTGTTATTGTTTGTCGTGTCCTTCACCAAGTTCACTAAGATAGGTTGACTGAAAACACACTGATCAGTTGAAGCACACACTTTGAGTTTTAAAATGTGATATCCCTCAGACAATTTGGCGAGCGAGACGTTGGTTGCTGAGACCGTCTGATTGCCGTTGGCCACCGGCGTGTCGTCCAACAATAATGTCCACTCGTATTGAGGCACATCCGCTTCTAACGTCCAAGCAATAGAGGTAACCCATGGATCGGCCCATACTTGTTCTAACGCTAGGTCATTTAAGCGTACTTTGTCGATCACCTGTTCATCAGCCACGTCGTTGACGGTGTCCTGAGCATCTGCGTATTGATTATCGAGGCTACAGCCACTCAGGGCAGCGGCGAGAGAGAGGGCAACAAAGGGCTTCATATCTGGGTCCTAACAATGATTGCCCATATTGTCGGTGGATACCCAGATAAAGAGCATGGCACTTACCGCTAAGATGCCTATGACTAAGGTCGGATTTCGAGTGGATGAAGCGCAAAAGAGAATCGCTCGCGCGCCTATTTAGTGTTTGCCTCGACGAAACAAGGTCACAACAAAGGCCAAGGTTAATAAACCGCCCACCCCCAATTTGCCATAGACAGAGGCGCCAAACACCCCGGGTTGATGCACGACCGTCACCGTCTCGGCCGGCCCGCGCAGGCTCATTAACATGGCGTGCCCCCAATTCAGCTCCGCGAGCCCCCATAACAAAAAGCCAGCGGCTAAAAAGCCAAACAGAAATAACGCTTCTACTTTTCCCATATTCGCTTTTCTCATATTCGCTTTTCCCGTTAAGAGTGCGACGCCGTTAGGCAAATACGCGGTTCGCCCACACCGTCAAACCCGACGCCACACTGCCAAAGTGATCGCCATCGACAATGTCGATGTCACCTAACTGCGATTGAATGGCAGCCCGCAAGATCGGCGACTGCCCAGAACCGCCAGTGATAAAGATAAGATCGGGTCGGGTACCGGCCTGATGAATGGCTTCTTGCATCAGCGCGATCATTTTTTGCAAAGGCCGCTGAATGGTTTTTGCGTATTGCGCGCGATTCACATCGCGACCCAGATCCGCTTCTAGATAACTCAAATCGACCCAATGTTCGAGATCACTTGAAAGCGCAATTTTAGCCTGCTCGGCACTGCGTACCACATGGTGATTTTGTTTATCGTTACGTAAGTCGATAAACCGTTGCAATAAATCGGGCTCGGTTGTATCGAGCATCAGCTGCTTCAACAGCAACGCTGTGTCTTTGCCATTAAACTCGGCCAGAGCACCCACATCGTTCGTGCGCACCGCATTCCAATAAGGAGCGGTCGGCATGGGCAAACCATTTTTTAACGTAGATAACATGCCAAACAACGGCATCAAACATTGACCCGCTAATTGTATGTCGAGATCGTTACCACCGATGCGTTCGCCGGTATGACCAATGAAGTCCTGTTGTCTGTCGTCGTTGCCTCGGTGGCTTGGCCCCATGCGCACCATGGCACAATCTGTGGTGCCGCCACCGACGTCCATCACCAACACGGTTTTATCCTGCTCTAACCCTTGTTCAAAACTGAGCGCCGCCCCAATGGGCTCATAGAGAAATGCCACATCCTTAAATCCCGCGCGCTTCGCGGCCGCCGTTAAAATCGCAATGGCTTGCGCATTGCTTTGCTCGGCGTTGAGGCCCTGAAAATTCACCGGCCGACCAATGACGGTATGGGTTATGGTGTCGTTTAAAATGGCCTCTGAGCGAGACTTAACGGCCATCATCATGGCCGTGACGACATCCTCAAAAAACGCGATAGACGCCGCCTGCAAACCGCTGGCCCCCAAAAATGATTTGGGGGATTTCACAAAGTAGCCTTCACCGGGCCAGGCAAAATATTCGTCTAATCCGGCTTGCCCCACAAACACAGACGGTTCGTCAATTGAAAATCCTTCTTCTTGGCGAACCCGTTTAGCGTGGTTTAATGCATTGGCCCGCTCTTTAATGAACGAAGCGCGCTGCTCTTCATGGGTAAGCTGCTGCGCCACATGTTCTGAAATGAACTCGCGA
>Ga0255776_10003375_pt1 | contig 17240 bp, 11 predicted proteins | sample 071ome_19_FD_179974 | JGI IMG/M metagenome (GOLD analysis project Ga0255776, IMG submission 179974) | Coastal salt marsh microbial communities from the Groves Creek Marsh, Skidaway Island, Georgia - 071413AT metaG (version 2) | ecosystem: Environmental > Aquatic > Marine > Intertidal zone >... | reverse complement strand
CCGACCCGCAGGTGTGCCGCGATATCGTCGCGCAGGCGGTGGGTGCCTTCGGCAAGCTCGATGTGCTGGTCAATAACGCCGGCGCCGCGGGACCCAAGTACACCCTGCGCGACATTCCCTTTACCGAAGTGGAAATGCGCGCGGCTGGGTCGGATCAAACCATGTTCGATTCGGCCATGAACCTGCTTGGCGCGCCCTGGAATATGGCGCGGGCCGCCGCGGCACACTTGATCGATGGTGGCACCATTGTCAACGTATCGACCATCTTCTCCCGCACCCATTACTACGGCCGCATACCCTACGTTGTGCCAAAGTCGGGCTTGAACGCGCTGGGTAAAGGCCTTGCGCTCGAGCTCGGGGAAGAGCGCGGCATCCGGGTGAATACCCTCTTCCCGGGTCCGATTGAATCCGAGCGCATTGATACTGTTTTTGCAACGATGGATGAGCTACAAAATATTCCACCGGGCAGTACCAGCCAGGAATTCCGTGATCTGATGATCACGACGCGCAAAACCGACGACGGCCTGGATTATCGCTACCCGACACCGACCGATGTGGCTAATGGCATTGTCTGGTTAGCCTCTGAGGAATCGGCGGCGGTGTCAGGCCACCACGTAGAGGTGACCAACGGCATGCAGGTGCCGGCGCAGAGCCGTTCGCAACTGGTCTCCTGGCCGGACAAGCGCCTCGAGGATCTGACCGATCATGTGGTGCTGATACTTGGCGGCTCTGATTACGAAGAAGCGCTCACCTATGCCGAAAGACAGATCAAGAGTGGTGCCCATGTATTGCTGGCATTCCGATCGCTCGAGTCAGTCGGCCATGCGCGATCTATGATTCAGGCCAACGGACTCGATGAAATTCAGCTCTCGCATCTGGACCCACTGCGCCGCGAATCGGTCGATCGCACCATGCAGTTCATCGACGACCACTTTGGGCGACTCGATGGCGTGATTGTGCTGCCACGTAAGCCCAACGGCCACTACGGACACTCCCTGTGCGGCGCGACCGACGAAGAGGTCGAAAATTTTGTGCGCGAGGAAGTCGTGGCACCGGTGGCGTTTGCCAGCATGTTGGCCACCAATTTGTCGCGTTGGTTCGGCAAATGTGACCCGCCCGCCATTACCTACGCCACGAATGGCAGCGATACCCACGGCAACCTACTGAATGAGGTGATTCGCGCCTCTATCGAAGCACTGATTCGCGGCTGGCGTCACGAGGATGAGACGCTACAAACCGCGGGCGAGCTCGAGTGGGCTGTTCGGCCCAATCAGCTGGTGCGCTATGACAGTGAAGACAAGGACAATCTGACTTTTGCCGCCGACTGGGCAGCGACCCTGACCAACCGCGTGCGTCAGATGGACCCGATCAACCTATGGATTCCGAAAAGCATCAAGCGTGCCACCGGCAAGGAGTCTATGCCCACGCCGCTGATGCGGGTTCTGCCCGGATTACACAAAGGTAAAACCGCGGTGATTACGGGCGGTAGCTTGGGTATCGGACTCCAGCTGGGGCGATACCTTGCTATTGCCGGTTGTCGCGTCCTCTTGAGCGCCCGAAGCGCGGCCAAACTGGAAGAGGCGCGGGCCGAAATCGTCGAGGAACTGCGTGGGATTGGTTACCCGCAGGCGGCTACCCGCGTCAGCATCATGGCAGATATCGACGTCGGTGACCCACAAGCGCTGGATGCCCTTTACGACCGCGCGATTGAACTTTTTGGGAACGTCGACTTCCTGATCAACAACGCCGGCATCTCGGGTGCAGAGGAAATGGTGGTCGATATGACATTGGCGGACTGGAACCGCACCATGGAAGCCAACCTGATCTCAAACTACTCACTGATCCGCAAGTTCGGTCCAGTCATGAAAGATAAGGGCAAAGGTTCGATTCTCAATGTCTCGAGCTACTTTGGCGGTGAGAAGTACGTCGCCGTGGCCTATCCTAATCGCGGCGATTACGCGGTATCTAAGGCAGGCCAGCGCGTATTGGCCGAGATTCTCTCGCGCCACTTGGGCCCGGAGATCCAGATCAACGCGCTCGCACCGGGACCGGTTGATGGAGCACGTTTGCGCGGGCTCGGTGATGCGCCGGGGCTGTTTGATCGCCGTGGCCGATTGGTGCTGGAGAACAAACGCCTCAATCAGGTGCACAAGGCCATCCTGAGCGACCTGAGAGACGAACTGACCAACGAGAGCATTATGGCGCTCGCGGCGAATGAGGTTTCCAAGTTGCGTGCGTCAAACAGTTTGCCCAAGGCACTGTCGCGGCTTGTTGCTACCGTCACCGAATCGGGCGGTGTGGGCAATTCCTCGCGCTATCTCATGCATGAGGGGATCGCCAACAAGCTGGTGGATCGTCTGGTGAATGGCGGCATTTTGACGGTGGATGAACGCACCACATTCATGGAGCAGTTTGTCGATGCACCTCAACCCTTCTTCGACAAAGAAGAGCAGATGAAGTCTGCCTCGCAGATTGAATCAGGCATTCTTAATCGACTGCATTTGCACAAAATGCCAACCGACGAACAGGTCGGACTGTCTACTGTGTTTCACCTCGCCGACGACATTGTCAGTGGCGAGACCTTCCACCCCTCGGGCGGGCTGAAGTTTGACCGCTCCGTGACCGAGGGAGAGTTGCTACTGCCGCCCAGCCAGACCGACCTGAACAAGCTTCAGGGCAAACGTGTGGTGATGGTGGGCGACAGTATGCGTAAAGAGCTTGCGGCGATCGGCAATGGTTTTATGGGGCAGGATGTCGCAGCGCTCACGGTACTGACCCGCTCAGAGGACAGCGCCCGTGAGCTTCAACACGCCATCGACGCCACGGGTTCCGTGGCGTTCGATGTGCGTTGTATCGGCGACGATATTGAAGGCGCACTGGATCACATACTACGTGAGGAAGGTGGCTTCGATATCGTGGTGAGTAGCCCGTTTGAAAGGCTACCCCTTAACGCCCTGGCGGGTGAGCGTCACAAGAGCTGGGACCGGGTGCTGAGTGATCAGCAGTTCCGGGACCTGGTCAATGACCAACTCACCCATCACTTCCGCGTGGCACGCATCTCGGCGTTGGTTCCAAAATGTCAGATCGTGCTGCTAACACCTGATACGTCCCTCGCCTCGACCCGTGAAGAGTTCGCACTCGCGCTGTTTGTTAAAAACTCGCTGCACGCCTTTACGGTCACACTGGGCGTCGAGGGTGAGCGCCTGCCGACCGTACCCGCAGTCAATCAGGTACAGCTCACACGACGCGCTCATACTGAGGAGCCGTCGAACGATCAGGAACTGGCTGAAGAAATGACGCGCCTGGTGCACGCGGTCATGCAGTGTGCTGTACCCGCACCCTCTCCCAGTGAGAGCCGATACCTGTCCAAGATCTTCCGCGGCAACGCCGTCACGGTCTGACCTCGTATCACTCCTAGGCGGGGCCCCCCCGCCATTGACCAGCGACCGGACTCATCCCCCCGGCCGCTGGTTTCTTTTTTCTCCCGTTGATCCCAAGGTATCCTTGACCCACATTCTCGGGCAGGGAGGGGACCCGTGTTGAACAGGATGCTATTGGCAGCAGGGGTGTCGCTTTTTGTTTCATCGGTTCTGGCTCTCCCGCCGGGCGACGGCGAAACTCTGGTGCGCGAACATTGCTCCAGCTGCCATCAACCTGAGATTCTCAATCGCGCCCAGGGTTACGACACAAAGGCCGAATGGCGCCAGCTCATGGCCTCGATGGTTGAGCTCGACGAACCCCGCGCCGATATCATTGCGCGCTATCTCGCTCAGCACTTCAAATCCAAACCCGAGCTTTATCCCACCTTGTTACCCGGACCCGTCGAGATCGAAATCGATGAATGGATGGTGCCGACTCTGGGCCAGCGATCACGGGATCCGATCGAAGCACCCGACGGTGCGATCTGGTGGACCGGCATGTGGGCATCGTTGGTGGGTCGACTCGATCCGCTGACCGATGACGTCCGAGAGTACCCTCTGCCCCCAATGGCGAGGCCTCACTCGATTGTGCCAGACGATGCGGGTTTTATCTGGTATCTCGGAAACGGGAACGGAACGGTGGGTAAATTGAACCCTCTGACCGGCGAGATCCGCGAATACGAGACAGGTCTTGCCGACCCGCACACCGGCGTTTTTCACCCCAACGGCGCCTTCTACTTCACCGCCCAGCGCACCGGTGCAGTAGCGCGGCTGGATCCCGCGAGCGGTCATATCACCCATCGGGAGACCCTGGCTCGCCCCTATGGCATCAAAGTCGCCCCCAACGGCCGCATTTATATTGCCTTCAACGGGGACAACGCCATCGGAGAAATGGATCCCGAAACTCTCAATATCACCTACTTCACCATTCCCCACGAGGAGAGCCGCATCCGGCGACTTGATGTCGCGTCCGATGGCAGCATCTGGTACGTGAATTCCGCACGCGGCAGAGTCGGCCACCTCGACCCCACGACAGGTGTGGTCAGAGAGTGGGATTCGCCCAGTGGCCCAAAATCACACCCTTATGCTATCGCCGTGATCGATGACGTCGTCTGGTACAACGAATCGGGTCAGCGCCCCGACGCTCTCGTCAGGTTTGATCCCGAATCAGAGACTTTCCAGAGTTGGGCGATTCCGTCGGGCATTGGCATCATTCGACATGTATGGGTCACGCAGAATAAGGAGCTGTTAATTCACCAAAGCAGCAGTAATCGCATTGGCCGGGTGACAATCCTCGATAGTGGCTCGGGCACTGAAAACCCAGACATCCCTATCGACACCTCGGGGCAGTAGCCACAATACCTGACGCGCCGCGGCAGTTAGCGGGCGCGAAAAAATGCGCTAATCGCCATCAAGGCGGCATCCAGTTCGCGGTTGTGGTCGCTCCCTGACGCAACTTGGCCATTGCTGTGGGCCGCGACGACCAAGTTCGCTGCGGGATCGACAAAAATCGCTTGGCCAAAAACACCGCGCGCACCAAAGCGACCATCGCCGTAGAGCCACCATTTATAGCCATAACCGTCATAGCCTTGTGATGGTGTGGTACTGGCCGCCATCCATCCCTCGGGCAATACCCTTGTGCCATTCGGCAGCACCCCATCGGCCAGCGCAAACAATCCCAATCGCGCGTAATCACGAACCGTGGCACTGATACAGCAGCCGCCCGTCTCGCGACCAAAGGGCGAAGACAACAACCAATTGGCATCAAAGGCCATCCCCATCGGCTGCCAGATCTTTTGACTCAGGTAAGGACCTGCATTCATGCCGATCGCGGCACGGAGAATTTCACCTGCCAGATTACTCTCCGCGGTGTTGTAGTTAAATCGAGTGCCCGGGGCCGCAACACGCTGCTTTTTGTAAAGATAATCGGTCAGCGCGACACCATTAAACGCGCCGGCAATGGCAACATCGGAAGCGGGATCCTCGTAATCCTCATTCCACTCCATACCCGAGGCCATTTGCAGAATGTCGCGAATGCGTGATTTGCCATACTCGGAGCCCTCCAGCCGCGGTAGGTATTTGACGATTGGGTCGTCCGCGCTGTCGATATAACCATCCTGAATCGCGGCGCCAATCAGCAGGGAGGTCACTGACTTGGTTACTGAGAACGTTACCCATTGCGCCTCTTTCGAGTGATCTGACGCGTAGTGCTCAAACCGTATCTTGCCGTCCTGAATCACCACCAATCCCATCAGATGCTGGCTTTGCATCAAACTCGAGAGCGTATGGGACGCATCGTTTGCCTCAAAAGTAATCGAATCCAGCTCGATAGGCTCAGTCGGTAATGCCGAGGGCGTCGAGCTCGCGGGCAGAGAGACGGTGGGGTACAGCGCGTCAAAGTGGGCGAAGGCGATCCGGCGTTCGCCAAGCGTCATAAAAAGTGGGCTCGCCTCAACCTCACCCGCTTCAACCTGCTCCATCACACGATCAGCGCGATACTTGGCAATGACCTCTTCCAGTGTGCGCGCTTCCGCGGTGTCCGCTGCTTGCGCGTGAGTACCTAACAGCGAGCAAACGAACGGAATCATGAGGGTGAGCGTACGGATGATCATGGCGGAGTCCTGCCGGCGAGAGGGAGAGGCAGTGTAAACAACCACAGGGTGCCGACGTAAGCCCCTGATGACGGTGCTTTCGGGTCGCTTAAAGGCGTACGACCCGGCACAAGTGCCAAAACAAGCGCCCGCTGGCGCTGATTACTGCGCTACAATTTGCGCTTCCTACGGGGGCGTTACGGATTCGACGACGGTAACGAAACCTGCGGTGCATGCCGTGATGGTAGCCAATCACGTAAATCCAAAGCTGCAAACTAATAGTTGCCAATGACGACAACTACGGTGCACAACTGGCTGCGTAAGTAGCCCTTTGTAACACCATCCAGGTGCTTCGGCCCTGGCGGTCTAAAGCAAGGTGCCAGTACCGCGCTTGTGACTGTCATATAGAACTGGATCGCAGTGGCTGATGTCTCGGCTGTCACGGTTAAATTTTACGGGACTCGCGGTCAACGTCCTGACCGTTGGGCTGTTGTCCGTTAAATCAATTAACGGAAACTAAGCATGTAGAGCCAAAGGCAGAGTGCTGGCGGACGCGGGTTCAACTCCCGCCGCCTCCACCATAAAACAGAAAAGGTCACCTTCAGGTGGCCTTTTTTGTTTTAAGCGGCTGTGACAGCTGAACCTGCGCCTGTAAGGCGCGGGTGGCCGAAGCGAAGCGGAGGTCTGTCGAGCGATAACGGAGACTCAAACTCCCGCCGCCACCAAGCGCTCGCAATGCACCAACCAGTTACCGGCTATCGTTGGATTACCCTACCCAACTTGTGAGCCTACGAGGTAAATCTGGCAAACTGCGGCAGATGAAAATAAAGCAATTACTTCACGCTCAGCCCGGCCTGCTGCGAACCGCGGTGCTCGCACTATTAATCGGCTGGGTAAGTCCAGGTATTCACGCCAGTGACGGCGAACCGACCGCCGGCGTGGCAACCTTCAGTGACATTCTGGCATTAGAGGCGAGAAGCCCCTCTCTCGAGGCGGCCTACGGCCCGGATCTTTTGCAAACCACCCTGCTTTTTGAGTCGGCTGGCTCAACAAAAAGGCAGGTCGTGTTGATACACGGCGGCTGCTGGTCAAACCAATACACCCGCGCCCACATCACGCCGCTAGCATCGGCTTTAGCCGACGCGGGCTTCACTGTTTGGGTGCCAGAGTATCGTCGCGTGGGAGATGTGGGCGGAGGTTGGCCGGGGACTTATCAGGATGTCGCAGCAGCAATCAACTTCGTTGCCGATCAAGTCACTGAGCCGCCGACCGTCGTAGGCCACTCGGCTGGTGGGCACTTGGCGCTCCTAGCCGCTACCGACCCAGATGTTGCAGTCGAGGGTGTTATCGGACTGGCGGCGATCACGGATGTGAGCATCTATGGCCAGCAGGAGGGCTCCTGTCCTGCCATGGTCCAGGAGTTGATGGGTACTACCTATGCCGATTCGCCGGAGGACTACCGCGCAGCTTCTGTCTTGAGTTCGGCGGTTACGGTTCCCGCTCATCTGATACAAGGGTCGCTGGACAGGATTGTCGGCGAGGATCAACTAGCGGGATTTGGGTCTAATCAAATTGTGCGGATTCCCGATGCTGGGCACTTTGATCTGATTCACCCCGAGAGCACGGCCTTTGACATACTCGTCGACCTACTCTCGAGCCAGGAACAATGAAAACAAGCGCTGAATTGGACGCAGAGGACACCCTAGCCAGCCTGCGCCAAAACTTTGTGCTGCCGGTGGAGAAAATTTATCTCGACGGTAATTCTCTGGGCCCGCTGAGTCACAAAGTCAGCGACCAGCTTGCGATCGTGACCAACGAGCAGTGGGCGGAAGACCTGATCTCAGGTTGGAATACGCATCAATGGATTGATCTGCCTCTGTCGGTGGGCAACCAGTTGGCACCGATACTGGGAGCACAGCCGGGCGAGGTGATCTGCTGCGACAATCTCTCGATTAATCTATTCAAGTGCCTCGCTGCCGCACTCGAGCTAAACACACCCAGACGAAAGATCCTGACCGAAGCCCATCATTTCCCCACAGATAACTACATTGCCCAGGGCCTCAGTCAGCTATTAGGGGAGTCGCGCTGCGAGGTACAAACCGCTGCAATAGAGGATCTGGATCGCATCGATCTGCAAGACGTTGCCGTGGTGTCGCTGTCACATGTGAACTTCAAGACCGGTGAATTGCGCGACCTGCCACGGATAACGCAGCAAGCTCACGAGGCAGGCTGCCTGATTGTTTGGGATCTTGCCCACAGCGCCGGCGTCGTGGATATGAGCCTGACCGAAAGTCAGGTGGATATGGCGGTTGGATGTACCTACAAATTTCTCAATGCCGGACCGGGCGCGCCGGGCTTTCTGTTTATGGCCCGGCGGCACCAGCATGTCGGCGTTGCGCTTCAGGGTTGGATGGGCCACGCAGACGGCTTCGCCTTTGAATCACGCTACCGACCAGCCAGCGGCATCGCTCGTTTTTTAACCGGCACCCAAAGCGTGCTGGCAATGGCCGCTGTGGCAGCCGCACTCGATATCTTTGAGTCCGTCTCGATCTCCGATATCCGCCACAAGAGCCTCGCGCTGACGGATCATTTTCTCGACCACCTCGCTAGCAGCGAGTGGACGCGCAAACTAGAAATGCTGACTCCAAGGGACCACGCCTCGAGAGGCTCGCAAGTGAGTCTTGCCATCGACCATGCCTACCCCGTCAGCCAGGCACTGATTGACCGCGGCGTCATCGTCGATTTCAGGGAACCCAACATCGTGCGATTTGGTTTTTCCCCTCTTTATAATCAATTTTCAGAAGCAGAGCGGGCTGCACAGATACTTTCAGCCATTCTAAAGAACGAATGGTTTCTTGAGCCTGCCTACAATCAACGCCCTAAGGTCACCTAAAAAAGACCGTATGCTCTGTATTTAATGGATCTATTCAGAGACACATCGATGTACACGCGGATCGTTGAACAGCAATGAAACCGAGCCCTGTTGAGGCCTACATTGAAAACCTCCCCTATTCCGCTAGGAGCCATATGGCAGCGCTCCGCGACTGTCTAAAACTTGCCGCACCCGATGCGCTTGAGGAGTTGAAGTGGGGGAAGCCGGCCCTTGTCAAAGACGGCATACTGTTTGTTTTTGCGGCAGCCAAAGCTCACATTAGCCTTCATCCAACGCCGCGTGTCATCACCCAATTTAAAACGGCGCTACGGGAGTTTCAGACCACCGAGAATACGATTCGCTTTTCTCTGAATGCGCCACTTCCCACAGACCTTGTTATGAAAATCGCTGAAGTTCGCGTCTATGAAAAGGAGGTTAAGGGTATAGGATGGCGATGACGCGTTGAGTTGCACCAGATGTTCGATGCGCTAATCTTGATGCAGTCCGTAGAGAAACCTTAAATGTCTGGCTTGCCCCTAAGATCATCTTCATCGCCCGAGTGGCTGTCATGCGTGCTGGCTCACTTTGATCAATTTCTGCTTGATCATGCCGCGGCTGAAAAAAAAGCGGCGGGCATGGCCCTTTCGATGTTGTCCCACTACCCTGACCGAACACGGCTCGTCACCGCCATGTCAGAGTTAGCGGTAGAGGAGATGGTCCACTTTCGTGAGGTCGTCAAATTGATTCAGGAACGGAGCCTGCAGCTGGGTTCAGATGAGAAGGATCCCTACGTGAACGAAATTCGCAGCTGGATTCGTCAGGGCACGGAGGTCTACTTACTCGATCGCCTGTTGACCGGCGCGGTGATCGAGGCGCGGGGTGCTGAGCGCTTCGGACTCATTGGCGCGGCGCTGCCCGCGGGCGCAGTAAAGAATTTTTATCGCTCTCTGGCAAAATCTGAAAGCCGGCACTTTGAGTTATTTCTCGATCTGGCGCGCGAGTATTTTCCTGAGCAAGTCATTGCACAGCGCTGGGAAGAGTTGCTGGTTGCTGAAGCAGACTGTATTGGCAGACTCCCCGTGCGAGCCGCCCTGCACTGACGATGACCTACCCCACCAAGGTGGAAAAATACCTGTCGACCTACGCCCTCCTGCCCGGGGGATGCCCTGACTTATCTGGCGAGTGGCAGCACGTACTGGTCGTACCCTGCTACGACGAATCACCGGGGTTCGTCGAAGATTTCTGCCGAACTCACGGCTCGACTTCAATCCTCTTGTTATTGGTCTTTAATCGGCCAGAAGGTAGCCCGAGCACGGTGAATCAACAGTTGCGTGACCGGCTCGCTGTTTGGCCCCATGAGGCAATAAAACCCGGGTACACGCTGCATCGTGCCAGTGAGAGTCTGAGCATATTGAGCGTCGACTTGGAGTGCCTGGAAGGAGAAACGCCACGGCATCAGGGTGTTGGGCGGGCGCGCCGTACTGGCTGCGATCTCGCGCTGGCATTGATGGATAAGGGCAGCATCACCTCACCGTGGATTGTCTCGGGAGATGCGGATTGCCAGTGGCCTACCGGGTTTTTTCAGCAACGCTGGCCTGACGAAGCCAGCGCCATCACCCTCCCGTTTACGCATCACGGCCGAGAAAATGACCCAATATCGGCCGCAACATTGCTCTACGAGCTCAAGCTGCACCATTACGTATTACATTTGGCGGCTCTCGGGAGCCCCTACGCTTTTCATGCGCTGGGCAGCAGCTTCGCGGTCAGCGCCAATGCTTACGCAAAAGTGCGCGGAGTGCCCTTGCGCAGCGCGGGCGAAGATTTTTATCTACTGAACAAGCTGGCCAAGGTGGGGAGTATCCACCGGGCTACAGGTCCGTGTATCGCGATCACGTCGAGGCAATCCCCGAGAGTCCCCTTTGGCACAGGGCCAGCAGTCCAGCATTTATTGGAGACAGGGGACATGTCGAGCGCACCTCTGTTTTATGACGCCCGGTGTTTTAAAACCTTGGGCGGCCTTCTCAAAGTGTTTCATCATTGGGTGAATCACCCCGATGCCAATATGGAGGTCGCGCTGGAGCAAGCACTGGGGTCAGATATCGCGTCCAGCGTGATGACATTGCTGCAACAGTGGCATTACCAGAAGGCGATCGCACACATAAACAATGCCGCTCGTACCGCCACCCTCCGCCAGCAACATACGCATGTCTGGTTAGACGGTTTTAAGCTGCTTAAGCTCATTCATTTATTGCGAGACAGTCACTTCCCCAACATCAGCTTCATCGACTCGGTCACGCAACCAGCGCAGTGGCCCATCGACCTCGACACCCAATCACCCGCAGCGGCGCGGCAAGCAGTCTATGGACACCTCAATTGGCGGTTCTGACGACTGCGACAACAACGCCAATGATCAGTGATCAGGCTACACGCCGCGAACCTCTTGCGGCTCTGTCATACTAGAAGCTCCTTAGGATTATCGCGTTGACCGCATGAGCTGGTACTCCCAACACTGGATCGCAGTGGTATTGCTTGCCTGCTATACAGCGGTGCTTTTTTACAACGCTTATCTGGGCAGTAAGGCGAGCCGAGGTATGGCTGGCTATTACGTCGGAAATCGCGAGATGAGTGGCACCATCGTGGGTGTCTCCTTCTTTGCGACCTTTGCATCGACCAACACCTACATCGGACATGCCGGCAAAGCCTACGACTACGGCGTGGCATGGTTCACCATGGCGATCCTCTTGGTTTTATTCAGTTGGGTCTCCTGGCGATGGATCGGACCACCCTTGCGCCGCTTCGCCGCGCAGTGGGATGCGCTGACCATTCCCGACTTTCTCGGCAGTCGATACATCGCCAGTCCCAATCAGCAGGGCCGACATCCGCTACTGCAGACTTCAGCCGTCGTGATTGTTTTTGCGAGCCTGCTGTACCTCCTCGCCATCTTTAAAGGCGCGGGGCACCTCTTTCAGATGTTTCTTGAGGTGCCTTACGAGGCAGGTGTGGGGTTGACCCTCTTGATCGTGGTGCTCTACACCTCCGTGGGCGGCTTTGTCTCAGTGGTGAGAACCGATGTACTGCAGGGCACGCTCATGCTGCTTGGCAGCTTGGTTATTTTTTATTTTGTGACGCGCGCCGCTGGCGGCGTCACTTCGATTACTCGGCTTCAAACCTTACCGGACAAACAATTTTTGTTTGAACTCAACGGCGGCATTCCCTTCGCCGTGTTGCTGGGCGTGTCGCTATCAGGCTCGCTCAAACTGCTGGCAGACCCGCGACAGTTATCGCGCTTCTATGCGCTGAGAGACGAGGCTGAGGTGCTTCGCGGCAAGTGGATCGCCACCATCGGTCTGGCCATTGTGCTGGGATGTTTGTTCCCCGTGGGGATTTACGCGCATCTCATTTTGACGGACGTCACCGATACCGATTTGATCGTGCCATCTCTGGTAAGCGACGCGTCCGTCTTCCCATTATGGGCAACGGACTTTCTGATCGTCTCTATATTGGCAGCCGCGATGTCATCGATGGACAGCGTGCTGCTAGTCGCTGCCTCCACGCTATATAAAAACATCGTAGCGCCCTTTAACCCTTCATCACGCGAGCTTCTCTGGACCCGCACCGCGGTCATTGGCTTTTCGATTGTGGCGGCACTGCTGGCGCTAAACCCACCTGGCGACATCGTCGAGATCACGATCTTCTCCGGTAGCCTCTACGCGGTCTGCTTTTTTCCCGCCGTGGTATTTGGTCTTTACTGGCAACGCGGCTCGGCGCGCACGGTGCTCTGCTCAATGGCAGTGGGCATATCATCCCTGATCATCTGGATTGCCGCGGGGTGGCGACAGGAGCTTCACGAGGTCTTTCCCGCCCTGCTGCTTTCCACCTTCACCTACTATCTGCTCTCAAAAGCAGAGGCGCCATCGGAAACCCCCGCGAAAACGTCAAATAACTAAATGGGAACCGTTAGTTGGTCGCGACGGTGCCTAAGGAGTAGCCGCCGCCCAGCCATAAGGCTGGTGCGCAGGAGACGTTATCCAAGCTTGCAGCTAAGTCACTCAAGCCAGGTCACTCAAATAATGGCTTGAGGGAGGGTTTCATCACCTTGCCCATCGCATTGCGCGGCAACGCATCCACTACCCGGAGCTGCTTGGGCACCTTGTAAGACGAAAGGTGGCCATCGCACCAAGCTTTCAGGGTTTCCAGCGTCATGTCACCGTCACCTTTTCGCACCACCACCGCGGCGACGGCCTCTCCCCAAGTGCGATCCGCAATACCCACAACCGCCACCTCGGCGATCTGCGGATGCGCGAGCAATTTATTTTCAATCTCGAGTGCCGACAGCTTGTAGCCCCCCGACTTGATGATGTCGACAGAGGAGCGACCCATAATCCGGTAGTAACCGTCCTCGATCACCGCAACGTCACCCGTACAAAACCACCCTTCTGAGAAGCTGGCCTCTGTCGCCTCCGCGTTGCCCCAGTACTCCAAAAATACCGTGGGGCTTTTGATGCGAATTTCGCCGGGCACGCCTTCCTCGGTGACGATGCCTCCCTCCTCTTCTACAAGCTGCACCGCCACCCCGGGTAGCGCTTGCCCCACGTAGCCAGCCCGTCGCTCACCTTCGTAGGGGTTAGAGAGCGCCATACCGATTTCAGTCATGCCGTAGCGCTCGAGCAGCACCTGCCCGGTCAACTGCTGCCACTCACCGAACACCTCTACCGGACAAGCAGCTGAGCCCGACACATTGAGACGCATATTGGCAAAACCCTCGCAAATGACCTCCACATCCTGATCTTCGAGGGTTTCCAGGTAATCAATGAGCTTCACATAAATAGTGGGGACCGCCATAAACACGCTGAAGGTGTCCGCAGCGACCTGAGCACAGAGTGTAGGGAGATCGAGTTTGGGCATGGCGTGAACCGTGGCCCCGGCACACAACGCGCAACTCAGCACGTTGATAATGCCGTGCACGTGATGCAAGGGCAGAAACAGCGGTATGACATCATCCGCCCGCCACTCCCAGGCGTCGATCAAGGTGCTGATCTGGGCACTCACGTTGGCGTGGGTCGTTACGACCCCCTTCGGCTTACTGGTTGTGCCACTGGTAAATACGATCAGCGCTCTACGATCGGTTGACACTACGGGTAGCGCAGAGTCAGCGTCGCTCAGCAGATCGGTCACCGTGTTCACATCGATCGACAAGCGATTACACAACGCTCGAATAGCGCTTAATTGGGGTTCGCCAGCGATAACCCGGGTCACACCCGTGCTCGTGAGACAATGTTCCCACTCGGATTCTGCTGACGCGACATTGAGCGGAATCGCAATCCCCCCCGCGCGCCAGATACCGTGCAGCGCCGTGACGTAATCGACACTTGCGGGAATCAAAAAAGCGACTCGCGCCTCGTCGAGATCCGACGCACCTGCGAGTAGTCCACGAGCAAACCGGGCTACCCGCGAATCAACTTCGGCGTAGGTAAACACGCGGTCACCCTCGACGAGCGCCACCTTGTCAGGCAAGGTGGTGTTGATTGCGTCACGCATCCGTTGGACCAACTGGTTCTGTCATCGGCAGTTTATGCCAGTCTCCGGAGGAGACCTCTCCCGGGACTTCACCGGCCATTCACCGGGTTGAGACCATCCAGCACTATCAACAATGCTAAATGCTCAGATCATCGAGGTTGTAGTCTTTAAGATTGCGCCGGGCATCCGCGTCCCACTGGTAAGCATCGCCCGACGCGAGAAAGGGCTGATACTCATAGGGCGTCTCGTCAGGAAATCGCTGCTTGCGCGCATCAATGGCATAGCCGATCGCGCGTGAGCGTCGCGAGACCGTCGCGTCATCGAATACCTGCGCATCACTGTGGATACCGCCCCCCATAACACCCAGTACCGATGAGCGCTTGTGGAAACCAAAATTCACGGTCACGCGGGGCTCAAAGCCGCAATTGGGGAAAGACCCATGCAATAACTGGCGGTTACAGATCACGACGTCACCCGGGTTACAGACAATCGGCACCGCGCCGTTGAGTCGCTCACTCCCTGACTCCTCTACCAGCTCGGCGATGTCGAGCTTGCCCTGTTTGTGGGTGCTTGGCAGTACCCAAACGCCATTCACCGCAGTACTGCCATAAACCTGCGCCATGAAATTGAACCCGTGAATGTCTTCATCGAAGTCAGGGCTATCCCAGTGCGTAACACCGTCTTGATGCCAGGAGACTGCCGCACCGATACCCGGATCCTTAATAAACAGCGCCTCATTGAAGGGAGCGAAATCCGGACCATTGATCGCCGCGGCGACTTGTAGCAACTCGGGGTGTGCATAGGTACGCAGGCACGCATCAGAAAACTGCAACGAACCCAGCAGGATAAAAGGTGCAGCAAGCGGCGCCTCCGCGTCGGCCTCTGGCTCAAACATTTTGACCTGATGTCGCCCGTTAGCGAGCGCTGTCCCTCCGAGGGGGTCCCCAAGGGGCTTGGACCAGACCAACGTCAGCGCCTTGGCATCGGCACCCAGTGCAGGCTCGCCCTCCGCATTGACCTTGCTCTCGGGTCCGGTCGGAAATTGCGCACGCATCATCTCGAGATCCGCTTTGATATCGTCGAGTTCTTCGGCGCTCAGCACATTTTCAAAAATATAAAAACCGTATTCGGAATACGCCGCTCTGATCTCTTCAGCCAGCGACCCCGATTCGGTGAATCTCAATGGCCCTCTGTTGGGTAGCGCCAGCGCAGCCGCCTGGCCCGCCAGTAAATAGCGGCGCATTGCATCCGCCTGCTCGCCATAATGATTGGCGCAGGCCTCTATCGACTCACTGATATCAATCACGAAAACACCCCCAAAACTGCTGTGACGGCAAACCATACCAGATCGCCGCGAGTGATTGCGTTACGAAACGGTAACGACAACGCCTATTCGACTGAACTACGGATGATGGTCAGCTCCGGCGTAATCACTGAGCCGATGGCGGCGTGAGAGATGTGAGAGCGCGGCAGCTGCAGCTGACTGGCGATGGTTTCAGCCGCAGCAATGCCGGTGCAATGACCACCCATCATCAACCCCAAACCCTGCTCCTCGAGCCAGCTTGCCGTGCGGTCCAGTGTCTCGTTGTCTGCCTGCCACAAATGGAACCCACCAACGATGGAATAAATGGGCCCATCTTTTATCGACTGCAATACCTTTCCAGTATTGATCAAACCTGAGTGACCGCAACCGGAGGTCATCAGCCAGCCTTTATCGGTGAGATACCCCAGCGACTGATCATCCATGATGATGTCAGGCACCGGTGCGCCATTTTGGTTGATAAACAACCCCGCGGGACCGTTATAGTGCTCCTCAACCCGCGGCACAGGACCCGTCAACCACAGCTTGGGGGCTATTTCGGTAGGTTCGGTAATGACAGTGAAGCGGATACCGAGGGCTTCCGCGGCGGATTTGAAATCTTGCGCACTGGCGAACTCACCGGGACCCACCTCAACGCCCGCTGCGGTCGCCCGCTGGTCAAAAAACCCTGCCGCCACATACACCTGACTTAGGGCGGACTCATTTGCGAGGCGAAAATGCTCGCGGAGGATCAGCAAGCCCCCAGTGTGGTCACTGTGAAAGTGGCTCAGCACGACCTTCTCGACCTCTGAGAGATCGACACCCAGATGCAGCACGTTGTGGAGCACGGTGTCTTTTTTAAAGCCGGTATCAAAAAGCACTGCGTCCTGCTCGCCCTCGAAGAGCGCGGCAAAGCTCCACTCACCCAAACCCCCATAATCAGAAATGTTGGTTGCCAGCACCGTGATCTGATACGGCGCGGTTTGACCCAGAGCCGAAAACGTAGCGCATAGGGTCAAGACAACTGCCCTGATAAAACGAGAATTCATCGATCGACTCCTCTGATTAATGAGCGACTCCACCCAGAGCCTATCGCAGGCACCGTGCTGCCACGGGCAACCACGCTGCAGACTATATTGTTCAGCTCAAGGCCGCTGGGAAGCCCGGAGCACGCAGCGGCGTATCGAGCGCGTCTTCGAGCAACTTCACAATCTTAGGTGATTGGCTTGCCCCACCGTAAGCTTGCCGCGCCGTCTCAAAGCGAGCAAACGTGGCTGAGGCTAGCTCCAGAGGCACTCCCAGCTCTTCTGCAAATTGCTTGGCAAAACTCAGGTCTTTCAGCGCCAAATCCATGGTGAAACCAATATCGTAACTGCCGTTCAAGATGAGCTGCCCCTCGGTTTCATGCACAAACGAAGTCCCCGAAGACGCCGCTATCGCTCGCCAACTGTCACCGAGATCCAGTCCACCGCGTGCCGCCAGCATCAGCGCCTCACCACAAGCCTGCAGATGAATAAACGCCAGCATGTTGGTGATGACCT
>Ga0255776_10003372_pt1 | contig 17248 bp, 17 predicted proteins | sample 071ome_19_FD_179974 | JGI IMG/M metagenome (GOLD analysis project Ga0255776, IMG submission 179974) | Coastal salt marsh microbial communities from the Groves Creek Marsh, Skidaway Island, Georgia - 071413AT metaG (version 2) | ecosystem: Environmental > Aquatic > Marine > Intertidal zone >... | reverse complement strand
TCGATAAATCGGTATCGCTTGCCAAGTGGGCAAACCCTTGAGATCTCGCCCAATCCATGGCGTTTTCCATCAACGCTTTGCCTGCGCCCTTTCCACGTGTGTCAGCTTGAACAAACCACCCCTCCACGTAGGGGACTGGCGAATCATCCGTACCCTCGGCATAGGAGCGAAGACTGAGCTCAAGAAACCCTAACACTGCACTGCCCTCTAAGCGTACGCCCCAGACTCGCTCGATATGTGGATTCTGACCGCTGAAATACCGCGTAATGTCGGAAAAATGGCTCGCTGAATCGCCTGGCCACAGGAGGCATCGCAGATCAAGCCAGTGTTGAAGCTCGGACTGACCCAACTCCGCCACAAACCATCCAGTCAATCTTCGATAGGCCTTGATTCGAAAGTTGCTAATTGCTCACTTGACGCCTCTCGCTGGAATTTTTCTTTCCACTCTGGATACGGCATTCCGTAAATCAATTCACGTGCTTCAGCATCGCTCAGCTCCACGCCGGCCTCGCCCGCCGCAGCACGGTACCACTTACTCAAGCAGTTCCTGCAAAACCCAGCCAGGTTCATCAAATCAATATTCTGCACGTCTTTGTTGTCGTCCAAATGAGCAACCAAGCGCCGGAATACCGCCGCTTCAATTTCAGTCGTCTGTTCCATACTGCCTCCTTGAGTTAGGTGGATTGTATCGAGTCGAGCGGCCTTGCCTCAAATGCACCACTATGGGGAATGACCAATAGTAACTTGTAATCGAGACATGGCGCGCCCGCGAGGCAAGGATTCACTTCATCCGAGGATTGCTTGGAATTCACTGACCGGGTGATCAAGCGCCTCGCCGTTTAACAGCCGAAATAGCCAACGACTTTCAGGTCGACCATGATATTCTTACCGCGCACGAAGAGAGGACACTCGAATTATGACCATTATTATTGTTGGCGCCGGACAGGCGGCCGGTCAAGCAGCAGCCAGCTTGCGACAAGAAGGATACGAAGATCGCATCGTCATGATTGGCGACGAGGCTGTCCCGCCTTACCAACGCCCTCCGCTGTCAAAGCAATATCTGTCCGGCGAACATGACGCAGACAAGATCATGGTCAGACCAGCAAAGTTCTACGAGGACAGAAGCATCGAATTGCGACTCGGGCAAACGGTCACCGCCATCAATCGGACAGAAAAGCTTGTTGAAATAGCAGATGAATCAATTAGTTATGAGAAACTCATCATTGCTACCGGAAGTAGACCTCGCAAACTCAACATCGAGGGGTCAGATCTGGGTGGCATCTTTTATCTGCGAACAAAGGCCGATGTCGATGAAATAAGATCCGCTTTTTCTGATGCAAGGTCGCTCTGCATTGTCGGCGGCGGCTACATTGGCCTCGAGGTCGCCGCGGTCGCAAAATCCTCAGGACTTGACGTCCACGTCCTCGAAATGGAGTCCAGGATTCTGCAACGGGTCACAACCGAATCGATGAGCGCTTTCTACCATGACTTGCACACGAGCCGCGGAGTAGCGATCCATACAGAAACGGCTTGCAGCGGCTTTGTTGGTGAGGATGGCCGAGTGACCGGAGTTCGATGCGGAGATTCGATCATAGAAGCCGACATGGTCATTGTAGGAATTGGCATCATCCCGAACGTGGAACTTGCGCAATCTGCTGGGCTCGAAGTCGATAATGGCATCGTTGTGGATGATCATTGTCAGACTTCAGACCCAGACATCTATGCTGCTGGGGACTGTACCAATCATCCCAACCCCATCCTAGGTCGACGACTCCGGCTTGAGTCGGTGCCCAATGCGATGGACCAGGCTCGAACGGCAGCAGCGAATATATTGGGCGGCGACAAAACCTATGCAGCAGTGCCCTGGTTCTGGTCAGATCAATATGAACTGAAGCTCCAAATGGTGGGTTTCTCAAGTGATGGCTCATCCTCCGTACGTCGCGGCGATGCAGACAATTTGCAGTTTGCACAGTTTTATCTGCGGGATGGCGCCGTTGTGGCTGTCGACGCAGTGAACTCTCCCAAGGAATTTATGGTGGCCAAACAGCTGTACGGTAAAGTGGTCGATCCCGCTCGACTGGCAGACCCTGACACCGAACTAAAAGAGATACTAGCGGAAGTGAGGTAACGAAAGACGTAGGCTATGAGGGGGCGCCAGTCGAACGTCTATACTTTTAACCGAAGTTCGCGAATAATCGCCGCTTCGACACATTGGTAACAGAAACGGAGTAGATCGATGCCTACTGTAAAGTTTATTGAACATAACGGTACTGAGCATGTAGTAGAGGGAAATGAAGGCGATAGCCTGATGATCCTGGCAACAAGTAATTTAGTACCAGGGATCGATGCTGATTGCGGCGGGGAATGCTCGTGCGCAACCTGCCATGTGAACATTGCTGAGCCTTGGCAGAGCAAGCTCTCACCCGCCAGCGCCACCGAAGAGTCAATGCTGGATTTGAATCCAGACCGCGAAGAAACGTCACGCCTGGCTTGCCAGATTCCGCTGACGAATGATCTCGATGGCATCGTGGTCAACCTTCCTGAATTCCAGTACTAGAAAAGGATCTTCATGGGCGCTGGGGCGCTGCTAGCAGCCCGTCTGAGAATCTCCCGACCCCACCCGTTGGGCAGCTTATCAAGCACTATGTTCTAGCATTACTGTAGCGCCGCGGACGCTCGCGGCGCTGCGCTCAACGGCCTTTTGGAACAAAGACACTCGCCAGAGCTCCTCCCGCTAACGCTCAGATCTCTTCTGCTACCCGGTGATTATTGGCGGTGTGTAACTCAGGTTTTCGTGGCGGCCTCGAACAAATCGTAGCCTCTGTCTTTGCTATTAGATTGCCTACCCTTCTAATCGTTCATTGGTTCAGACCACTATAGAACCTCGATGCAGCCCCAACTATCTTCCCTGTTTTTTCTCTCATTTGTCCTCTCCTCTCCGCTCTCTCCTTAATCTAATCACTCTCGGCTTCCTTACCGTCCATGCTATCTAAACGCGTTAACTCTTCTTCGCCTTTTGCGCCTACGGATCTCGCTTTCAGCAGCTCGGCGCCCCTGCCCAGCGGCGCTTACTCCCTCCATCTCAAGCACTGGATGCAAACGTTTTCTATTGAATCAACAGGACGGACAGATTCGCTTTCGTGGCCATTATCAGGTTTACTTAGCCAAGCGCTGTCCTCTTCTTCACGGTCTTCGCTATGTCGGGGCTCGCGGAGAATACGGCTAAACCCGCTAACGCTATTCAAATGGCCCAACAAAAGAACGAACAGTCAGATTGGAGCCTTTTTAAATAATAGGAGTACTCAATGAGCGAAGCCTTTGATTTAAATGAAACCGCGTTAAATGACCCATGGTCTGTGCCGCTTGAGGAACTTGACCCAAGCCAGCCCATCGTTTTTCAGACCAACACTCAGTTCCCGATTTTCGAGCGCTTGCGAGCAGAGGACCCCATTCACTTCCATGAAAGCGGACTCTTCGGCCCCTATTGGTCCATTACCAAATTCAACGACATCATGGCGATCGACAAAGATCATGCGCGTTTCTCCTCAGAGTCAGGGATTACCCTCACGGAACGGCAATCTGATTTCACGACGCCTAACTTCATCAGCATGGATCCACCGAAGCACGATGTTCAGAGAAAGGCTGTCACTGGTGTCGTCGCGCCAATGAATCTCGCAAAGATGGAACCGCTGATCAGAGAGCGCGTATGCAATATCTTGGATAGCTTGCCGGTCGGGACCTCATTTAACTGGGTAGACAAAGTTTCCATTGAATTAACCACCCAAATGCTGGCAACGCTCTTTGACTTCCCGTTTGAGGACAGGCGCAAACTGACTTACTGGTCAGACATGGCCACCAGCGGCGAACTCGCAGGCGGACCAACACCAGAGCCAGCACGTCGCGCTGCGTTGCTAGAGTGCTTGGAAACCTTCCAAGGGCTTTGGGCAGAGAGAGAAGGAAAAGTGAGCGAGGGAGCCCTCGATCTCGTGACCATGCTGGCTAATAGTCCAGATACGCAAGACATGGACCCGATGGAGTACCTAGGTAACTTGATCCTTTTGATCGTGGGCGGCAACGATACCACTCGAAATTCGATTACAGGCGGCGTGCTGTTTTTGAACGAGAACCCCAAGGAATACAAAAAGTTACGAGCTAACCCCGACTTGGTGGCCAATATGATTCCAGAAATCATTCGGTACCAGACCCCCCTGACCTACATGCGCCGAACGGCGCTCGAGGATGTGGAAATTGGCGGCAAAGTCATTAAAAAGGGTGACAAACTCGCTATGTGGTACGTATCGGGCAATCGCGATGATGAAGTGATTGAGCGCCCAGACGAATTCATTATTGATCGCAAAAATCCCCGCCATCATCTCTCCTTCGGTTTCGGGATTCATCGCTGTATGGGTAATCGACTCGCTGAGATGCAACTTCGAGTGTTGTGGGAAGAAATTCTAAAGCGTTTCTCTATGGTTGAAGTCGTTGGCGAACCGGAGCGGGTCCAATCAAGCTTTGTTCGAGGCTACGCGACACTGCCAGTCGTATTGCATCCAGTGTAGCGGGTACTGAGCAAAGCCTGCGAAGCGCGCTCCCCAGGGGGGCGCGTTGTTCTCGTTCCTGCCGAACGTGCTTTTCACCGTCTCACAACCTGCTGTACACCAAAACGCCCTGCCCCCGTTGTACAGGGAGCACGGGCTATTAGGCTGTAACCCATAGATCAGCCACAAGGCTTTGATGAACGCTCTAGATTGAGCGCACTTAACCCGCCGCCGCGACCAGTTCGGTGGTGGGAATCAGCTCATTTGACGAGAAGTTTTTTGGCCGGGTCATCATGTGTTCGGCGGTTGCGAGACACTGACCACAATTGGAAGCAAGCCCGTAGTCTTGCCTGAGGTCCTCGAGGCTAAGTCCCCTGCTACGGTAGGCGTCGAGTACTTTCGAGGAAATGTTGTTGCAAATGCAAACGATCATGGCTTCAGTCTAAATGAGAACGATTCGCAATTGCAACTAGAAAATCGCGACAGCGCAGCGGTCCAATCAAACTAAGTCACAAAAAATGTTGTCGGCCAGCAACCCTTAGGCGCGATTAGTCAAACCGACTACTGACAGCTGGTAAAAGGATGCAAGAAGAAATCGAGTACTTTTTTTACTCAAAACTCACCAATTGAGTGAGCCCCCGGTCACCCGAAGCTACGCATCAAACCCCCTATGCGTTATCATCCCCATTGAAGCAGGAGCATCCCATGAAACCCCAAAAGCCCGAGATCATCAGCCTTCTCAACGAAGTGCTCAAGAATGAGCTAACAGCGATCAACCAGTACTTCTTACACGCAAAGATATTAGAAGACATGGGGTACGAGCAGCTCGCGCAAAAAGAACGCGCAGAATCTATCGAGGAGATGGAGCATGCGGACTGGCTCATGGACAGGATTCTTTTTTTGGAGGGCCTTCCTAACCTGCAAGATCTGGGCAAGCTAAGAATTGGTGAGACCATTCCTGAGATGTTCGATTGCGACTTGGCGCTCGAACACGATGCCATTCCAGCGCTCCGTCGCGCAATTGCCGTGATGGAGGAGGAACAAGACTTCGTAACTCGTGACTTACTCAATAAGATTCTAACGAACGAAGAATCCCACGTGGACTGGCTCGAGACTCAGATTGGACTAATTGACGGCATGGGCCTTGAAAATTACCTCCAATCTCAAATGAAACCTGCCTAGCCCATGCAAGGCCGAGTGGTCTACGGAGAGGACCGGAAAACCATTCACATTCTCGTGAACGGTCAAACTGTGCTCTCCTACCCGAACAGCGAAACGCTGGTCGAGACTCACATCAAAGCAAAATTAGTGACAACAAAATCAGACCCCGAGCATGCGGCGCTGCGCCGATTATTCGCCACCAAATAGCACCGGATTCCTTTGTGCAGCTGATTCATCTGACCCACACCACGCGCTATCGGTTTGATCAGCCCGTCAAGCTGAGAACCCATCGTTTTTATCTCCGGCCACGAGATGGATTTGATCTGCGCATCCGTTCGTCCCAGTTACAGGTAGATCCGCGAGCCTCCATCACTTGGCGGAGAGACGCATTTGGCAATTCCGTTGCTGAAGCCCACTTTGAGGGTGAAACCCAATCACTGACGATTACTAGTGAAGCTGTTCTGGAACAATATTACGAGCATGGCCCTCAGCTCTCTCAGTGCTCGAATGAATGTGAGACCCCAACTGACCCGGCATTGCGACCCTTCCTATCAAACTTTCTCGATGTCCAGCATGTTGCGTTGAAGCCTTTGGAGGACTGGCTGCTACTCGGTGAATTCGTCAGTATGCCAGCAGTGATCGATCGTCTCGCTGACATTGCGAGCGAGATAAAAGCCCGTCTTCGTTATGTTCGAAGAGACGAGCCTGGTATACAGGATCCAGTCGAGACACTGGCTAAGGGGTCAGGGTCTTGTCGAGATTTCGCTTGGTTGATGATGGTAGCGTTAAGACAACAAGATTGGCCTGCTCGCTTTGTAACGGGCTACCTCACATCCAGCGCGCATCCTGACGCCAGTGGGGCCACCCACGCGTGGCTAGAGGTTTACCTCAATGATTTGGGTTGGGTGGGTGTGGATCCAACCTGCGGCGACCTGGTGCGCGGGAAACACATCGCGGTCGCCACGTCGCAACGTCCCGATCAACTGCCACCAGTAGCAGGCTCATTCATGGGTCCAAGTCAGACTCGCTCGACCCTTGAGGTCAGTGTTAGCGCGCAGTTTGTCGATTCATGACACTTGGACCGACTGCTTGCTTATTAGCGGCAAAGGACCAAATTGATCCATGATCGCAACGTCTGCAGCATCGCGACCATGGATAAGCCCTGCTCTGCCGATATTTAGTTTTCGAAAGCTGGGGTCGAACTCATACCAAGCATTGTTCAAAAACACCTCGACCCAAGCGTGAATATCTTGCGGCCGAAGCTCCTGCGCGTAACCCACGACATATCGGGCCGGAAGAGAAATTGCTCGTAGTAAACCAATGAGTGCATGCGCGAGATCCCTGCAGACGCCAACTCGCTGATCAATGATCTCACTGGCGGATAGTGGCAGGACGCTCGACCCAGGCTCGTAACGCACACGCTCAGTAACCCATTCAAACAGGCGCTGGACCTGCCTGCCGGCCTGCGCTTCGTCGCCAATAATTTGGAACGCCAGCGTCCCGAGCCGGTCTGAATCGACATATCTAGAGGGCTGCAGATAGTGCAATACATGGCTGGGCAAGTTCGAGACGGCAGTGAAAGGAAGGCCGTCTACGGGTGCGGATGCACTTGGAACTGTTCCGCGAAGTTCATACTTCATGATGGTGGTACCTGGAAGTAAACGCGCTCGAATCACCGGGTTGCCAAATAGGTCGTGAAACGTGCTGGAATGGACGTCTAGTAACGAGCCATCTGTTTGTGTACCCGTTATGATCTCACTACCGCACAGCCTATCGAGCCGATCAGGATGGGCTCCTAGATGAAAAAGGGCATCCATTGGTCGCTCAAGCACGAGCTCTAGGCGGGTCTTAACATGAATCGATAAAGAACGGTTTGTCATGGAAACCGGTGCCCCCTCACTCTACTGACCTGCATCGCAACGCGCGACCGAACCTCGGCCAAAGCCGGTCGGCTTCCGAGCGGCCGAGCGTATTCAATCTAGACCCATCACATGGCGAAGACTTTCTGGTTCGGGGAAGTCGCAGCACCTCGTAGCTACCGTTCATCTTCCAACCTGAAGCAGTTAAGATTTCGCATCATGACCCAACCTTTACGATTATTTCGCCACCCGCTATGGCTTGAATGGCGAGGACTCATCGCGTTCCTGATCGTTATGATTGCCTTCCGCTCGGCCATCGCGGACTGGAATCAGGTGCCGACCGGGTCGATGAAGCCGACCATTTTGGACGGCGACCGAGTCGTCGTTAACAAGCTTGCCTATCGGCTACGGTTCCCATTGACCAATTGGGAGTTGCTGCGCTGGTCCGCGCCAGCGAGGGGCGACATTATCACCTTTTACTCACCGCTAGATAGTGAGTTGCTTATCAAACGGGTGATCGGTATTCCCGGTGATCAAATCGCGCTTGCAAACAACGCCCTAATCGTAAACGGGAAAACGAGTGAATACTCAAGAATTGACAATGAGGTAATCACTTCATTGGATCGATTTCAAAAAGCTCGTCACCGTTTCTTCTACGAGCACATCGGGCAATCAAAGCATCCCGTAATGGTCCAGCCAGGAATAGCGACGACCTATAACAGCTTCGATGCGATCACCGTTCCGCCAGGGAAATTTCTTGTGCTGGGAGACAATAGAGATAATTCAAAAGACTCGCGGGTATTTGGCCTTGTTAGCGCAGACCAAGTGATGGGCAGGGCCTTCGCGGTTGCCTTCTCAATGAATTACGACAATTACTATTTGCCCCGCGGCGACCGATTCTTCCAGTCCCTCTAACCACGAGACGGACGGTCAGCTTCTGACAAGGAAACCCTATCGAAGGCTTGCGGACTAGCGAAGCTCGATCTGCCACGGTTGGAATCGTGAGGAGCCTCACATGAATGCTAGGACTAGACCCTAGTCTGGCTGCTTGCAGACTAGAAAGGCAGCGGACTGGCGACAACCAATCGTTGAGGTTGGGTCACTGGCCAATAGGGTTTAGCCAGGATTTAGCGAGCCTCTGGTCCGGCCTTGGCTTAACCCTGGTTTGTAATCGGCAGATTCGAACCGATACTCTTTTCTTGCCGACGAAGCTTTGAGCACCGCTCGAGTGCTCACTCCTCCTTCCCAAAACGCCAATTGATTGCACATCAATTCACTGCTCGCCATCAGGCGCCTTAATCGATGGATCTTTCTCCTGCTCGATGTCTGCCTCAGGGTGAGTAAACCAGCGTTTACTCCGCCTCTCTCGGCGTAGCAATCGCAAGAAGACGCCTCCAAACAAACCGGCAAGCACCAAGCTAAAAACCAAGACCACGGTTAAAACCAAGAAGACCCAGATAATTTCGCGAGGCACATCGAAAAATACGACCGCGACCCAGATAAAGGCGCCCCCGAACACAAATGTTGAAAGCAAACGGCGCATAGTGCTACCTATTCGAGCGAAGGTATGATGCTAGCACTTAAAGCCTACGAGAGGTGGACCATTGGCTGCAGCGAAAACGATGAATCAACGACAGTTTGACGAGCACCGCGGCCTGAACGAGACGGTGTTCCATGGCAACAGGTTTGAAAGTGTCGTTTTCGAGGGATCATTGGAGGACCATACGTTCGAAGATTGCGTATTTCAGTCCTGTTCATTCAACAGCACATCGCTGCGGCATACCCATTTTGAAAGCTGTAAGTTTCATGACGAGATCGCTTTAGCGGGCACACCCTTTCGCTACGCGGACCTTTCCCATGCGACCTTTCATCAGTGCGACTTAACGAATAGTGATTTATCTCAATCGAAGTGGTACGACGTCACAATATCTGCCACTAAGGCCGTTGGCTTGAACGCGCGAGGCGTGAGCAATGCACGACACATCAATGACAGCACGACGCTGCACGCATCGCTTATCTCAGACTCCCAGCTCTCTTTCGCTGACCTCTCGCACTCAGATCTCAAAGCCAGTCACTTTGACCATACTCGCTGCTTAGAGGTCAATTGGACAGGGGCCGATCTTGAGGGATCTACCCTGTCGGAATGCGATCTTGGTGGCGGTATTTTCGATCGGGCCGTGATGACTCATTGCGACCTAAGAGGAAGCCTCTTTAATTCAATCAACCCCACACTCATCGGTCTTGACGGTGTCACTCTGACGTCAGACCAACTGCTATATCTCGCAATCCCTCTGGGTATCCAAGTTGATGACAGCTAACTAATCCTGACGAACAGGGATGTACCTCGCTCACGAGGGAGCGTTGGGGTCAACCCCAACTAAGGATTACTACTTCACTTCGATCAGTTCTACGTCAAACACCAAGACTGCGTTAGGAGGAATATTTCCGACGCCGCCAGGGCCGTACCCCAACTCTGACGGAATGGTGAGACGAGCCTTCCCTCCAGGCTTCATGAGTTGCAGCCCTTCTGTCCACCCTGGTATCACCTGGTTCAATCCAAACTCAGCAGGCTGACCTCTTGCAATTGAGCTATCAAAGACCGTCCCATCAATCAGCCTGCCCTCATAATGCACGACGACTTTGTCGGTTGCGCTTGGCGCCTGGCCTTTCCCTTCCACTATCGTCTCAACCTGCAGACCCGAAGCCGTGACTTGAACATCAGCATTTTCCGCATTCTTAGCGAGATAGGCGACGCCAGCCGCCTTGGAATCTGCCGCCATACTGTCGCGCTCGGCCTGGGCGGCAGCTTCCATTTCAGCTTGACGGGTACGAACCATTTCGATGATGGCGGTTTGTTCTTCCGCGGATAAGGTGGGCTGCACACCACCTAGGGAATCCTTAATTCCTTCCAGCAACGCGCCCAGATCAACATCGGGATTTCCATTCTGCTGAAGCATATTGCCAAACGAGTAGCCGAAAAAATAACCCCTCCCCTCCGTCAGGCCTGCGTCATCTGGCTCTGCGCCCTCGCTCGCATGCACATTCATCTGAAGACCCAAAAAGGCCGCAACCAACCACGCTCTCAAACTGACTTGTTTCATTATCCAACTCCTTTCGACCCGTACAGTATCGCACAACCCTAACATCGGCCGTGACCTTGAATTCCTCAGCTCACGCTTGACCATCAATCACTTGCAAGAGAGGCCCAGTATGTGAGGGCTTATTACCGCGCCACCGCTGCTGCAGATCGGCTTATTGCTCGATTCCAAATAAGAGAAGGGAAAATTCATTATTGCCCCTACAGTCTTTCTGCATTTGGACCAAACCACCGACTCGGCTAGCCATGCAGTCGATAGCGTGCATTCTTAGTGGCCATCTGCACCCAGTGAAGAGCTGGGGCTCGGCATCCTTTCCTCAGTCGTCGACCAAGGGATCAGCGCTCACCTGGTAGGCAGACGCTGAGAATTCATAATGACCAAAAACGACCGCTTGCCCCCCTGAACCGGGGTTGAGCAAGTGTTTGAGCAACCTCGTAAAAACCAGGTATTCTATTTTTGTTGGCGTGAGCGCTAGCACCCCAAAGCAGGACATTGAACAACCATGACACGTGTAATTTTATCGCTCAGGAAACGATTAATCGAAACGACGCAGGGCCTCGAGCGTTTCTATGCGTCAGTGATAGACGCCGACCCGCAAATGGCGGACGGATTAACCGTTTGGAAAACGCGCCCACAATCGATTCAGTGGAGAAGTTCCAACGCCAAAACAACCTTTCTGACCCTATGCTTGATACCGCTGCTGGCGACGAGTGGTGCCACGCAGGCGATCACGGCAACACCGGAACTGGCACCAAGCGATATTCAAGAAATCACCACCAAGCACATCTTAAGCGCACTGAGAGAGCAGCACTACGTCGATCAAGTCCTGGACGACGGCGTCTCCGAAGAGGTGTTTGATCGCTACATCGAAGACCTGGACCCCTCTAAAAGTTATCTAACCCAAGCCGATGTCGCAGCGCTGTCACAGTATCGATGGGAGCTTGATAATTCGCTCAGACGATCTGACCTCGGACCCGCGTTCGACATTTTTAACCGATACCAAGCGAAGGTCACCGCACGCTTCTCCTGGGTCATTGAGTTAATCGATCAAGGAGTTGATCAGTTTGACTTCGACAAAGAAGAATATCTTGAGCTAGACCGGTCAGAACTGCCTTTCGCACCCAGCGAAACGGCACTCGATGAGTTATGGCGAAAGCGCATCAAAAATGATGTGTTAAATCTCAAGTTAGCAGGCAAGTCCTTCGAAGACATACAATCGCTGCTCCATAAGCGCTATTCAAGTCGACTGAGCCGACTTCAGAAAACTAACCAGGACGACGTCTATCAGCTCTTTATGAATGCGTTCGCCAAAACCTACGATCCACACACACAGTACTTTTCCCCGATCACGAGTGAAAACTTTAACATCAACATGAGTCTGTCCCTTGAGGGCATTGGCGCCCTGCTACAGACAGAGGATGAATACACGAAAGTTGTGAGCCTTGTCCCTGCTGGGCCTGCGGAAAAATCCAAGTCCATCCGCCCCAACGATCGAATCATTGGTGTGGGCCAGGAGAATGATGACATTGTTGATATCATCGGCTGGCGGGTTGATGACGTTGTGCAACTCATTCGAGGGAAGCGGGACACGAGCGTCTTTTTGCAAATCCTCCCCGAGGGATCATCGGACTTGGCAAGCTCGAAGGTTGTAGAGATTGTCCGAAAGAAAGTAGAGCTTGAAGAACAGACAGCCCAAGCCGAAGTCGTTGAGATAGAACAGTTTGGCAACTTGGTTCGAATCGGCGTGATTGATATCCCCACTTTTTATGTGGATTTCAAAGCCATGCAGAATGGGGATCCAAATTTCCGAAGCACGACCCGCGACGTCAAACGGCTACTCGACGAGTTGCAGACCCAAGATGTAGATGGAGTCGTCATCGATCTTCGGGATAATGGCGGCGGTTCACTGCAGGAGGCAAAAACGCTCACTGGCCTTTTTATTGATCGGGGGCCCACCGTTCAAATTCGAAGCAAAGCAAATCGCGTCGATGTATTAAGCGACCGCGATGTACGCACATCCTATCGCGGCCCACTTGCGGTCTTGGTCAACAGACTGAGCGCCTCCGCATCAGAAATTTTTGCGGGCGCTATTCAAGACTACCAACGCGGCCTAGTCATCGGCACCCAAACCTTTGGCAAAGGAACTGTGCAGACGTTACAACCCCTCGAATATGGTCAGTTGAAGATGACACAAGCCAAGTTCTACCGGATCACAGGCGACTCGACCCAGCATCGCGGCATCATTCCTGACCTACGCTACCCCGATGATTATGATCCAGAGGCAATTGGCGAGAGCACCTTGGACGATCCACTTCCTTGGGACCAAATTCGGCCCACGTATTACAGAGCCAAAGGCGATATTCAAGCCTATCTACCGGAGCTGGTTAGTAGGCATGAGGCAAGAATACTTGAAGATCCTGAATTTAATTATGTCATCGAGGCCTTTAAGTATCGTCAGCTAAGGGCGGATGATACCCAGCTCTCACTCAGGGAATCGGAACGAATACAAGAGAAGTCAGATAACGAATCATTTTGGTTAACACTAACCAATACCAAGCGCGCGGCCCAGGGGTTGCCAGCGGTAGCCTCACTTGAGGAATTGAATGAGCAGCTTGATGACGCCGACATCCCCACAACCTTAGGTGATACGGAGTCAATATCCGACTTCGTCGCAAACGGGGGAATCAATTCCGAACTGACCAATGTATCGGAAGACGATCCGTCAGCGCCTTCAATAGAGTTGTCCGGCGCGGCGCAGGATGCTAACCAGGAAGAAGAATTACAGGGCACCGATACTGAGGAGAATGAACCACCCGACGCTTACATCGTCGAGGCCGGCAATGTTCTAGCGGACCTCATTTCGCTCCAAAAGCGAACGGCGCAACAATCCCCAGCGCGTGCACCGATCTAATCCCCCCACTGCAGCAGCATCCCTGCTCTGAGTCTTCGATAACGGGCGCCCTTTTGGCCCACCTATGCGACCGAAGACATTGCGGGATTAACGATGATCAGCGCAGACACGCTCGCCGGTATCAACGCTATAGGGTGTGAATTTGGGGGGACCGCACTTTTGAATCCCGGTGAGTTGAGGTGAGTAATAGCCCCAAAAAAGGGCATTGGCGTGATTTTCCCACCATGCCCCGCGCAGGCCGATTCGACACCCCAGCTAACGCACGAGAACGCGGCGGCTAGTGCATGGATAAAATCTGAGCTGCCGGTTTGCGATGGATATCGGGTACGCGGGCCCCCTCCGCGGGGTATCCCACTGCCAACAGCAAGAATGGGCGTTCTGCACTCGGCCGACCAAGAATCTTGTTGAGAAACCGCATCGGGCTCGGAGTATGAGTTAACGTCACAAGACCCGCTTGATGGCAGGCAGCGATCAAAAATCCCGTGGCTATGCCGACGGATTCAAGAGGATAGTAATGTTTGACTCTGTTGCCCTCTTCATCAGTCGAGTGCCGAACCTGAAAGATAGCAATCAGATGACTCGCGTCCTCCAAGAATGCTTTGTTCGCGTCCGTTCCAATCGGTGCCAGCGCATCAAGCCATTCTTCAGACGCCCGCTCACTATAAAATGCTTGCTCCTCCACCTCCGCTTCGCGTCGAATCATCGCCTTCACATCGGGTGAGCTAACCATGGCGAAGTGCCAAGGTTGCTGGTTGGCACCACTTGGCGCAGCACCCGCTGCCATAATGCAGGAACGAATCGCGTCATCTTCAACTCGCTCAGTGGAAAACATGCGCACGGTTCTTCGGGAACGGATCTGCTCACAAAACGTTCTCGCCCGCCTCGTTACCTCTTCAGGCGCAACATATGGGTGCTCCAGTGGGATATGCACTGGGCTGTCGTTCCGCTGCCCCATCATTCCTCCTCGTTTTCCACTCACTCTCTTTCAATATTAGGCTTGTTAAGCCTAGCCGTTAACGTAGCGCTTCAGCGCGTAACCCTCATGATACACTCAGCCAGGAACAGGATTCGATGAAGTTTAAGACCGTGATGAAACTCTTTTCTTTCCCAAAATTAGCGCTCCTGCCCTTGGCAAGTATCATCGCATTGCATACAGAGCCCCTGCCCGCCTCGACAATCTACCAAACACCGATCGAGCGCATCGCATTTGGTAGCTGTGCAGACCCGCAGGAATCACTTGCCATTTTCAATACCATCACCCAAGAAAACCCCGATATCTTTGTCTTTTTGGGAGACAACGTTTATGCGGAAGATGAGTCAGACGATCCGGAACTTCGGTCGCTCAGAGAGGCGTATGACGCGCTAGGCGATTCTCCTGCCTTTCAAGAACTCAGTGCTAAGGTTCCCCTTTACGCAACCTGGGATGATCACGACTACGGGTTAAATGATGCTGGCGAGGAGTTTAGGCACAAGGCCGCGTCGGAGCGTCTCTTCGAAACCTTTTGGAAAATACCCCCCGGCGACCCCAGCATTGCAAGGCCGGGCGTTTACCGCGCCGTATCGTTCGGACCGGTTGGCGAGCGGGTTCAACTGATCCTGCTGGATACTCGATCTTTTCGCTCTGGGCTGGAAAAGCCACTGCTACCGCCCCTTCACGGGCGTTATACGCCATCGAGCGCTGATGCCCAATCGGTACTTGGGACCGCTCAGTGGTCCTGGTTGCAAGAAGAACTCGCTCAACCCGCTGACGTTCGGTTGATTGCTAGCTCTATCCAGGTCCTCGCCGACGGCCACCAGTGGGAAGCCTGGCGGCTCTTTCCCGCGGAACAGCAGCGGTTGCTCGGACTGATTAGCGACGCATCAGGGACAACCCTTGTCCTTTCAGGCGATCGACACCTGGCAGGGATTTATTTCGATAAAGACAGATCATCAAACCCCATCCTCGAGCTGACTTCATCGTCATTGAACCTGCCTTTGACCTCCATCATCTCCAACATCAAGGTCGAACCTGGTCCTTACAGACTGGGGGAACCTTTTTTTGAGGCCAACTTTGGGTTGATTGAAATCGATTGGCAGGCGCGCCGCTTGCACGCCGCTATCAAGGACCAGACCCGTCAAACCGTAAGAAGCGTCTCCTTATCTCTCGGTCACTCAGGGCAATAGGCGAAGGCGGCTGCACCTTGCGCCCTACTGTACCCTTTACACGCCTTGAGGAGAGCATTCACCGGCGCTCAGCAGGCCAGTGGAGCCTGAAGGCACTCTCTCCGATAGCCTCTGGCTACGTAGCTGATGTCTTTCGAGCGGAGATCGAGGCACCGAACCAATCTCCCCAGACGGTGATTATCAAATTGCGTAGGGAAACCGGTGGGATCAACGCTCAGTTTTCTAGCTACGAGCGAGAGTGGTTTTTTTATCGACATCTTCGCTCGTGCATTAGGCCCATGACCCCAGAGACTTACTGGCAAGGCGAGTCGCCGGCAGCAGATGAGGGATTACTGTTCCTCGAGGACTTGCACCCTTTGGTTGCACCTGCTCGAGCGTCGTCCTCTCGCCGCACGATGGCAGACCAGCTAGTTCAAACGAGTTCGAGGCCTCCATTAGGAGCCTCCATTCATGCAGGAGCACAACCAGGAAGGAACCAAGCAGGTTCTGAAAACTGGTTTAAATGTGGTATCGATATCGCGGCTGCACTACACGGGAGCGACATTAACCGCGCGGCCATTCCCTACCACTTCTCAGACAATCTTGCCCAACTCGGCCCACTAAGCGATCAAGAGCGCGCCGCATTGGAGGTACTCGATGCCTCAGAGCAGCGCGCTCACTTTATAGCGCTCATAGAGGCTCAATCGATGGGCATAACCTCAGACGAGCAGGAGCCATCCGGTATCATTCACTGCGATTTACGGCCCGACAATCTGATTGCTGCCGACGAATGGGCCATCCTTGATTGGGGAGATTACTGTTTTGGACCCATAGCGTTTGATCTCGCCTATTTGTTTGCGACTTCCCACACTCCTCCGAGCTTGGTCATATCGCTTCTGCAGCGATATGTTGCTGAGTGGCAAGACGTTCATTCAAAAGCGCCCTTATCTCCCGATTATCTTCTGACACGTTGTAAACACTACTGGCCGCTGGTCGCTCGAACGCCCCTGCTCTTTTTGGCGGATTCAGGCGCACCGCTCTCTCACGGCTACTGGGAATCGGTGTTAAGTCACTCGTTTGATCTGTGGGATGCGCTTTGAATTCGACTCTGCGAGCACGCTTAGCGGGTCTTTGACGGTAGGCCTCGTGATTGATCTAGCCATTGATCTAACCATTGGTCTAGCTAATGATCCAACTGCTTGGCGAGAACGCTGGCGTGACCGTAGTCGATCAGCTCGCCGGGAAGGAACCAGCCGTAAACCTCCAGCTTTGAGACCAGGTAACTCACAAAATGTCCAGGCGAGTCAACGTCATAGCTAGCTGCCAAGTAATCATTCAATTGAAGCAAGGCAGGCGGCTGAAACCCATATAGCGCCGTGGCGGCAATCTCCGAAAATGGATGGTCGGGCTTTTCTTCAAAGCGCGTGATTTTCCCATTCGGGCTTAGCGCTACCACCCCCCGCCGCCGTTGATCCGCCAAATCCGGATTGTGACGAACACCCACTAGGTTCGATTCAGTCCCACGAAAAGCGTCGAAAA
>Ga0255776_10003359_pt1 | contig 17291 bp, 13 predicted proteins | sample 071ome_19_FD_179974 | JGI IMG/M metagenome (GOLD analysis project Ga0255776, IMG submission 179974) | Coastal salt marsh microbial communities from the Groves Creek Marsh, Skidaway Island, Georgia - 071413AT metaG (version 2) | ecosystem: Environmental > Aquatic > Marine > Intertidal zone >... | reverse complement strand
CTTTTACTAGCCTCAATCGCCGCCCTGCCACTATCCGCAAGAGAAGTGCAAGGTGCCGCCAAGACCGGTGAAACCACAGGCTCTATGAAAACCGTAGAGGAATTGTGTCAGCCGTCGAAAGCGCAGAGTGATTTGAGTATAAACAACGTGCGTGCAACCATCCTCGGTGGTGGCGATATGTGGTGGGATTTGAACACCGCTCGTTACGAAGTACCGAAGGGTTCAAACAAGCACTCGATGTTCGCGGGTTCTCTTTGGCTCGGTGGGGTCGATGAGGGTAACCAACTAAAATTGGCTGCCATGACCTACCGTCAATCAGGAAACGACTATTGGCCAGGTCCATTGACTACGGACGGTACAGCATCGATCAACAAAGAAATTTGTGATAAATACGACCGCCACTGGATCATCATGCGTGAGGAAGTGGACGTACATAAAGCTTGGTTGGAGTGTTTGGACGATCCAGATTGTGATGACACCGAACTTTTCCCTGGCTATGAAGCACAGATTCCTGAAAGCATTAAAGAATGGCCAGGTAATGGTGTAGATGGTGAATTACCATACCAATTAGCTCCGTTCATCGACCGCGACGGTGATGGTGTATACGATTACTTGATCGACTACCCAGCCTACGACATCGATAAAGAATATGATTGTCGTGATAAAGAAACTGATGTACTCTACGGTGACCAAACTATTTGGTGGGTATACAACGACCGTGGTAACGTTCACACCGAATCACAGGCAGGTGCACTAGGTTTCGAAATTCGTGCACAAGCCTTCGCTTTCTCTACTAATGATGAGGTTAACAACATGACCTTCAATAACTACCGAATCATCAACCGTTCAACCTTCCGTTTGACCAACACGTACTTCTCTACGTGGTTTGATCCGGATTTGGGGAACTACACCGATGATATCATTGGTTGTGATATTGCACGTGGTCTTGGATACTGTTATAATTCAGATACAGACGACGAAGGTCCATTGGGTTACGGTTTGAATCCGCCGGCCGTTGGTTTCGACTTCTTCCAAGGTCCTTTCGCAGATTACTTTGACGGTATCGACAACGATCGTGACGGTTGTGTCGATGGTGTGAAAGATCCAGAAACAGGAGTTTGTGTCGCCGAAGATCCAACTACAGGGGTGAACGAGCGTATCATCATGAGCCACTTCATGTACTACAATAACACTTCTTCTAATATTTCTGGTAACCCTGCCAACGCTACACAGTTCTACAACTACATGAGAGCATTGTGGAAGAACGGTTCTGAGTTGATCATTGAAACCCCTTCAGGTCCTGGAGATCTTGGAAACGGTGATGGTTTCGTAGCTTCAGGTAACGGTACTTCAACACAGTTTGCCTACCCAGGTATGTCTTACGATACTACCGGTGCTTACCCTCCGTATTCTCCAGTAGATTGGTGGGAAAGCCCAGCGAACAAAGAGGATAAGCGTGGTCTTCACAGTGCGGGTCCATTCTCATTGGCACCGGGTGCCTTGAACTTTGTAACCACTGGGGTGGTTTGGGAGCGTGACCTCATCAACAACGACCTTTTTGCTTCCGTTGAAAAAGTCATCATCGCAGATGATAAAGCACAGAAGCTCTTCGACAACTGTTTCCAGGTATTGAATGGTCCTGATGCACCAGATGTAGAAATTCAAGAACTAGACCGTGAGTTGATCTTGAAACTCACCTATGGTCCTGGTAGTAATAACTTAGGGTTTAGCTACCGTGAGCGTGACCCGCTTATTACAGTGAATCCTGACGACCGTGATTCTATTCTGAACGTGAATCCAGATTTCTTCGATTACACTTTTGAAGGATTCCAGATTTTCCAACTAGCGAATAGCGATGTGAGCGTATCAGACCTATACGATCCTACCCAAAGCCGTATGGTGGCGCAGTGTGATATCAAAAATGGTTTGACGCAGCTCATCAACTGGGAAGTTGATCCAGATTTAAATGCTTTGGTACCGCAGGATATGACCCTGGCTTCTAACAACGATGGTGTCTTCACTTCGTTCCAGATCAAGGAGGATGCGTTCGCAACTGGTGATCGTACACTCATTAACCACAGAGAGTACTACTTCACAGTGATCGCATACGGTCAAAATCAATTTGAAGTGTTCAATCCAACAACTGCGCCAGGCGGTCAGAAAATTCCATTCTTGGCGGGACGTCGTAACATCAAAACTTACATGGCAATTCCTCATCAGATTGATTCTGAAAAAGGAGGAACCATTCAAGTAGCACAATACGGTGATGGACCAGAAATCAAACGTCTTGACGGTATTGGAAATGGTGCAGGCGAATTAGAATTGACACCAGAAGAGGTCAATACTATTTTGGCGGGTAATGCTTCTGGTCAGCCGACCTACATGGGCGGCATGGGACCAGTAGATATTAAGGTTGTAGATCCACTTGAAGTGAAGAATGGCGAGTACACGCTGACCTTCGACGGTGCGAACAACAATGCTAAATGGGAAATCACGGATGGTGCAGGAGCAATCATTGCACAATCAGATTCTACGATCTCTTTCTACAACGAACAAATCATTCCTGGACTTGGTCTCTCTGTTGCCGTTCAGCAGGCACCTTCACCGGGTGGTGATGATGAAGGTACCTATGATAATGGGGTGATCTTCTCTGAGATTATTTACGAAGACCCGTCGAAAGAATGGTGGTCGGGCATTAAAGATGATAAGAGTTATTCGCCGTACAACTGGATTCTAGCAGGAACAAATACCTTCCCAACAGAAGAGCCTGCAACGCTTTATCCAGATCAAAACGGTGATGCGAAAGGGCACTTTGAGAATATCGTTGATGGTACTTGGGGCCCATATATGTATGCCTCGGCGAACCAACGTGCAGTAGTTAATGGATATAACAACTACGGTATGGGTCCTGCGGTGAGCATAGGACGTAATATCGCGGATGCGGCTGATCTGCACTCAGTTGATATCGTGTTCACGAGTGATCCAAGCTTGTGGACGCGTGTGCCGGTATTCGAATTGGCCGAAGATGAAAACTTGAGCGAACACGGCGACAAGAAATTGACGCAGCGTCAAGATACTTCATGGACATTGGAGAATGGACAGCTAAAGCGTGCCCCAGCGATGGAGCCGGGTTGGTCTTACTTCCCTGGATATGCCATCGACGTAGAAAGTGGAAAGCGCTTGAGCATGGCTTTCGGTGAAAACTCATGGTTACCAGGTGAAAATGGTAACGACATGTTGTGGAACCCTACAGATCGCGAATTCTTGCCACCAGGCAATACGGTGAACGGCGGTTACGTGTTCGGTGGTCAGCACTACATCTATGTATTTGCAGATCAAGATAAGATTGGTGGTAGCACTACGGATCTTGCCTATACTGGAGCGAACATCAACGATTGGCCATTGAAAGATTTGATGGGTGATCTTGTGAAATCTGGTGGTATTGGAAACATTGCCAAGGCCAATTTCTGGCGTTCCGTTCGTTGGATCGGTATGCCAACCCTACGCCAAGGCATGGACTTCGATCCATATACAGAATTGCCAACAGAAACGCGCGTACGTATTCGTATGAATACGAGCTACAACTCGCGTCAATTGGCCGATGCTCCAAACAATGGTAATCCGCAATTCATGTTCAACACTTCGAACATTGCGACGAAAACATATGTCGACACTGTGGGATCAAGTGCGCTTGAAACCATTCGTGTAGTACCAAACCCATATTATGGATTCAGTGCTTACGAAACCTCACAGTTGGACAATACGGTGAAAATCACCAACCTACCTGAAACCTGTACGATCAGTATTTTCACTACCAGTGGAACGTTGATTCGTCAGATCCGCAAGGACAACAGCATGACCTATGTGGAGTGGGATTTGAAGAACACCTACAACGTACCTATTGCCTCTGGGGTATATATCATCCACGTAGATGCGGGTGAACTCGGCGAGAAAATCGTGAAGTGGTTCGGTGCTATGCGTCCAGTGGATTTGAACTCATTCTAAGAGAAGAACTATTATGAAATTGAAATCATACCTCTCTATCGTTTTAACCGTAGCCACCTTCAGTGTTGCCACTGCAGGTAACCCACAACGTGCGGGTTCAGCGGGTGCTTCGGAGCTTTTGATTAACCCTTTTGCACGCTCTGCGGGATGGGCTTCTGTAAACATTGCGGGTGCAACGGGAATGGACGCTACCTTCTTGAACATTGCTGGTATTGCTGCGACTAACTTGAATACAGAAGTTACCTTCAGCAACACACAATGGATGGTAGGTGCCGGCATTAACATGAACGGTGCAACGCTTGTACAGCGCGTGAGTGATGTAGGCTTCCTTACTCTAGGATTGAGTGCCTTTGATTACGGGGAGTGGGAAGTAACCACTGAAGATCAACCAGAAGGTACAGGTGCAACCATTAGCCCTCAAAGTTTGGTGATTAATATGGGTTATGCTCAGAAGTTTACCGAGAACATCTATGGGGGTGTTAATGTGAAAATGTACAGCAGCTCAATTTCGAACTTGAATACCAATGGTGTTTGTTTTGATGCAGGGGTTCAGTACCGTACAGGTGAGAACGATAAGTACAAGTTTGGTATCACGTTGAAGAATGTGGGTCCAAGTGTTACCTATCAGGGTGATGGTTTTGGGGTAACCTTGCCTGTACCTACCTATGGTGTAGCTTATTCTCAAACGTTTGAAAGCCGTTCAGCGAAGTTCGAATTGCCGACACAGTTGAGCATTGGCGGTTCGTACGATTGGTTGTTGCCTAAGGGTAAAGTAACCGGAGCGTTGAACTTTAGTTCAAATGCCTTTGAGAAGGATACTTACCACGCTGGTGTTCAGTACAGCTTGAAGGAATTGTTCCAATTACGACTTGGATATAAGGTCTTTGATAACCGTGCAGACGACCTCGGCACTTCTGCTATTTCAGGCATCTGTGGTGGATTTAGCTTCAATGTTCCTACTTCGGACGAAGGAAGCTTTGCCATCGATTATTCGTACCGTGGAACGACATCTGCTTTTAGCGGAATTCATTCTATTGGAGTTCGCATTAGCTTGTAATTCGGAAAGTTATATACCTTTGCAGTATTAAAGATTAAGAGAGGCCGTTTGGCCTCTTTTTTAGTAAGACTATTACAGAAATGTCATCAGTAAGTTATTACACCCCAGACGGGTTGAAAAAGCTACGTGCGGAATTGGAGCACATGAAAACCGTGGAGCGTCCGCACATCTCTAATCAAATCGCTGAAGCGAGAGATAAGGGAGATTTGAGTGAGAACGCAGAATACGATGCAGCGAAAGAAGCTCAAGGGTTGTTGGAAATGAAGATTTCTAAACTTGAGGATGTTTTAGCCAATGCACGTGTATTGGACAGTGAGAACATCGATTTATCCAAGGTTGGTGTCTTGACCAAAGTCAAGCTGAAAAACGTGGCCAACGGCGCTACCATGACCTACAGCCTCGTGGCAGAGAAGGAAGCTGATATCAAGCAAAGTAAGATTTCTGTGAGCAGCCCCATCGGAAAAGGTCTTCTTGGAAAGCGAGTAGGAGAGATTGCTGAAATTCAAGTGCCTCGCGGTACCATGAATTTTGAAATTCTCGAAATCACCATGGCCTAGGATATGTCGAGCATCTTCACCAAAATTATCGCTGGAGATATTCCTTGCTATAAAGTGGCAGAGGATGCACACAACATTGCCTTCTTAGACATTCGTCCTTTAAAAAAAGGCCACACGCTTTGTGTGCCTAAGGTTGAGGTAGACGAACTATATGAATTACCAGAGGAGGATTACCAACGACTCATGGTTTTTAGTCAGCGCGTGGCGAAGGCGCTTAAGAAAGCGGTGCCCTGTAAGCGAATAGGATCGATGGTCTTAGGGATGGAAGTGCCCCATGCGCATTTGCATCTGGTGCCTATTCAGGCTGAACATGAGTTAAGCTTCGCAAATACGCCCTTATCCTTGAGCAGCGAGGAAATGATGTCCATAGCGGCGTCTATTTCAGACGCTCTGGATTCTGCTGAATAAATTGTTCCCAATTTCCACTCCGGCCTTTTTTGCCGGAGTTTTTTTTGCTCCCTGCGCCGTGTTTCGGAGCCGCAATGCCAGTAGTTTGGTTATGGTGACATACGGCCACTGCAAGGGCATCGGAAGCGTCCAAATAATTGTGTTCCACTCCAGGAAACATAGCCTTGAGCATACCGCTGACTTGCTCCTTACTAGCGTTCCCGTTTCCTACGATGCTTTGTTTGACCAAACGCGGGCTGTATTCGTACACAGGGATTTGCTTCGACAGTGCGGTGGCCATACACACACCCTGAGCACGCCCAAGTTTTAACATGGACTGCACATTTTTCCCAAAGAAAGGTGCTTCGAGGGCCATTTCGTCCGGAGTATATAGGGTTACGATTTTGGAGAGCTCTTCGAAGATTTTAGCCAAGCGGGTGTAATGGTCCAATTTAGTATTGAACTTAATCACATCCATGACCAAGGGCTTAACCTCACCCTCTACAATATGAACCACGCTATACCCCATAACCACTGTCCCCGGGTCAACGCCCAATATGACTTTTTCTATGGTCTGAGGTGTGGACATATTAGATCATTAATCCTACGATTGCAGCGGTATATAGTGAGGCGACAGTACCGGCGATAAGTGCCTTGATGCTGAGCTCGCTTAAATCTTTACGTCTAGACGGCGCAATGGTACCAATACCACCGATCTGAATACCAATACTTGCAATGTTAGCAAACCCACAAAGCATATAGGTACTTAGAATCACTGAACGTTCAGACATAAATAAATTAGCATTCTTCATGTCCGTTAGGGTTACATAGGCATAAAATTCATTGAGGATTGTTTTTTCACCTAGCAATTGCCCTACTAGCATTAAATCTTCTGGTGGCACCCCTAAAATCCAAGCAATAGGACTTAACGAGGCACCTAAAATAAATTGTAAAGAAAAGGAATCGTAGCGCCCATTGGTGAAATCTGACGCCCAATCGTTTAAACCAGTCCATGAACCAAATCCTTCAACAAACAAATAATTCACCCCATAAACGAGTGCGGTAAACACCAATAGCATTGCGCCGACATTTACCGCAAGTTTCACCCCTTCTGTAGTGCCATTAGCGATAGCATCAAGGGCATTGGAACCCATGTCTTGGGAATTGATTTCCGCAACTTCCTGAACATCTTCGGTTTCTGGTAAGAGAATTTTCGCGCTGATCAAGGCGGCAGGAGCCGATAGGACGGAAGCGGTCAATAGGTGCTTAGCAAAAAATAATTGGCGTTCTGGATCATCACCGCCTAAATAACCGATGTAGGCGGCCAATACACCTCCGGCGATGGTGGCCATACCACCTGCCATCAAACTGAGTAATTCCGAACGGCTCATCTTAGCGATGTAGGGCTTTACCAGCAAAGGTGCTTCGGTTTGACCGATGAAGATATTACCGGCAGCGGCTAGCGATTCTGCCCCTGATAGGCGAAGTGTCTTCTGCATAACCCAAGCCATTGCTTTTACCACCTTCTGAAGAATACCATAGTAATACAGTAACGAAGTCACTGCGGAGAAGAAGATGACAGTAGGCAATACTTGGAATGCAAAAAGATAACCAAAGCTCGATGTGTCAGTAATCAAAGAACCGAACAAGAATTCCGACCCTTGTCTAGTAAAGTCTAACAGCGTTACTGCGGCAAGACTAAATTTTTCAAACGCCCAGCTGACTCCAGGAACTTTTAAAACTAATAGAGCCAAAATGAATTGCAGCGCAAGACCTTTGACTACAGTCCACCAGTTAATGGCTTTTTTGTTTGAACTGAAAAGCCACAATACACCAGTGAGTACGGCGATTCCCAATAAACTTCTTAGAATCATTTGAGCTTATCTAATTTATCTCTTAGCCTAGCGGCTAGTTCATAATCTTCATTTTCCACTGCCTCTTCAAGCAATTGTTCAAGCTCCTCTTTACTTTGCTCTTCAGGAGTGTCCAATTCTTCTTCCGTTACAGCAGCCGTTCCGTCGGACTCTTCTTCTTCCTGAGGGGTTATTCCTGCTTCATCTAACAAAGATTGTAGCGCATAAATGGGACATTCTACTCGTACCGCTAAGGCCACTGCATCTGAAGGACGGGAATCAAAAACTAATTGTTTTCCATTCTCATCTACAATGTAAATACTTGCAAAGAAGACTCCGTTGACTAACCGGTGAATGACCACTTTTTCGATGGTAATATTCATCTCCTTGAGCATGTTGATCCAGGTATCGTGCGTCAATGGACGAGGAGGAGCGACAGATTTCTCCATCGCTACGGCTATGCTTTGTGCTTCAGCGCCGCCTATTACGACGGGAAGCTTACGTCCTCCATCACCCTTTTCGGCGAGTATGAGGGCATAAGCTCCTGACTTTCCTTGACTGTAAGAGAGTCCTTTTACAGTGAGTTCTACTTCATGCATTTAGTTGGCGGCCTTGAAGGCGCGCAGTTCCTCTATCAGCTGAGGAACAACTTCAAAAGCGTCGCCAACAATTCCGTAATCCGCCGCCTTGAAGAATGGTGCCTCAGGGTCGGTGTTTATGGCTACGATAGTCTTCGACGCGCTCACCCCGGCGAGGTGTTGAATAGCGCCTGAAATTCCTACCGCAATATACAGATTCGGGTTGACTTGGATACCGGTTTGACCCACGTGTTCACTATGAGGTCTCCACCCAATATCACTGACCGGTTTTGAGCATGCAGTGGCCGCGCCAAGCACGTCGGCGAGCTCTTCTATCATGCCCCAATTTTCAGGACCTTTCAAGCCTCTGCCTGCGCTGACTACTATTTCTGCCTCCGGCAATGCCACCTTACCGCTAGCAACGCTGACTTCATTGGTGGTGAGTTTGTCCGCGCCCGAGGCTGCGACCGAAGTCATTGCACCTGCACCTGCTTCCTCCTTAATGCCGATGGCGTTAGGAACGAAGCTTATGATAGGCAATCCGTTGTTCAATGAGATAGTTTCAATCCCCTTGGAGGAGAAGGCGCCACGCTCTACCATTACAGGACTTATGCTTGTCGGTATTCCGGTGGTGTTGGTGCTCAACGCGCCGCTGGTCAATGCGGCAAGGGTAGGGGCAATAATTTTCCCCATGGCAGTTCCTGCGACAACAACGCCTTGAGCGTCGCCCACGAGTCCTGCTAATTGTGCGCCTATACCGGCGCCAGTTTGTGCGAGTTCTAGGGTTGCGATTTCATCGGCACCGTATTGGGCCAATTGGCTCGCGTTTTCCGCCGAAGCAGAGGTGATGGCGCGTACGCCGCATCCGGCCGTATTAGCCCAGCTGCGGGCATAGCTCACTGCTTCAAACGAAGCCTTTTTGAATTGGTTATTCCAACTTTCAACAAATACTACAATCATAATGCTTCGTTTTAGATGGATTTTGATTCTTCGTGCAGCAGGCGCACAAGTTCATTTACTTGATCTGCTGGGACCAATTTTACTGCCGATTTTGCCGCTGGTTTTGCAAAGGAAACCGCTGCGGTATGACCGCCGCCCTCACCTTCTTCTACTGCAAGAGGTTTGGTGCGAGCCGTCATGATGCCGCGCATGTTTGGGATACGGAGGTCTTTTTCTTCAACCAATCCTTTTTTACCGCCCACGACCATAGGAAGTGAACAGCTATAAGAAGCATGTCCGCCGTCGATTTCTGCCTTCGCAGTTGCTGAACCGCCATTGATATCTAAACCTACACACGCATTGACAAATGGAAGATCGAGGAATGCCGCGACCATGGCAGGAACTTGTTGTCCATTGTAGTCAATGCTTTCCTGTCCACAGATAATCAAATCATACGCATTCGCCTGTATGTGGTTCTTGATGGACTTTGCAACTGTGATAGCGTCCGTAGGGGTGGCGTTAATGCGTACGGCTTGATCGGCTCCTATGGCCAATGCTTTGCGTAGAGTAGGTTCTGTTTCTGGTCCGCCCACGTTTAGCACGGTGATGGTCGCGCCTTGGGCTTCTTTAATGTGCAGGGCTTTGGTCAATCCAAATTCGTCGTAGGGGTTAATGACGAATTGGACACCTACAGGATCCAATGCCGAACCGTCCGCAGTGAAGTTAATCTTCGCTGTAGTGTCCGGTACATGGCTGATACAAACAAGTATATTCACGTAAGAGCTGTTTTCTGCCTCTAAAATTACTATGCACGCATAATAAATCCAAAGGAAAAAAGTAGGAATTGTTGAGTTTTCTCCCTCCTATACCACTTTGTGGTAGTCTACCTCCGCAATGCATACTATATTTGCCGCTCGACACATCTATTGACTATGAAGACAATCCAGTTTAGAGAGGCCGTATGTGAGGCCATGAGCGAGGAAATGCGCCGCGACGAGAGCATCTATTTGATGGGTGAAGAAGTAGCGGAATACAACGGTGCCTACAAGGCATCAAAGGGTATGTTGGATGAATTTGGTCCAAAGCGCGTCCTTGATACGCCTATTGCAGAGCTTGGTTTTGCCGGTATTTCTGTGGGAGCAGCCATGAACGGTTTGCGTCCTATCGTGGAATTCATGACTTTCAACTTCTCGATGGTGGCCATCGATCAGATCATCAACAATGCTGCGAAAATGAAGCAGATGTCAGGTGGTCAGATCAATGTGCCTATCGTATTCCGTGGACCTACAGCTTCTGCTGGTCAGTTGGCCGCGACACACTCTCAAGCCTTTGAGAGTTGGTACGCGAACTGTCCAGGTTTGAAAGTCATCGTGCCTTCGAACCCTTACGATTGTAAAGGGCTATTGAAGAGTGCGATTCGCGATAATGATCCCGTGATTTTCATGGAAAGCGAGCAGATGTACGGCGACAAAGGTGAAGTGCCAGAAGGCGAGTACACCTTGCCTATTGGTGTAGCGGATATCAAGCGCAAGGGTACTGATGTAACCATCGTCTCGTTCGGTAAAATCATCAAAGTGGCATATGAAGCAGCAGATTTGTTGGCTGCGGAAGGTATTTCTTGTGAGATTATTGATTTGCGTACGGTACGTCCAATTGATTACGCAACCGTGATTGATAGTGTGAAGAAAACAAACCGCTTGGTATGCTTGGAAGAGGCGTGGCCTCTGGGCTCTATCGCGACTGAAATCGCCTACAAAGTGCAATCTGAAGCCTTCGATTTTCTAGATGCTCCTGTGAAGCGCATCACCACTACCGACACTCCAGCGCCATATTCTCCAACCCTTCTCGAGGCATTCTTGCCACAGGTGGGACAGGTAGTCGACGCAGTGAAATCGGTCATGTATGTTAAATAATACAGAGCTTTTTCAACCTAGGTTGAGATAAAGACTCTAACGCTTATATTTGCAGCCCTCTTTGTAAACGCAAGGAGGGCTGATTATTTGAAATCAAAGCATATTATAATGGAAAACTTGCTTTATATCGTCCCAATACTTGGGCTTGTTGGTTTGTTGTACATGTTTGTCCTCCGTTCATGGGTGGTTAAACAAGATACTGGAACAGAAAAAATGTCAAAGTTGGCTTCTTACGTTAAAGAAGGTGCCTTAGCGTTTTTGAATGCAGAATATCGAATCTTAGCCATATTCGTGGTTATTGCTGGTATACTTCTAGGTGTAATTTCTACCATAGTGCCAACAACCCACTGGTTCATTGTAGTAGCATTTGTTATCGGTGCTGTATTCTCTGCTGTTGCAGGTAACATTGGTATGCGTATCGCTACTGATGCAAACGTTCGTACAACCCAGGCAGCTCGTACTTCTTTACCGCAAGCATTGAAAGTGTCATTCCGTGGAGGTACGGTCATGGGACTGGGTGTGGCTGGTCTAGCAGTTTTTGGTCTTAGTGCTCTTTTCTACATATTAACTCAGTGGTTCATCACGGGTGATAAGCCTTTGTATGATGAAATGACCATGGTTCTTGAAGCCTTGGCTGGTTTCTCTTTAGGTGCTGAATCTATCGCCTTGTTTGCGCGCGTAGGTGGTGGTATCTATACGAAAGCTGCCGACGTAGGTGCTGACCTTGTAGGTAAAGTTGAAGCAGGTATTCCTGAAGATGATCCACGTAATCCTGCAACTATTGCAGATAACGTAGGTGATAACGTAGGTGATGTTGCTGGTATGGGTGCCGATTTGTTCGGTTCTTACGTAGCCACAGTTCTAGCCTCAATGGTATTGGGTAATTACGTGATCCGTGATGATGCCAATATTGATAACTGGGGACCAATTTTCCTTCCATTGATTATCGCAGGTCTAGGAATTTTGTTTTCTATTTTGGGAACATTCTTAATCCGTATTAATACCAATGACGCTAAAGAGCCAGAGGTTCAAAGAGCATTGAATATGGGTAACTGGACTTCTATAATTCTCACGGCTGTAGGATCATACTTTTTAATTGAATGGCTCTTGCCATCAACGATAAGCATGAAATTCTTTGGCGAAGAAACGGCTCATACGGTGACTAGTCTAGCTGTTTTCGGTGCTGTAGTTGTTGGTTTGGTAGTAGGCGCATTGATCTCTTACTTCACAGAATACTACACTGGTTTAGGTAAAAAGCCAGTGCTTGATATCGTACAAAAATCATCTACAGGTGCTGCAACAAATATTATCGCTGGTTTAGGTACAGGTATGATTTCGACTTTCGCCCCAATCCTTTTGTTCGCTGGCGCTATTTGGGCTGCTTACGCGTTCGCAGGATTCTACGGTGTGGCTATCGCAGCTTCTGCGATGATGGCAACTACTGCCATGCAATTGGCTATCGATGCCTTCGGTCCTATCGCGGATAACGCAGGTGGTATCGCTGAGATGAGCGAACTTCCAGACGAAGTACGTGAGCGTACAGATATTCTAGATTCAGTAGGTAATACTACTGCGGCGATCGGTAAAGGTTTCGCTATTGCTTCTGCAGCACTTACTGCATTGGCATTGTTCGCTGCCTTCGTAACCTTCACAGGTATTGACGGAATCAACATCTTTAAAGCACCAGTCCTTGCGATGCTATTCGTAGGGGGTATGGTTCCTGTAGTGTTCTCTGCATTGGCAATGAACTCTGTAGGTAAAGCGGCGATGGAGATGGTAAAAGAAGTACGTCGTCAGTTCGCTGAGATTCCAGGTATCATGGAGTACAAAGCAGAGCCGGAGTACGATAAGTGTGTTGAGATCTCTACACAAGCGTCTTTGAAAGAAATGATGTTGCCGGGTGCAATGACTATCATCTTCCCACTAGTGATTGGTTTCTTGCCGATGGTATTCGGTTACTCTGGTCAAGAGGCTGCTGAAATGCTAGGCGGGTACATGGCGGGTGTTGCTGTATCAGGTGTTCTTTGGGCTATCTTCCAAAACAACGCAGGTGGTGCATGGGATAACGCTAAGAAGTCTTTTGAGGCCGGTGTTATGATCGATGGTGAAATGACCTTCAAAGGTTCAGAAGCACACAAAGCATCTGTAACTGGTGATACTGTCGGTGATCCATTCAAGGACACTTCAGGTCCATCGATGAACATCTTGATCAAATTGACGTGTTTGGTAGGTCTTGTTATCGCGCCAATTCTTGGTGGTCATAGCGAACCAGCTCTAGAAATTAATGGAGAAGTGAATATTAGCGGAGTTGTTTATGAAGGTATCGCCTCCGCTGACATGGTCATTTTTTCTGCAGAGGAAGAAAATGTCGAAGCAACTATTAGTGTAGCATCAGAAGACGGTTCATTTAAAGGTAAGTTCGAATCAAAAGAGGCAACTTTTGACGGAAAGATGTTCCATGCCAGCGGACTCTTTTTAACCGCCGAAGGCGCGGAATTTCACGCTGATGCAGATTTCTTCCGCAACGAAGAAGGAGATATTCAAGATTTCCACATGGGCATTCACTAAGAGGAAAGCCTTTAAAATATTAAAACCCGGGCGCTCTGCGCCCGGGTTTTTTTTTGTCTTTTCCTGAACTGGCTGGATTCATCTCGAGCGGTAGCATATGATTCTGTAATTAACAGTTTGTACAAGGAAACTCCCCCTCGCTCCATAATTGGACCAAGGTCGTATACCATTGCACCATTTTGCGATACTCTTCCAAAGCGATGCGCTCGTTCGTGCCGTGAATGCCGCCCACTTCTTCCGGGCTGAGGGTCATGGGCAAAAAGCGATAGGTGTTCTTCGATAACCCCTCGAAATTCTTGCTGTCGGTACCGCCAATGGTCAAATAAGGGCTAACTAGCGCCTCTGGGAAAATCTCTTTCACCGCTTGTCCCAATTTCACGAAATCTTCACTCTCCGTACTTGAAGTAATGGTCGCGGCGCTGCCCATATTTTGGTAGGGTTGTACTGTGCCTTCATATTCTGCTGCGAGCGCCTGGTAGCGGGCGAGCACATCCTCCGGTGTGGTGCCGGGCAAAATTCGGGTATTACAAACTACTCGGGCGCTCGCAGGAACCACATTATCCTTGATGCCCGAAACCATGATGGTGGCTACAGCGGTGTTGTTGGTGAGGGCGCGTCCTGTATGGCTCTTTTGGTACAGGCTCAGAAGGAGGGGTTCTGTGAGGAAGCGATTGGCAAAAACGGTTTTCAGGGTCCAAGGCATTTCAGGTGCGAGGTGGTCGATGAAGCCGTTGAGAGGTTCGGAGAATTGGGGTTCAAAGAGTCCTTCGTTGAGGTTGTTGATGAACCTTGCGCTTTGTGTGATGGCGGTTTGGCTATTCGGCATGCTGCTGTGGCCGCCAGGGATGTTGAAGGAAACTTCTACGCTGAGGTATCCTTTTTCTGCGGTGCCAATTAGAGCAACCGGGGTTTCCTTGAGTCCGGGGATACTACCTGTAGAAATGATACCGCCTTCGTCTAGGATGGCTTCAAAGGAGAGTCCTGTCTGGCGGCAATGTTCGGCCACCAGGGCTGCTCCTGTCTGTCCGCCTATTTCCTCGTCTTGCCCTAGGCAGATATAGAGGTTATGGGCAGGTTGAAAGTTTTGAAACGCGAGGGACTCGAGGGTTTCCATAAGGGCCAAAAGGGAACTTTTATCATCTAGGGTGCCGCGTCCATAGACGAAGCCTGTTTCTGCGAATTCATATGCTCCTGGAGAACCTTCGAACGCTCCGCTGAAGGGCGGGTAATGCCATTGGTCGAGGCTTTTTTGATCGACTGGAACCACATCTTGATGGGCGATAAACAGGTAGTTCTTAGCCTCGGGGGAAGGACTGGGCCAGTGTAAGAAGTAAGTGTGGGTGCTAAAAGTGTCGACGGTGAGGGTGGCGAAAAGGTCGGGATAGGAGGCGCGAAGGAATTGGCCAAAGCCGTCGAACGCCGCGGTGTCGAGCATTCGGGGGTCTTGACTAATGGTCTTATAGGTGATGCTTTGTTGCAGTCGTTGAAGGTCGCCGCGAAGGGGAGGGAATGCCAAGGTACTAGTGGTTGGAGTGTAACGAGCTTGGACGGAATTAAGGTTGAGTAGGGGCATGAGGCCGCCTAAGAAAAGCAGAGCTGCAAGTAATGTGTATAAAAGGTATTTCTTCACAGTGCGGGTGTGCTTCGTATGGATTTGTAACTTTGTGAAAAATACGAATAGATGTACACAGGATTACTACACTTGCATCATTGGCTGCCATTTCTGTACTTGTTATTGATGCTGGTAGTTTTGGTTCAGAACTTTTTAGCTTGGAAGTCCAGCAATTCTTTTACGAATTCATTGGCTCGTCAAAATAAAATTGCACTTATACTCACCCATCTTCAGGTGACTATAGGGTTGGTCATGCTCTTTGGATTTCAATCTCATCAATTTGAAGATATGGGAACGTTGATGCAAAATGCGGATTTAAGATTCAAATTTTTCGAACATCCAATGACGATGATAATTGCAGCGGTCTTAATCACTATAGGAAACGCCAAATCAAAAAGGGGCACGACGGATGCAGAAAAAGCAAGACCGGTAGTTATTTGGTTTGGTATTGGATTGTTCTTAATTGCATTACGATTGCCTTGGGAGGCATTTTTAACTGGTGGCAATGTAATGACCCAGTTTGGAATGTAATTTTTCTGACAAGTAAACCTCAGACATGTTAGAGCTCAAGAAAAAGGATTCGCTTCAACGTGAGCGTTGTATCCTCATTGGTATTATTAATAAGGACCAAGATGAGGAGAAGACCATGGAGTATTTGGAGGAACTTAGGTTCCTTGCGGATACAGCCGGGGCGGATACGTTGCACATCTTCACCCAGAAATTATCTCGTCCCGATACTAGAACCTTCTTGGGTTCGGGGAAAATGGAGGAGATCAAAGGGTATGTGGATGCGGAGAATATTGACTTGGTTGTATTCGATGACGAGCTTACGCCGTCGCAGTTGAAAAATATTGAGGTCTTGTTGGAGGTGAAGGTGATGGACCGAACGAATATGATTCTGGACATCTTTGCCGCCCGTGCGCAAACCAGTTATGCGCGAACGCAAGTAGAATTGGCCCAATATCAATACCTGCTTCCACGATTGACTCGAATGTGGACACACCTTGAACGTCAAAAAGGGGGTATTGGAATGCGTGGTCCTGGGGAAACCCAGATTGAAACGGATAGAAGGATCATCCAGCAAAAGATCTCGTTGCTGAAGAAGAAGCTCGAAAAGATTGATGTGCAGATGACTACCCAGCGCAGCAATAGGGGGAAGCTATGCCGTGTCGCGCTAGTGGGCTATACGAACGTGGGGAAGAGTACCCTGCTGAACTTATTGTGCAAGACTGATGTGTTGGCTGAGAATAAGCTCTTTGCCACCTTGGACACGACGGTGCGTAAAATCAACATCGATAACTTGCCTTTGCTGCTAACCGATACCGTTGGGTTCATTAGGAAGTTGCCGACGCAATTGGTCGAGAGCTTTAAATCAACCCTAGATGAGGTGCGCGAGGCGGATGTATTGCTTCATGTGGTGGACATTAGCCACCCAAGCTTCATGGACCACATCGCCAGCGTGAACACCATTTTGCAAGAGATTCAGAGCCAAGATAAGCCGACTATCATGGTCTTTAATAAGATCGATGCCTTCACCCACGAGGAGGCCGATGAGTTCGAGCTAGAGCTCACACAGCGCAATTATGATCTGGATCATTGGAAGCGCAGTTGGATGAATAAAGTCGGCGAGCGTGCCGTGTTTATCAGCGCGCAAGACCGTAACAATATTGACGAATTACGGAGAACCGTGTATCGCGTGGCCTCAGAAATCCATGCGACAAGGTTTCCGTTCAACACCTTTTTGTACTAATTTCACTCGTTATGAGTCAAGGACCTATTAAAAAGAAAGATACCCTTCAGTACCACCAAATGCCGAAACCCG
>Ga0255776_10003355_pt1 | contig 17305 bp, 16 predicted proteins | sample 071ome_19_FD_179974 | JGI IMG/M metagenome (GOLD analysis project Ga0255776, IMG submission 179974) | Coastal salt marsh microbial communities from the Groves Creek Marsh, Skidaway Island, Georgia - 071413AT metaG (version 2) | ecosystem: Environmental > Aquatic > Marine > Intertidal zone >... | reverse complement strand
AAGGTTTCAACCGTTCACTGGCTGAGGCACACAGGTATCTCCGAAGACGTAAAGTTTCGACCCAAAGAGCATGTTCGGGAAGACGCAGGCCATGCCAGCATGGCAACGACCGATCGTTATATAGATACAGAAATGCGCGAGCGCCATGCCAGTGCTCGCCATAAGAAACTCAAGCCTGAACTGTGAGCTCAAAACTCTGAACAGGTAAGAAAACCGGAGAGCGGCAGACGCTCTCCGGCTATTTTCAGGACCGGTCAGTGCATGTACTGACCACCATTGGCAGACACGTTTGTACCCGTAATGAAGCTCGCATCTTCATGAGCCAGGAAGCTCACTACACGGGCGATATCCTCTGGTTTGCCGAAGCGCCCGACCGGGATATTCTTGCGAATACCCTCGCGAATCTCCTCTGGCACCTCCATGATCATCGGCGTCGCAATATAGCCCGGAGAAATGGTATTTACCGTTACGCCTTTACTGGCAACCTCCTGAGCAACGGCTTTAGTAAAGCCGTGCATACCGGCTTTCGCTGCAGAGTAATTGGCCTGACCGAACTGCCCTTTCTCACCATTGACTGAACTGATGTTGATGATTCGCCCATAGCCGTTTGCGAGCATGTCATTCACTACCATCCGCGTCATATAAAACACGGAGGTCAGATCGGTATTGATCACATCGACCCACTGCTCCTGGTTCATCTTCCGTAGCGTAGAATCGCGCGTGATACCGCCATTGTTCACCAGTACATCAATCGTACCGAAGTCGCGTTTGATTCCTTCAATGCAGGCTTCACATGATTCCCATTCGGTAATATTGCCGAATGCCACAGGGATATCATAACCCTCGGCCGCCATCTGCTCTTGCCACTTCTGAGCTTTTTCGTGCTTGCCGCCCGAATAGTACCCAGCAATGACCTGATAACCGTCATCCACAAGTTTTTTGCAGATAGCCGATCCTATGCCACCTGTACCACCAGTAACGAGTGCAATACGCTTCGCCATTTCCTACTCCTTCAGTTCACTTCGTGCTGTAGACGTGTTTTAACTTCTACTAATGAAACTAGTGTTACCCTGCAGCTTTGTGAACCTCAGTGGCTGAAATTGTCACTAGTCCTGCCCGGTTGATATGGCAATGTTGCCACTGTCATTGCAGTGTAAATCCTTACGACTCTTACTGACGCATTATGACTCTGACCAACGCTCGGCTATAATGCCGCGTTTTGCACCCACCCCCGGTCTGTCATGAAGTTTGTTGTAAAGCTATTCCCTGAAATCACAATCAAATCCAAATCTGCAAGAAAACAGATGACCAAGATTCTTCGCCAGAATCTGCAGGTACTGTTCCGCCAGCACATGTTGTCAGCAGATGTTCAGAATAAGTGGGATAGCCTGCTGATTATCATGAATCAGGAAGACGATGTTTCAAGACGAAAGGCCATCGACATCCTGAGTCATACGCCGGGTATTGGCTTCTCGCTTGAAATTGGCGAGTACGAATTCGAAACACTCGATGACGCGTATCAGCGTGTAAGAGATGAATACCGCGAAAGAGTCGCTGGTAAGAGTTTCTGCGTGCGCATCAAGCGCGCCGGCCATCATGATTTCACCTCTCATCAGGCGGAGATTTACATGGGAGGTGGCATACTCAAAGAGACAGATGCCGTTTCTGTGTCGCTCAAGAATCCAGAGGTCGTCGTTAACGCAGAAATACGTAACGACAGAGTTCAGGTCGTGCGCCAGCAAATAAAAGGACTAGGGGGCTACCCTCTGGGCAGCCAGGGCGATGTTCTGTCGCTGATTTCCGGGGGATTCGACTCAACGGTCGCCAGCTACCTCATGACACGGCGCGGACTTAAAACTCACTTCTGCTTCTTTAACCTCGGCGGTAGCGCCCACGAAATAGGTGTTAAGCAAGTCGCTCATTACTTGTGGAGTACCTACGGAGAGTCGCACAAAGTTAAGTTTGTGACGGTACCTTTCGAAGAAGTAGTGACTGAAATTCTGACTAAGGTAGAGACCAGCCAGATGGGCGTTGTCCTTAAGCGAATGATGTTCCGCGCGGCATCACGTGTTGCGGATGATCTGCGCCTCCCTGCCCTCGTCACCGGTGAGGCGGTCGCTCAAGTAGCGTCGCAAACCATCACTAATCTAGCTGTCATCGACCGGGTTACCGATCACATGGTGCTACGTCCACTGGCCGCCATGGATAAGCAAGAAATCATCAACACAGCACGCCGTATTGGCACCGAAGCGTTCGCTGCAAATATGCCTGAATACTGTGGTGTGATCTCGGTCAATCCGACCACCATGGGAGACCGGAAGCGCGTCGAAGAAACCGAGTTGAATTTCGACATGGCGGTACTTGAAGATGCACTGAGCCGTTCAGTCACTCAGCGAATCGACGATGTCATTACTGAGGCCGAGAGTGGCCTTGAAGATGTCCCGATTGTCGAAACACCAAAGCTCAATGACATTATTATCGATATTCGACACCCGGCGGAATCCGCAGACAACCCTCTCCTGTTGACCAACAATCGTGTATTGGAAATACCATTTTACGAACTGGAATCGCGGCGCACCGAGTTCAATGACGAGCACCGGTATTTACTCTACTGCCAGAAAGGCACCATGAGCCGCATTCATGCCCATCACCTGAATATCGACAGCACGATATCATTCGGCATTTTCAATGAACCCGACATCCGACGCCCTCTCGCTGATGCACAACAGAAGGAGCCTGCCAATGCCTAAAGTCGTAAGCTTTAACATCAACGGCGTTCGAGCACGACCACATCAACTGGAAGCCATTCGCGATCAGTTAGCCCCTGATATCATCGGCTTACAGGAAACGAAAGTTCACGACGAACAGTTTCCGGTCGATGTTGTTCAGGAAATCGGCTATCACGTTGAATTTTTCGGTCAAAAGAGTCACTACGGTGTAGCCCTTCTCAGCCTCAACGCTCCGGAGTCCGTACAGAAAGGCTGGCCTTGGGATGACGAGGACGCTCAAAAACGTCTGATTCATGCGGCGTATCGCATCGACGGCGAACTCTGGCATGTCATTAATGGCTACTTCCCGCAGGGCGAAAGTATCCATCACGAAACAAAGTTCCCGGCGAAGCGTAAGTTCTATTCTGATCTGATGCGCTATCTGAATGAAAACTTCACCACTGACGATAACGTTTTGATCATGGGTGATATGAATATTTCACCCGAAGATACCGATATCGGAATTGGTGAGCCCAACCGCAAGCGCTGGTTAAAATCCGGAAAGTGCAGTTTCCAGCCTGAAGAACGCGAGTGGTACGAAACCCTTCTCAATTGGGGGCTTCAGGATGCCCATCGTAAGATTCATCCGTCAGACAGCAACACGTTCAGCTGGTTTGATTATCGTTCAAAAGGGTTCGACGACACGCCCAAGCGCGGGTTAAGAATCGATCATATCCTGGTGACACCGTCCCTCTATGAACGCTGTATCGATGCGGGAGTCTCGTACGAGATACGGGGCACAGAAAAACCATCCGATCACGCCCCTATCTGGGCCACGTTCAAATAGCTTTTGCGCAAGCGCCTGGGATTAAGGTAGCAATCTACCTTAATCCCGCCTTTTGCAGATCCGACAAATACGTCAGCCATTGAGAGGCGATCACTGCACTGTCAGCTTTCTCGCCAGCTCTCTGAAACCATTCTCTTGCACCCGCGGTGTCGTTATCATTCAGTTCGCACTGCGCAACCGATATCATCGTCACGCCTTCGAGCCTGCGGATATTTGCTTCCGAAAGCCTCTTAACCAGCTGGCAATCACCGTCCATCATCGCCAACTGAATGGCTTCATTAACCGACGCGACATCATCTGACACCATAGTCTTAGCGGCAGCGGCGAGGTCACGAGCTTGACGCTGGTAGGCACTCAACAGGCGCAATTCATTCGCGATATCGCTTTCGGCGGATGTTTGATCGGCAATTCGCCGCTCAAGATTCCTGGCGGCGCGGGCGGGCATATTCTGTGCTGCCTGCAGCTGTATCATCAGCAGCTCTTCACTACTCCCGAAAAGCAGACCGCGTTGATGTGCAATCTCCAGACTTACGAGCTGTTCAGCCTGTTTATCCTGGAACTGCTGCGCTGCTGCAAGTTGCACCCAGTAATTTCTCTTGTCCGGAGCACGCTCGGTGAGTCTTTTCATGGTTACTTCGGCTGCAGCAAAATCACTCGTCTGAAACTCTGCCGCGGCACGCATCGCCAACCAATTTTCTGGAATTGACGTTGCGTACTTTTCTGCCTGAACCAACCACGGCAAGGACTCGCGCCAGCGCTCCTGCGTCTGGTACGAAATCGCCACAATAACGTAGGCCTGCGACGCGTGATTGAGACCATCGCCCGCTGGGGCCTGCAGCGCCGGAATCAGAACATCCCGAGCCTTCGCTGGCTGACTGTCAATCAGGTACAACTGCGCTACCGCTGAAGCCAGGGCTGAGCGGCGAGTTCCTTCGAGTACATCAAGGGACAGTGCTCGCTCGTATGATTTAAGCGTTTTCTCCGGCAGGTCGAGCATCTGATAGACCTGGCCTCTCAACTGAAGAATAAGCACCAAACCAAGACCAGCGTCCCAGTCATCCGCGGCATCCTGCGTTTCTTCCAATGCCTCCTGATACGACTCTTCAGCGACTAACTCCTGTGCTTTTTCAAGCAGGCGATACTGTCGCTCTGAGAGCGTTGATGCATAGGCAGAGAGCCCGAAAAAAAGCACAACAAGGCAGATCAGGCTATAAACAAGACGATTCATTGCAGCGAAAACTCCAGCGTTTGTGTGGCTGTTTGCGTCACCGCTTCACCATCAACCATTTTGGGAGAGAAACGATATCGATACATCGCCCTCATGGCCTCTCGCTCAAAGACGCCTTCTGGCTCTGCCTGGATAATCTCAACGTCACTGACGGTTCCGTCGGGTCGGATAGTAAGCCTGGCTGTGACACTACCTTCGATGTTTCTCATCTTTGCTCTGGCTGGATATACCGCCGGTGGCCTGACCAAAGGGGCCACTTCGGCGTCAGCAACCGACACGCCATCCAGCAACCCTGACGAGGACACAAGTTCACCCACGCTCAAATCCGGGCTGAGAGGGCTCAGACTCAATGCCGGCGCGGTGACCGGGGCGGGAGTTTGATCCTGCGTGTTTGACTGAGGAGTCATCGGCGTTTCGGGAGGAGGAGGTGGTTTCTTGCGCGAACGCGTTTCAGACGCCGAATCCTGACGCCGACTGGAAAAGTCGACCAGTACAGGTTCTTCACGATTTAACGCAAAATCATCAGGTGGCGCTACCATGGCCGCCATACCAAGAAAAAGAAGAACGGCGACTGACAAGCCACCGAAAACAGCTACCAGTGGTTTAATCGATATCATTCTGTTGCCGCTACCGATATATCCGTAACACCGGCAAGACGTACCTGATCCATCACCTTAACGAGTATTCCGGTCGGTGCGAACTCATCTGCCTGAATGACCACAGCACCTTCAGGACTCTCAGCTTTAAGTCGCTCGGTATTCGCGCGCACAGCGCGAAGATCCACCGAGCGTTTATCGATCCAGATTTCTCCGTTTGCACGAATCGCAATCAGGATATTACTGCCCTGCTTGCTTTCAGCGGTACTGGCTGTCGGACGGCTCACCGTAACGCCACTTTCTTTCACGAAAGAGGTCGTCACGATAAAGAAGATCAGCATGATAAAAACGATATCCAGCATCGGAGTGATGTCGATATCACCTTCCTGCCCTTCTGAGGCAACGTGTCTGCGAGCCATCAGGCCAACTCCTCACTCAACGGCAGTCGATCTGCCAGTTCCTGCTGGCTACGCTCAGCCAATCGCTGAAAACGACTGCGAAAATACAAGCCAGATAACGCAACGACGAGACCAGCCATGGTTGGCAGCGTCGCCTGCGCAATGCCCGACGCCATTGCCCGGGCATTGCCTGTCCCTGTGGCTGACAAGACATCAAACACCTGAATCATTCCGGTAACCGTACCCAACAAACCAAGAAGTGGGCAGATTGCTATCAATGTTGCCAACAGAGGCATAGTGCGGGTCGCCTCAAGATAGAACCGACCAATCCACGCCTTGCGTATATAACGCGCATTGCGGCTGGTACGGTCCGAACGCAAACGCCAATCTCCCGAGAGTTTTTCAAAGAAACGCTTACGCTCAATGTAGAAAAACCAAAGTCGCAGGCAAATCAAAACCCAGAGAAATACGGCGGTCAGCAGTACGGCATACAGAACCGGACCACCACGCTCAAAAAAATCTGTCAGCCAGATCATTTGCGTGATGACTCCTGCGCCTCAGCAATAATGCCTGCTGACTGCTCATCAAGGATGTGTACCAATTCACGACTGCGTGAGGCTACCCAGCTATGAAGCAGTAACAGTGGAACAGCAACCACCAGACCAAGCACCGTAGTAATCAGAGCCTGAGAGATACCCGCAGCCATCAGTTTTGCATCGCCTGAACCGAACGCGGTAATGGCCTGAAACGTCGCAATCATGCCAGTCACAGTACCAAGCAGCCCCATAAGAGGTGCAATGCCTGCCAGTAGTTTGATAACCGACTGACCCCGTTCAATGGCAGGGAGTTCACGTAGTACGGCCTCATCCAGCCTTGCTTCCAGTAGTTCGGTATCAGTGCGATCCCCAAGAGAGGCAATCATGACGCGACCCAGAGCGTTATCATCTTTCGCCGCCAACTTATCGCGCAGCTGGCGGCGCATACCTGCGCTGATCTGCAGAAGTGCTGCCAGTCTCCAGAGCGCTATCAGCAGGCCGACGCCGCCGAGAGCAATAATGATGTAGCCAATCGTACCTCCCTGTTGAATACGTTCACCAATGGATGGTGTAGCGGCCTCGATATTCAGGAGCGCACCGCGCGAAGGGTCAAGGCCGATCAGGGCGATTTCTTTGCTCTGCAGCCAGTCGGCTAGCATTGCAGCTTCGCCGGGCTGGCGGTACGGCGGACGCAGCGCACCGAGTTGCTCATCGGCGATGAGGTACTGACCGCCGTTATTGGTGCCGATAACGGTAAAAGCACCCAAGCGCACGACGTTTTCTTCCGCTGTAGAGCCATCTGCCTGGACGACAGGCGCAGTCAGGTAAGCAATATCTCCACTCAGAGATGCTTCCTGTCGCAGGGTCTGCCATAGCGCTTTGATCTTTCCGAGATCAGGCAGAGCCTTGGACTCGGCCAGCGCATCCAGGTTTGCTGGTGTTTCTGTGCCGTCTACACGGGTAATACTGCTGGATGTAATCGTTCTTAAATCACCTGCAACCTGGCGAACCACACCAAACATTTCGCCAAGGCTACCCGTACGAAGGCGCAAAGCTTCGGTTTTTTCGGTGAGAATTTCTTCATTGCGAGAGAATTGAGAGCGAAGCTCTTCTGCACGGGTTTCTTCTGCAGCCAGTAGCGAACGTGCCTGTTGCAGCGCCCTCTCCTGTGAGGCCAGATCCTGTTTAAAAGCAGCCAGGCGAGCCTGGTCAAAGTTCTGCTCGTACCTGGTGAACTGCTGAGCGCTTTCGATCAAAGTATCAGCAATCACAAGGGGTGCCATCCAAGCAAGGATGAGGGTCGTAATAAATCTCATTATTCAGCCCCTTTATTGCCAGATATTTTCGATTCGGACGTTTCTGTTCCGGGTATTGGCACGACGATTATTTGTGGAGCGACACTCTGCTCTGCCACGCGCGCCGCGCGCTCTAAAGGCTTGGCCAGATCGCCTGAAAGAGCCTGCCAGTCACCATCCGCCCAGATCCAGGATTCTCCAGCATCAAGTGAGCGGCGATAAAGCGCGACATTACCTATTCTGAGGTAATCAAACGCCCTGCCATCTTCATTCTCGCGATAGCGTTCAATCGTACGCCCGTAATCAACTTCAATCTGGAGAGCTTCAAGTACGCGTCTGAACTTCTCAGATACGGTGACATCCGCGCGGCCAAGCGACGCCTTCAATTTAGCCAGGCGAACCGCTCGTTCTTCTTTAAGGAACGGCAGACCTGTTTCAATATCTGCTTCCAACTGAGAAAGCATCAACTGCATAAGAGGCAAAATACCTTGCTCAGTATCATTAATGTCTTCGATTTGCTGATCCAGGCTTAACTTTTCTTCTTCCTGGTTAGCAATAATCGCTTCCATCTGACTGTTATAGAGTGCCAGTTGCTCAGCGCGTGCAAGAACCTGACGGGTCTCTTCCAGCTTGTCGCGTGTCGAGTCATCGAGAGCGTTAATTCTCTGCTGAATCGCAGCACTGTCTTTATCGCTTTTCAGTACCATTCTAGAGGCCGCGTCAATCTCGGCACCTGCCGCCAGCGGGAACATTAAAATGCTCACCGCCAGTGGCAATGTAAATCGGTTCACTCAGTACTCTCCTATTGTCAGTCCGAGTTTACTTGCTATATCTGCAGTCCCTCGTGGTGCCACAACAGCACGATGACCGTCCTGACCCACCAGGTATTTATCTGTCACTTGCAGTACATCCGCCCAGCTCACCTTTAACAGGCGATCGCGGAACAGCTGTCGCACAACCTGCGTGCGTCCTGACTTATCCATATGAAACGCTTGCTTGGCTTCTCCTGCTGGCGACCCCGGACGGTCGAGGCTGCCAATAATCCCGAGAACGGACTGTTCAATCAGGTCTTCTCCGTTGGTGCGATTCAATACCCAACCCAGCGATTTCGCAAAATCATCGAAGCTGCCCTCGGTTCGCGGGTCGCGATAGGTGAAGAATTTAAAACACCCGAGAGAGGAATCCTGAGATGCTCCGGCCCCATACGCTCCGCCCTTCTCACGAATAGCGGTGTGAAGGTAGCCGTTCCGAAGCACTCCACCCAGAACGGCAAGCGCCGCTGCATCCGGATGATCAAGCGTCACGGTTGGAATAGCCCACGCACAGAAGTTCACCTGTGAATCGACCATCCAATAGCTCGCCGTTGGCGTGGTGTTCCAATCAATGCAATCTTTTCGATAATGATTCGCATTATCCCAGTCTTTGCAAGCTGCTGCAATATGCAGCGCCGCATTTTGCTCATCATGAACGAGAAGTATTGAATCCGGGCCATCTTTGATCAGAGAATTGATATCGCGAAGTGCCTCTGAGACAAAGCCTGCGCCGTCCGAGGCGAAGCGCTCTGTTCTTTCTTTCAGGCGTTTAGCCTGCGGCAGCCCGCCGAGTGTATTCATCAAATCCGCCGTGCGGTTGATTGGCGCCGCGGCTGCGGACATTGCAAGCGCATGACCACTGCCGGTAATGCCTTGCTCCTTCCGTGCGCGGGCCTGATTGAGAAGGTCTTTTAAGCGACCTTCCTCAGAGAAATCTGCCGTTTTCCAGGTTTCCCGAATCATGTCAGAGAACGACTCAGCACGATTACCGAGGGCCTTACCCGTCATTACCAGATACCCAGACAGACGATCGCAATCTCCGACATCGCCCTTAACTGATGCGTAGGACGTCAGAGAACCAAGCACCTCGGTCTGGCGCTGTTGCTGAGTCAGGTATGAGTTTCCGCCAGCACCGACCTCTGTCCACGCCTGGGTAAAAAAAGGTAGCCAGGTCATCTGCTCGCGCGTCATTGGCGGCAGGTTCAGCATGGCCTGCTGATAAATAATGCCGTTGGTTCCCGTCACGTACTCGGTTGTCAGGATGTGATCAGACTGTTCAGAGGTCGGAGCGACATAGGTCAGTTCAGGACGAATATCTTCAAGCCCGACTTTCGGCAGGATGTCCGGATCATCCTCCTGTGCCTGTCTGGCTTCCAGCGCTTCCGCTTTGTCGATCAATGCCTGTATATCAGCCTCTGACATACCATCCCGTTCGCTTTCAAGGCGAGCCTTTTCTTTGGCCGCTTTTTCAGCATTTAACGTATTGGACGGTTTGAGCGTGTAGCGAACCCGGTGAGTATTCGACAACAGCAAGTTTTTAACGGCATTGGATATAAAGTCAGGTGCAGCTGCTTTCTTGCGCAACCGCTCGAGGGCAGGATCAAGATTCAACAATGCCACCGGATCACCATAATGAGTCGCCGCTGGCAGCGCCGTCAGTATCAACTGCAGACCATACGGGTAATGATCACCCCCGATTTCTCGCTGATGAAGCTCAAGCTGATGCAACGCGGCCTCAACCATCTCAACAGGAACACCCTCTTCCACGACCTTTTGGAGGGTATCAAGAATCAAAGTTTCAACCGCCTCGGCGTGCTCCGGTTCACTCCCCTCAAGTCCACACATGAACGACATTTCGCGGTTAGAATCTTCCAGCCCACACAGAGGTGAAGGTGTTGTGCCAAGATCACTTTCCTCAAGAGCCCGACGTAACGGAGAGGCACTGTTGTCAAGCAACACCTGACTCAGCAGGTTAGCCTCAAGCTGGGCATCCAGATCAATAGAATCGCCCAACAGCCAACCAATGACATGGTGAGTTTTTGAACTCAGGTCATCGGAATCAACGCCATAGAACGCCTCTCGCTGTTGAGGTTCTGAAAAACGCTGCTCAGGATCAACTCGCAGCTGCCTGTCCTGTTTTTCAAAGCGACTCAATGCCTGCTGATCCATTCGAGACTGGATATCTGCCACATCCATATCCCCGAACGTCATGATAATGGCATTGGTTGGATGGTAATGGCTGCGATAAAAGTCGAGCAGCTCCTGATAAGACAGATCAAGAATATTCTCTGGCTCACCGCCACTGTTGTAGTGATACGTGGTCGTTGGGAACAGCTCACCACTGATGCCTTGCCATAGCTGCGACACTGGCGACGACATCGCGCCCTTCATTTCATTGAATACCACCCCTTTGTATTCAAGCGCGGAGGCAGCATCTTCTTTATCCGCCAGCTCAATTCTGTGGCCTTCCTGAGCAAAATCCAGCTCATCAAGGTTCGCAAAAAAGACCGCATCCAGGTAGACGTCGAGCAAATTCAGAAAGTCTTTATCGTTCTGAGAAGCAAAGGGGTACGCAGTCCAGTCGCTGCTCGTCATCGCATTCATAAAGGTATTCAGCGATCGACGGGTCATCATGAAGAAAGGATCACGCACGGGGAACTTCTCACTGCCACACAACGCGGTGTGTTCGAGAATGTGCGCAACGCCAGTAGAGTCATGGGGCATAGTGCGCACAGCAAGAAGAAATGCTTTCTCCTCATGTTCACTGCGAATGTGGTAATGAGGCGCGCCCGTCTTGATATGTTCGTAATGCTCGATAACGATATTAAGCGAGTCAACCGGTGTTGATGATACTTTTTTAAACGAAGAGTGCTGCATAGTGTCTGACATGTCGATAGCATGATCCCTGAGAACAGCCATCATCTTAACAGCAGATAAGGACCCACTAAAATGGATCAGTTTAATTCAGCATTGGAACAGGAGTTTCCGGTCAATGAACAATGTATTTATCTGAACCACGCTGCTGTCGCTCCCTGGCCAACGTCCGCAAAGAAGGCTGTCGCCAGGTTCGCTGAAGAAAACGTTGCCAAAGGCGCGTCTGACTATCCACACTGGCTTGAAGTTGAAAGCGAGCTGCGCGCAAATATTGCCCAGTTAATACATGCAACACCCGACTCGGTCGCTCTCGTAAAAAATACCTCAGAAGCTCTCTCGTTCGTCGCCTACGGAATTGACTGGCAATCTGGAGACACTGTCGTTATTTCCGATGAGGAATTCCCATCAAACTCTATCGTCTGGGAATCACTGAATGATCAAGGGGTGAATGTTCGTAAAGTCTCCCTTGCTGGGGATGAGCCAGAAGCAGAGCTGTTAAAGGCTATCTCAGAACAGCCGCGTCTGGTTTCGATCTCTGCTGTGCAGTACGCAACCGGAACCCGGGTCGATCTCGAAAAAATCGGTCAGGCTTGTCAGAACTCAGGCACTCTCTTTTGCGTGGATGCCATTCAGGCGGTCGGTGCACTTGAGTTTGATGTCAGAAAAATCCAATGCGATTTTGCCATGGCGGACGGTCATAAATGGCTTCTGGGCCCCGAAGGTCTCGGATTCTTCTATGTCCGCCCTGAAAAAATGAACGATCTGTCCCTGAACGAGTATGGCTGGCATATGATCAAACACGCTGGTGACTATAGTCAGACGACATGGGAAGTCGCCGACACGGCAATGCGGTTTGAATGCGGAAGCCCCAACCTTCTGGCCGCTCACGCGCTACACGCCAGCACCAATCTTTTGCTCAAAACAGGCATGGCCGAAGTTGAGATGGCGGTTCTGGCCAAATCAGCGTACTTGGGCACGCTATTAGCGGATGCCGGGGCTGAGATAATCACTCCGGCCCACAGCAGGGGGCGTTCGGGGATAATCACCTTTGGTACTAACGGCAAGCAGCCCAGACTGGCATGGCAGTCTCTGATGGAAAAAGGTGTTATCTGTATGCACAGGGGCGGCGGTATACGTTTCTCAGCGCACTTTCATACGCCGGATGAGCGGCTGCGTGAAGCGGTGAGCCTGGCGGCAGAAGTCTGTCAGTGGTAGGGCTTACATCGTGTGTGTCATGCGGTCTGACTTAATCGCGCCAGCAAGATAAGTTTCTATTTTGTTGCGCGCGATGTCGTCTTCATCGTTAAACTGCACACCCACACCTGCAACCTTATTACCCTGAGCACCTTTCGGTGTGACCCAAACCACCTTACCAGCAACCGGTATTTTCTCTGGTTCATCCATTAATTTCAGCAGCATAAAAACCTCATCACCCAACTGATACTGTTTGCTCGTCGGTATAAAGAGCCCACCATTCTTGATGAATGGCATGTATGCCGCATACAGAACAGATTTATCCTTGATGGTTAATGACAAAATGCCATTACGACCGCCTGGGTTCATGCAGTTACTCCCGCTCTCGATTCAGTCAACGCCTGCCATTCCAGCAGTAAGGTTTCCAAGGTCAACATCTTATTGTGGTGGGAAGCACCTGACATCAGCTGACCCAGAATTTGTTGTAATTTTTTCTGAAAGGTTACCAGCATTTGCTGTTCCACAACATGATTGCTCATAAGATCTGTGACTGGATCAGCAAACTGGAGATGTTCCGGGGCTGCGCCGCATGATGCCTTCAGTACATCGCACGACCACTGATAGAACCACTGAATCACCGTCTGAAACTCTAGTTTCCCCCAGGCGGAAGCAACTTTATCCAGCGGCATGGAAAAGTTCGTCCATTGAAGCAATTCCGACACCCACTTTTCCTGAACAGCTCCAACACCACTGGCCAACCACTCACTGGCAGCGACCGGCCCGCCTGCATTGCGCGTCAAGGCGATCTCGGCATCCATCACGCTGACGCCCTGAGATTGTAGCCACGAGATAGAGTCTTCACGCGAGGGAAGCCCCAGATTGACTCGCTGACAGCGACTGCGAATGGTAGGCAGCACCGAACCGAACCGCTCGGTCTCAAGCAGAATAAAGCTTTCACCGGGCGGTTCTTCGAGTGTCTTCAGTAGTGCATTCGCGGCATTGACGTTCATTACCTCGGCCGGGCGTAGAATGACAACCTGACATTGACTGATCTGTGGTGTCTGAAAGACAAGTTCATTCACTTTGCGGACGTTATCGATACGAATCTGTTTTGAGTTTTCTTCCGGCTGGCACAGCATAAAATCAGGATGACTGCCCGCAGCCCAAAGCTGGCAGCTGTGACACTGCCCACAGGCGTCGTCTGCCGGGTTCTGACACAACAGCCAGCGAGCGACATTTAACGATAATTCATGTTTGCCAATACCCGCACTGCCCGTTACCAGAAGCGCATGTGGCAGCCCCGCAGTCCGGTGGCGGCGCACCAGAGAATGCCAGGCGTCTTGCTGCCAGGGATACAGAGCCATCAGCCGTTCTCTCTCTGTTGCTGCTGAGAAAGCTCCTGAACAACCAGCGCTACAACATCCGCTGTCACCTGCTCAAGCGGTGCCGTGGCATCTATCACGCGAAATCTGGAGTGACGCTGAGAGAGTTCGAGAAAGCCCTGACGTACTTTTTCAAAGAAGGAAATAGCTTCTGCTTCGATGCGATCCGTTTCTTCAGCGAGGACCTGTGCCCTTGCTCTGGCCCGCTGCATTCCAACGTCTACGGGCGCATCAAGCAATAAGGTCAGGTTGGGTTCAAGGCCACCCTGAGCCAGTTCTTTCAACTGTTCAATTTTTTCGAGTCCGAGCCCGCGACCATACCCTTGATAGGCGATCGTAGAGTCAGTAAAGCGATCGCAGAGGACCCAATCACCCCGAGCCAGAGCTGGCCGGATAACCGCGTCGACATGCTGCGCCCGGGCGGCAAACATGAGTAGCAGCTCGGCCATGTCTGACATGGGCTCTTCGTGATGCGCCTTAAGCAGGTCATTACGGATTTTTTCAGCGATCGGGGTCCCCCCCGGCTCACGGGTCACAATCACAGAACGCCCCTGCGATTCGAGATACCTCGCGACCGCCTGAATATTGGTCGACTTACCGACACCTTCGCCGCCTTCAAACGTAATAAAGCGACCGGGAGAAGTTTGCATCAGTTTGCCTCCCCGTTGTCTTGATCTGCGCTTGGTGCTGATCGGTAGTCGCTTCTGCGTGATAACTGGTAGCGCCTGACAGCCTTGTTATGCTCTTCCAGCGTCGATGAGAAGTAGTGACTGCCATCGCCTCGCGCGACGAAAAAAAGCTCAGTCCCGTCGGCCGGGTTCAAGGCAGCCCGGATAGCTTCACGCCCTGCCAGCGCAATCGGCCCCGGAGGCAAGCCTTTGTTGCGATAGGTATTGTATGGATTACTGCGATCCCGCAGGTGTGCTCGTGTCAGGTTGCCATCAAACGATTCCCCAAGACCGTAAATAACGGTTGGATCTGTCTCCAGTCTCATGTTCTTTTGTAAACGACGCACAAAAACACCCGCAATCACCGGGCGTTCACTCGCAACGCAGGTTTCTTTTTCGATGATGGAAGCCATCACAAGGGCCTCGTACGGCTCAGAGTAAGGCAGGTTTTCGCTGCGAGCTTCCCATTCTTCTTTCAGAACCTGATTGAGCCTGTTATGTGCCTGAGTGATGATTTCTGACACCGGTTGATTACGATGGTACACATAAGTATCGGGATAGAGTTGCGCCTCAGTATCGACATTGAGGTTAAGGTAGTCAGCTACTCTCTCGCGAGTAAGATGCCCCAGATCCTGCTGAAGATGCTCCGCCTGCCCCAGAGCCTCAAGAGCAGCCGACAGGCGGCGCCCCTCAATCAATGAGACCCGGTAAGTTCTGGTCTGTGCTTCGGCAAGATAAGGCAATATCGTCAGGCTGTTGAGCCCTGGCGGAATAATAAACTCCCCCGCTCTGATATCGCGGGCGCCACCAGTCAAGCGGGCAGCCACTTTCAGACGAAGAGCAGAGCGCAGCCAGCCCTCATCTTCCCATTGCTTTGCCATGTGGTTCAGTGTCTGACCTTTTTCAATGACAACAACGACAGATGTCTGGTTGAGATTGTTCTGGCTCAACCACCAGTACCCCGCCGAACCAAGCACAAGGCTTGCTAACAGCAGCAGGCCAACGATTGCGGACATGAGTCGCTTAAGCATTTTCAAACATTTCCTGATAGGCAAGTTGCCAGCGTTTCGCTTCAGGTGCCAGATCGACAACCTGAGCATCAAAACGGTGGCATGAACGGATTCCGACAAGGCTGTTTGTAAAAACCAGCCCTTGGGCACTACTTAGCTCGGGTAGTCCGATATTTCTGATATTGATTTCGGGGTTGGTATCAAGAAGCCAACGCCGAACCACCCCATTAACGCCTGATGATGTAATTTCAGGTGTGAGCCACCGACCGTCAAGTTTAACAAAAACATTACTCATGCACCCCTCAACGATCAGCCCGTCGGAGTTGAGCATAACGGCTTCATCCCACTGAGGATGAAAACCATCGCGTGCCAGTACCTGCTCCAGCCTGTTCAGGTGCTTATGCCCTGCCAGCAGTGGCTGAGTCGATAAAGACACATCACTCAGGCCAGCGATGTATGGAGCATCTGAAAAATCCGGCGCATTGAAATAGCGCACACTTATAAGTGGCATAAGATCCGGACTGAATCCATATCCGCGCGGACCAACACCACGAGTCACCAGAAGCTTGCAGCCTGTTACCGCTTCAGGGTGCTCAATGGCAGTAATAGCTTCAGAAATCATGGCTACTGCACCGTCACTGAACCTGAGTGCCTTTAACCCCTGCGCGAGACGCTCAATGTGCATTTGCCAAAGTGGTGCATTGCCTTGACCGTCAAGTCGTATGGTTTCGAACAACCCATCACCGAACTGTTGACCTCGGTCATCCAGAGGTTGAGGATCGTGTTGCCAGCCAGAGTCGACAAAGTATTTAAACTTCATTCAGTTATCCGACTAAAAATTAGCGTCGCGTTTGTGCCGCCAAAACCAAACGAGTTACTCATCACATGCTCGAGCGGAAGATCTCGGGCCGCTGGACCAATCAGATCGAGGTCACAGCCTGGTGAGGGTGTCTTTAGGTTTAATGTCCCCGGCGCCTTCTGATCCCGCAATGCCAGCACTGAAATCAAAGCTTCGAGTGCACCTGCCGCACCAATAAGGTGGCCGGTCATGGACTTGGTAGACGAAATAGCAACGCCAGAAGCAGCATGCCCGAAGGCTGATTTAATGGCATTGATCTCAGCGAGATCGCCAGCGAGAGTCGACGTGCCATGTGCATTAATATAGCCGATCTCCTCGGGCCGAAGGTCAGCATTCGCAAGTGCATTTGACATCGAAAGTGCAGCACCGTAACCGTCTTCTGGTGGGGATGTAACGTGATAGGCATCGTCGCTCATACCAAAGCCCGTAAGCTCTGCATAGATTTCTGCCCCTCTGGCTTGTGCGTGCTCAAGTGATTCAAGAATCAGGATGGCCGCACCACTACTGAGAACGAAACCATCGCGGTCGACATCCCATGGACGACTGGCTTGTTGCGGGTTATCCGTTCGGGTGCTGAGAGCTCGCGCAGCCGCAAACCCTGAAATCCCCAGAGGAGAACAAGCCATCTCCGCACCGCCTGCGACCATCATATCAGCATCACCGAATGCGATGGTTCTCGCCGCAAAACCTATATTGTGCGTTCCAGTAGTGCATGCCGTAGCAATTGAGAAGTTAGGCCCTTTGAACCCATGTCGGATGGCAATATTGCCTGCCGCCATATTGACCACGGACCCAGGCACTAGAAAGGGAGACACCCGGCGCGGCCCACTTTTGTTCAACGTTTCAACATTGGATTCAATAGTGGATATGCCGCCAATACCTGATCCTACTGCAACGC
>Ga0255776_10003349_pt1 | contig 17328 bp, 12 predicted proteins | sample 071ome_19_FD_179974 | JGI IMG/M metagenome (GOLD analysis project Ga0255776, IMG submission 179974) | Coastal salt marsh microbial communities from the Groves Creek Marsh, Skidaway Island, Georgia - 071413AT metaG (version 2) | ecosystem: Environmental > Aquatic > Marine > Intertidal zone >... | reverse complement strand
AAGCCCATTTCTAACATGCGGTCAGCTTCATCAAGTACGAGGGTGTTGACGTTCTCAAGCACCATGGTCTTCTTGCGCAGGTGATCTTTAATGCGGCCCGGAGTACCAACAACAATATGCGCACCACGCTCCAGAGAGCCGATCTGAGGCCCGATAGAAACACCGCCTGAGATCACGACGATTTTAATGTTTTGGGTAAAACGGGCGAGTTTGCGCAGCTCATCAGCGACCTGTGTCGCCAGTTCACGGGTTGGGCAAAGCACCAATCCCTGAATACCAAAGAACTTAGGATTCAGGCTCTGCAGTAGCGGAATACCAAATGCCACGGTTTTGCCGCTGCCGGTTTTTGCCTGCGCCAGCAGGTCATTGCCAGCAAGGCTGACGGGCAGCGACTGTGCTTGAATCTCGGTGGCTTCTTTAAAACCTAACTGATCCAGGTTACTCAGCATGGCTGGGTTAATGCCGCTGATACTATCAAACATACTCATGAGGTCGCCTTGCGCTTCAGAACCACGCCGGTTTCGATATGGTGGGTGTACGGAAACTGATCGAACATGGCAAAACGCACGATGTCGTGGGTTTTGATCAGTTCTGTCAGGTTCGCGTGCAGTGTATCCGGGTTACAACTGATGTAGATGATGTTGTCGTATCCGGCGGTCTGTTTTACTGATTCATCGTCGAGGCCGGCGCGTGGCGGATCGACCAGCACGGTGCGGAAATCGTAGCTGCTCAGATCAACGCCTTCGAGGCGGGTAAACTTACGCTCGCCGCGAAGGGCCTGCACAAATTCTTCAGACGACAGGCGCGCGATGATCAGGTTGTCGATTTGGTTGTCGGCAATGTTCACTTGGGCGGCATTCACCGAGGTTTTCGAGATTTCGGTGGCCAGTACACGCTCGTATTTATCGGCAAGAGCGACAGAGAAGTTGCCGTTGCCGCAATACATCTCGACCAGGTCGCCGCCAATGTCGTCTGACGCCGAGCGCGCCCAGCTGAGCATCTTCTGATTCACTTCGCCATTCGGTTGAGTGAAGCCGCCCTCGATTTGACGGTAGCTATATTGCTTACCATCGACGGTGAGTACTTCGGTCACGTAGTCGCGCTCAAGTACCAGCTTCTGTTTGCGTGAGCGACCAATAATCGGGAAGCCAATGCGTTCCTGCAGTTTGCGGGCTTCTGCTTCCCAGCTTTCATCGAGCTTTTTATGGTAAATGAGGGTAATCAGGGCATCGCCGCTTAATGTCGTCAGAAATTCAACCTGAAATAACCTGCGCCGCAGCAGCTCGCTGGTGTGAATTTCGGCCAGCAGTTTTTTCATCAGTTCATTGATGAGTGGAGAGGCTATATTGAATTCACGTACTTCCAATGCCTTCTTGCGGTTGCCCGGTTCGAACATGGCGTAGAAGCAGCGGTCTCCCTCGTGCCAGAGGCGAAACTCGGCGCGCAGGCGATAGTGGCTGACGGCGCTGTCATAGACTTCCAGAGCGGGTGGTGCGAACTCGGCGAACAGACTGTTCAGCCGTGCCTTTTTCTCGGCAAGCTGGGTATCGTATTCGGCAGGATTGATAGGATCTGGAAAGATTTCTGACATGAGATAACCGGTGATGAAGCGTGAGGGCCGGTATTATACGCGGCCCCGCACAGAGTGCGAGCGTGGCGCATAATGTCATTTCGGCCAATGATTGGGTATTTTTATCGGGTACTGTTCCAGTCATAGCTACAAATAATGTGCTTTGATAGTCTGATGAGTAAGAGAGGTGTGTATGAGTGATGTGTTGCAAGGGTTGGTTGAGTTACTTGAACCCACTGAAATCGGAGAAAACACCTTTCGCGGCGAGACCCAGGATCTTGGGTTCCGTGCGCTGTTTGGCGGTCAGGTCATGGCGCAGAGTCTGTCATCTGCATTGAAGACGCTGCCAGAGGGCGACTGGCACGCGCATTCCTTTCATGTGTATTTCATGTTGGCGGGTACCGTCACCGATCATCTTGAGTTTGAGGTAGACCGTTTGAGGGATGGCCGCAGTTTCTGTACGCGCCAGGTAAAAGCCATTCAGAACGGTCGGGCAATTCTGACCATGATCTGTTCTTTCCAGCAGACAGAAGAAGGTTTTGAGCATCAGGCGCCTATGCCTGAGGTAAAAGGGCCCGATGGCATTCCCTCTCAGGTCGATCTGGCGCGTATGTTCCGGGATTACTTTCCTGAAAAAGTCCGCGACATTTATACCGCCGACAAGCCCATCGAAATGCGTGTGCTCGATCCGGTGAATATTTTCGCGCCGACTAAGAAAGACCCAGTGAAGTATCTTTGGATGAAAGCTGACGGCTCGCTCCCAGAGGATACTGATCTCCACGCTAAGTTACTGGCGTATGCGTCTGACTTTAATCTGTTGCCGACTTCGCTTCACCCTCATGCGCGTTCATATGGCCAGAAAGGTATGCAGATGGCGAGTCTGGATCATAGTGTCTGGTTCCACCGTCCGTTCAAAATGGACGAGTGGTTGCTGTATGCGATTGATAGCCCGAATGCGGGTGGAGGTCGAGGGTTCTGCCGCGGCCAGGTTTTTAACCAGAAAGGTGAGTTGGTAGCGTCTGTCGCGCAGGAAGGGCTGATCCGCTACCGTGAACCGGAAGAAAAATCATGATGTTGCTTCGTTTTATCTTTATTTTTTTCCGCCAGAAGTGGAACGACAATAAAGACCCCCTTGCTCTGACGACCTATAGTTTCCGGGTTATGCCCTGGGACATGGATCTGAACATGCACCTGACGAACACCCGATATCCGGCTTTAATCGATGTCGGGCGGGTGCAGTGGTTTGCAGAAATCGGCTTGTTGCCACTGATTATGAGCAACGGCTGGCGCACAGTGGTTGCCAGTCAGACGGTGACCTTTGTGCGTGAAATTAAGCCCTTCACCAAAGTCGATATCGAAAGTCGGGTTCTGTATTGGGACAGAAAGTATCTGTACTCAGAGCACCGCTTTCTTGTTGAAGGCAAGCTGCACTGCAAAGCGCTGGGGCGTATTGCACTGGTTCGTGGTGGACGGGTACGTAGCTTCAGCTCATTGCTGCAATCTATTGATAAGTATCACGGACGTGATGAGCAGGAGTATATTGCGCCAGATCCTACGCCTGAAATTCAGGCCAAGATAGATCTGCTGACGTTAAAGCGTGACGCTGAACTGGCGCGCGCTCAGGCAGAGGCCGAAAAAGATTCCGAAGACGAGAAGGCTATTCCCTAGGATCTTCCTTAAGGTTGTTTGCCAGCTTCTTTTTGGTTTCCATTTTCGTTTGAAGACGATAGTCAGAATTTTCGTCTGACGCCTGATCATCGTTTTCATTTTTCTGCAGTAGTTCGCTTGCTGCAGAAAAATCGAAACCTTCAGAATCCTCCATTTCTTCAATATTCGGGCGTATGCCACACCCACTGCCTTTTACTGGCATTAAACCGGAAGTTCCTGGCGACTTTTTCATATCAATACCTTGTTTATTGCGGCTGATCTTCACGTAGCAGCAGCTTCGGGTTCACCCTGGCGTTATTGAGGCTGACGGTCCAATGCAGGTGTGGCCCCGTGGCCCGGCCTGTTTTTCCGACGGCTCCCAGTAAATCGCCTTGCTTGATCACATCACCTTCTTTTACATCGACACGACTCATATGACACATCATGCTGATCAGTCCCTGGCCGTGGTCGATAAAGACGCTTTTACCGTTAAAGAAAAAATCGCCGGTCAAGACGACAGTCCCTCCGGCGGGGGCAACAATATCTTTGCCTTCCGGGGCGGCTATATCAATCCCGCTATGAGGGTTGCGCGCCTGACCATTAAAGAAACGCTTGAGTCCGAATGCGCTGCTGTATGGCCCGGTGGTAGGCAGAATCATCTGATTCCAGTCAGGGGTTAAATCAGCAGAGAAGCTCGTGTACACCGGGGTCATCTGGTTATATTCACGCCCGATACGATCCATGTCGTTTTTCTGTGGATTTACCTTACGCTTATTCTTGATTTCGATGTGCTGCTCTTCGTAGGCGAAGTCCTCAAGGATGTGAGACTGTTCTTTGCCATCAATTTCCAGTGTCAGCGTGCCTTCGGCTTTGAGTGGCACGCCAATAACAGCGTAACGTTGCCCGTCAATGACGGTCGTGAGAACCGGCTTGTCGTTTAAGGTCACCGCATTGGTACTTTCTACAGGCAGTGAAATGATGCCGCCAGCAATTGGATCATTCGGTATTTCGGCTAATGTGTGTAACGCTGACAGAGAGAGCAGGGCAACGCTTAATTGTTTAATCATCATCGTTTTGAATATCAATAATCGTGCTGGTGAGTTTGCCGGAGCGAATCAGAGTTTCTATCTGGTCGCCGGTGTTCAGTTCGCTCGTGTCACGCACGACGGAGCCATCGTTTTTGCGGGTTATCGAATAGCCGCGACTGAGGACTTCAAGCGGGCTGACGGAGTTAAGAAGCCGCATACCGGCACCAAGTTCCGTTTTCTTTTTCTGCAGTTGTTGCTGCATCGCTCGTTCCAGGCGACCACGGATCTGATTCAAGGTGTTCTGGCTTTGTGTCAGCCCACGCTGTGGGTGTAGGTGCGCTAATGATGTCTGGAGTCGTTGCAGGCGCTGTTGAGGCTCTTTCAGTCGTGACGTCATTGCACGTTGCAAACGTATCTCCAGCTGGTCGAGATGCTGGGCTCTTGATTGCAGCGCTTGTCGCGGGCCGCGCAGTCGGGATTGCAGTTGCGTCAGCGAGCGTTGGGCTTGATGAAAGTGCTCGCGTTGGTTGCGGATCAGGCGTTGCTGAAGGTCATTAACGTAGCGCAGCATCTGTTGACCGTCGGGGCTGATCAGTTCGGCTGCTGCTGACGGAGTCGGTGCTCGCATATCGGCGACAAAATCTGCGATGGTAAAGTCAACTTCGTGCCCGACGGCGCTGATGACGGGTAGCTGAGAATTTGCAATTTCCCGCGCCAGAACTTCGTTGTTAAAGGCCCAGAGATCTTCAAGTGAGCCGCCTCCACGACCAATAATTATGGCGTCGGCCATGCTGTCGCGGTTTGCCCGATACAAGGCATTAATGAGTTGCTGCGGAGCTTCTTCACCTTGTACGGCTGCCGGGTAGAGATCGACTTCGAGCATGGGCCAGCGGCGTTTCAGTACCGTTAGCATATCGTGGATGGCAGCGCCGGTGGGTGAGGTGATAATTGCTACACGTTTGACCGAGGGGAGTGGCCTTTTACGCTCTTCAGCGAACAAGCCTTCTGCAGTTAGTTTGCGCTTGAGTTGTTCGAACGCGAGAAGCAGGGCACCTTCACCGGCAGGCTTCATCGCATCGATAATCAGCTGATAATCACCGCGGTTTTCATACAGACTGACCTTGGCGCGGACTTCAACTTTATCGCCTTCTTTAGGTTGAAATTTCACCATGCCAGCTCGTGAACGGAACATGGCACAACGCACCTGAGCACCACTGTCTTTTAACGTGAAATACCAGTGACCCGAAGATGGTCGTGCAAGGTTGGATATTTCGCCTTCGACGCGCACAGACGCAAACGATACTTCGAGCATTTGTTTAGCCCGGCGGTTGAGGTCGGATACGGTAAAAATACCGGGATCACGGGGGTGGTCTGTCTGATACATAAACAATCTACTGGTTCGATGGTCAAAGGCTGACATAAGGCGGTGTTTTTGGCCAGTTTTTGTCTTGCCTGTAGACAGGGGCGTAAAAGCATTCTAGGTTAGACGGGTCGTTTCGAAACGACCTAATTTGATCAGAACAAGGAAATGATCCATGAAAAAACTGATTGCTGCGGCAGCACTGATTTCTGCGTCTTCTTTTGCAATGGCTGACAACGGCCCTGCGGGCTGTGGTCTGGGTACTGCGGTTGTCTTCCCGGATGCTAACGAATGGCACGAGCACGTACTGGCTGCGACCACCAACGGTACTTCTGGTAACCAGACCTTTGGTATGACTTCAGGTACCCTGGGTTGCGAATCAGCTAATGGCCCTCTGAAAGCGGCTGAAGCTTTCATGAACGACAATATGGATCAGCTGGCTGCTGACAGTGCACGTGGTCAGGGTGAAACTCTGGACGCTCTTGCTCAGGTTATGGGCGTAGAAGCGGCTGACACTGCAGCATTCCGCGCAACTGTTCAGTCTAACTTCGATAGCATGTTTACTACCGAAGCGACTGCTGGTGATGCATTCCGCTCTCTGACTGAAGCAATGTCTCAGGACGAAGCTCTGCAGAAATACGTAGGCTGATACTTCAGTCTGTCATACTCTGAGGCGCATCATGTGCGCCTCAGTGTTGTTTGTTAAGGATTTTCCGTGGGTCATCAGTTAAAGCTGATTCTGCTTGCCGCTTTGTTGGCAATGTTCTCCTCCTCATCTGTTCTTGCTGCTTCTGATACCAGTCATTTCAAAGCTATTCCGGCTGATGATCTTCGCGATCTGGCGTCGCATCAGCAGTGGCTGCACCTGCTGCATTATCGACAACACCCCTATACCTTTCGTTTTATCAGTCAGAATGATTCACCTGAGTTCTTTCTTGCTGAGAAGGGCAAGAGTCATGCGTACGATGAGTTGGTAGCCGACCTGAATGCGTTTCTGCTGACGAGTCAGGCGGATAACGCCTCCGCACAGTGTCGTTTTCCAGCGCGTTATCATTGGTTAAAACACAGACTTCCGCAGGTTGGTTTTGTTGATCAGCCATGCTCAGAATTTGATGAGTGGCGCGATGAATTAAATGCCCACCGTCTAACGCTGATCTTCCCGGCCTCTCATATTAATTCGCCATCGTCGATGTACGGGCATACCTTGGTGCGAATGGACAGAGAAGATCCGTCCAGCAGTAAGTTGCTCGCTTACAGCGTAAATTTTGCGGCCAATGCGGACCCAACCGACAACGAGTTGGTGTTCAGCTATAAGGGTCTGTCCGGTGGCTATCCGGGTGAAGTCTCGGTGATGCCATACTACGTAAAAACTAACCAGTACCAGCACATGGAGTACCGTGATACATGGGAATATGAGCTGGACTTTGGTAGCGCTGAAGTGGATCAGTTTGTGCGTCATGTCTGGGAGCTTCAGGATACAGCGTTCGATTATTTCTTTTTTGATGAAAATTGCTCATACCGGTTACTGACGATGCTTGATGCCGCATCGTCCCGGTCAGACCTGGCAGCCGACTTTAAAATGAAGGCGGTACCGGTCGATACCATTCGTGCTCTTTATGATGCTGGCTTTGTGTCGCGAGAGTTTTATCGACCTTCTGCAGCGTCGGTGATGGAGTCCAATGCGGCGCTGGCCTCAGAGCAGGAAGCAGAACTTGCCCGTACCATTGTTGAGGGTGACACCCCGATTGATGCCTTGTTGGCGGGCCTGCCTGAAGAGTCGCAGATTCGTGTCCTGGAGCTGGCATACAGTTATGCACGCTATCTGTCAGTTAAGAAAAAGCAGGCGAATCCGGTATTACGAAAGCGAACCCTGCAGATACTGTCTGCTCGTAGCAAGCTGCCAGCGGGAGATGTGTTTCCTGCACCACGAAAGCCAGAGTTTCGTGATGATGAGGGGCACGGTACATCGCGCTTAAGTTTGGGTGGTGGTTATACCCGAGAGCAATGGCACGGTGATATTAACTGGCGCATTGCTTACCACGATGTCCTTGATCCATCGAAGGGCTTTTCACCCGGTGCTCAGATAGAAATGGGAGATTTCTATACACGCGTCACGGAAGACGGTGATGTTCGGTTGCAAAAGCTGACGCTGGTGAATGTGCTGTCACTCAGTCATAAAACGCGTTTTCAAAACCCAGTTGCATGGACGGTGAGTGCTGGTCTTGATCGGTTTAATCACGAGGGCAGTGAGCTATTCAGCCGGTTTAACCTCGGTTTCGGCAGAGCCTGGCAGCTGCCGTTTGGCCTACGTGACGGTAAGCGATTGGGTAGCGCACGTGTCTTCGCCCTCGGCGATATGACCGCTCGCGCTGATAATCAATTTGACGACGGCTATCAGGTATCTGCTGGCGTGCGTGCTGGCTGGCTATGGCAGGGGCGTCTGAATCAGGAACTGATCCAGTTTCGTTGGCAGCCTGTCGCACTGGGGGATGAGACTCCGCGGCGGGAACTGACAATCGAAGAAGCCTTCAATGGCTTCGATGATGTTCAACTTCGCTTCGGTTTCAGTCGTCAGTGGGCGTCTTCGGAGGCGGTGAATAGCTGGAAGCTAACCTATGCCTGGTATTTCTGATTTGTTGTATCGCCGCTGGTTACGAGGATTATCCGTTGCGCTATTGGTTTTGGTTCCGACTCTCTGGCTGAGTGGTTGTGCCTCGCTGACAACACTGTATTTCCACCCTCAGAAAGTCTGGGTACAGACCCCAGACCGTTTTGATATCGACTATGAGGATGTCTGGCTGAGTGCGGATGATGGTACAGAGCTGCATGCCTGGTTACTCAAGCCCGCCCCAGCGACTGAGAAAACTAAGGTTATTCTCTACTTGCATGGGAATGCTGAGAATATCTCGACGCATTCGCGCAGTGTCTTCTGGTTGGTAGAGGAGGGGTACACTGTCCTCGCTCTTGATTATCGCGGGTTTGGCGCATCGCAGGGACGGCCGATACTGCCGGATGTGCTTATGGATGCGAAAGCTGGCGCAAGCTGGCTGCGGGGTGCTTACCCGGATCACTCTCTGGTTGTTCTTGGCCAATCAATGGGCGCAGCGCTCGCGGTCAATTTCGTTGCAGACTATGGTCGCGACTATGGCGTTTCTCAACTCATACTCGAAGCGCCGTTTGCTGGATTTCGCAGTGTGGCCAGAGAGATGTTGCAGCGTACCGTCGTCGGTACCATTGTCTCACCCCTTGTTTACTTGATCCCATCAGACTGGGACCCGAAGGACCGCGCTCCCAATATCCATATTCCGGTCATGCAGCTGCATAGTCCTATGGACCCGGTCGTTCCCCTGTCTGAAGGAGAGGCTCTTTTCGAAGCCTTGCCTGCCGATAAGCGGTGTTTTATTGCTTCGCAGGGGCCGCATATCGCTAGTTTTCGATACAGCAAGTTCCGGGAACAGGTGGCGGATTTTCTGGTCAGGGGAGAGTGTCCGCAGGTCGAAGCGGATACAGTTAAAACAGAAAGCGTCGCGGGATTTACCGACGAATGACCTTCCGGTATAATGCCCCGCCTTTCCTTCAACCTCATTCTGGAAGGCTCTTCTATGTTGCGAATTGCTCAGGACGCACTCACTTTTGATGATGTGCTGTTAGTTCCCGGTTATTCCGAGGTACTGCCCAATCAGGTCAGTCTGAAAACCCGCCTGACCAAAGGCATTGAGCTGAACGTTCCCCTTATTTCTGCCGCGATGGATACGGTCACTGAAGCGCGCCTGGCAATTGCAATTGCTCAGGAAGGTGGCTTAGGTATCGTCCACAAAAACCTGACCATCGAGGAGCAGGCTGCTGAGGTTCGTAAGGTCAAAAAATACGAAAGCGGTGTGGTTAAAGACCCGATCACCGTACCCAGCACCAGCACTATCCGCGAAATTCTCGAACTGACTCAACAGTACAGCATTTCTGGTATGCCTGTCGTTGATGGTGACGAGCTGGTGGGGATTGTCACTAGCCGTGATGTTCGTTTTGAGAAAAATCTGGATGCTACGGTGGCGTCGGTGATGACACCAAAAGAGCAACTGGTCACCGTGAAAGAAGGCACCAGCCCTCAGGACGTTCAGGATCTGCTGCACGTTCACCGCATTGAGAAAATTCTGGTTCTTGATGACAACGAACAGCTCGTTGGCATGATGACTGTGAAAGACATCGAAAAGGCGAAAGCTTTTCCAAGTGCTGCAAAAGATGATCAGGGTCGTCTGCGTGTTGGTGCTGCAGTCGGTACTGGCGCAGGCACCGAAGAGCGTGTCGAAGCTCTGGTAAAAGCGGGTGTTGACGTGATTGTTGTTGATACAGCACACGGTCATACATCGAACCCAAGCGGCACCGGGGTTATTGATCGTGTGCGCTGGGTGAAAGAAAACTTCCCTGAAGTTCAGGTGATCGGTGGCAATATCGCGACGGCTGAAGCTGCGATTGCTCTTGCCGAAGCCGGGGCCGATGGCGTGAAAGTGGGTATTGGCCCAGGCTCTATCTGTACTACACGTATCGTTGCTGGTGTCGGTGTTCCTCAGATTTCAGCGGTAGCTAACGTGGCTGAGGCTATGAAGAAATACGATGTGCCTGTGATCGCTGACGGTGGTATCCGTTTCTCGGGTGATATCTCGAAAGCCATCGTTGCTGGCGCAAGTGTTGTGATGGTTGGCTCCATGCTGGCAGGTACTGACGAGTCTCCGGGTGAAGTCGAATTGTTCCAGGGACGTGCGTACAAGGCATACCGTGGTATGGGTTCTCTCGGCGCTATGGGCCAGAGCCAGGGCTCATCTGACCGTTACTTCCAGGACAAAAAAGCCGGTGTTGATAAGCTGGTTCCGGAAGGCATCGAAGGTCGTATTGCAGTGAAAGGCCCGCTAACGAACATCGTTCACCAGCTGATGGGTGGTGTCCGTGCCTCTATGGGCTACACCGGTTGCGCTACGATCGACGAAATGCGTACCAAACCTGAGTTTGTGCGTATTACATCGGCGGGCATGTCTGAATCGCATGTTCACGACGTTCAGATCACCAAAGAAGCGCCCAACTATCGCTTAGGCTGATCGCTGGCAATTGCTAAGATGTGGGGATGATGAAAGTCATCCCCGCTTTTGTTTTTAAATCTTTTTTCTGGAAAGCCCAATGTCACAAGACATCCACGCTCAACGTATTCTGATTCTGGATTTTGGTTCACAGTACACTCAGCTGATCGCTCGTCGTGTGCGTGAAATCGGTGTGTTCTCTGAAATCCGCGCCTGGGACATGGACGAAGCGGAAATCCGCGAGTACAACCCGTCCGGTATTATTCTCGCTGGTGGCCCTGAGTCTGTGACAGAAGCAGGCTCTCCGCGTGCCCCTCAGGTGGTGTTCGAGCTTGGTTTACCTGTTCTCGGTATCTGCTATGGCATGCAGACTATGGCTGAACAGTTGGGTGGCAGTGTGCAGGGCTCGAACATCCGTGAGTTTGGTTATGCCCAGATTCAGGTTGAGACGAACAACGCTCTGTTAAAAGATATCAAAGATCACGTCAGTGAAGATGGCAAAAGCCTGCTCGATGTATGGATGAGTCACGGCGATAAAGTTGCCACCATGCCTGAAGGCTTTGAGCTGATGGCAACCACGCCGAGCTGCCCGATTGCCGGTATGTTCCATGCTGAGAAAAGTTTCTTCGGCGTACAGTTTCACCCAGAAGTGACGCACACCCTGCAGGGTAAGCGTTTGCTTGAACACTTCGTCATGGATATCTGTGGCTGTGAAGCACTCTGGACGCCAGCAAAAATTATCGAAGATCAGATCGAACGCGTGCGTGAGCAGGTCGGTAACCAGAAAGTTCTGCTGGGCCTGTCGGGCGGTGTTGATTCATCGGTTGTGGCGGCGCTGCTGCACAAAGCCATCGGCGATCAGTTGACCTGTGTTTTCGTTGACAATGGTCTGCTGCGTAAGAACGAAGGCGATATGGTGATGGACATGTTCGCCAAGAACATGGGCGTTAAAGTGATCCGTGCCGACGCTGAGGACCTGTTCCTGGGCAAGCTGGAAGGTGTATCTGATCCGGAAGCCAAGCGTAAAGTTATTGGCAATACCTTTATCGAGGTGTTCGATGAAGAAGCCAGTAAGTTGAAAGACGTTCCCTTCCTGGCGCAGGGCACTATTTACCCAGACGTTATCGAGTCCGCGGCGGCGAAAACCGGCAAGGCACACGTGATCAAATCACACCACAATGTGGGCGGTCTGCCAGAAGACATGAAAATGGATCTGGTTGAACCTCTGCGTGAGTTGTTCAAAGACGAAGTGCGCAAGATTGGTCTTGAGCTGGGCCTGCCTTACGACATGGTTTACCGTCACCCATTCCCTGGGCCGGGTCTGGGCGTGCGTATCTTGGGTGAAGTTAAGAAAGAATACGCTGACGTACTGCGTGAAGCGGATGCTATCTTCATCGAAGAACTGCACAACTTCGACTGGTACCATAAAACCTCTCAGGCGTTTGTGGTCTTCCTGCCGGTGAAATCTGTTGGTGTGGTGGGCGACCAGCGCCGTTATGAGTGGGTTGTCTCGTTGCGTGCGGTTGAAACCATTGATTTTATGACGGCACGTTGGGCTCACCTCCCATATGAGCTGCTGGAAAAAGTCTCAAATCGTATTATTAATGAGATCGAGCACATCTCCCGAGTGGCCTACGACGTATCGTCGAAGCCGCCAGCGACGATTGAGTGGGAATAATCACACGGCGTCGTCACTAAATAACACGAAAAAGCCCGGTCTTTGACCGGGCTTTTTCGTAAGGCCTGCTATTATTAGAAGCGGTACTTGTTTGGGCTAAGGTCATGAAATTACGACTAATTTCTATCTTTCTTACTTTCTTCTCTGTGAATGTTATCGCAGCAGAAGTGGCACCAGCGCCAACTTACGGTGCGGTGAAATTACGGACAACGATCTGGCCGCCATATCAGATGATGCTCCAGGGGGAGTTGTCGGGCGAGTCGACAGAGACCTTGCGATGTATCTTTCGCGATATCAATGAGTCTTTTTCGGTGCAGGTAATGCCCTGGCAGCGTGCGATTCAGGATATGAAACATTCTGTTGCCGATGGTATTTTTACCAGTGGACCTTCACCAGAGCTGGATGCCGTTGCAACTATGTCGGCGCCTTTTGCTCTGGAAAAGTGGTACTGGTACCACAGCAAGGGAATTGATCTGAGTAACCTGAAGAATTTGCGGATTGGTGCCGTCAGGTCAAGTAATCAGGCGACTTGGTTGGACACTGAAGGCATTCCCGTGACGGAGCTGGTCAACGAAGGAATGCAGTTAATCAGGCTGGTGCAGGCCGGACGCATTGATACGTTCATTGCAGATGCACGTTATTTTGAGGAGCTGATTGCAGGGGCCTCACCAGATACTGGTTTGGAAGCTGAGCTGGAGAGAACCTTTGTTCGTTACATGCCCCTGGGCGTTTACTTCGCGGACCAGTTCCTGCAGCAGCACCCCGAGTTTCTCGGAAGATTCAATCAGCAGATCTCGGATTGCGCAGGAGAGACTGTTGCGCTGAGCACTACCGAGAGAGAAAACCTACTCTCGATTCTCGCTGAAAAAATCAGGCCGATTATTGATAACGCGCAGCTGATTACTGCGCTGAGTAGCTTCAATCAGCAGCAAAAAATGTTGGCGGTCGATGTCATCAATGCTCTTGATATGCAGTGGCGCCATGAGGTTGGCGCCGATGAACAGCCATTGATCAGCGAGGTTATCAGCAGACCGTCCTCCGCCTACCTGAGATCTGTAAAAGAACTTAGCAACGGGTTGATAACGGAGGCTATCCTGGTAGGAAGCGCTGGGCTAAATGTTGCTCAGAGTGACGTTTCGACAGACTACTATCAAGCCGATGAAAGCTCCTGGAAAGCACTTCAAGACCAGCCGTCATCCGATTATCATATCGACGGCATCCGCTACGATGAATCCTCCCGAAAGTTTCAGGTGAAGGTCAGTTGGACGATAACTGGCACTGAAGGCGAAAGAAGAGGGGTTCTGATACTTGGTATGGATGTTGAAGAAGCACTTCGGCGAAGTCGCTGACAGAACTGACAATCTACTAGCAAACTCACCATACCTGAGCCGCTCCATGCGGCTTTTGTCGTTTATACGTAAATGTCACGATGTGAATTCCTGTTACATCTTGTTAATCAGACACATGTTCATTAATATCGCGAAATGACACTAACTGGCCTATAAGTGGCCCTTTCGGAGTGTTTTTATGGTTTTTACGCTGGATATCCCTCTTAAGGTGTATTGCTGGTGGTTATCACAGCCTATAGAATCCCGCAAAACTATCTGAATGGATTGTGAGCCGGTTCTCATTCTGACGAATTGGTTCGGTATGGAGCGATCGAATGAAATTTTCTAAGGGCCTGGCTCTCGTAGTCTCATGGGCAGCTATATCTGTATCCAGCACCACTCTCGCAGCTCCAGGAGGTGTAAGTGGTTCTGCACTCTGGCTGAAGTCCGACGATGCTGGCAACATTAACGATGCCTGGGCTGATCGCTCCGGCAACGGGCGTGACATCGACGCTGTAGGCTCCTGGTCTTTGTCTGGGGCGAATGCTTCCCATAATTTCCATCCCTATACCACTGGTTACACTACCAGTCGCCATTTCAGAAATAACAGCACCAATATTGTTCAGGGCGGTGAAAGAGAAACGCCGCTGTCCATATTTACGATTACCCGAACCAGTTCTTATGCCAGTGGGAACTCAGGCCGTATCACTGGCTTGGACAGTACAACCAACTATGCAGGTGAGCCCGGTTATTCTCTTCAGGGCACGGGTAATAGCGGTGCCGGTAAGTTCCTTTTGCGTCCTGAACGCTCTTCAGGCAGTGACATTAATGTAGAATTCCCGACCCCTGTGCCTTTGTCGCAAAATGTCTTGGGTTCGGCAATCATTGGAGGCAGCCAAAATCGTGTCTTCACCTTGGGTATGAACGGTGAGGATTACGTATATAATTCTGACTTTGCATCCGTTACCCGCGGGGACAATCTCCTCGTCGGTTACGGCCGGAAGGACAGCGGTGATGCTTTCCAGGGTGACATTATGGAGGTCATCTGGTTCACGCGTGCGGTATCTTCTTCTGAAGCTCAGCGAATTAACTCATATCTGGCCGTAAAATACGGTATCGATCTGGTTGGAAACTACGTTAATAGCGCGGGTGCCACGATCTGGAATGACGCGTTGGATGCGAACTTTCAGGATGCAGTATTCGGTCTCGGCCGTGACGACGCAGCGACACTCAACCAGAAAGTATCCCGTTCAGTAAAAAGCACACGCCTGACTCTGGCTACTCAGAACGACTTTTCATCTGCCAATTCAGCATCTGCGCGTACAATCGGGATCAGCGCTGATCGCAGTTACTTCATGGTTGGCCGTAACAGCGGTGCTTATACCTTACAGACTACCGAAATTAGTGCGCCTTATTCCTATCGTATCGGCCGTGAGTGGTTGGTTCAGAAAAGCAGCTTTAGCCAGTCAGTCTCAATGCAGTTTGCGATTCCTGCGAGCTTGCCGGCAAGTGCGCGACTCTACCTTGTTCGTAAAAGTGCCAACTCAGATTTTACTTCCGGTGCAATCGAAGTCGGTGAGATTAACAAAAGCACCGGTGTTATCAGCGGTGTAACCCTGAATTCAGGCGACTACTTTACTGTTGCCGTAACGGTTGATTCTGATGGTGATGGTGTTCTTGATCCATATGACGCGTTTCCTAATGATCCGAATGAGTCAGTCGATACTGATGGCGATGGTATAGGTAACAATGCCGATACGGATGACGACAATGATGGTGTTTCAGACACGTTGGATGCATTCCCACTGGATCCGAATGAGTCTGTGGATACAGACGGCGACGGTATAGGTAACAATGCGGATACTGATGACGACAATGATGGGCTGAGTGACGATAACGAAGGCCTGCTAGGCACAGATCCACTAAACACCGATTCGGATAACGATGGCATCGACGACCAGACCGAAGTGGGTAGTGTTGCGTTCCCAACGGACACCGATGGTGACGGCATCATAGATGCTCTCGAATCGAATATTACTGATACGGACAGCGATGGCGTTGTTGACCAGCTGGATGCTGCTAACAATGATCCGACTAACGACTCGGACAATGACGGAGTCAGTAATACCCAGGAAACTCAACTGGGCACTGACCCGCTTGACCCTAATAGCACACCGGTCGATACCGATGGTGATGGTATCGCAGACGCTTTTGATACCGACGACGATAACGACGGCGTATCGGATGCTGATGAAGCGACCAATGGCACCGATCCTCTGAATGCTGATTCTGACGGTGACGGCAAAGGCGATGCTGCGGAAGGTACTACCGACACTGACGGTGACGGCATCATTGATGCGCTCGAGTCTGCGAACAACGACGCAGACAGCGACGGCGTATCGGATGAGCTGGATGCGGCGAACAATGATCCGACTAACGACTCTGACAACGACGGTATCAACAACGAAACCGAAGTAGCGGCAGGCACTGATCCTCTCGATCCGAACGATGCAGGCACCGATACTGATGGTGACGGAACGCCTGACAATATCGATAGCGACGATGACAACGACGGTGTATCCGATACTGACGAAACGACTAATGGCACAGATCCTCTGAATGCTGACTCAGACGGCGATGGCAAAGGTGATGCTAGCGAAGGCACTACAGACACTGATGGTGACGGCATTATCGACGCGCTGGAATCTTCTATTGAAGATGCAGATAACGATGGCGTTTCGGATGAGCTGGATGCGGCAAACAATGATCCGACCAACGACTCTGACAACGACGGTATCAACAATGAGACCGAAGTCGCGGCTGGTACTGATCCGCTGAATCCGAACGATGCAGGCACTGATACCGACGGTGACGGCACGCCTGACAACATTGATACCGACGACGATAATGACGGTGTCTCGGATGCTGACGAAGCGACTAATGGCACAGATCCTCTGAATGCTGACAGCGATGGCGACGGCAAAAACGATGGCGCTGAAGGCACTACAGATACTGACGGTGACGGCATCATCGATGCACTCGAATCAGCGAACAACGACGCAGATAACGACGGCGTATCGGATGAGCAGGATGCGGCGAACAATGATCCGACCAACGACTCGGACAGCGACGGTATTAATAACGAAACCGAAGTAGCGGCGGGCACTGATCCGCTGAATCCGAACGATGCAGGCACTGACACCGATGGTGACGGAACGCCTGACAACATCGATACCGATGATGACAACGACGGTGTATCCGATGCTGATGAAGCGACCAACGGTACCGATCCTCTGAATGGTGACAGCGACGGCGATGGCAAAGGCGATGCTACCGAAGGCACTACAGACACTGATGGTGACGGCATTATTGATGCGCTCGAATCTGCAAATAATGACGCAGACAACGATGGCGTATCGGATGAACTGGATGCGGCGAACAACGACCCAACCAATGACTCGGACAACGACGGCATCAACAACGAAACCGAAGTTGCGGCGGGCACTGATCCTCTGAATCCGAATGATGCAGGCACCGATACTGATGGTGACGGAACGCCTAACAGCCTGGACCAGGACGATGATAACGATGGTGTGAATGACACTGACGAATCAGCGCTGGGTACTGACCCACTGAATGCAGACACCGACG
>Ga0255776_10003348_pt1 | contig 17329 bp, 10 predicted proteins | sample 071ome_19_FD_179974 | JGI IMG/M metagenome (GOLD analysis project Ga0255776, IMG submission 179974) | Coastal salt marsh microbial communities from the Groves Creek Marsh, Skidaway Island, Georgia - 071413AT metaG (version 2) | ecosystem: Environmental > Aquatic > Marine > Intertidal zone >... | reverse complement strand
CCAAAGAAATTATTGAACAAATAGGTTTTGAGGCCCGAAAAAGCGAATTTGTGGATGCTAAAAGTGGAGTCAGCGCCCGAATGAGCATTACGGCTTTTGAAAACCTTATCAGTACTGCACAACATCGAATGCTAGCCAACGGTTCGGACAATACCTCGGTTAGAATGGCCGATTTTTTTGGGGTGATTCCTGCCATCAATGGGAAAATTGAACTAGTCTATGAAGGAGAGCAAGAAGGCGCAGATCAAATTGGTATGCACCTCATCAATCAAGCGGTCAAAAGTCTGTTTGCAGACTATTTCCCAAAAATCGAAAAATTGGAAAAACCCAATAGTAAAAGTCCTTATGATGAATTGCTGCAGTGGTTTTTTAGTGACAATGAATTGTTTTTAGAAGATCGTCAAACGGATGCTGCCTATCAAAAACAACTTGATGCGATTGTGCCATTGGAGGACCTTGTGACCAAATTTCAACCGCAACTGAACACCGAGGATCGGTGGTTTTTCAAAGAATTTCTCCTTTGGGGGCTCGAATCACATCAAAAACTCAACAAATACCGAACCGAGGCGGGATTCCAATTCAAAGATTCCCTGGGCAGTTTTATCAATAAATTATAAGTCTAGAGACGTTCGATAATTTCTATGAACAGACCTATGCCTAAGCACAAAAAAAGTGATGCAAAAAAGAGAATTCCGACTCCCATAATTCGTAGTTTATCTCTCTAAGATACGTTTTTATGGTATTATTAGATCATAAATTGACCCAAAGGCAGCAACCAAAAAGAAAAAAGCACAAAAAAGTCAGTGTTTTATTGGGTTTTACACCCTTAGTAATAACGTATAAAAGATAGAGCCAAGGGAAGCCGTGCATGAGAAGATCAAACCAGTCAAGAGCTTGCATACCGTTGGCGCCTCCGAGCAACCAACGAACCTTTCCTAATATATGTGGCTCGGGGGTGTAGGGTGCCAAACCTAAGGTCAAGCAAAACAAAAGGGGCAACTGTAGTTTTTTAAAATCCATCAAATACAAATAGTACACCGAAGCTAATGAATCTTCGAAGAGCTTCCAAATAACCTTTTGGTTCTTTAGATAAAAAAGGGGGCAGCGCCCCCTTTGAGTAGCAAACTAAATACCTTATTGATTGACCGGTGTTTTTTGAAAAATACCTGGATCCTCGGGAGCATTTTCATTTGAATTCAACTCATCATAAGCATAGGGCAAACGTTCGGCACGTTGTGTACTCGAATTGTTTTTCATTACAAAAGGCACCGAAATATCCGAGTCGGCTTTGCGTAGTCTGCGCGCATCATTAAACGGAATGTGCATACCAAAACCCGCCTTGTCCATTGGTTGCCATAGGACGCATCAAATGTCTTTTGATAATCGTCTATGAGTTCTTCCATGGCACGGTTTGCCTCGGCTTTTGATAGTGGTGTATCTGCAAATGGGGTTTCCTCCAGAGGGGGCCTGTCCTTAAAATCAATTGCTAACCATTGTGCCAATGTGCTGATCTCCTTAGGTTCAACGGTGCTGCTTTTGGGTTCGGTAGAACAGTTGAAACAGAAGAATATGAGAGAAAATAATACCAAAATCCTCATAGCAACTTTATATGACTTTTACAACGACAAGCATTCGTATAAAATCCTTATCAAAAAGAATTTTAATTAATAAAAATAACGTCTAAACGCCTCTATAGCTTGATATTCGGCCATTCCAAGGGCATTGTAGATTTTTGCGGTATCTCGGTTGCGCTCTTCGGCACGGACCCAAAACTCACGCTGATCTTCTCCTTGAAACATCACTTTGTCTTTTTGAGATTGGTGAAACAAAATTGCATTTCGCTTTTGCAATACCTGGTCTGGACTCATCGGTACGGCCATGTGAATTTCATGGATGCCCCATTCTTGCCAAGCCCCTCGGTAGAGCCATACCCAGCAATCTTTCATGTAGGACTCATCTTTGGATTGCTTTAGCGCTTCAAACAATACATCCAAGCAAGTACGGTGTGTACCATGAGGATCGGCCAAATCACCAGCAGCAAAGATTTGATGGGGTTTAATTTTTTCAAAAAGTGCTAGGGTAATGTCAACATCTTTTTGAGAGGGTGGATTTTTTCTTACCGTACCCGTTTCATAGAACGGGAGGTCCAAAAAATGAAGCTGTTCTACGGGCAATTTTAAAAAACGTCCTGCTCCCAAACACTCGCTGCGGCGGATGGTCCCTTTGACCAATCGCAATTGTTCGCTATCTATGGGTGCTTTGTTGGTGTCTAATAATTCTGATTTGAGTGCCTGAAACTTTTTAGAATCGGGTTCCATGCGCAATGCAACTTCGACATAGCGCAACGCATCTTCGTCCGAAACAGCAATATTTCCAGAGGTCTGATAAGCGACATGCACTTCATGACCCTGATCAATTAGCCGGGCAAAAGTACCTCCCATTGAAATAACATCATCATCGGGATGGGGGCTAAAAATAATACTCCTTTTGACCGCAGGTGTGGAGCGCTCGGGGCGGTTTTCATCCGAGTGATGGGGTTTGCCTCCAGGCCAACCTGTGATGGTTTTTTGGATTTGATTGAACATCCAGATGTTGAGTTCATAAGCGGACCCCATGGTGGCTAATAAATCCGACAAGCCGTACTCGTTATAATCTCTTTGGGTAAGCATCAATATGGACTTATTCACTTTTTTACACAGCCAAACAATGGCTTGTTTGCGTAGATCATCTGTCCACTCGCAATCGCGAACCAACCAAGGTGTTCTAAACCGTTTTAACTCACTACTGGCTTCTTCATCGAGTATGATGGTAGTATTTTTATGGTGCTGTAAAAATGTGGCCGGCGCTTTGCTAGAAACTTCACCTTCAATAGTACGTGCCACCGTTTGTGCTTTTTTATGTCCCCAAGCTAATAATACAATACGCTTGGCTTTCATGATACTGGACACCCCCATGGTTATGGCTTTTTTGGGAACATTTTCTAACCCATTAAAATCATTTGCTGCATCGGATCGGGTAATGGCATCTAAAGTAATGAGACGGGTGACCGAATTTTGATGTGATCCGGGTTCGTTGAACCCAATATGAGCTGTCCTGCCAATACCAAGCAATTGAAAATCCAATCCGCCATAGGCGTTAATTGTTTCTTCGTACTCCGTACAAAAGGCCCGAACTTTTTCCATCGGTATGTTGCCCTTTGGTATGTGAATCTGCTCGGCAGGGATATCGATATGATCAAACAAGTGGATGTGCATAAAATGGTGGTAGCTCCGGATTTCTTTGGAGTCGATCGGATAATATTCGTCTAGGTTAAATGTCACCACGTTTTTAAAACTCAATCCCTCCTCGCGATGAAGTCGTACCAATTCTTGGTAGACGCCTATCGGAGATGATCCGGTTGCTAATCCCAATACATAGGGGCGGTCGATACAATTTCTAATCCCCGATGCAATTTCTGCAGCCACCATTTTGGAAGCTTCTGATGAAGAACTAAAGGTGAGGTTGTGGATTTTTTCGAAACGTGTTTCTTGAAATTTTCCAGGGGTATCGTAAACAAGTGAATGAATGGACATGAATAATTGGCTATCAGTTTAAATTAATAAATAAAGATATAAAACTAAACTTGATAATTATAAATAGAAAAAGGATCGCTATTGCGATCCTTTTTTGTTGGCCCACTAGGGCTCGAACCTAGACTCTTCTGAACCAAAATCAGACGTGTTGCCAGTTACACCATGGGCCAAATGCGTGGCAAATTTACAGTAAAGTTTTTTTATCACAAATTTTTGTTCTTAATAAATACATTGGATACGTTAATCTTTATTTAATGAACTTGAGTTCCCCTGATTAATTAGTATTTTCGCTTTGTCGAAAACAACATCATGACGGATTACGATTATAAACTTTGGAACCGCCTCATCGGTTGGATTGTATTTTTTATAGCCCTTGCTACTTTTGGGATTACGGTTGAGCCAACGGCCAGTTTTTGGGATGCGGGCGAGTATATTTCCACAGCAGCCAAATTACAAATTGGGCATCCGCCGGGTGCACCCTTGTTTCAAATGATGGGTGCCTTTTTTGCCTTATTTGCTTCGGGCCCTGAAAAAATTGCGCTGATGGTCAATTATATGTCCGTTTTTTCAAGCGCCTTTACGATTTTGTTTTTGTTTTGGACTCTCACGCTTTTGTTAAAAAAATTGCCTGCCTTTAGTTCGCTTGATACCCTACAAGAGCGAGTTACCTTTTTTGGGTCTGCCGCAGTAGGAGCACTTGCTTTTTGTTTTTCGGACAGTTTTTGGTTCAATGCCGTTGAAGCCGAAGTCTATGCCATGGCTACCTTTATTTTGTCGTTGCTTTTCTGGTTGGGATTGCGTTGGGAACAAGATATGAATACCCCTCGTGGCGATCGATGGCTTTTGCTGATTGCTTTTATTATTGGATTGTCTTTTGGCGTTCATTTTATGGGGCTTTTGACCATCCCGGCGATTGGTATGATTTATTATTTTAAAAATTATAAAAAAACAACCTTAAAGGGTTTTGTGATTGCCAACATGATTTCTGTGGCGGTACTACTGTTTATTTTTAAGCTGCTATTGCCGCTAACCCTAGCCCTTTTTGGCCGTGCCGAAGTCTATTTTGTCAACAGCATCGGGCTGCCCTTCAACAGTGGCACCCTCATCGCTGGTCTAGTGATGGTCCTATTCTTTTATTATACCTTGAGATGGACCTATCAAAAAAATTGGGTCAATCTCAACACTGGGATATTGGCCATACTGTTTGTGTTCTTGGGCTTTTCTTCTTGGATCATGATCCCTATCCGGGCCAATGCCAATACGGTGATTAACGAAAATGACCCGTCAGATGCCCGCCAACTTTTGGCCTATTATAACCTCGAACAATATCCCGAAACCAAATTGTTTTACGGGCCTTTTTTCTCCGATATGTATGTGGGGCAGGACGAGGATGAACCCTATATAGATGATAAACCCAAATATGAGCGCAACCTCAAAACAGGGCGCTACGACATTGTTAATCATTGGGAAAATGCTCGAATCAATTCCAACAGCGACCAACGCGGCTTATTACCCCGATTGTGGAGCACCGAACATGCCGCAAATTATATGGACTTCACGGCACCTTTAAATTTTGAAATCGCACGCCCCTACCGTTCCAACGAGCAACTTCAAGCGCGTGTTGCAGCATTCAAAAAAGAAGCTCAAGATGGGCTGTTGCAAGGAAAAGATTACCACGAATTTTTTAGAAATTTTGGGCCGTACCTCGATATTGAAAAACCCAGTCTTTGGAGCAATCTTCAGTTTTTGTTTCAATATCAAATGAATTATATGTATTGGCGCTATTTTATGTGGAATTATGTTGGGCGCCAAAACGATTTGCAGGGCGAGTATACCATTCTTAAAGGAAATTGGCTCAGCGGCATCCCATTTATCGATCAGTTACACCTGGGCAATCAATCCCAGCTTGACAAAGATGCCCTCAACAACAAGGCCCGTAACACCTATTATTTTTTACCGCTTCTGGTAGGGCTTATGGGACTCTTTTTTGTCTACCAGCAAGATCCAAAACGATTTTGGGTATTGTTGCTGTTTTTCCTTTTTACGGGACTGGCCCTCAAAGTGTATCTCAACGAACGCCCTTTTGAACCTCGCGAACGCGATTATGCCCTCGTGGGGTCTTTTTATGTATTTGCTGTCTGGATTGGCTTGGGCGCTTTTGCGATCGCACAAAAACTAAAATCATATTCATCAAAATGGCTACCGCCCTTGGCCGTGGCACTCACAATGTTAGCCGTGCCGCTGCTTATGGCTTCCCAAAACTGGGACGACCACGATCGATCCAACCGATATACTGCCCAATCCATTGCCAAGGCTTATTTGCAATCCATTCAGCAAGACAAAGGTGCCATGATTTTTTCGATTGGAGACAACGATACTTTTGCACTATGGTATGCTCAAGAAATTGAAGAATTTAGAACCGATGTACGAACAATCAACACCAGCCTTTTGGCAACCGATTGGTACATCGACCAAATGAAACGTCAAACTTATAAAAGCGCGCCAATACCCTCTCAAACCAAACATGCACAATACGCATATGGCACAAGAGATTATATCAAACATGAAGCCCTGTTGGACTCGGTAAGATGGGATATTAAAGATTTTGTCAACTGGGTAACCAGCGATAACCCAAACACCAAATACAAAAGCCTTCTGGTGCAATCGGGCGTCGATCCAAATAACTACCCTAAAGGCACGCAAGAAATGGTGTTTTATCCTACCAACAAATTGCGGGTTCCTGTCAACAAAGAAAACGTCTTAAAAAGCGGCGTTGTAAAACCCGAAGATGCTGATCTTATTGTCCCCTACGTTGATATTGATCTTCCCAAAACAGGAATTTCAAAAAATCAGTTTATGATGCTCGATATTTTGGCCAACAACGACTGGGAGCGTCCAATCTACTTTACAGGAGGAAGCTATGATGATGCCGAATATATCTGGATGAAAGAATACCTTCAGCTCGATGGTCTCGTTTACAAATTGGTGCCAATACAAACCCCTTTGAGCCAATACAACCCCTATCTAATGGGACGTATTGACAGTGATTTGATGTATGATATTGTTATGCGTTGGAGTTGGGGTAACTCCGAGCGTTCTGACATTTATCACGACCCAGAAACACGAAAAAACAGCATTTCTTTCCGTAGCAATATGGCGCGTCTGGCCGAAGAATTAATCAACGAAGGTAACGAACAAAAAGCATTAGAAATCATCGACTTGGCCCTTGAAAAAATGCCTGTTGACTTCTTTGGCTATTATAGCCTATTGGTGCCTTTTGTTGACGGGTATTATCGTCTGGGCGCTTCTGAAAAGGGAGCAGAACTACTTCAACAAATTGCCGCTAAATACGCAGATCGTCTTCAGTATTTTGCTTCGCTAAACATCAATGACCAATACCAATTGGGCGAAGAAGTTATTACCGAAATCGAACGCTATCGGACACTGACGGAGGCGCTTTTGGTACATGCTGACCGTACGATTATGGAAGAAGAGCTCGATCGATTTGTTGCGGCTTCCAAACCGTTTGTGTTTTTGTATGGCCCCTATGACTTTTATACCGAGTTGATCGATGTTGTAGAAGGCTATTATTTGGCCAATAACAGCATCAAAGCCCAATCTTTGGCTGAGCAAATTCTCGAAACTTTTAACGAGCGCATGAACCTCTATGGAAGTTTTTCTGCAGAAAACCAAATGTTGGTAGTAGACCGTATTAAATCAGAAATAATGGATTTCCAAAATTTGGTCATGGTGGTTGGACAACAAGATAGTACCGATTTTAGAAATCAAATAACCCAAAAATACAATCAGGCCTTAGAGGGGTTGTTAGGGGAAGAAAATTTAGAGGAATAGATTCTAGTCCACGTGGTCTTTCATCAGACTGATCAGTGTGTTGGCATCTTGTTCTCCACTTTGCCGCCACAACATTTCACCTGCCTTATAAATCATGAGTGTAGGCAAAACTTTGACGCGTAGTGCTTGAGAAAGCACCTCGTTTTTTTCCACGTCTATTTTAATCACTTTTCCATGATCGCCCATAGCGGCAGCCACATCTTTGAGAACGGGATGCATGAGGGTAGAAACGGTGTCATCGGGATTAAAAAATACCAACAGCAGTGGTTGGTGGTCATTGATAAGAGCTCCAAACTTTGACATGGTGTATCATTTTTGGTCTATTCGCTGGGTATAAAGGTAGGATTTTTTTCTAAGTTAGCGATGATGTACGTCTCAGAGTAATGACACTTACCTCTGGCCACATTCCTACACGTCCTGGGTAGGCCAAGAAACCAAATCCTCTATTTACATTGATGCGTTGTTGGTCGCGTTCATAAATACCAGCCCATTGTTTGTAGCGCCATTGGGCAGGGCTCCATTTGATCCAGCCAGGAATTTCGATGCCAAATTGCATGCCATGGGTATGACCGCTCAAGGTGAGATGAAACGGAAATGGGTGGGGCAACACCTCGGCTTCCCAATGGGAGGGATCATGTGTCATAAGTACTTTAAAATCGGTTGCTTGTAGTCCACTGACGGCTTTATTGAGATCACCAGCTTTTTTAAACCTCCCTGCACCCCAATTTTCGACTCCAATCAATGCAAGTCGCTGTCCGTCTTTTTCTAAAAAACGACTTTCGTTGAGCAGCAAATCAAAGCCCATAGATTGGTGTGCTTTTTTAAACGCTTCAAAATTCTCCACCTTAGCAGCTTCTGATGGCCACTGCATATAATCGCCATAGTCGTGATTGCCCATAACAGAGTATTTGCCAAAAGGGGCTTTGAGTTGGGCAAAGATGTCAATCCAAGGGTCCAACTCTGAAGTCTGGTTGTTGACAAAGTCCCCCGTAAATAGTATTACATCAGATTGTTGACGATTGATCAGGTCAATGCCGTATTGTACCTTTTTGGCATTGTCAAAACTTCCGGAATGTACATCAGAAATCTGTGTAATGGTAAATCCATCAAAGGCTTCGGGAAGATCATCGTAGGTCAACTCATATTGAAGTACTTTGTAGTTATAACGCCCTTTGTACATCCCATACAATAAAGATGTCAAAGGTATTGATGCCAGTCCCAGTGCGATTTGAGAAACAAATTTTCTTCTACTTGGCAAAAAACCAGCATCCGAGACTTTATTTCCGGTCAAATAGCCATAAATCGCCTGAAAAATCCGAGCCAAATCTTCGATAAATAAAAAGGCAATGAGCAAGATTTGAAAAGCAATCAGCATCAAAAACGATCCAATAGCATAGTTGAAGGAAACGGTCATTCCCTCAGAACGATTATACCCCCCCCAAATGAGGCTACCAAATATGGATATGACAATAATCGAATAAAACAACCAGATCCAGCGATTTTGAGTAACGGTTTTGATGGCCTGAAAGGCATACCACTCAAATAAGGCAAAGAACAAAATGAATAACGTCCAGCGCAGCATTTTTTTTGGCAAAGGTATAATTTTATAGCTACTAAGGCCGTTATTTTAGATGCGCTGCCAATTCCATCGCTTTGCCATCTGATAAACTTGCTACAAAACAGGTGGCGTGTAGTACCGTTTCATAAAGCGAATCCCCTATTAAGGGAGTCCCCTGCGGTAGAAGACTCAAGACCAAAGTATCGAAAGTAGTTTCTTGATTTTCGAAGCGATGCTGTGCTGCCAAAACAAAGGCCTCCAAAAGCGTGGAGATCACCCGATAGCCGATAATTTCTTTTTGTATCACTTCTTTAGAACGATAGACCTTCTCTACACTAAGATCAATGATGTCTTTGATTTGTGCGCGATAAACACTTTTGTCCAATAACGCATGTGGACACTCTCCTCGAAGCAATGCGGCTTCTTGATCCAAAAACTGTTGTGCAGCATCTTGTATCAAACTATTGATGGCCAAAGCTCTTAAATACCCAAGTCGTTGTGGACGATCCGTCAATTGGGCGTATTTTTGAGTGTCTAGGCGGTCTCTGACAAGGTTTATTAAGTACTCCAACGCATAGGATTCTGAAATCCATCCGAGATTGATCCCATCTTCAAAATCGATGATGGTATAACAAATATCATCTGCTGCTTCAACCAAATAGGCGAGCGGATGACGGTTTACACGACCTTGAAATACCATTCCCAAAGTGGTGGTAAGTTCTTTGAAAAAAGCAGCTTCTGTTTGAAAAAAGCCAAATTTTTTGTCCGCCACATGAGCTGTAGGACGATGGGGCAAACTCGCTTTGGGATATTTGATAAAGGTCCCCAAAGTTGCATAGCTTAGACGCAATCCTCCTGGGCTTCCAGGAAGTGATTGACAGAGCGTCTTTAACCCATTGGCATTGCCTTCAAAAGAACATAAATCGGCATATTGTTCGGGGCTAAAAAGGGCTTTGAAATGCTGACCAGCGCCTTTCGCAAAAAAAGCACCAATGGCCTTTTCGCCACTATGACCAAAAGGTGGGTTGCCAATATCGTGGGCCAAACATGCCGTAGCTACAATACTGCCAAAATCGGTTGCTTGATAGCCTAGACTTTCTTTGAGATGTGGGTGGCGTTCCAAAAGTGCTTGCCCAACCAAACGACCCAAGCTACGACCCACAACCGAAACCTCTAGACTGTGCGTCAATCGGGTGTGTACAAAGTCCGTTTTAGAAAATGGTATAACCTGTGTTTTGTCTTGAAGACTGCGAAATGCCGTCGAAAAGATGATCCGATCATAATCCACTTCAAATCCAAGTCTAAGGTGGTCCTGTTCACTACGAAGTCGTTTGGAGTGATCTCCATACCGTTTGAGTGATAAAAGCGTTTCCCAATTCAAATTAATCCGTTTTTAAACGCGCTGTTTATAAATCAAAAGACGTCCATTGTGATTTTTTATCATGTCAAAAAAATCGTTCTAATTCGAGAGATTTTTCATCTATTAATAACCTAAGCTTAACCTTAAGTTAATATTGTTTTTTTGATTTTTGTAGCGATAAAATTAAGTTCAAAAATAATGAAAAACAGTTTCTTATTTTCATTGGTCATGTTTGCATTCACATTTGGTGTCAAAGCGCAACAAGGAGTCGATGAAATCTCTTTTGGTAAAGGTCTATTAAACTACACGGCAAGTGATCAATCTTTTAGTGTAAAATTTGCACCCCGCTTTCAACTGCGTCAATACGCTTCTTGGGATGCGAATGATTCTGGATACGACGATGCACAGTATGGATTTTTGGTTCGAAGAGCACGTCTCAAATTTGACGGATATGCGTATTCTCCAAAATTGCGATACAAAATCGAACTGGGGTTGTCAAACAATGATTTGTCGGGCGTCAATGCATTTACAAAAAATGCCCCCAACCAAATTTTAGATGCTGTCATTATGTGGTCTTTCGCAGAAAATTGGGAATTTTGGGCGGGTCAAACCAAACTTCCTGGCAACGTGGAGCGTGTAGTTTCTTCTGCCAACCTGCAACTCATTGACCGCTCACTTTTGAATTCTAGATTTAACATCGATCGCGATTTGGGAATCCAATTACGGCACACCTCCAAATGGACGGACAAATTTGTAACTCGAGAAAAATTTGCCCTTTCTCAAGGCGAAGGACGAAATGTAACTGTTGGAAACCAAGGAGGCCTGCAATACACCGCTCGGTTTGAGGTCCTCCCCTTTGGCACATTTGAAAAAAAAGGAGATTACTCCAATGCAGATTTAGTACGTGAGGCAACGCCAAAAGTCATGTTGTCCTACACCTACAATCTCAACAATGATGCCGTAAAAACACGCTCCGGAATGGGATCATATATGGTATTGGATAATGGATTGTTGTACCAAACGGATATCGCGACCACCTTTGTAGATTTGATGTTTAAATACAATGGTATCTCTTCCATGATCGAATATGCAAAACGGGCCTCTGACCAAGCAGTTGCTGTCAATCCGGACGGTTCAGAATCAGGAGATATTGTGTTAGACGGAACGGCTTTTAATGCACAAATCGGTTACCTCTTTAAAAACAATGTAGAACTGGTAGGTCGTTATACTAATGTAGACTATGCAGCCATCACAAAACAAGAAGATCTAAAGCAATATACATTGGGGATTTCTAAGTATATTTTGGGCCATAAACTAAAAGTTCAAGCCGATGTGGTCAAAACCTTGGTTGGAGGCACAACCGACAATGTACAATTTAGATCCGGACTTGAACTGCATTTTTAATGCTATAATTTTTGAACACTTAAAGGGAATAAAAAGGATAAAAAAACAATAATTAGACAAAAAGTATGGACAACATATATTTATTAATGGTAATCGCACTAGCCGTGCTCGCCGTAATTGACCTTATCGTAGGGGTGAGTAATGATGCTGTTAACTTCCTAAACTCTGCAATAGGCTCCAAGGCCATTTCTTTTAAAAAGATTTTGATAATTGCCAGCTTAGGAGTTTTTATAGGGGCTGTTTTTTCGAGTGGTATGATGGAGGTTGCACGAAAAGGAATTTTCATGCCAGGAGCCTTCTATTTTGATGAGATCATATTCATCTTTATGGCGGTGATGATTGGAGATATTCTGCTGTTGGATTTTTTCAACACCTTAGGAATGCCCACCTCAACAACCGTATCCATAGTATTCAATTTATTGGGCGCTGCAGTTGCGATGTCGCTTATCAAAATTGGCATGGATGACTCGCAAACCCTTGCGGACTTAACAACTTATATCAATACAGAAAAAGCAATTCAGATTATTTCTGGTATTCTATTATCCGTAGTCATCTCATTCACCATTGGTGCTTTAGTTCAGTGGCTCTCGCGATTGATTTTTTCTTTTCAATACGAAAATAAAATCAAACACTTTGGCGCGATCTTCGCTGGAGTTTGTTTGACAGGGATTGGATATTTTATCTTCTTTAAGGGGTTGAAAGGCACCCCATTTTATGATGATATCAAGAACGTTTTAGACAAACAAGGATTACTTGTGATCCTGATAATGTTTGCATTTTGGACGTTGATCTCCCTAATTATCGATAAGGTTTTAAAGCAAAATGTTTTGACCCTCGTAATCGCTGTAGGTACCTTTGGGTTGGCCTTGGCCTTTTCAGGAAACGACTTAGTAAACTTTATTGGAGTTCCTATGGCTGCATACCATTCTTATGAAGCATGGGCTGCATCAGGGATTCCTGCTGCCGAATTTTCTATGGAAGTTTTGGCCAAAAAAGTGCCTGCAGAACCCTTGTTATTGGTCATTGCAGGAGGAATAATGGTTTTGACTTTGTGGTTTTCTAAAAAAGCCAAAAACGTTACTGAAACCGAAATAGGCCTCTCTAGACAAGGCGAAGGAAGTGAAAAATTTGAACCCAATATGTTGTCACGACTGTTGGTCAAAGGAAGTATCAAACTTTCTGATCTGATGAGTGCGTTTCTGCCTGTTGCCATCCATAACAAAATTGAATCAAGCTTTAAGCAACCAATCCTTTCGATTTCGGCCACAAAAGCCAAAGATCTTCCTGCCTTTGACTTGATTCGGGCTTCGATCAACTTGACCGTTGCTGGGATTTTGATTTCGATTGCGACTTCAATGAAGTTGCCGCTCTCTACCACCTATGTGACCTTTATGGTTGCTATGGGTACCTCACTTGCTGACAAAGCATGGGGTAGAGAATCTGCAGTCTATCGTGTTGCTGGGGTGGTCAATGTCATCGGAGGATGGTTTTTTACCGCAATTTCAGCGTTTATTTTTGCCGGGGTCATTACCTATTTGATGTATATCGGTAAGGGGGCGGCCGTTGCTGTTCTTTTATTGGTTGCTGCCGCTTTATTAGTCCGAAACTATCTGGCATACAAAAAGAAGTTGGATGAAAAGCAACTCCCTGTAGGATTGAAAAAATCCGAAAGTAAAACCGTACAGGAAATCATCAATGAATCTTCTGATAATATTGCAGATGTAATGAAAAGAGCTTCTAAAATCTATGAAAATATCATCGATGGCCTTGCCAAACAAGACGCTCCAAAACTTAAAAAAAGTAAAAAGAAAATTACAAAACTTGAATCAGAAATTGATGAACTCAGAAATCACCTCTTCTATTTCATCAAAAACCTAGACGAAAAAAGTTACCGAGGTAGTAGTTTTTACATCACCGTACTTGCCTATTTGACAGACGTAGCACAATCTTTACAATACATTGCAAGAAAGAGCTACAAACATGTGGACAACAACCACAAGCCACTAAAATATATTCAAGTAAAAGACCTCCAAGAAATTCAGGCCTTTATCACCAAATTGCTGGCAAATATAGAAGAGGTGTTCTCGGAAAAAGACTTTAAAAAATTGAAAAAAATCATTCAAGAACGTAAAGAGGGCCTCGAGTTGATTTCTTCTAAAATCGACGAACAAATCTCAAGAACACGAAAGGATGAATCTTCACCGAGAAACACAACGCTTTATTTTAACTTACTACTAGAAACTAAAGATCTTGTGAAATCTGTGGGTAATCTTAGTAAAGAATATTATGTCTCGGCAAAATTTTAGTCGCAAGTGGTCTAAAAAAGACCTACTGAATACGCTTTGATTAAGAACTCTTAAAACAAAAAAATCTCCCAATAGGGAGATTTTTTTTTCATTATAGTATCCTGCTGTTTACTAAGAACCGCACATCAGACAGTCATCGTCTGGACTGGCTTGTGATTTTGAAATCATCTCTTTAAGCTCTTCGGGACTTAGTGGTGCTACCTCAATTTGCTGTCCGGGCGCTGCCACAGCCTTGGTCGCTTCTGCCGTAGCCACCGTAGCTACTTTTTTGGCGGTGTTGTCTACGGTAAATTTGATCGCATCAACTGCCGATTTGGTTCTCAGATAATACATTCCTGTTTTGAGTCCCGATTTCCAGGCATAGAAGTGCATCGAAGTAAGTTTTGACATCGTTGCGCCTTCCATAAAGAGATTGAGTGATTGTGATTGATCGATGAAGTAACCACGATGACGCGACATATCAATAATGTCTTTCATGCTCATTTCCCATACGGTACGGTAGAGTTCTTTGATGTCTTCAGGAATTATGTCAATGTGCTGAATAGATCCATTGGCACGCATCAATTCTTGTTTCATGTCCTCATTCCAAAGGCCGAGTTCGACCAAATCCTCGAGCAGGTGTTTGTTAACCACGATAAATTCGCCCGACAATACTCGACGGGTATAGATGTTTGAAGTATAGGGTTCGAAGCATTCGTTGTTTCCTAAAATCTGCGAGGTGGATGCCGTTGGCATCGGAGCAACCAATAGGGAGTTACGAACACCGTTTTTCATGACTTTTTTACGGAGGGCTCCCCAATCCCAGCGACCGCTGAGTTCTTCGTCTTTGATTCCCCACATATTAAATTGGAATTCGCCTTGGGACATGGGTGATCCCTCAAAAGATTGATAGGGTCCGTCTTTTTTGGCTTCTTCTTCAGAGGCGGTCACGGCTGCAAAGTATATGGTTTCAAAAATCTCTTGGTTGAGTTTTTTGGCGTCCTCACTAGTGAAAGGCATACGAAGCTTTATAAACGTGTCTGCAAGTCCTTGAACACCAAGACCTACTGGACGGTGTCTAAAGTTGGAGTTTTCTGCTTCTTTGACCGGATAATAATTTCGATCAATGACCCGGTTGAGGTTTTTGGTTACTTGTTTGGTGACTTTAAAAAGTTTTTTGTGATCAAACTCACCATCAACAACAAACATAGGAAGTGCAATTGACGCCAAGTTACATACCGCTACTTCATCTTCTGAAGTGTATTCTAAAATTTCGGTACATAAGTTTGAGGATCGTATGGTTCCCAAATTTTTTTGATTGGACTTGCGGTTTGCTGCGTCTTTGTAGAGCATGTATGGGGTTCCCGTTTCAATCTGAGATTCTAATATTTTTTCCCAAAGTTCACGGGCTTTGATCGTTTTTCGCCCTTTTTTGGCTTTTTCGTATCCAAGGTATTTTTTCTCAAATTCTTCTCCATGAGAATCAAAAAGTCCGGGGCATTCGTTGGGACACATAAGCGTCCAGTCGCCATTTTCTTCGACCCGTTTCATAAACAGATCGGGAATCCACATGGCATAGAAAAGATCACGTGCACGCATCTCTTCTTTTCCATGATTCTTCTTTAATTCGAGAAAATCAAAAATGTCGGCATGCCAGGGCTCTACATAGATCGCAAAGGAGCCTTTTCGTTTACCACCACCTTGATCGACGTATCGTGCTGTATCGTTGAAAACACGAAGCATAGGTACGATTCCGTTAGAGGTACCGTTGGTGCCTGCTATGTAGGATCCTGTCGCACGGATGTTGTGAATAGAAAGCCCAATGCCCCCTGCCGATTGGGATATTTTTGCGGTTTGTTTGAGGGTGTCATAGATGCCGTCGATGCTGTCGTCTTTCATGGTCAATAAGAAACAGGAAGACATTTGTGGCTTGGGAGTACCGGAGTTAAACAACGTTGGGGTGGCGTGGGTAAAAAAGCGCTTAGACATCAATTCGTAGGTTTCTAAGGCGGCTTCGAGATCATCGAGGTGAATCCCAATCGAGACACGCATGAGCATGTGTTGTGGGCGTTCTACAATTTTGCCATTTAGCTTAAGTAAATAGGATCTTTCTAAAGTTTTGAAGCCAAAGTAATCATACCCAAAATCCCGATTGTAGATGATGCTCGAATCGAGTTTTTCAGCATTTTTTGAAATGACTTTATATACCTCATCAGAAAGTAGCGGTGCTTTTTTGCCAGTACGAGGATTGACATATTCGTACAGGTCTTTCATAGTCTCAGAAAAAGACTTTTTGGTGTTTTTGTGAAGGTTGGACACCGATATTCGAGCGGCCAATTGTGCATAATCAGGGTGAGTAGTCGTCATGGTTGCGGCAATTTCGGCCGCAAGATTGTCGAGTTCTGAAGTTGTTACACCGTCATACAACCCTTCAATTACTCGCATGGCAACCCTTGTAGGGTCGACTAGGGGGTTTAATCCATAACATAATTTTCTGATTCGGGCTGTGATCTTATCAAACATCACAGGCTCCTTGTGGCCATCTCTTTTGACTACGTACATACGCTTAACTATTAATCGGTTCGGTGAAGCCGAGGCTTCGAAATTTGGTTTATTATGAAGATCTAGGGCAATCTACTAGAAATCGGCGTCAAAGCTGATTTTGGTTTCGGGTTCTTGTTTGTTCATGACCCCTGCTTTCTGGTACTCAGAAACTCGTTTTTCGAAGAAATTCGTTTTTCCTTGTAGTGAAATCATGTCCATAAAATCAAATGGATTGGTCACGTTAAACTGTTTCTCGATACCGAGTTCTACCAAGAGGCGATCGGTTACAAATTCGAGGTATTGCGTCATCAATTTAGCATTCATACCGATGAGACTCACGGGTAGGGACTCGGTGATAAATTCACGCTCAATTTTTAGGGCATCCAAAATAATTTCTAAAATACGTTCTTTGGGTACTTTATTGACCAAGTGTTGGTTGTGTAGATGTACGGCAAAGTCACAATGCATGCCTTCGTCTCTGGAAATCAACTCGTTAGAGAAAGTCAGTCCGGGCATCAATCCGCGTTTTTTAAGCCAGAAGATGGAACAAAAGGCACCCGAAAAGAAAATGCCTTCGACTGCGGCAAAGGCAATGAGTCGTTCTGCAAACGAATCGGATTCGATCCAACGCAATGCCCACTGTGCTTTTTTCTTAATCGCAGGAAAAATTTCGATGGCCCTAAAAAGTTTGGTTTTTTCTGCGTCGTTTTTGACATAGGTGTCAATCAGCAAGGAGTAGGTTTCTGAGTGGATG
>Ga0255776_10003346_pt1 | contig 17335 bp, 18 predicted proteins | sample 071ome_19_FD_179974 | JGI IMG/M metagenome (GOLD analysis project Ga0255776, IMG submission 179974) | Coastal salt marsh microbial communities from the Groves Creek Marsh, Skidaway Island, Georgia - 071413AT metaG (version 2) | ecosystem: Environmental > Aquatic > Marine > Intertidal zone >... | reverse complement strand
ACCGCACCGACCCGCCGCGCGAGTTTTCTATGGAAGAGGAGCAGCGCCTCGCAATATGCCGCGCAAAACTCCTTGCCCTGCGCGACGATCGAATTCGGCCCGGATGGGACGACAAGGTACTGGCCGACTGGAACGGGTTGATGATCGCGGCGATGGCGGGAGCCGGCGCGACTTTCGGCGAACCGGCCTGGATAGACGCGGCCCGGCTTGCGTTCGATTTTGTCGCGAACACCATGCAGAAGGACGGCCGGCTTTTCCACGCCTGGCGCAGCGGCAAGCTCAACCATGCGGCCACGCTGGACGATTATGCCGGCATGATCCGCGCCGCCCTTGCTCTCCATGAAGTAACAGGCGACGGGTTCTGCCTCGACCGGGCGAAGGAATGGGCTGACGTTTTGGACGCGCACTATTGGGACGAAGACGGCAGCGGCTATTTCTTCACCGCCGACGACGCCGAGGCCCTGATCGTCCGCACCAAATCAGCGGAGGATAACGCGACACCCGCGGGCAACGCGGTAATGGCGCAAAACCTGGCGCGACTATGGTTCCTGACCGGCGAAACACGCTATCGCGACCGGGCCGCCAAGACGGTCGCGGCATTCTCCGGCGCGCTCGAACGGAATTTCTTTCCGTTCACGTCTCTGATGAATGCGGCCGAGCTGATGCAGTGCGCACAGCAGATCGTGATTGTCGGAAAGCGCGGAGACGCGGATACCGATGCGCTGCTGGACGCCGTCTTCAAGGCGGACACCCCCAACCGCGTTCTTTCGGTCGTCGCGCCGGACGCCGCATTGCCGGAAAACCACCCCGCCCTGGGCAAGGGGCAAACAGATGGGAGAGCGACTGCCTATGTCTGTATCGGCGTCACCTGTTCATTGCCGCACACCGACCCTGCCTCCCTGCAAACGGCCCTTCGCGACGCCGGATGATGCCGACGCTTTCCTTCGCATCGCCGCTTGGAGAGCTCACCCTGACGGAACAGGAGGGGCGCATAACCGCGCTCACCTGGAACTCGAATCGGCGAACCGGAAACGCGGATGAAACCGCATTGGAGAAGCCGGGACTTCTGCTGCAGGCACGTGACCAGATTCTGGAGTATTTCGACGGCGCACGGACCGAATTCGATCTGCCGCTCGCCCCGGAAGGAACCGATTTCCAGCGCCGGGTCTGGCAGTCCATGCTGGCGATCCCGTACGGCGAAACCCGGACATACGGCGATCTGGCCAGGCAGGTCTCGTCAGCCCCGCGCGCGGTAGGCCGCGCCTGCGGCGCCAACCCGATCCCCCTGATTGTCCCCTGCCACCGCGTCACCGCCGCCAGCGGCAATATCGGAGGCTATAGCGGCACGGGCGGCATCGCGACCAAACAGTTCCTGCTCGCACACGAAAGCAACCCGCCGCAACAATCGCTTTCATTCAACGAGACGCCAACGCCCTTTTCATGACAGGGAATTTTCATCGCGCTATGGTGCGCCGCGTTTCATAAGACTTGGGAGAAGAGATTCATGCCAGACATCCAGATCAACGGGCCTGACGGGGAATTCGGCGCCTACATGGCGACGCCGGCAAGCGGCAGCGGACCGGGCCTTGTCGTCATCCAGGAGATCTTCGGCGTCAACACGGTCATGCGCGATCTGTGCGATGCCTACGCTGCCGACGGCTATATCGCGGTCTGCCCCGACCTGTTCTGGCGGATCGAACCGGGGGTCCAGCTGACCGACCAGACACAGGCGGAATGGGACCGGGCGTTCGAACTCATGAATGCCTTCCTGCCCGATTTCGAAAAGGGCCAGGCGGACCTGCAGGCGACGATGTCCCATATCCGCGGGATGGACGGATGCACCGGCAAGGTGGGCTGCGTCGGCTACTGTCTCGGCGGCAGCCTGACATACTCGATGGCGTGTTCATCGGACACGGATGCTTCGGTCGGCTACTACCCGGTGCAGATCGACGACTACCTGCCCTATGCCGAACATATCGGCAAACCGGCCATGTTCCATTTAGCCGAACTCGATGGATTCTGCCCGCCGGAATCGCAGGCGAAGATCGCCGAAGCGTTCGCCGGCAACGGCAACATCACACTGCATAGCTACGCGGGCGTCGATCACGCCTTTGCCCGCCTCGGTGGCGGCAACTACAACGAAGCCGCCGCAACCCTCGCCAACGGCCGCACGGCCGAATTTTTCAAATCCGCCCTGTCCTGAACCTGGGGCGGGCGTTTAGGGTTGGTGTGGCGGCTAAACGCCCGCCCCCTTCCGAAGGAAGACTCACATGACCAAAGCCATCCGCGTCCACAAGCCCGGCCCGCCCTCCTGCATGAAATGGCAGGAGGTCGAGGTGCCGAACCCGAAGAAGGGCGAAGTCCGCATTCGCAACACCGCGGTCGGACTCAACTTCATCGACACCTATCATCGCAAGGGGCTGTACCCGCTGCCGACGCCATTCACCCCGGGGGTCGAAGGCGCGGGCATCGTGGAGTCCGTCGGGCGCGGCGTGACCAACGTGAAGCCGGGCGACCGGGTGACCTACGCGTCGGAGCCGATGGGTTCCTATGCCGAGATGCGGCTGTTCCCCGCCGAACGCGTGATGAAAATTCCGGCGGGGATTTCCGACGAGCACGCGGCGTCGATGATGCTCAAGGGCATGACGGCGGCGATGCTTCTGCGCCGCATTTACCGGCCGGCCAAGGGCGACACCGTCCTGATCCATGCCGCCGCCGGGGGCGTCGGTCTGATCCTGGTGCAGTGGGCCAAGCATCTCGGCGCGACCGTCATCGGCACGGTGTCGTCGCGCGCCAAGGGAAACCTGGTCCGCGCGCATGGCTGCGATCACGTGATCGACTATTCGAAGCAGGATTTCGTCGACCGCGTAAAGCGGATCACGAAAGGCGCGGGCGTGCCGGTGGTCTATGACGGCGTCGGCAAGGATACCTTCCCCGGCTCGCTCGACTGCATCAGCCCGACCGGTATGTGGATTACGTTCGGCAACGCGTCCGGCCCGGTACCGCCGGTTGCGCCCCTGACGCTGATGCAGAAGGGCTCGCTGATCATGACGCGGCCGATGCTCAACCATTACATAAGGACGACCGACGAGCTGACCAGGCTGTCGCGCGAGCTGTTCCAGGTCGTGAAGTCGGGCGCGGTCAAGATCGAGGTCAACCAGACCTATGCGCTGAAGGACGCCGCGAAGGCGCACCGCGATCTCGAAAGCCGCAAGACGACAGGCTCGACGGTACTGATTCCGTAAGGAGCGGAAGCAGGAGAACCGTTCCCCCCTACTGGTTCATGCTCTCGAAGAAGTCGGCGTTGTTTTTCGTCGTCTTCATCTTGTCGAGCAGGAACTCCATCGCATCCGTCGTGCCCATCGGGTTGAGGATGCGGCGCAGGACCCACATCTTCGACAGGTCCGCCTTGCCGACCAGCAGCTCTTCCTTCCGCGTGCCGGACTTGGCGATATCCATTGACGGGAAGGTGCGCTTGTCAGCCAGCTTGCGGTCGAGCACGATTTCCGAATTGCCGGTGCCCTTGAATTCCTCGAAGATCACCTCGTCCATGCGTGAGCCGGTATCGATCAGCGCGGTAGCGATGATGGACAGCGAACCGCCCTCTTCGACATTGCGCGCCGCGCCAAAGAACCGCTTTGGCCGCTGCAGCGCATTGGAATCGACACCGCCCGTCAGCACCTTGCCGGAACTCGGGACCACCGTGTTGTAGGCGCGCGCGAGGCGCGTGATTGAATCCAGCAGGATTACGACATCGTGGCCATGCTCGACGAGCCGCTTGGCCTTTTCGATCACCATGTCGGCGACCTGCACATGGCGCGAGGCCGGTTCGTCGAAGGTAGAGCTGATAACCTCGCCATCGACAGAACGCTGCATGTCGGTGACTTCCTCGGGCCGTTCATCGATCAGCAGGACAATCAGATAGACGCCCTTGTTGTTTTCGGTGATCGCGTGGGCGATCGACTGGAGCATCATGGTCTTGCCGGTGCGCGGCGGCGCCACGATAAGCGCGCGCTGCCCCTTGCCGATGGGCGCGGTCAGATCGACGATCCGGGTGGTGAAGTCCTTGTTTTTCGGATTATCGCCGTCGAGGACGAATTTCTCATCGGGGTAAAGCGGCGTCAGATTGTCGAACCGGATGCGGTGACGGACCTTGTCCGGATCGTCGAAATTGATCTTGTTCACCTTCAAAAGCGCGAAATAACGTTCGCCGTCCTTGGGAGCGCGAATTTCGCCTTCAACCGTATCCCCGGTGCGCAGGCTGAAGCGCCGGATCTGGCTTGGCGAAACGTAGATGTCGTCCGGACCGGGCAGGTAATTCGCCTCCGGCGCACGCAGGAAGCCGAAACCGTCCTGCAGAATTTCTATTACACCATCGCCGAAGATCGCCACGTCGTTCTCAGCCAGCTGCTTGAGGATCGCGAACATGATCTCCTGCTTGCGCATGCTGGAAGCGTTTTCGATTTCGAGCTCCTCCGCATAGGCCAGCAGATCGGCGGGTGTTTTCTGTTTAAGTTCTTGAAGATTCATAATTTTTCCGGATTTCAATTAAACCGAACGGGACTGGGAAAACGGGTAAACAGCTCATCATCAGGGACAAAAATCGGCGTGGAACCGGTCTGACGCTCTAATGGGCAACCCAGAAAGGTAACGGATGTAATGTGGGAATCGCTCGCAAGGCAAGCTTTGAGATACGCGCGGTTAACTAAAGGATTCCGGGTTCAAAGTCAAATGGAGAGATGGCGATGAATTGTCCTTTTGCCAAGAACGAATTCGAACACCCATTCACTGTCCGGGTTTCACCACCACCAGAATGACAATCGCGATCATCAGGAGCGTCGGTATCTCATTGGCGATGCGAAAGGTTTTCGCCGGTCGCGTATTGCGATCGGCCTCGAAATCCTTACGCCAGCGGGAAAAAATTCCGTGAACGCCCGACATCGCCAGAAAGCAGAAAATTTTCGCCCATACCCACCAGGCGCCCCAGTCGACGATACCGGGCGTCGCCAGCAGCATCCCGCCGAACAGAAAACTCGCGATCATCGCCGGGTTGATGATTGCGCGGAGCAGTCGGCGTTCCATGATCTTGAAGGTTTCTGACTGCACTGACCCCGGCTCGGCATCGACGTGATAGACAAAAAGGCGGGGCAGATAGAGCATTCCCGCCATCCACGCCATCACTGAGATGATGTGGAGCGATTTGATCCAGGGATAGGCGGAGGCAAGCCAGTCTTCCATCGAACCTTACCCCTCAGGACCGTTACCGCAGGGACAGTCGATGGATTCGGATACGCAAATCCTGGTCCCGCCATGGGGCCGAATGCCGGACGAACCTTCAACTTCATGGACCAGCCGCGCAAGCCCATCGATATACGCCTCCTGAGCGCTGACTGTCGGAACGCGTACATAGGCTTTCGCCTTGTGATCCGCGGCGAGTTTTCCATATTCGATGTCGAGCTCGACCAGCGTTTCCGAATGCTCCGACACAAAGGCTACAGGCACGACAACGATCGCCTTGCCATCCTTTGCCGCGTCGATAATCGCCCCGTCCGTATAAGGTTTCAGCCATTCGACCGGTCCGACCCTGCTCTGATAGCAAATCAGGTAATCCAGATCGGGGATCGCCAGTTTTCTGACGATCGCCGAAACGGTTTTCTCCACGTGAGACTGGTATGGATCCCCGTCCGACACGAATTTTTTAGGAATCCCGTGCGCGGAAAAAAGAACCCGGACCGGCCCCGAACTTATCGCTTTCTCAATCGCCGGCGCTGTCAGGCCAGCGACTGCTTCGATGAAACCGGACTCATCGGGATAGCAGCAGACAGACGATGTCGGCGCATCGATACCGGCTTCAGCGGCCGCCTTCTTCCAGACCGTCAGAAAAGATCCCGTCGTCGTCGTGGAAAATTGCGGATAGAGCGGCAGCAAAACGACTTTATCCGCGCCCCAGGATGCAACATCGCTCGCGCATTCCTCAGCGAACGGGTGCCAGTAGCGCATGGCGACGAAGACGCGATATTCGTCATTCCCGAGCCTTGCCTGAAGCGCATCCGCCTGCTTCTGCGTTTCCGGCAGGATCGGCGATCCGCCGCCGATTTCCGCGTAGATCGCCCGCGCCACAGGCGCCCGCCGCGAAGAAATCAGCTTCGCCAGAAGCCAGCGAACGGGAGAAGGCTGGCGCATGATCGCCGGGTCGTTGAACAGGTTGAACAGGAATGGCTTGACCGCATCCGGACCATCGGGCCCACCCAGATTGTAGAGAATTACGGCAGTTTTCATGATGCAGCGCCGAATTCAGAGACAATTTCACAGAGCCGCGCGACATGTTCCGGCGGAGTCTGAGGCACCACACCGTGACCCAGATTGAAAATAAAAGGACCTTTCCCCAGAGAAGCCAGAATATCCCGTGCCGCGCGTTCCATTCCATCGTCCCCTGCGACCAGAAAGGCCGGATCGAGATTACCCTGGACGGTTTTAAGCGGCTGAATCTCCTGCCTGATCCAGTCGGGCGAAATCGACTGGTCCATACTGATCCCGTCTATCGAATCCAGTGCGGCGAATTCACGATAGGCCGGACCGGAAAGACGCGGAAAGGCTATGATCGGCACATCCGGCGCCGCTGCTTTCACCCGCGATGCAATCCGCGCAATCGGGCTCACGCTGTAACGCGTCAGGAACCGCGCCGGCAGCGCGCCCGCCCAGCTATCGAAGATCTGTACCAGCTGCGCGCCCGCCTCGATCTGGGCAATCAGATGATCGGCGATCCTGTTTTCGAGAATGGAAATCAGCCTGCCGAAACTTTCCGGCTGGGTGATCGCCCATTTCTTGGCGTTCGGGTAATCCCGACTGCTGCCGCCTTCGATCATGTAGGTGGCGATTGTCCAGGGCGCACCGGCGAACCCGATCAGCGCGACATCGTCGGCAAGTTCCTCACGAACGCCGCGAAGCGCCCGATAGACGGGGTCCATATGTTCCGTGAAACCATCCGAAGACAAGGCGTCCAGCTCTTCCTCGGATCTGATCGGAGACAGAACCGGGCCCTTGCCTTCAACGAAACCGACTTCCTGACCCATCGCGTGAGGAATCACCAGAATATCGGAAAAGATGATCGCGGCATCGAGTGGAAAACGGCGCAGAGGCTGCAATGTTACTTCGACGGCAAAATCGGGCGTGTAGCAAAGATCGAGAAAACTGCCGGCTTTCTTCCTGAGCTCCCGATATTCCGGCAAATACCTTCCGGCCTGCCGCATCAGCCAGACGGGCGGGCGGTCAACCGGTCTTCGATTCAGCGCATCGATTATTCTTGGTGAAATGGGATCCCCCGTTCTGCCGGGATCTTCCGGCGTGTGCCTTACTACCTAACAATTCTCTTTATATAAATATTTTGTTGTAGTTGTTGGGGGGCTGAATGACGGGGATTGTTAATATTTCGGTAACCCCTGTATCCCAAAGCCAATGTGGACAGAAATGGAATTCACGGTATGAAATTTTGGGTTGCCGGGATTCACGACGGATTCGTTACCGAATTCTGCTGCGCTGCCTGTGAGCGTCTCTATGTATAACCTGGGAAAATAGTGTAACGAATAAAGGGCCGATCTGACGGCAGGGAACTTCAGGCGGGGATAAGGTTCGGTACGATTTACGAACCGAACGCATGTTTTTAAGTTTTTCCCCAGAACGGCGACTTATCCCCGGATTCGGGACGACATCCAGTCGGATTTTCGAACAGGTTTACGCACAGGGGCAATCCCTGTTAATCGCATGGCATGACCGGATCCGAAAAAGCTTCATCGACGGAAAAAATCGTTCTGGCGTCGGCCAGCCGAACCAGACGGGCAATGCTGGAGGCGGCGGGCATTTTCTTCGAAACGGTACCCGCAAATATCGACGAGGACAAAATCAAGCGTGCGATGGGAGCCGACAGGGCGTCGCCTGCCGAAATCGCGACCGCATTGGCGGAACGGAAGGCGCGCCGTATCTCCGCAGAATTTCCCGAAGCGCTGGTTATCGGGTCCGATCAGGTCCTGGTGATCGACAACGACATCATGAGCAAGCCGGAAAACCGGGACGCGGCATTCGATCAGCTATGCCGGCTCAGGGGACGCGATCACAGTCTGATCAGCGCCGCCTGCATCCTGCGGGACGGTGTCAGGATATGGCAGGGCGTCGATACGGCTCATCTTCGAATGCGTGATTTTACCGACAGCTTCGCCGGAACCTATCTGGACCAGGTCGGCGATATCGCGCTCGAAGGACCCGGCGCTTACCGGATCGAAGGGCTGGGCGCACAGCTTTTCGCTCGTATCGACGGATCGCATTTTACCATTCTCGGTCTGCCCCTGTTGCCACTTCTGGAGTATCTTCGCGACCGAGGCGTACTGGAGCACTGAAAATATGATCGTATCCGCCAAAGCCCGCGTCGCGGGTGTCATGGGCTGGCCCGTCGGGCACTCACTCTCGCCGCGGCTGCATGGTTTCTGGTTGCAGCATTACGGGCTCGACGGCGCCTATATTCCGCTGCCGGTCCAGCCCGATTCCATCGAACAGGCGCTGCGTGCCCTGCCCAAGCTCGGATTTTCCGGCGTCAACCTGACGATTCCGCATAAGGAAACGTCGATGAAGGTTTTTGACAAGGTCGACGATCTTGCCTCCCGGATCGGGGCGGCGAGCGTCGTGGTCGTGCATGAGGACGGCTCGCTCGAAGGCCGCAACGCCGACGGCTATGGGTTTATCGAAAACCTGAAGGCGGGAGCGCCCGGCTGGAATCCTGCGGCAGGACCAGCGGTCATGTTCGGCTCGGGTGGCGCGGCGCGGGCGGTAATCGTGGCGCTTGTCGATGCCGGAGTCCCGTCGATCCGCCTCGCCAACCGCACCAGGTCCCGTGCCCAGGGGCTGGCGGACGAGTTCGGTCCCAACATAGAGGTCATAGACTGGGACAAGCGATCTGAAGCGCTCGATGGCGCAGCGCTCCTCGTCAATACGACGTCGCTCGGCATGTCCGGCCAGCCGCCCCTGGAAATCTCGCTAGATGCGCTGCCGAAGGGAGCGGTGGTCACCGATATCGTCTATTCGCCGCTGATGACCGATCTGCTGACCGCCGCCGAGGCGCGCGGCCACGTAGTTGTGGACGGTCTCGGGATGCTGCTGCATCAGGGAAAGCTGGGCTTCGATGCGTTTTTCGGTCATTTCCCCGAAGTAACGCAGGAGCTGCGCGACTTCGTGCTCGCCGGGCGCGGCAAGTAGCGCCGGTCGTTTCCTAAAAATCGTCCCAATGATCGTCCCATGATCCTCCTATGATAATCCTGGGACTTACTGGCTCGATCGCCATGGGCAAATCGACGGCCGCGAAGATGCTGCGCGGTATGGGCATACCCATCTGCGACTCGGACGCCATCGTCCACGATCTGCTGGCAAAAGACGGCGCAGCCGTGGCGCCGGTGGGAAAGATGTTCGACGGGGTGGTCCGCGACGGAGCGGTGGACCGCGCGGCCCTCGGCAAACGTGTCTTCGGCGACCCGGAAGCCCTGAAGAGGCTGGAAGGGATTATTCACCCTCTTGTTTACGATACGCAGCGCCGTTTTCTCAGACAGGCGTCTAAACGTCGTGCCCCGATTGCGGTTCTCGACGTGCCGCTGCTGTTCGAGGGCGGCAGCGACCAATGGTGCGATTATGTCGTGGTGGTCTCCGCGCCGCGCTTCATACAGGAACAGCGCGTGCTGTCCCGGCCGGGCATGACGCGCGACAGGCTCGAGGCCACCCTGGCCCGCCAGATGCCGGACGCGGAGAAACGCCGCCGGGCGGATTTCGTCGTTTCGACCGGTCTCGGCAAGCGGCGAACCTTGAATAGACTCCGTCAAATCGTCAGACTGATCGAAGGTCGGCGCGGCAGGAAATGGCCCGGCGCCGTCCTGCGTCCACGCCGCCCGCCGAGCCGGTAAACCGTCTGTCGAAATTGAAATGCGCGAAATCGTTCTCGATACCGAAACCACCGGCCTGTCCCCGAAGGAAGGACACAGGATCGTCGAGATCGGCTGTCTTGAACTGATCAATCATATTTCAACCGGCCGCAATTACCATCAGTACATCAAACCCGATATTCCCATGCCAAGCGCGGCCCAGGACGTTCACGGGCTAAGCGACGAGTTCCTTTCCGACAAGCCGCCCTTCGAGGAAATCGGGGATGCGTTTCTCGATTTCGTCGGCGATTCCCCGATGGTGATTCACAACGCCTCGTTCGACATGGCGTTCATCAATGCCGAACTGACGCGGATGGGGCGCGAAGCCCTGCCGATGTCGCAATCGATCGATACGGTCTCCATGGCGCGGGAAAAGTTTCCCGGCGCTCCGGCCAGCCTCGATGCGCTGTGCCGCCGTTTCTCCATCGACAATTCGGCGCGCACCTTCCACGGTGCCCTGCTCGATGCGGAGCTTCTTGCCGAGGTTTATCTGGAACTGATCGGCGGACGGCAGCCCGGGCTGGTGCTCGATATGGCTGCTGCGAGGCAGAGCCGTCAGGAAGGCGGAACACGGGTTCAGCGCGAAGCCCGGCCGCCGCGACCGCACGCGCCGAGCGAAGAAGAGCTTGCCCGGCACCGGGAATTTCTGGAAAAGATCAACGACCCCCTCTGGGATCGCTGACTATCCCCGATTTCAGACTTTGCCGCCGTTGGCTGCGCCGTTGCCGTCGGCTTCGTTCATGTGCTGGTCGCGGTAGAGCTGCACGAAATCGATTGGGTTGATGAACAGCGGCGGGAAACCGCCGTCCCGCGTGACTTCGGCGACGACATTACGCGCGAACGGGAAAATCAGCCGGGCGCCCTCAATCAGCAGGATTGGCGCGACAGCGTCTTCCGGTACGTTGGAAAGCGTGATCGTCGCCCCGTATGTCAGCTCGATGATGAAGACCGATTTGTCGCCGCCCTTCGCTTCGCCCCGAATAACCAGCGCCACCTCATAGCGGCTTGGGCCGAGTGGCCGGGCGCTGGTGCTTACTTCTACCGCCACGGACGGGTTCTGCTCGATAGCGGCCTGCGCATCTGGGCCAAGCGGGCTTTCGAACGACAGATCCTTGATATACTGCGCCTCTATGCCGATTTCAGGCGCTTCTACCGATTCCAGTTCGGGGCCGGCGGCGGTGTTTTCGGGGGGCGGTGTTTCGGCCATGTGATACTCCAGCGTGATGGTGCGCTGTCGCTATCACGGATGATCGGCGGTTACAACGGCTGTGGGGGAAACGCAGAGGCGTCGGCGATCAGGTCAGGCGCGGCGGAGTTCCGCTGCCGTCCCTGTTCTGGTCGGAGCCGTTGTCGTCGGGGTCGATTTCACGAAAATCGCCGTCGATTGTGCCGCCGGGCCCCGTGGCCGTGCCCGATCGCCCGTCTTCATCCATCACCCAGACCCGTGAGTCCCCGCGTTTTTGTAAAACCGACCAGGCCCACGCCCTGAGAAGGCCCCGCACCGGCGGTGCAAACAGCAGAAATCCGACTGCGTCGGTGACAAAGCCCGGCGTGAGCAGCAGAGCCCCCGCGACCAGAAGGCACATGCCGTCAAACAGTTCGGCGACCGGGAAAACCTGTTGTTCAAGGCTTTGTCTGGCCCGGTCGAGTGTCCGGATGCCCTGATTCCGCAGGAGCCAGGTGCCGACCATGGCCGTCAGGATCACAACCGCGATGGTGTTCCACAGCCCGATTTCTCCGCCAATCTCGATAAAAACCGCGATCTCGATAATCGGAACAGCAATGAAAAGGCCAAGAATTAGAAGTGGCATGCTTGCGATTTAGGTCCTGAAACCCTAGTTTCTGGTAATGGACGTCCGTCAGATGTACGATTCACGGTTCGGCGTACTTCGCGGCACCTTACAGGGATGTAGTGCGGTGGAGCGCCCGTGTCGAGCGAATGACGCACCGCTCCTGTTTACGACCGATGAAACAACGACCGACGAATGGTTGGTATAATGGGTGAAGGTTTCCAGGCGCTCGACATTATCCTTTTCGCGGCTCTGGCTGCATTTCTCGTGTTTCGCCTTCGCAGCGTTCTGGGCCGTCGTACCGGGCATGAACGCCGCCCGCCCAACGATCCTCTGGGCCGCCAGGAAAAAGACCGCACGTCTGACGATAATGTCATCGAACTTCCCGACAGGGGTGACCGCGACAATCCCGACACGTCAGCGGAAGCATCCTTCGAGGAACAGGATAGCGACGATCCGGTGTCGGCGGGGCTGACCCAGATCCGCATCGCCGATCCCGATTTCGATGCCGCGCAGTTTCGCGCGGGTGCGGAAAGCGCCTTTGAAATGGTGGTTCAGGGATTCGCCAACGGCGATACCGGGACACTGAGAAATCTGCTTAACGACGAGGTCTTCGACAATTTCGCTTCCGCCATCAAGCAGCGCGAAGACGCCGGGGACACGCTCGAGACCACCGTCATCGGCATCAAGTCGAGCAATATAATCGAGGCGCGTCTCGACGGAAGGATGGCGTTTCTGGTCATCAAGTTCGTGTCCGAACAGATCAACGTCACCAGGAACAGCGATGGGGCCGTAATCGACGGCGATCCGAACCATGTCGCTACCGTAACGGATTTGTGGACCTTCGCCAGAAATACCCGCGCCCGCGATCCGAACTGGACGCTGGTCGAAACCCGCAGCCCCAATTAAGACGCTGCGCCGGGTCCTGCTCCCTGCATTTTTGTCTGCTGCGCTTGCTGCCTGCGCGCCGCGCCCCGACCCGGCGCCCGGGCCCGACCGGCTCTCACTCTCGCCCGTATCGTTCGACCAGCTGCCGGGATGGGCGGCTGGCAACCAGGCGGGCGCGCTGACGGCTCTGGACAGAAGCTGTAAACGCTGGCTGCGCCACAGACCCGACGCGCCATCGTCGGGATCGGTTCCCGACCTGAGGGCCGGTGCGTTCATTCCCCCCTGCCGGGCGCTTCAGCGATACCTTCCGCAAAACGACAGCGCGGCGCGGGCCTTTTTCGAAGAATGGTTCTCGCCCTACCGTATGGCCGGCAACGATGGAGACGAAGGACTTTTCACAGGCTACTACGAGCCCGAAATAGAAGGGTCGCTGACGCCAGGTGGCCGCTACATGACGCCGCTTCTCGCCCGGCCGGAAACAAAGCGATTGCCGGATCGGGAGGCCATCGAAGCCGGCGCGCTTGGCGCACGCGCGAAACCCGTCGCCTGGGTGGCGGACCCGGTCGATGCGTTCTTTCTGCATATACAGGGTTCGGGACGAATCCGCCTTCCCGACGGAAGTGTGCTGCGCCTCGGGTTCGACGGTCACAACGGCCATCCCTATACCTCGATCGGGGGCGTCCTCATCCGTCGCGGCGCGCTCGACCGCGAAGAAGTGTCGATGCAGACGATCAGGGCCTGGCTGGCGCAAAATCCTGCGGAAACCGCCTCGGTTCTCAACAGCAATGCCCGATACGTGTTCTTCCGGGTTCTGTCGGGGCCGGGTCCGGTCGGCGCGGAAGGGGTGCCGTTGACGCCGGGCCGGTCGCTCGCCATTGACCGCCGACTGGTGCCATTCGGCGCGCCCGTGTGGCTGGAGACACGCGATGCGCTGGACGACAGCAGGCCGGTTCGCCGCTTGATGGTCGCGCAGGATACGGGCGGCGCGATCAAGGGCGCCGTGCGCGGAGACATATTTTTCGGCGCAGGGCCGGATGCCGCCGCGCGCGCAGGAAGAATGAATCGTGCGGGCCGATATTTTTTGCTGTTGCCGCGCGGTTTCCTGAAAACATCATGATAGGGCGGTTCCGGCGGGTGGTGGCTCTTGCGGCCCTAGGCGGCTTGCCCCTGCTTTTTCCCGCTGTCGGCGCAGAGGCCAGACCGTTCTCCTTCTCCATGGAGGCTATTTCAATGGATGAGGAAGACCCGCACCGCAACCGGGTCGGGCGACTCATCTGGCGAGGCGGTTTCGCGTTGACCGCTGCCGAAAAGAAGTTCGGCGGCTTTTCCGGGCTGGCAATTTCGGCTGACGGAGACGTTCTGACGATGGTGTCCGATGCGGGGCTCTGGATGCGGGCGCGCCCGCTCCTTGATGGGCGCGGAAATTTTCGGGGACTGGAAAGTGCGGCGATAGGGCGGTTGAGAGGTCCGGACGGTTCGCTGTTGTTGCGGAATCACGACCGGTATGCCGAATCCGTCGATATCCTGCCGGACGGGCTCCTCGTTTCGTTCGAACAGCGTCACCGGCCCTGGCTCTATCGCGGCAGGGATAACCCGCTTTTCTACCGGCCCAGGGAAATTCCAGCGCCCCCCATCCTGTCGCGCGCCCACCCCAACCAGGGGATCGAGGCGATCGTTCGGCTGGCTGACGGAAAACTTGTCGCGTTGGCAGAAGGGTTCCCGCTCGGGGCGGGCGATCTGCTGGGCTGGGTCAGGAACAATGACCGGCCCGACGGAACGTGGCGGGAATTCACCTATCGGCGGCATCGGCTGTATCGACCGACCGGAGCGACGCTCCTGCCCAACGGCGATGTGCTTCTGCTGGAGCGCCGCTTTACCTGGCTCGGCGGTTTCGCGGCGAGGCTGGCGACGCTGAAGGCGGCGGACATAAAACCCGGCGCAACGCTTGAAGCGCGCCCGCTGGCGGAATTCGATAGCGCCCCCCTGGCAGAAAATTTCGAGGGCCTGGCCGCCTATCGCGGGCCCGGCGGCAGGACATTCGTCTACATGATGTCAGACGATAATTTCAACATTCTGCAGCGGACATTGCTGGTGATGTTCGAGCTGGTGGACTAGCGTTTTCCGTCATGGATGGAACACAGGAACCGGACAACGGCGACGTTCCCCGCGTCGGTCTGTTTGCGACCTGCCTGGTCGATGCGATGCGGCCGTCGGTCGGGTTTGCGGCGGCGAAACTTCTGCAGGACGCCGGGTGCATCGTGTCGGTGCCGAAAGCCCAGACCTGTTGCGGCCAGCCTGCCTGGAACGCGGGCGACCGCGCCGATGCCGCGGCCATCGCGCGACAGGTTGTGGATACTTTCGGGGCGTTCGATTACACGGTCGCGCCATCCGGATCCTGCGCGGCTATGCTGCGCATTCACTACCCCGCGCTGCTGGCCGACGATCCCGTCTGGAAGGGCCGGGCCGATGCGCTGGCGGCAAAGAGCTGGGAGCTCGTGTCGTTTCTCACCGACATTTGCGGCGTCAAATCGACAGGCGTGCATCATGACGGCGTTGCCACATACCACGATTCCTGTTCCGGTCTGCGCGAGCTCGGCATCGCCGGCCAGCCGAGGACGCTGCTGGCAAAAGTGGACGGGCTGACGCTTCGCGAACACGATACGGCCGATGTCTGCTGTGGGTTCGGCGGTACGTTCTGCGTCAAGTACACGGATATCGCCGCTGCCATGACGGACAAAAAGATCGATGCCATCGCGGCGACCGGCGCGCAGACGGTACTGGCCGGAGATCTCGGTTGCCTGATGGCGATTGCGGGCCGGGCGCGCCGCCGCGGCATCGCCCTTCGGTCCCGTCACGTTGCGGAGGTTCTTGCCGGTATGGCGGATCGGCCCGCCATCGGAGAAGGCGAATGAATTCCGCCGCGCGGGGTTTTCCGGAACGGGCCGCGGCAGCGCTTGCCGATCCCGTGCTGGGCGCAGCGCTCGACAAGCTGCAGGGCGAATTCCGTCGCGACCGCGGCGCCATGCTGTCGCGGATGCCGGAGTTCGAAGCGCTGCGCGACCGGGCCATGACGGTTCGCAATTATGCGCTCGCGGACATGGACGGGCTTCTCGAACAGTTCGAGCGGAATGTCATCGCGACCGGCGGGACGGTGCACTGGTGCCGCGATGCCGAAGAGGCGCGGGCGACGGTCACCCGCCTGTGCCGAGAGGCGGATGCGAAGACGGCGGTGAAATCCAAATCGATGCTGAGCGAGGAGATCGCCCTCAACGATGCACTGGTCGACGCCGGGATCGAACCGGTCGAAACCGATCTCGGCGAATATATCCTGCAGCTTCGTCGCGAGACCCCGAGCCATATCGTGATGCCCGCGATCCATCTCAATGCGGGGCAGATCGGCGATGCGTTTCGCAAGTCGCACAGCGACCGCGACTCTGGACGCGACCTGTCGAATGCCGATGCGCTGCTGGCAGAAGCGCGCGCGACTCTGCGCCGCCGGTTCCTCGATGCGGATGTCGGAATCACCGGGGCCAACGCGCTGATCGCCGAGACGGGCTCGATCCTGCTAGTGACCAACGAAGGCAACGCCGATCTGGTTCACACCCTGCCGAAAACGCATATCGCGGTGGTCGGGATCGAAAAGGTCTTGCCGACGCTTTCCGATGCGATGGCCGTCGTGCGGGTGCTGGCGCGCTCGGCCACGGCCCAGGAAATCACCTCTTACACCACGCTGGTCTCGGGTCCCGCCCGAACGGATGAGGCGGACGGGCCGCGCGCATTCCATGTCGTGCTGGTCGATAACGGCCGGTCGAAAATGCTCGCCGGGCCCTACGCCGACGCGCTGCGCTGCATCCGTTGCGGCGCGTGCCAGAGCCTGTGTCCGGTCTACGGAGCGATCGGCGGCCATGCCTACGATGCCGTCTATGCCGGCCCGATCGGCGCGGTGCTGACGCCGGCGCTCGGCGGGCTGGAGCGCGCGCCGCATTTGCCGCAGGCGTCGTCCTTTTGCGGCCAGTGCGAAGATGTGTGCCCGGTGCGGGTCCCGCTGCCCGCTTTGATGCGTCGGCTGCGGGAGGACTCGTTTCGCCGCCCCGATATCGCGGTTGCGGGACGACGGCTCACGCGCTTCTGGTCCTGGGCCGCCAGGCGTCCCGCGCTTTACAGGCCGGGCCTGCGGCTCGGTCTAGCGATGTTGAGGCTGCTGGGCGCTCACCGTGGCGCGATCCGATCCTTGCCGTTCATTTCCGGCTGGACGGGCGCGCGCGATTTTCCCGTGCCGGAAGGCGGCAGCTTCGTCGAAAAATGGCATGCGTCCGGACGGGAGCCAAAAAGGTGAGTGCCCGTGACGACATACTGGCGGCATTGCGCGTCGGCGCGGCGAACCGACGGGCGTCTGCGTCTGCGTCCGATCCCGTTCTCCCGGCCCGCGCGACCGGCGACGCGATTGCTCTGCGCGACCGGTTTGTTGAGATGGCGCGGTTTGCCGGCGCATCGGTCGGGTCCGCGGTCGCCGCCGGCATCCCGGCGGCGATTTCCGCCTATCTGTCGAAAGAGCGTCTGGGCGACAGGGTCGTTCTCGCGCCGGAGCCTGCACTGGTCAGCCTGCCCTGGCGCTCCGCACCGAGACTCGAAGTCCGGACGGGCGTCCCGGGTCCCGAGGACAGGGTCTCGGTCACAGCCGCAATTGCCGGCGCGGCGGAA
>Ga0255776_10003326_pt1 | contig 17376 bp, 13 predicted proteins | sample 071ome_19_FD_179974 | JGI IMG/M metagenome (GOLD analysis project Ga0255776, IMG submission 179974) | Coastal salt marsh microbial communities from the Groves Creek Marsh, Skidaway Island, Georgia - 071413AT metaG (version 2) | ecosystem: Environmental > Aquatic > Marine > Intertidal zone >... | reverse complement strand
GTATAAACTTTTCGACCAGCAGGCGATTTTCTGCGCTGCCGTAAGCCACGCCACGGGTGCCAAAACTGCCAATCAGGCTGGAAAAGTTGGAGCTCTCTACCACCAGCGTATTGCCGACAAAATAGCCGCGGGAATCTCCGGACCAGAGGCTTATTCTGTCGTCGAGCGAAGATTTTTCCTGCAAGGGCACGATACGGGCATCCCACCCCATCTCGGTAAGGATCACCACGTGGTCGGCATTCTGGATTATCTGCAGATTATTGTTATAGGGTCCACTCGTCAGGGGCGGACCGGAATTGAACACCAGACAACGTTCCGACAACCCGCGATCTTCCGGCCCGGTTCTATCGAAGCCGCCATGGGTATAGCGGACGGGTCTGCTCGCAGGGATTTCCTCCACTCCGTTAGGGTCGCTGCGCTGCACGACGACGCCATCCTGCACTGCCGGCAAACGCCCATTGGTCGGATACACCAGCACCGATGTTCTGCGGTTGCGTCGCAGCGACGTCCCTTCCATCCAGAAACTGTTGACTGAACCTGCCGATGTTGCCTGCCGGGTGCCGAGTATCTGCTCGGCAACCGCCATTTCCCGTTGCGCCGCCGCAGCGGCCGAAGCTTCCCGGCGGGCCTCGATCGCCAGTATCTCGTCCTCGCTGAGAAATTCACGCTCTGCATACTGCTCCGGACGCTCGAAGGGAGTCTGGGTGCTGAAGTTCCACACCCCGGAGAGATCCGGCAGACCGTGTTCGGTTCTTGGCGGCCTGTAATCCTGCGCCAGCGAAGCGGAAGCGAGCAGCATGAGGGGAATGAGTAATCGATAGGCCAACATGGCCGGAGAGTCTACCCTAATTACCGGCAGTGACAAGCCGGATCGGCACAACGGGTCCGGCAGTCACTGCCTTGGTTACCGCCCGCACAATCGGGATCAGGAGCGGTAGCCAAGTGCCTCCAGTACATGATCTTCCCTGATTGAGTCCTGCTCTTCCATGTCTGCCAGAGTACGGGCCAGACGCAGCACGCGGTGAAACCCGCGAGCGGAAAGATGCAAATTCCTCATCGCCTGCTGCAGCAATCTCTCACCACTGTTATCCAGGCTACAGTATCGCTCGAGATCCCGGGTACGCAGCATGCTGTTCAGTGCACCGGCCCGATCAAGCTGGCGCTGTCGACAGCGAGTGACCTGGTGCCGCACGGTAGCCGAGTGAACTGCACTGTTATCAACCTGTGACAGCTCCTGGTGGGACAGGCGCGGAACCTCAACCAGCAAGTCAAACCGATCCAGCAGGGGACCCGACAGCTTTTGTCGGTACCCATCGATACGCGATTGGGTACAGCGACAGCGCCCCGAGGGATCCCCCAGAAATCCACAGGGACAGGGATTCATGGCGGCGACCAGCTGAAAACTGGCAGGATAGGTGAAGCGATGATTGGCGCGTGTGAGGGTAATCGCCCTGGCTTCCAGCGGTTCCCGGAGTGCCTCCAGGGCCCTGCCCGTGAATTGGGGCAATTCATCCAGAAACAACACGCCGTGCTGAGCGAGACTCACCTCGCCCGGCATTGCGCGGGCGCCGCCACCAATCAGGCTGGCGGGAGTGGCGGTATGATGGGGGCTGCGCAGCGGCGGCAAATAGAAGTCTGCGGGGTCAAGCTTGATATTTGCCACTGACCGCAGCGATGCAACTTCCAGCGCCGACTTCTCGTTCAGGCTTGGCAAAATCCCGGGGAGGGCCGCCGCCAGCATTGTTTTCCCCGTCCCCGGTGGCCCTTTTAATAGCAGGTTGTGCCCGCCAGCCGCTGCGATCTGCAGCGCTCGTTTGGCAGAGGTCTGACCCCTGATATCTGCCAGGTCGTTGTGCGCAGCATGTCCCTGGCTGCCGCGATCGGGAGCGAGCACTACCCGGGGACAGGACGGCAGCTGTCCGGCATCGCCAAGCATCTGCAGCACAGCGATAAGACCATCGGCATGGCAGGACCGACAGTTTTTCACCATTCCTGCCTCGTGACGGTTGTCGAAAGGAACCACCAGCCGGCGGCCGCTCTCCCGTGACCTGATAGCGGCCGGCAGCACGCCGCTGACGGCGCGCAGTTCTCCCCCAAGGGAAAGTTCGCCAAGAAACTCCAGGTCCACAAGGCGATCTGCGGCGACCTGTTCCGAAGCGACCAGGATGCTCAGCGCGATAGGCAGGTCGTAGCGACCGCCAACCTTGGGTAATTCGGCAGGCGCCAGGTTAACGGTAACCCGGCGCGCCGGAAATTCAAGGTTGGCATTCAAGATTGCACTGCGAACCCGTTCGCGGCTCTCCCGTACAGCGGTTTCAGGAAGTCCCACGATAGCCAGTTGCGGCATGCCGTTGGAAATGTGGGTCTCCACGGTTACCAGCGGAGCTTCTATGCCCACCAGCGCCCGTGAATAGACTCTCGCCAGCGCCAATTTCAATCCCCCTGTCTGCGGCTGTGATTCCTGCCGGTCCGGCTGCTATTTCACTGATATTTGATTGGAAATCGACCGTGCCAAGTAAACAGATCTACCGGCGGAACCTGATTTATAAATAGTCCACAATCGCGGACGGCGCCAGTCAACGGGGAGTTTCCTTACGGCAAGAAATCGGAGGCAAAAAAAAGCTGCCCGAAGGCAGCTTTTTTTGCTTGCAACAATCCGACGGCTTACTGGCCCCGGGAAGTCGCAACCATGTAATCGACGATGGCTCGCAGGTCTTCGTTCGTGCAATCAAAGCACAGACCCTTGGCTGGCATCGCATTCACGCCATTGATTACATTGTTCATCACGGCGTCCATACCCTTTTCCAGTCGGGCAGTCCAATCCTCAGCCTTGTTTGGATTGGGGGCGCCGCCGGCGCCGGAATTATGGCAGGCAAAGCAGGATGCCATGTATTTCTGCTGGGCATTAAAACCGTCGGTCAGCTGGGCCAGCTGCAAAGGCTCTGCATTGTCATCCGCAAATACGGTGCCGCCGAATACCAGTGCGGTAATCGTCAGTCCGGCTTTCATTAGTTTGATCAAATCAGTCACTTTTTCGCTCCTCAGATTTAAAGAAATAACTATCCAGATCGAGGGCTGAATGCCCCTCTCGTTGTAATCCTTTGTTATTGCGCGGTCACCATGTAGTCGATCAGCGATCGAATGTGGTCGTCCGTGCAATCCATGCAAAGTCCCCGGGCCGGCATCGCTCCCACACCGTTGATGGCATTGGTCATCACTGCCTCCATTCCCTTGGCCATGCGCTCGCCCCAGGCGTCCGCATTGCCAGCTACCGGAGCGCCGGCGGCGCCGGTGCCGTGACAGGCAAAGCAGCGCATCTGATAGGTGCCAGCCACATCAAAATCATCCGCTGCAGGTTCGGGCGCGGCTGCCGGCGCCGCAGCGGGCGTCGGTGACGTTGCCTGAGTAACAGCCGGAGCACCCGGCGCATCGGTGCAAGAATCGCCCGCCAGGCAAACCGTGCCGATTGGCGCGAGGTTGCTGCCAATTCTGGCGCTGTCGGGCTGTGCCCAGGCCAGGGAAGCAGAAAATCCGATTACCGCCAGCAGAGTACCTAGCCTCACCATCAGGCCGATCGAGTTATGTTGTCTGCAATACACCATGGTCACCTTTTCGTTCTCTTTGTTTCTTGTCGCTAATTTCAGGACACTTCTTTCTAGCTTTCGCCGGCTGAATGCCAACTTAATACACGCGAATACTGCGCCAAACCGCCAATTTACAAGCCAAGATCTTCCGTCGCCGTCACTGGTCCTGGGGCCACTTACGGGTGCAGTTCTTGTGACGCGGACCGTATTCAGTCTCAAGCTCAACGGGTAATCGTGCGACCCGAATCGGGCGCGGGTTTGAAACGCGCGCGATTATACACTTTTCCCCGTCGCCCCGAAACACTCCGGAGTCTGCGGATAACCACAAATTCAGCAATTTGCGAATAGTCTACGGGTAGTTGCTGCGGCCTGAATCTACTTGTTAATACGCCAGGATCTGCAAGAAAGATTGATCGAACAGGGCTGAACATGACACCGAAGGTTACATCTCTACGGGCAATTCGGGTCGATCAGGATTGCTGTCGGTAGGAACCGTCCAGTATGGCCTGCCACCAGGGCTCGTTAGCCAGATACCACTGCACGGTCTTGCGCATGCCGGAGGCAAAATCCTCCCGGGGCTGGTAACCCAGTTCGGAGGAAATTTTGCTGGCATCGATGGCGTAGCGCGTATCGTGCCCGGCCCGATCCGCAACGAAACTAATCAGGCTGTCCGCCGCCGCTCCACTGGCACAGGGGCTGCAAGAAAAGCGCTGCGCCAGCGAACTGTCCTCGGCAAAGGCCTGGTCAACAATACTGCACAATAGCCGCACGGTGTCGATGTTGGCCCATTCGTTGTTGCCGCCGATGTTGTAACACTCGCCGATCCGTCCCTTGTTAATGATGAGGTCGATGCCCCGGCTGTGATCGTCGACGTAGAGCCAGTCGCGGATTTGCCGGCCGTCACCGTAAATCGGCAGCGCCTTGCCCTGCAGTATATTTAGCAGGCACAGCGGGATCAGTTTCTCGGGAAAGTGCAGCGGCCCGTAGTTGTTGGAGCAGTTGCTGGTGGTAACCCGCAGACCGAAAGTATGGTGATAGGCTCGCACCAGGTGGTCGGAAGCCGCCTTGCTGGCGGCATAGGGAGAATTGGGCGCGTAGGCATTGGACTCCAGGAACGCCGGGTCGTGCGATTGCAGAGTGCCATACACTTCGTCGGTCGAAACATGATGAAACAGGTGCCGGTCGGTCTGCCGCTCTTCAACCCAGTACTGCTTGGCCGCCTTTAACAAGCTGTGGGTGCCGACTATGTTGGTTTCGATAAAGGCGTCCGGGCCGGTGATTGATCGATCCACGTGACTCTCGGCGGCAAAGTGGACCACATTGCTTACCTGCTCGTCCCGCAGCAGATCCAGGACCTGCTGGTAATCGCAGATGTTGCCGCGCACAAAGCGGAAGTTATCCAGCTTGCTCACGGAATCCAGATTGCTCAGATTACCCGCATAGGTCAATGCGTCCAGAACGATGACGCGATCCGCCGGATAAGTGGCAGTCCAGTATTTGACAAAATTGGCGCCGATGAAGCCGGCCCCGCCTGTCACCAGTAAAGTTTTCACCAACTAGTTCTCCCCGAGTTCTGTGATCACGTTACGCAGTTCGGTGCGCCAGTGAACGGCCTCGACGGCAAAGCGCTCGTAGCTGGCTGACTTGTCGAGCACACTGAAGGCAGGCCGTGCTGCGGGTGTCGGATACCCGGTCGAAGCGATGGGCTCAATAGCGATAGCCGACCGTAACAGACCCTGCGTAAGGGCTTCTTCCTGAATCGCGACGGCGAAATCATACCAACTGGCGACTCCGGCATCAGACCAGTGGAAGATGCCGCTGTCGATATCGCTGCCTATTACCGATCTGAGCAGGCGCGCCAGCGAGTGGGTGGAAGTCGGTGTTCCCAGCTGGTCCGCAACCACCTGCAGCCGATCCCGCTCGGCCATCAGGCGCAGCATGGTGATGACAAAGTTGGACGGATAGCGAGAATACAGCCAGCTGGTACGGATAATTAGCGCGCCATCGGGGTGTCGCTGTCGTACAGCGTGCTCGCCCTGCGCCTTGGAAAGGCCGTAATGGTTGAGCGGATTAATCGGGTCCTCGGGCCGGTAGGGACTGGACGCGCTGCCGTCAAATACAAAATCCGTTGAAATATGAATCAAACGACAGTTGTTGGCGGCCGCCCACTCCGCCACCGTGGCGGCGCCGTCGCGGTTCACCTGGGTCGCGAGTTCCTTTTCCGTCTCGGCTTTATCAACCTGGGTATAGGCAGCGGTATTGATGATGACCCGCGGCTTGACTGCGGCGAGCCGGTCACGCAATTGCCCCGGCTGACAGATATCCAGTTCCGGCAAATCGAAGCCGTGCAGGCTGATCTGCTGCTCGGCGCCTGAGCGATGCCAGTCGGCGGCGATGGTTTTTCCCAGCTGACCATTGGCGCCCAGCACTGCGACGTTCAACGAGCTCATGGAAACAGCTCCGCAGCCTGCAAGCCCGGGGCATCCCTGTCCCTGTCCGACAATACCGGCGAGTCTTCAAGCAGCGGCCACCGGATGCCGATCGCCTCGTCGTTCCAGCGCAGGCTGCGATCATCCTCCGGCGCGTAATACTCGGTGCATTTGTAAACAATCTCGGCGGTCTCGCTGGTGACGTAAAATCCATGGGCAAAACCCGGCGGTACCCAGAGCTGGCGTTTGTTGTCTGCCGAAAGCGTGACCCCAGCCCATTTGCCAAAGGTGGGGGAGGCCTTGCGAAGATCCACCGCCACGTCGAAGATTTCCCCCTGTATGGCGCGCACCAGCTTGCCCTGGGGTTTGTTGAGCTGGTAATGCAGTCCGCGCAGGGTCCCCTGTCCGGATTTGCTGTGGTTATCCTGCACGAAATCCGCGGGCAATCCGCGGGCGTCGAACCAGGAACTGCGAAAGGTTTCCACGAAGAAGCCCCGATGATCGCCGTGTACCACCGGTTCGAACAAGAGTACTTCGGGAATGGCTGTCGCAGTGATCTTCATCGTTGTCCTAATCTCGATTGCGGGTCGGCAACGGGGCTGCGGGCTTAACGGTATCTCCGCCCCTGGCCCGTGAATCAGTGCCCGTCAAGAATCTTCAGCAGGTACTGACCATATCCGCTTTTTTCCAATGGTGCAGCCAGCTTGCGCAGCTGCTGGTCATCGATGAAACCCTGGCGCCAGGCGATTTCCTCCGGGCTGGCTATTTTCAGCCCCTGACGCTCCTCCAGCACCCGAATAAAATTCGCGGCGTCCAGCAGTGACTGGACCGTGCCGGTATCCAGCCAGGCGGTGCCCCGATCGAACAGTTCCACCCGCAGAGACCGGCGTTCCATGTAAATCTTGTTGACGTCGGTTATTTCCAGCTCTCCGCGAGCAGACGGCTTGATGGACCTGGCAATGGACACCACGTCATTATCGTACATGTACAGTCCGGTAACGGCGTAATTGGACTTGGGTTCAGCGGGCTTTTCTTCCAGGTCCACGGCAATGCCGTGTTCGTCAAGCACCACCACCCCGTAGCGTTCCGGGTCATTAACGTAGTAGGCGAACACACAGGCGCCGGAATCCTGTTCAACGGCGGTCTTGAGAGTGTCTTCGATGCGGTTGCCGTAAAAAATGTTGTCACCGAGAATCAGACACACCCGGCTGTCGCCGATGAATTCCTCGCCAATGAGAAAAGCCTGGGCCAGACCTTCCGGTCGCGGCTGTTCGGCGTAGCTGATCTCCAGTCCCCAGGACCTGCCGTCGCCGAGCAGCCCCTGATAGGCGGCAGTGTCTTCCGGTGTAGTGATGACCAGGATCTCCCGGATGCCCGCCTGCATGAGGGTCGAGAGCGGATAGTAGATCATCGGCTTGTCGTAAACCGGCATCAGCTGCTTGCTAACCGAGATGGTCATCGGGTGCAGCCTGGAACCGGTGCCCCCGGCGAGGATAATTCCCTTGGTCATGATGTCATGCGTCTTTTGAATGCGTGTTACCGAACTGCTGCCTCGAGCACCAGTGCCGAATATCTCTTAGCGCTACCTGCTGCTGCCGGCGCAGCTCTGAGGCCAGAATCCGAATTACGCGCTATTTTACGTCAAGGAGCTCCGGTAAGGCAGTGTAAAAGGACTGATGCGCAGTAAAACCCAGCGCATCACAGATCGGCTGATTACTGTGCAGGTTCTCAGTCACCAGATTGCGGTAGGTGCGAAGCCCGAGACTGGTGCGGCTCAGGCCGACGCGGCTTAGCAGCCCGGCGGCAGCAGCCGCCAGATAAAACAGGACGCGGGGACTGCGCCAGCGAGGCGCCGGTTTTCCCAGGGCCTGGTAAATCGAGGCTTCGATTTCGTTTAATGCGTAGGTCAGACCGTCAGTGACCAGGTATGTCGCAAAGTCTCCCCGGTCATCGGCCGCCAGCAGCGCCGCCCGGCACAGATCTTCCAACCCTACCAGGGAAAGCCGGGTATCAAGTCGGGGCAGTGGTGGCATCCTGCCCCGGCCTATCAAGCGAACCATGGCGGCCAGATTGCCCTTCATGCCCGGCCCATAGACATTAACCGGCCGCAGAATAGTGACCTTCAGAGAGCTGTTCCGGGCGATCTCCAGGAGACGCTGTTCGGCCTCGAACTTACTGCGACCGTAGGCCGTCTGCGTCGGTGCGTCCTGCTCCGCAGCCACGGCCAGGCTGCTGCTGAAATACACGAGTCGTTCCACGCCGGCAGCCAGGGCCGCAGCGGCCACGGCTGCGGTACCCTCGACATTGACAGCCTGCAGCTGCTGCTCCGACGAACCATCGACATGAGCGACTCCCGCCAGATGAAAAACCACCCGCACGCCGGACAGCGCGCGTTCCAGCAGAGCCCTATCCCTGATGTCGCCACTGAAATCCGGGGTTACAAAGGCATTGGCATTGGCTGCAGAACCCGCCGGCAGAGCGCGCGAGCGGGTGAGCGTCAGCAGAGGGTAGCCAGCCTCGGTAAGCTGACGACAGAGCGCGGTGCCGATAAACCCGTCCGCCCCCGTCACCAGCACTGTTCCTGAAGCCGCGGTCATTGGATAAATCGCCAGCCCCAGGTGCTGAAGAATCGCCAGGCAGAGCGGGTGAACAGGGCGACGTGGGAAATGCCCTTGCCGGCGGCATTACCGCCCAGATGACGGATCTTCATGGCAGGCAGGTACACCACCCGCCCTTTGCTACTGAGTCGTCGGGAGAGATCGAAATCTTCGAAATACAGAAAGTAGTTGCCGTCGAAACCCCGAACTTCGCGCAGGGCATCGGCGCGGCATAACATAAAGCAGCCGCTGACGTGAGGAATGTCGCTGCTGGGGCGATCCTCAGGCAGGTCATGCATTTCATAGCGGGCGAGTCGGGCGCTAAAACGCTGCTTAATCCATGCTGGACAGAAGCCACGGATAAACAGGGTCAGCAGGGAGGGTGCGCGCTTGCACAGATACTGCTTGTCGCCGTCAACGGCCTGCGCGGCCGGACTGACCAGCACCGCTTCCGGGTGCTGCTCGAGATAATGCAGTCCGACCGCCAGGCTGTCAGGTTCGAGCTCCAGATCGGGGTTGAGAATCAGATGATAAGGGTGGCCGTGGGACTCGATCACCAGATTGTGACCGCGGCCATAGCCCACATTACCGTGGCCTGTCAGCAGATGCAGAGATCCTCCGCTGGCCTGCAGGCGCTTGCGGTGACTATCGAAGTCATTCGCGCTCAGATGCGGCTTCTCGCTGTTATCCACCAGGCTAACATGCGCGAGCACGTCAAGGCCTGCGGCAGGCAAGGCGTTCAGGGCGGTCAGCAGGGAATCGAGCAGGGCTTCGAGCTGCTGCTTTGGCGAATAGTAAACGACTATGGAAATCGTCAGCGTGACTGGTTCTCTAGCTGCCATTGGAAGCGACCCGAGGCTGGCCCTGTTGCAGTTGACTGAAGACCGACAAGTCTACCAGTTACCAGCCTCCAGCGGCACGGTGCATGTTCAAATTCCAGCTAGCGTCTGGGCGAATCGGCTCGACAAAGTCGGGCGGCTAGTCGCGCACCAACCGGTCGCCGAAGGGCGTGGAGACGACGCGCATACCCGGCGGCACATCGGCCGGATCGATACGGCGCGGAGTGAATTCCCGCCTTCGATTGGGGGGCGGCTCGGGCGCATCGCCATCCTGCAGGGCCCGTTCGCGCATTGCCGCAAACGGATTCACCGGCTCTTCTGATTCTTCTGCGTCGTCTGTCGAAACATCGTTCTCTGCCTCATCTTCCCTGGCAGAAATGACGGCGCGAGGGATAGGATCGCCAACGGTAAGTTCAAGAGAAGCAGTATTGGCAGCACGGTTGCAGCTGACGCCCTGGTCCAGATAGTCCTCGCAGGAGGAATCGCCGGGATACTGGATGGAAACCCGTCCGGGCCCCACGTCCAACACAGAAAACTGTCCGTAACCTTCTATGCTCGCACTTCTCACCGAGTGAGCGGTCACCACCACTTCCGTGCCATCGCGATTCTTGAGAATGGCGCTGTAGCGGTCCCCAATGCGGGAAGTGCCCACCAACGTGAATTCCGGACCTGTCGTTGCCGATGCGGCGGCGCTGCCTCGGCCCCTGCGGCCTGCGGGCCTGTCGTCGGGATCAGAATTGCCGGTGGAGTCCACCTCGCCGAACAGAGAGAACTCCCGGGGTTCTACCGACAGTAATTCAGTTTCCGGTGCCTGAGCCAACGCCTTGAAGGCCACTAGGGCCAGAAAAAGCGCCAGTGCCCCAAGGTAGAACAAGCGGAAATAGTTTTCAGGACCGGATACATTGCTATTTATCATTGGCTCAATTTTGTTTTTCGAGGTATCTGGTAGACGTTCAACGTTACGCAAGAATGTTCTCTTTAACTAGTGTAAGAGGAAAGGATAGCCCACAAATATGTCTCAAATAAGACGTGAACCACCACCAGATAGTTTCGTAGTTCCTGATCATATCCTGCAGCACGAGCAAATCAGCACCGCTGGCCTGATGATCGGCTTATTGAACAACTTATTTTGCACGTCTCGGAATGGCGTTCATTACCACGGAAATCCTTGCTTCATTCGACATGTTTTCCTCTACCCGATGTTCCAGCCAACCCGGAAAAATCAATAGCTGTCCTTCCCTGGGAAGCACCTGAACATTGGTAGAGCCCATCTCATTGGCGGATACCGCTATAGAATACTTGGCCCCCGGTCTTGGGTCGAGAAAAACAATATTGCCAGAGTTTTCCGGAACCCTGAGGTAAAAACAACCCGAGAGATAGACATATTCATGTCCATGCTGCACGTTATAACCCCCGGGGTCAGTCAGATTCACAGCAGCATCCAGATGGAAACCTTTGCTATTGTTAGGCAACTTTAACGCCATCTCCCTCCCGGCGTGCTTGAAACAAGGTCGGGCGGCCTTTTCCAACACCTTGAAGTCTGGCGGCAGGTAATCAAACGATTTAAGTGGGGTTTTCCAGCCGGACCGGACATTGCGGGATCTGTTGTCGGGCTCAAGTTCTCGGAGTTTTAATAGCTCCTCAATCCAGGCGCTCCGGTGCTCCATCAGGTGGCTCAAATCGAACGACCACAATCGGGTAATAAAGAGATCCTTGCTACTAGCCTCTATTTGCATCGGAAGCGGACCTCGGGCCTACTCGTCTTCTTTATCCATTTTTTGCAGTTCTATTTTCAACAGGTCCTGATATTTCAACCGCGCTGCCTTTAGCATGGAAACCAGTGCCTGCTGTCGTGCCAGTTCCGCTTCGGTGGCCTGCAGGTTATTTACCTGCCCTTTGACGTTTTCGGGAAGGGTGTCTAAATCGTAGGTTACGTCGTCGATAGTAATATTTGCCATGTTTTTATGCCGTTTGTTATCAGTTCGTCGAATTTTAAATAAAAAACCCCTGCTTATAAAGCAGGGGTTTTTTGGTTAAGAGAGCCACCCGACATGTAATGCCGGGTGACTGACAAGCGTCGATCAGGGCATAAACATGTCGAAGTTGTCCTGACTCAACTCGCCAGTAACATCCATGATTATAGCCATGTCGTCGTCGTCCCAATTACCGTCTCCATCCGCGTCGATGTACAGAATACCTTCGCTTTCGACGTAGAACACTTCGATATTACCTGCTCCAGCGCCGCCCTCGGTTAGAGATCCGCTACCAAGGCCGAAGGTCGCGTAGTTACCCAAGAAGGTAACGGTTGCAACAGCTGCGTAATCATCGACACTCCACAGATCGATCAAGTCGTCGTCGGCGTCGAAATCCACGATGGTATCAATGCCATCTTCAGTGGGGTCGGTTGACGAATCTGTAACAGTATCGTAGTAGAAGATATCCACGCCTGCGCCACCGGTAAGGGTATCCGCGCCGTCTCCACCGACGATGTCATCGTCTCCGGCTCCACCATTGATCGTATCGTCACCGTCGCCACCTTCGATTAAGTCATCACCGGCTCCACCGTCGAGGTCTTCGTCACCGGTTCCACCGTAGATCTCATCGTCGCCGTCACCGGTAGAGACAATGTTATCTTCGTCAGTCATATCCAGATAGATAGAGTCATCGTTAGCGGTACCGGTTATGTCGTATGAGGCGTCGTCTGCAGACACACCATCAAGATCAAGACCACCCGTTGTGGAACTTTCATCGTCGTCGAGGATGGCCGACGCATCAATTATCAACTCGGAATCGCTCCAGGAATCCGATATTTCCAAATCGATATAATCGCTTTCGTCGTCGTCATCGTCTGGCTGCACAAGGGTTATTTTCTGGATAGAGCCGGCAAAGACATCGATTTCTACCTCACCATCTGAGTTACCGTCGTTGTTGTCGTCAATTTCCGTATAAGTGGACGATTCATTAATAGTGATCACTAATTCGATATCAATCAGATCGTACTCATCTTCTAGGTAGAAGGAGGCACCATCGTCGGCATTCAGGTAGATAACACTGGATTGCAGAACATTGTCCTGAGCACTTATGATCGTCAGACCGGTTTCATCCAATCCCTCGGCCATGTTGATCACCAGGCTACTGGCGTCGAAGTCTTCACCAATGACAATGGTAAGGTCTTGCTCCTGGTCACCAGTTACATCTATCTGACGAATACCAGTATCAAAAGCCTCTTCGTCCAGAACAATGGTAATGTCGCCATCGGCACTTACGATTTCGAGAATCTCGATACCGGACTTGTTATGCCACACCTCATCGTTTTCTGGCTGAGATGGGGTGCGGAAGCCCATGCTGTTTGTGCCGTTGATGATCAGGCGGTCGTTGTCGCCATCACCCATGTCGATGGCGTCTTCGTCGTCTACCAGATCTAGAGTCATGTCTACAACGTCGTCGGCTGAGCCTGTCATGATGTCGTAGTTGTTGGTGAAGTCTGTGTAATCTTCCCCAACTGTCAGATCAACCGCTGCATCACCAGTGATATGAATGCGGTCAGCGGTGACCCCTACGACAGTGATCTCTTCTCCAGCTTCGGTATTGGCGATAGTCAAGGACGTTTCGACCTCATAGCCCTGACCCCAAGGAGTCTTGTCCTCTATGTCGTTATATTCCGCAAGACTCAAATTAGTAAAGGGGTCGTCGTTACGCCACTGCATGAACGAGCCGTCATTTACGTCGCTATTAGCAAACTGCCAGTCACCGAATCCGTTCAGATCGATGAAGTGCGAACCACCGTCATTGAAGTTGATAGTCAGGTTCTCGATCAGGTAGTCGGTATCACTGTCATAGTCTGCGATAGCTGCGGATTGGTACGAATAGATTTCAAGGTCGACGTGTTCCGCGCCAGGAAGACTGGAGTTAGACGAAACCTCCAACGTTACAGAGTCGTCATCCTCATCGGCATCGAAAAAGTTTATCCCAAGATAGACGTCGATTTCTGAGTCATCTGCCAGTTCGCCACCGTCTACACCAGTGGCTTCGTTCGCAGACAGAGTAAGCTCAACACCATCGCGCATATTTACTACATAAAAATCTACACTTTGACCCGCCTCGTATTCTTCGCTGTAAGGGCCGGTTTCAATCGGGGCTTCTTCAGACCTCAGGTTGAGAGACTCAAGGGCTGAGTCGATCCTCTGAACATCCACGCCAATGAGGCCATCCCATTCGTCATCGTCGTTATAACCGTCTAGCCAGTAGTTATTTTGCTGATTCAATATGGTCAGATTGACAGTTTCGATACCTCTGATGTAGGCATTCCAGTCCTCGTCATTACCATCCGGGTTGAAAGCATTCGTTGGCGAAGTGACGTTTACCTGATCTAAAGCGTAAACGTTTAGTGTGTCATTACCTTCACCGCCATCCAGAACGGCATCTTCGCCTACCAGAGTGTGGTCGGGGCTCCAGTACCAATACCCAAGCCAACTTTCCTCCGCGGCGAAAGTGATGACGTCGTCTCCGCTGCCAAGCAATACCTGAGCGCCAACGAAATCCTCATCACCAGCAAGGTCTACTTCCCGCTCATCGCGGTCGTCATCTCGGATAATGCCGCGGTTGCCCCAGTAGTTGGCGTTTCCGCCATCCAGCTCGACATAGACCATATCGTCGTCGTCTCCCGTATCAATAACAGAGCCGTCACTGATATTATTGAACGCGACGTAGTCGTCTCCTTCACCCGTCGTAATAGAGGGACCTACAATCAGGTACGTGTCGTCGTCATTGGAGTCTAACAGGTCTCCATTGTTCCAGTCGGTGGCGCTCCACAGATCATCAACCACAACGGTGTCGTCACCGTCGCCGGTATCGATAGAAGCAGCTGTTGCCTCGCCAAACGACGAGTTACCGTTGCCTTGACTGTCACCCTCGGCTTCCAAGTCCACAGCTTCCACTTCATCGTCGCCGTCGCCAGTAGAGATACTGCCCCCGACGTCGCCGTCGACCTCGACAACATCATCGCCATCGTTCGTGACCACATCACCGTAGGCATCATCGTAGGCCATGATGTAATCATCGCCGGAACCCGATTCGACCGAGGAATCCTCGTCATCCAAGTGCCAGGTTCCCAATGTCAGGTCGCCGGTCATCGCGGAGCCGTCAACTACGGTTTCCCGGTCATCAAGGCCATCGATGGTAACGTCGCCGTCGCCGGTGATGGTCAACAACTCCAGATCATTGTTCCAAATTCCATCGTTCCATGGGGCAAGAACCTCATCTTCATCCTCACCGATGAAGACGTCGGCATTTGCTGTAATGGTGATCGCTTCAGCGCCACTGACGTAGAAATTGTTAATTTCCAAATCTGCATTAGCCGTGATGTTGATGGTTTGATCGTCGTCCTCTTCGTAGTTAGGTTGAATATAGACGCTATCGATGTTGGTAGTGCCTTCTACAGTGATGTTGACAGTCTCGTAGAAGTAACCCTCGTCTTCATTCGTGTCGCCGCTTTCGAAAAAATCGAGTTCTACCAAACGAACCGCGTCCAGGACAACGTTCAGCGTTTCGTTGCCAGTCAGCTCGTCCTCACGCCATTCGAAGTCTAGGTACCCATAAGTCGTTGCCTTGGAAACACTGATGTCAGTCACCGCAGCCGAAATATCCGTTACGTTGAAACTCTCGTCTGTGGTAAGCCGGTCTATGCTGATCGACGTCAGGGCGTCGTCAGCGTCTTGAAGATTGAGGTTATATACGTCCCCGTCGGTCACTTCGAGGATCAGGTTCTCGATGTTATTCAGGATCGGTGCGATTAGACTTTCACTACCGTCATTGGTGCTACCAAGGACAGCGCGCAATGTTGCGCCCGAGCCGATGCCGGTCAGTTCGTCTTCGTCCTGCAGGGTGTTCACCAGATCATTGCCGCCCGGGGTATATGCGGGTCGAGCGATGAAGAGGTTGCCGGACAGAATGTCCGGAGAAGTGGTCAGTTCAACGGTATTGGCTTCGGCGAACAGCGCAGCCTTTGCTGCGTCAACACTGGCCTGAGAAGTATCGACGCCAGAGAAAACTCCGCGGAAGTCATCCAGGCTATTGCCGCTGTTATCGAGCTCGAGCTCGACCGCCTGATAAAGGGCGACTTCAGTCTTGTTTGCCAGCCAGTCAGCTGCTCCCTGGAAAGATTCGGCAACGGAGTCGCCGGTAAGATAACCGACCACCAACAGAATGAGCTCGGCTTTGGACATTCCGCCGTTAAGCTCGGCTTCCATCGCTGCTACAGCTTCATCCCACACACTGCCTTCGACCAGAGCGCCGCGAGCACCAAGGATTTGCGTCGAGTATTCGGTGGCAAACTGCAGGTTGGTCTGAGATATCGGATACTCACCGATCGAGTTATCGCTGAACAGCGGGTGGGCAACAATCGCGTCCGCAATGCTCTGGAGAGTTGCTGTCCCCTGAACAAGGCCCGTGGCCAGCTCGTTGAATATTGTGCGGCCAGGGGCCACGTCGAATGAGCCCACAATGAGGGCCATTAAGTCTTTTTGATCTTGCTCTGTTAAAGCCATTTATCAAGCTCCTTGGTACATTTTCAGTTGTCTGTTTCTATTGGTCCTGCGCGCCGGCGCGCCAGCAAGACCCGAATTTGGTCTAATTTCAGCATGCCAAGCATACAAAAACCGACACCTGTTCCCTGTGATCACAGTCACACGGAACAGATATAACGGTTTCCCGAGAATCCGACTTGAGTCTGAAACAGCTCAAACTCCAGATAGATTTGGTCGCAGATTCTACCGATCCTGTAGAGAAATAACAACAGAATGTTTCTTTTCTTTTGCATGCAATCGATTGTTTTGTCGCAATTTCCCGAGTCTTGCTCAGACCGGGGAAAATTTCTCACGGACTTGTCTACAGGCGCAGGCTGAATCCGACTTCAATCGTGGTGTCGGTGGTGTCAAAAAGATCAATGTTACTGTGCTGTGTCTGATGGAAAACATTGAACAACACGATCGCCTGGGCTGAAACCGGCCTGCGGTATTGCAACAACACGTAAGAACGCTCAAGCCATCGCTCTGCGCCCCCTGAAAGTAGTGGGTTGTAGCCTGCCCGATCATCCAGTCTGGTATGACTCAGCTGGCTTGTAAAATCACCGATGCCCAAGGGCGTTCGCCAGCGCAAACTGGTCTGCCAGCCGCTGCGGTCGTCGCCCGCTCGATTGTTTTTAAGGGCCACGTTCTCAAGCAGTGCCACTTCCAGAGTCAATTGTCGCTGGCCGTTATCTGCATTGAATGGGCAATTCATGCCGCCACTCGCCTTGGCTTCCAGTCCGTTCAGCCGACTGTTATCGTGGAATAGCTGGTGCTGCAAGGCCAGCCCGTAATAGGGCTGGCAACGCCCGCTGCTGGACGGCAGATAGCGGGCAGACGTCTCGGTTGCCGTATACAGCGGGGTGCCGCCGAAGAACAAGTGCGACATACCGGCATCCAGCTGCCAGCTCTGGCGCCGCCCGGGCAGCACAAAGGCGTAGCGGGTGTCCAACTGGAGCTGGTCGGATTGCGAATCCTCACTGACTCGACCCCGCACTTCCAGAAGCAGGTTGTGCTGATAATCCGGAGCCAATTGACGAAAGCGGGCGCCCAGCCGCAGGTTCAGGTAAGGTCCGCTGAGCGGCTGAAAATCGGGATTCAGCGCCAGCAAGACATCTTCGCCGGACAGCGTCAGGGTGATTTCATCCGGTGTCGGCGCACTGTTGAGGTTGTTATCGTAACCCGCCATCACATCCAGTTGGACCAGACGTTGCCGAGTTTCCGCGCGCCAGCTTTGTTGCCAGTTTTGTATAAGGCTGCGCAGGTTGGCGGGAAGATCGTCCCGCGCCAGCAGCCGGTCATTGAGTTCCAGGGCGGCAAATAGATCTCCCTGCAGATACAGTGCCTGAGCATAATCAATCTGC
>Ga0255776_10003317_pt1 | contig 17405 bp, 20 predicted proteins | sample 071ome_19_FD_179974 | JGI IMG/M metagenome (GOLD analysis project Ga0255776, IMG submission 179974) | Coastal salt marsh microbial communities from the Groves Creek Marsh, Skidaway Island, Georgia - 071413AT metaG (version 2) | ecosystem: Environmental > Aquatic > Marine > Intertidal zone >... | reverse complement strand
AACATTCGAGCATTGGATGCCTCTCAAGCTTCCCAATCATTGACCGCCAAAGCTGAGCAGGCAGAGCCTGCCTGAACCCTTTCCGTTCAGGCAAAAACAAAAAAACCGCCATTTGGCGGTTTTTTTTGTTCGGACCAGGCTTAGTGCTGATCAATCAAAGCATTCAGGGTTCTACTTGGACGCATAACCTCTGTCGCTTTCTTGGGGTTTGGCCAATAGTAACCACCGATATCAACCGCCGACCCCTGCACTGATTTCAGTTCTTCCAGGATAGCGGCTTCATTATCATTGAGAGCATCAGCGAGCGTTTTGAAATGCGCAGAAAGTTCTTTATCTTCAGTGTCGGCAGCCAAAGCCTCAGCCCAGAACTTAGCGAGATAGAAGTGACTTCCTCTGTTGTCGAGGCTGCCCAACTCACGGCCCGGTGACTTCTGCTCCTGCAGAATGCGCCCCGTAGCAGCATCCAAGGTTTTACCGAGAATAGCGGCCTTTGCGTTCCCCGTTTTCTCGGCAAGATGCTCCAGTGATGCCGAGAGTGCCATAAACTCACCAAGCGAATCCCAGCGCAGGAAGTTTTCCTCCAGCAATTGCTGAACGTGTTTTGGTGCAGAGCCACCGGCACCTGTCTCGAACAAGCCGCCGCCGTTCATCAGCGGTACAATCGACAACATCTTCGCACTGGTTCCTAATTCGAGAATAGGGAAAAGATCCGTCAGGTAATCGCGCAGAACATTACCCGTAACTGAAATAGTATCTTTGCCGTCTTTCAAACGCGCTAGCGTCAAGCGAGTTGCAGCTTCTGGCGCCATAATGCTGATATCGAGGTCGTCTGTATCTGCTTCTGCGAGGTATGTCTCGACCTTCTTGATAAGCTCTGCATCGTGCGAGCGTTTTTCATCGAGCCAGAAGATAGCTGGAGTTGAAGTTGCGCGAGCGCGGTTAACAGCGAGTTTTACCCAGTCGCGAATCGGCGCATCTTTTGCCTGACACATGCGCCAGATGTCGCCTTTGGAGACAGTGTGCTCTATCAGCTGCTTACCTGATTCAGTGATGACACGAACCTTGCCGTCTGCGGGTATTTCGAACGTTTTATTGTGCGAGCCATACTCTTCCGCCTTCTGAGCCATCAGGCCAACATTGGGTACTGTACCCATCGTGCGGGGATCAAAAGCACCGTGCTCTTTACAGAAGTCGATGGTTTCCTGATAAACACCGGCATAGCAACGGTCCGGAATAACAGCAATCGTATCGTGCAAGTCGCCGTCAGAACCCCACATCTTGCCTGATGAGCGAATCATCGCAGGCATGGACGCATCGACAATAACGTCATTCGGCACATGCAAGTTCGTGATTCCCTTGTCCGAGTTAACCATTGCCAGATTGGGACGCTCCTCGTAGCACGCGGCAATATCAGCTTCAATTGCTTCGCGCTCACTGTCAGGAAGCTTCGCGATCTTTGCGTATACGTCACCGAGACCATTATTAACATCGACACCGAGTCGATCGAAGGTCTCTGAGTATTTTTCAAATACGGGAGCAAAGAATACTGAAACAACATGACCGAAGATGATCGGGTCGGAAACCTTCATCATGGTTGCCTTCAGGTGAACAGAAAAAAGAACGCCTTTGTCTTTCGCTTCCTGAATGGCTTTATCAAGAAAAGCCCGAAGTGATGCAGCACGCATCACCGAGGCATCGATAACCTCACCACCCAGAAGCTTCAGACCTTCCTTGAGTGGTGTGACATTACCTTCCGCATCAATAAACTCGATATCAACGACATCGGCTTCCGTCATCGTCATGGACTTCTCGCTTCCGTAGAAGTCGCCCTCATCCATGTGTGCAACAGAGCTCAGGGATTCTGACGACCACTCACCCATTGAGTGAGGGTAGCTGCGCGCGTACTCTTTTACTGACGCTGGCGCTCGACGGTCAGAGTTACCTTCGCGTAGTACCGGATTTACCGCACTGCCCTTGATACGGTCGTAGCGAGCTTGCACATCGCGGTCTTCATCCGTGGCTGGGTTGGATGGGTAAAGTGGCACGTCGAAGCCCATGCTGCGCAGCTCTTTGATTGCTTCACGCAGCTGCGGCAGCGATGCGCTGATGTTAGGTAGCTTGATAATATTCGCTTCTGGCTGACCCGCTAGCGTGCCTAGCTCCGCGAGATCATCAGGAATGCGTTGTTCTTTTTGGAGGAATTCCGGAAAGTTGGCCAGAATGCGGCCTGCCAGAGAAATATCACGGGTTTCAACATCGATGCCGGCAGAGCGGGAAAATGCCTGGATGATCGGCAGCAGAGAATGAGTTGCCAAAGCTGGCGCCTCATCGGTTTCAGTGTAAATAATCCTGGATTCGTTCGCGGACATTGTGTCTCCTGTTGCGTTACGCTATTGCTGTGTCGCATGAACCGGCTTCGCTAACTTTTGATTAGCGGAGAGCTCCGGTCCGGTATGACTGCAGACTGGTGATGCCAGTTTGCATCTAAACCGATGCTGAGTAGCTTCTTAAGTGCCGCTAATTTGTAGTTTTTCTACAAAAAATGCAAGCTAGACAAAAGAATAAGTAATTTTCTTACAAAACTATGGCTCGCCTGATACTACTAAACAAACCGTTTAACGTTCTTTGCCAGTTCACCGACAAAGAAGGAAGGCCCACTCTGGCCGACTTCGTAACCACTCCTGGGGTGTATCCTGCAGGGCGGCTCGACTTCGACTCCGAGGGCCTGGTTCTGCTCACAGACTCTGGACCACTACAGGCAAGAATAGCTGACCCTCAGCATAAGATGACAAAAACCTATTGGGTGCAGGTTGAAGGACGCCCCGATGATAACGAAATTAGCGCGCTTCGAAGTGGAGTCGTACTAAAAGATGGCCCAACACGCCCTGCCAAAGTGGTCATTATAGATGCGCCAGATGTATGGGATCGCAATCCTCCAATCCGCCATAGAGAAAACGACGTAACCACCTGGTTGCAAATCGAAATCTCAGAGGGGCGCAATCGTCAGGTCCGGCGCATGACAGCGCACATTGGATACCCCACTCTTCGTTTGATTCGAGCATCCATTGGTCCTTGGTCGCTGAATGGCCTCAACCGACCTGGCGACTCAAAGTCGGTAGAAGTACACATACCAAAAGCTAGCAGGGAGCCGCGACGACCCGCCGCACGCTCAAACAAAGCGTCACGCCGCAACGTTCCGCACAAAAAACGGTAAGTTTCACAGCAAGCAGCTTCCACAGAAGCAGAAGACCCCAGGTCAGAGGCGCCCTCCAAGGATGCCTCAACTTCGCATTTCAGGTAAACTGCGCACCTTGAATTTACCGGAGGCCTCATGACTGCTGAACGCTGGACACCGCATGCTACCGTAGCCACGATTATTACCAGGAATGATGAATTCCTGATGGTGGAAGAAATGAGCAACGGAGCGCGCGTCATCAATCAGCCAGCAGGCCACATTGAAAAAGGTGAAGCCGTCATTGATGCAGCCGTGCGTGAAACGCTCGAAGAAACCGGCTGGGAAGTAAAACCTACAGGTCTGCTTGGTCTCTACACATACACTGCACCGGCCAATGGCGTGACCTACCATCGGTATTGCCTTATTGCTGAGGCGATCCGGGAGGTTCCAGGCGCTGAACTTGATGAGGGAATAATCGGCCCATCATGGATGTCTATTGATGCGTTACGAAATGCTGATAACCTTCGCAGCCCTATGGTCCTGACTTGCGCTGAGGATTATCTGTCACGCGAACATTACCCGTTAGATCTGATTGTTGAGCACCCCTGAATGACAGACACATCCAACACTAAAGTCATCGTCGGCATGTCTGGCGGTGTCGACTCATCCGTTTCTGCCTACCTCCTGCTCCAGCAGGGCTACCAAGTAGAAGGCCTGTTCATGAAGAACTGGGATGAAGACGATGGAACGGAATACTGCACCGCAAAAGAAGACCTGGCAGACGCTCAACAGGTCTGTGACACGCTTGGCATAAAGCTTCATCAAGCGAACTTCGCCGCAGAGTACTGGGACAACGTATTCGAGCACTTCCTCCACGAATACAAAGCAGGTAGGACACCCAACCCTGACATCCTTTGCAATCGCGAAATCAAGTTCAAAGCCTTTCTTGACTATGCCAAAGTGCTAGGCGCCGACCTTATTGCGACCGGGCACTACGTGCGCAGAGGGCAGCGTGGTGACGATACGGTTCTACTGAAAGGACTCGACGGCAACAAGGATCAGAGCTACTTCCTGCATGCCGTGGGTGGCAAGGAGATTGCCATGACACTCTTCCCTGTTGGTGAACTGGAAAAGCCAGAGGTGCGACGCATAGCAGAAGAGAACGATCTGGTAACAGCATCGAAGAAAGATTCCACTGGTATTTGTTTTATCGGAGAACGACGTTTCAAAGACTTTCTCAAGCAATACCTTCCCGCACAGCCTGGGCGGATTGAAACCCCTGAAGGCGAGGATATTGGACAGCATAGCGGTCTCATGTACCACACCTTGGGTCAGCGTCAGGGGCTTGGTATTGGTGGCCTCAAGAACCATCCGGACGCCCCGTGGTTTGTTGCTGGCAAGGATCTCGAGCGTAACGTATTGATTGCAGTGCAGGGAAAAAACCACCCCCTGTTATTTACCGACTGGCTGACAACCTCTGAGGTGTACTGGGTGAACGCGGCGCCCGACACACCACTGCGCTGCAAAGCAAAAGTCAGATATCGCCAGGATGATCAAGACTGCATCATTGAAACATCAGGTGATGGATTCAGAGTGACTTTCGACAAGCCTCAGCGCGCTGTAACCCCAGGCCAGTCCGTCGTGTTTTACCTCGACGACCTGTGTTTAGGCGGTGGCATTATTGAGGCAACAGGAAACAACCGATGACGACACAACAAAAAGAACAAACCATCGCGCTTGCTGCTGTTTTTCAGGCGGCATCACTGGTCGAAGAGCTGGCCCGAACCGGGGATGTTTCCAGCGAGGCGACTCAACCAATGATCGACAGCCTCTTCGTCCAGAATCCGGATAACTTCGATAGCATATACGGCGAATCAGCCGAAGGCCTTGGCCGAGGCCTCGAAACCCTGCTAACGGTCAGTGACAAGAGTTCCGGACAAATCAGCCCCGACGTAACCCGTTACGCATTGAGCCTGCTCCACCTTGAAAGAAAATTGAGCAAAGCACCGGGAATGCTGGATGCACTTGGTCATGGCATACAGCAGGCATCTCGTCAGGCTGATCATTTCTCCAAAACCCATCCGAATACGATTGCTGCACTGGCGGATTTGTACAAGCAGACGCTGAGTCAACTGAGCTTCAGAATCCGGGTGACGGGCAACCCAACGTATTTGCAGAATGCCGCAACCGCAGACAAGGTGCGCGCCATTCTGTTGTCCGGTATTCGCGCTGCCATTTTATGGCGCCAGGTTGGCGGACGCCGCTGGCAGTTACTCTTCAGTCGTCGACGCTACTCTGATATCTGTCGTGACCTGCTGACTGAGTCGGACCACAATTCATGAGTATTAACCGTCGTTTCAGCACCGCCCCTATGATGGACTGGTCAGATAAGCATTGCCGCTATTTCTGGCGACAGCTGACCAAAGACACACTACTCTATACAGAGATGGTTACGACCGGCGCCCTGATTCATGGCAATCGCGAGCGTTTTCTCGAGTATAACGATATTGAGCATCCAATCGCTCTGCAGCTGGGCGGTAGCAACCCGTCCGAACTTTCTATCTGTGCAAAGTACGCCGAAGAATGGGGCTACGACGAAGTAAACCTCAATGTAGGCTGCCCAAGCGATCGTGTTCAGAACAATATGATCGGTGCATGTCTGATGGCCCACCCGTCGCTAGTGGCAGACTGTATCAAGGCAATGCAGGACAGCACCTCGATTGATGTGACGATTAAACATCGAATCGGCATCGACGATCAGGATAGCTACGAAGAAATGCGGGACTTCGTCGGTGTCGTGGCCGAGACGGGCTGCCGTACATTTATCGTGCATGCCCGAAAGGCGATTCTTCAGGGGCTTTCGCCAAAAGAGAACCGCGAAGTACCACCCTTACGCTACGACGACGTTTATCGACTGAAACGTGAGTTCCCTAGCCTTGAGGTTATCATTAACGGCGGAATAAAAACCCACGCCCAGATAGAAAACATTCTTCCAAACGTCGATGGCGTAATGCTTGGCCGCGAGGCCTATCAGAATCCGTCGGTTCTGCTCGACGCAGACGAACTTTACTTCGGTAGAGAAGCGAACGAGAGATCAGCAAAGGATGCAGTCAGGGCATTGTACCCATACATTGATGCCCTGTTAGCGAAAGGCGCCCCTCTCCATTATGTCAGTCGCCACATTCTCGGCTTGTTCAATGGAAAGAGAGGAGCAAGGCTATTCCGGCGGTACCTGAGTGAGCGTGCCCATCTGCGTGAGTCCGGAACTCAGGTTCTTGAAGAGGCTCTGCAACTAGTCGATTGAATTACTCGGCCATCGCTGCGAACTTCTCACGGGCGTCGCTGAGGCCGCCGACGTTCGTTACATTGGTATAACCTTCAGACTCAAGAGCTCTCTTAGCAATGCCCGCGCGATTACCTGAGCGACAATAGAGGTAAATTTCGGCGTTTTTGTCTTCGACCAGACTCGAAATCTGGTCAACAACCTCCCCATGAGGGACGTTGATAGCCGCTTCCAGATGCCCGGCATTGAACTCTCCCGGTGTTCTTACGTCCAACCAGACAGGTTCACCAGCCCATGATGCTGCCGAAAGAAACAATAATGCGATTGCAGTGATTACTTTCATAACTAGTCCCAATTACCTGTTTTGTATAGTCTTTTACCTTTCTCAACGTTGTTGTCAATTGACCTTCACCTTGAGTTCCTACACTCTAAGATAAGTCAGACACATCCACATTACCAGCCTGGAATATAGAAATGAGCAAACTGGAAGCGCTACGAGGAATGACTGTAGTGGTCGCCGACACGGGCGACATTGAAGCAATCAAAACCCACAAGCCGGTAGATGCTACTACCAACCCTTCGCTCATTCTGAAGGCAGCTGCCATACCGGCTTACCGCCCTCTTCTGGAAAAGGCGGCTCAATGGGCCTCTGCTGCAGATAACGGCGATTCAATGATTGCAAATGCGTGTGACTATCTGGCCGTAGCCATTGGCAAAGAAATACTCAGTATTATCCCCGGCCTTATATCGACTGAAGTTGATGCCCGACTCTCCTTCGATACCGACGCCACGATCGCTAAAGCAAAGAAGCTGATCTCAATGTACGAGACCGAGGGGGTTCCGCGAGAACGCGTTCTCATCAAAATAGCCTCGACCTGGGAAGGCATACAGGCTGCGCGCAAGCTTGAGTCGGAAGGTATTACTTGCAATCTCACTCTGCTTTTCAACTTCCATCAGGCGATCGCTTGCGCAGAAGCTGGAGCGACGCTTATTTCGCCATTCGTTGGGCGCATTCTCGACTGGCACAAGTCGAAACTGCCAGACGCTGACTTCTCGGATGATCTTGATCCTGGGGTTCAGTCCGTCGCACGAATTTACCGCTATTACAAAACCTACGGTCACAAAACCGTCGTCATGGGTGCCAGCTTCCGCAATACTGGCGAAATCGAGGCCTTGGCTGGCTGTGACAAACTTACCATCAGCCCGGACCTGCTGTCAGAGCTTGCAGCCGACGATGCCCCGCTGGTCCGTCGCCTTGAGCCAGAACTGAGCAGCGCTGACGAAGAAATCACCGTTAATGAAGCCACCTTCCGCTGGGCGATGAATGAAGACGCCATGGCGACGGAAAAGTTAGCTGATGGCATCCGCAGGTTTGCGGCCGACCAGCAGCTTCTTGAACAGCAATTGATTGAGTTACTATGATCCGGAAGTTTTTTGAAAAGCTCACCGCTGAGCGTTACGAGCCTGAACCAGAAGACTCAGCCATCGCTGCGGCGGTTCTTATGACTGAGATCATAAGGGCCGATTACGATGTTGATGAAGCCGAAAAAGATGCGATGAAGTCAGCACTGAAAAGCCTTATTCCCGAACGGGACGTAGAAGCCCTGTTGAGCGAGGCCTTCGACACCGTTAACGTATCGAACGATCTGCAGCGCTTCACTTCAGCAATACATGAACAGTGGAGTGACGAGCAAAAGATGGAATTGCTAATATCTCTTTGGCGAATCGCATACGCAGATAACGATCTCGATAAGTACGAAGAGCACATGATTCGCCGGATCGCGGATCTCCTGTACATTTCGCACACTGACTTTATTAAGGCGAAAATAACAGCACGTGATCACTGAACTCAAAACGTGCTTTGACAATCTCAAGGCACGCTTAGCCGAGCTAAACAACCACCTCACCACTGAACGCCCTCATCATTTCTACCCACTGACGGGCGCAGAGCGTGCTATCAATTCAGACCCCCTTCACTGGGTGAACGATCATCTTTCTGACCTCTGGTACATGAATCATGAGCAGGATGGACGAACAACCCGAAGTCGTCACGGACTGATTCTGGCAAGCCCGGCAACGCAAGTTCTGATAACCGAAGTAAACAAGTCCAAGGAAGCGTTCTCTCAAATATCTCGCCAACTCAGAAACGAGTCTGACACAAACCTTAAACACGCCCTCTCAACGCTCGATGTGCGCGGATCATCGTTCCGCAATCTGCTTGGCAACACGAATGAATTGCGTCGCATACACCTGAAGCAATGCTCCAGAAACCTCGTATTGCTGGAGGAGCAGCCTGTCAGTTGCCGCTTCACCTGGTACTCGCATGGTCGCAGTATCAAACGGATCACTGCCCGGGAGGCCGAGCAGGCGCTGCTCGACATCGGTGAAGAAAAACCTCACATACAAACTCAGTTGAAGATCTTAGGGAATTTACCTGCCGGAGTGAAACTGGCTCAGGTGCAAACGTTAGCTCCGACCGTTCGTGCAAACATTGTATTCCCAGCGGGTCGACGGTCTCTTAACTGCTCTCTTCCCATGTTTGTCGCTACCGACAACCCTTACGGAGAACTTCCGAAGATCAAAGACGTGCCGTTGACGCCGCCCGAAGGCCGCACAAGGAAAAGCAGAGGAGATAACAGAATTAGCGAGGCGCCTGTTTTACCGAGCCTCAGAGTGCATACGTACGATTAAAGGCTGGCCCCGCTCACGGGACCAGACATTCGATATCAGAGCCTGTTAAGACCATTGAGAGCTGCAACCCGATAAGCTTCTGCCATTGTCGGATAGTTGAAGGTAGTATTCACAAAGTATCGAAGCGTATTCCCTTCACCCTTCTGGTTCATAATGGCCTGACCGATGTGCACGATTTCAGCAGCCTGGTCACCAAAACAATGAATACCGAGCAATTCGAGCGTCTGTCGATGGAAAAGGATCTTCAGCATACCGACCCCTTCACCGGTAATTTGCGCTCGTGCGATATTCTTAAAGAATGCCTGTCCAACTTCGTATGGGATTTTCTCTTCGGTCAGCTGGCGTTCGTTCTTACCAACCGATGAAATCTCCGGAATGGTATAAATCCCAGTAGGAACCTCATCGACGAACCGGAATTCTTCCGGAGACGAAATAATAGCCGCAGCAGCACGCCCCTGATCATAAGCAGCCGATGCCAGTGCCGGCCAGCCAATAACATCGCCGATGGCGTAAACATGCGGAACTGCGGTGCGGTATTCACCATCGACATCTACCTGGCCTCGACTGTTTGTTTCAAGACCCACGTTCTCAAGGCCAAGACCTGCTGTGTTACCAGAGCGTCCAGCAGCCCACAGAAATGCGTCCGCCTTTACTTTCTTACCAGAAACCATGGTCATAGTAACGTGACGGTCGTTCGCCTCAACCGACGAGAATTGTTCGCTGTGACGAATCAATGCCCCTTTATCGCGCAGGTGATAGCTCAAAGCATCAGAAATCTCATCATCCAGGAAGTTGAGCAGACGATCACCAGGATGGATCAGGTCGACTTTCACACCCAACCCTGAAAAGATCGAGGCGTATTCACAACCAATAACACCGGCGCCGTAAATGATGATGGTACGAGGGGTATGCTCAAGATTCAGGATAGTGTCCGAGTCATAGATGCGAGGGTGATCAAAATCGATACCCTTCGGGCGCCAGGGGCTTGAGCCAGTGGCTATAACGAATTCATCGGCCGTAAGACGGGTATTGGCCTGAGCACCCACCATCACGTCAAGCGTATGGTCATCAACGAACTGTGCCTTGCCAGTGTAAACACTGACGCGATTACGCCCGTAAAACTCAGTGCGCAGCTTAACCTGCTTAGCTATGACCTTTTCGGCACTTTTCAAGACCTGAGGAAATGAGAACCAACGAGGCTCACCGATTTCCCGGAACATCGGATTGGTATTGAACTGAATAATCTGTTTAACCGCGTGACGGAGCGCTTTAGACGGAATGGTACCCCAGTGTGTACAGTTACCACCGACCATCTTTTTGTCTTCTACGACTGCGACTTTTTTACCTTTCTTGGCCGCATTCATCGCAGCCCCTTCACCCGCCGGGCCTGCACCTATGATGACGACGTCGTAATGATATTCCGCCATGAATCTAAAACTCCGTTATAGCAATCAGTTATGTCTATTGTAGGCAATAATGAATGAACTGCTGGATTAGCGCTTAGTCGCATCATAAAAGTCGGCACCTTCAGATGCTTCAGCGGCCTGCTTGCTTTCTTTGTCGCAGCGGGACTTATCACCACCGCATACGTCGCACGCATTCTCCATGCCGATAGCGCTCATACCACCACAAGAACCTGAAATTGGCTTTCGCCCCATAATCACGCCAATGGCCATAGCAGCGACAATGGTGAGCATAGCACCAAAGGCAACAAGAATTGTCGACATAATCAAACTCCAAAAATAGTCCGGATGATCAAAGGCCTGTGGTGCCGAACATCCGGTTAAATGCTGATGAGGAGGCTTCTTTAAAACCGTCACCATCACGAATAATAAAATAGGCTGGAAGGTCATTTGCCTCAGCCAGTGCCATGGCCGCCTCTGGCCCGGCCACATTGAGCGCCGTAGCCCACGCATCTGCCAGTGAACACGTAGGCAAGATAACGCTGACTGACGCCAAGCCGTGACGAATTGGATAACCCGTCAGTGGATCAATAGTGTGTGAATACCGTTGACCATTTTCTTCAAAATAGTTCCGATAGTCTCCCGATGTGGCGACCGCATTATCGCCGGGGGCGATGATCTTCTGTGCTGAGTGACCAACCTCCATCACGGGGCGTTCGATCGCGATGCGCCAGTCACCAGAAGGTTTCGCACCACGAATACGAACCTCGCCACCGATTTCAACAAGGTAGTCGTTGATTTCCATGGCTTCCAGTAACAACCCTATGTCGTCAACAGCCCAACCCTTGGCAACCGCGGAAAGGTCGATGTACAAAGGTGCACTCATCTGAATTTCATTTTTTTCTTTATCAAGCGATAACTTATCCATTCCGACATTATCAAGCAGGCGGTCGACTTCCGCCTGACTAGGCACCCCTTCCCGCTCTTCAGGACCGAATCCCCAGAGATTGACCAGCGGGCCAACCGTCACATCAAGACGCCCCATGCTGTAGCGATTGATGTAACTCGCATCCAGGAGAACAGACATAAGTTCAGGACTAACGTTAACCGCCTTGCCGACCAGGGTTTCTGAGGTTTCATTTAACCGTGACAGCTCGGAGTTTCTTTCATAAGTAGAAAAGACCGCAATCAGATGCGCCAGTCTGTCTTCGACCTGTTCATGCACCTCTGTAGGCGTTGCCTCACCACCAAACCAGCTGATGTGATACTGCGACCCCATTGTGAAGCCGGAAATGCGACGAAGTTCTGGCTGTGGCTCAGAGCAGGAAGCGACGAGAAACGTACTGACTAAGACAGCGATCACTGCCAGAAGGTGCTTATTCATTGATACAAAAGCCTTTCATCATGATTGAGCGAAGTATACAGAGTGACTGTAACTTCCACCACGACAGCTCCTCCTTTTCGTTCTTATAGCCGAAAACAAGGAATGAATTACAAAATGGAATGACGAAATAACTTAACAGTTATATTCGACACGCCAGGCATAGGATACAATGAGACTGAGAATTACTTTTGAAACGAAACGCCGAGTACAAGACACCATGTCGAATAATGCAGAGTCGCAGAATCCTGAACCCATGTCAGATGAAATGCTGGAGCTTATTGCTCAGCGATTCAGACTCCTCTCTGACCCAATGCGCCTGAAAATTCTCCATCAACTTCAGAGTGGCGAAAAATCAGTCACTGAACTGGTCGAGAATACCGGGGCATCACAGCCCAATGTTTCCAAACACCTGTCTACGTTGCGCACGCACGGCCTTGTTAAGCGCCGCCAGGAAGGTAACATGGCTTTTTTCAGCATCGCTGCGCCTTTTATATTTGACGTGTGCAACACGGTCTGCGACAGCATGAAAACGGAATGGGAGCAGCGCTCTAATCTTCTGGGTAGCTGATTCGCACTTAGCCTGATACAGGCCTCAAACTAGGAAGGGAGTGACCAGATCGTGCGCGCTCCTTGCCTTACATGCTCTATGTAGCCATCCGAAGACCAATCATCCAGCACGCGCCTGAACTGATTTCTTTCAACCCTGACACCATCCACCGCGTGACTTCCAGGGTTGTCAGACAATAACCTCGCCTTCACTTCGGCGGTCAGTACCTGCTCCATGTGCGTTCTGAGACGATCTTCGCTGGCACCAAGGCGTAACAATGGCAAAACACTGCGCCATATTCTGTCTGTCTTCATTGGTAGCTTGATCAGCTGATGCGCAAGATTCCCGCCGCGATACACATTGGCTTGAGCAATAAGCTCAATGTCTTTTCTGGCAGGTGTTCCGACTGGAGTGACCTTAGTCGGAATCGAGCGGGCCGATAGCTGCACCGTCGAGCTTTCGTCGCTCATGCCTGTTAGCGCCTTAACATCACGCTCCCAGTTTTTGAGCAAGGTTTTCACGTGTACGGTCAGCTCATCCAGCAAGTGCCAGATCTTGCCGGAGACCTGACTTCGGACCTGCTGTCGCAGCTCTTGCAGTCGAACGTCGCTGCTGCGGTTTCCCTCCATGCCAGTCTGCATCAGATAATAGACCGGTTTATGAAGGGACTGAGCATACACCAGCTCGCGATGCTGAAAACTGATCCCTGTCGGCGTCGTCGGACCGTAGCTTTCGCCAAGCAGTAGCAAAAATGTATCTGCTTGAGCAATCTGCCGTTTTACCAACTCCCAATCGTACTGCGCATAACGCCCATCCCAAGCAAGGCCAGACCCTACGGCACCCGCCATCGCGATATGTCGATCCACCTCAAAGCGCGCTGCAGCATCATCTGGCAAACTGGATACGTAGATCAGGAGATAGTCTTTTTTCGGCATTTCCGTACGAAAAATAGGGTTCTGTGAAGCCGCCAACTATAACAGCCCAGACAGATTCAGAACATAGATAATCGTCGTCACCGTCACACCTGACCCAAGTGTCGACAAGGCAATAATATCGGCTGTGAGTCGAGCATCCGCATTCATGCTCTTAGCCATAACAAACGCAGCAGCAGCCGTCGGGGACGCAAACATCAGCGCAACAACGCCCAGAGAAGGACCACTAACACCCAAACTAATGGCCGAAAAAACAACAACTGACGGCAGAATCACAAGCTTCAATGCAACGGCCAGCCAAACCACGTGGTCCGCGACCAGAGTTCTGCTCACTGTCAAAGAAGCACCAATACCGATCAACGCCAATGGCAGCGTCAACCCTGCCAGGATTTCGCCTGTCTGCAAAAGAACCTGAGGAAGCAGAAGTTCCGACAGGCGAACCACACTCGCCAGACCGATGGCAATAATGAGAGGGTTGCGGAGTGTCGTCATCAATTGCTGCCCCCAAGAGATTTCCTTATCCCCTGACGCCAACACCCACACCGAAAGCAGGTTGTATACCGGAGTGACGACCGCCAGTACCAGCGCCCCCAGTATTGCGCCCTCTTCCGGATACGCATTAAGACAGAGGGCCAGCCCGATAATACCGAGGTTGGAGCGAAAAGCCCCCTGAACAAAAGCTCCGTGGCGAGCAGAAGGCACACGAACAATTCTTGATACACACCAGACAAGAGCGAACGCGCCGAGCGCCGCCCCCAGCGAGAACCACACCAGTGGTAAATGCTGGGACACTGACATGTCCGCTGTCACGATCGCCAGGAACATAAGCACCGGCAGAGACACATTAAAGACAAGCCGTGAAGAGGTAGTCACAAAGGCATCATCAATATGCTGTTTGTGACGTAAGTAGACCCCAAGTACGACAAGCAGTACGACCGGGGCTGTGATGGTCAGAGTTTGAATAAGCAGAGAGATATACATGACGCGGAGTATACACCCGATGAAAACAGCATGTGACTCCGGTAGAATGGGTCATCATTTTTTCGAAGTAGTCACCATGACACGTAAAAAGAAGACTCGCTCTCTGTCTCGCATCCATCAGGTAAAGACCGGCAGTATCAAGAAATTGAAGCGAGAGGCCGGAACCGATCGGCAAAGCGGCAAGCGCACAAGCAAGAAGAGCAAATCTGTTTTTGAGAAGTTTCTTGAATCCAATCCGGATGCAAAGAAGCAACTGAAAGCGGATCAAGAGGCGGCCGCCCGCAAAAAAGAGAACACGCAACGCAATGATTCGCAAAAAGATCGCGAAGACAAGCGCGAAGAAGAGAAGAGAGAGCGCGACCCTGACCTTCTCAGCCTACTTGATAACAACAAGCGCGACGAAGATTTGTACTGATGCCCCACTGGCCTGAAGCCGATCTGGCACTTCGCTGTTATCCCGATGTGCCAGCAAACATCAGCATGCCTTGGGATGCTGCTGACGGATATCTGCTCAACGAGTCCGATGCACCAGTCAGACTAATTTTAAATGATCGGTACGGTGCCCTGTCCTGCGCATTCCCCGAAGCCCAGGTATGGCATGACAGTTTTTGTGCACGAATAGCGACGCAACAGAATCGCCTCGAAAACGGCCTGCCCGAAGCCACTTTTCTGGAGCAGCCCGATCTTTCAGATGCCGAGCACTTGGACAATGTGAGTGCGCGAGACACTCGAGTGCTGGTCCGGATACCCAAGCAGAAAGAGCAGCTGTCTGCACAGCTCTACTACCTGGCAAAAGCATATCCAGACGCCACGGTTCTTCTGGCCGGAATGGCCAAGCACATCCCTATCCCGCTATTGAACTGGCTTGAGGAGAAAGCGGAGCATTACGAACAGCTGCCGGTTGTCCGCAAAGCCAGGCTGGTCAGGATACGCGGCCTCAGTAAGTTTTCTGACGTCGCCCCTGTGACCCGACGCTACGATATCTCTGGGTTTTCTCTGTCGGCACCTGCGGGCGTATTCTGCAGCGACAGGCCAGACCCCGGCGCGCGAGCCTTACTTAAACACCTGCCGACAGGTCAGACCGGGACTATCTGCGATCTTGGGTGCGGCAATGGCATACTCTCGGCGCATATAGCGAAAAGTAACCCGCAAGCAACCCTGATAGCGACCGACGATTCTCAACTGGCGACACTGGCAGCAAGATCAAATCTTCAAGCTAACAACCTGCGAGGAGATGTACGACAAGGCAATATCCTGTCCTCTGTGGAAGAAACTCTCGACATGGTCATATGCAACCCCCCGTTTCATGATGGCCACAAACAGTTAACCTCCATCGCAGAGAGTATGTTTCATGAGAGCTTTCATCAGTTACGCCAAGGCGGGGAGCTTCTTGTCGTTGCAAACCGCCACCTGCCGTACACAAAAGTACTGAAGCGACTATTTAAAGACGTAGCGCTTGTTTCTGACGACAAACGCTTCAACATCTATCGCTGCGTTCGCTAATGCTTGTACTCCCGCCCAACGGCCATACCTGCGAAACAGAAGTCAAAAACAGTCGATTTATCGCTGAAATACTTCCGATCACAGACCCAGAGATCATTAAGATACGGCAGCAAGCCCTTAAGGAAGCCCACCCAAAAGCTAATCATGTCTGTTATGGCTTTCGCGCGATAAACCCAGAAGGTCAGGTAGTCGAGGGGTTCAGTGACGACGGCGAGCCCGGCGGCACGAGTGGCCCACCCATATTGAGAGTGATGCAGCACCACAACGTAATCAACTGTGCAATTCTCATTACCCGGTACTTCGGCGGTATTAAACTGGGCATGGGTGGCCTTCAGCGCGCGTACGGCAGTTCTGCGTCGGACGCGATCATGAGCTTTGGCAAAGAGAATTGGGTGGAGTGGCGCCCCGTCAACACGCTATGTATACGCTGCGATTTCAAAAATGAAGCTCAGGTCCGCTATATAGCGATGGAAGTCGGAGCCGCCGTTGAGGAAGAGCAATATTCGGAAAACGGGGTTGCTCTTACACTAACGGTCACAGAGGATCAGGAGACCCTTCTGCGAAATCACGGGGATGCCCGATTATTCGAAATTACATCAGGCACGCCGTAAGATTTCTGGAATATCTGCGCACATCTCACCCATCGGGTGAATGTTAATATTTCCTATGCCAGCGCCCGCCAGACGCTTGTAGACATCACAGGGTGATGCCTCAAAACGCAGACACAATACTGACTTATCCGCACAGATGCGCCTGACCGAATGCACACGACAGACGCCAAGACTTTCCAGATACGTATCCTTTTCATCATTAGACGCGCGCAACTGCATTTCGAATTCCCGAAACCGGCCACTCTCATCCCTCAATTCAGCGAGTTCACGCTGACTGATCACACTCTCAAATCCCATCGGGGTGAGCTGATTAATATCGACTGATAGGTGTGTGCCGGATACATCTACCAGTGTAAGCTCAGTATTCATAGGCCTTGCCGCTTCACTGTACACATATTAGACAATAGACAACGCTGAGATTTATGCAAAGTCAAGACTACATGCCATGCCAGTTTGTAAAACGCGAACTGTCATACATGCTTCACCATGACCTTGTGATCAAGCTCTCGTTGCTACTTTTTCTGTACAATAAGCACCTACATACTGACCACGGAGTTTAATACGTGTCATCTGATACCCTTCTGAGCCCGATTGCCCGAAGCACCTGGTGCCTGGCACTTGCCGATAGCTGCACCCCTCACTTAACACTCGAAGAAAGCGAGACAGGTGCAAGCTTTGAGCACTGGAAAAAGGCAACATCAAAACTCCGGGCTTTTATCTGTGGAGACCTGAAATCAGAGTCTAATCTTGAGCGCTTCTACAACGCATTTTCTGACTGGGAAGCAACGTTCGAAAACACCGACTCTCTCAATGGCCGTATCGCCGCCCTGGTATTCTCAGCGACCCATACTGCGTTTGCCGCCCTTTTCGACGAAGACTCCGACGATACTGCATT
>Ga0255776_10003305_pt1 | contig 17434 bp, 15 predicted proteins | sample 071ome_19_FD_179974 | JGI IMG/M metagenome (GOLD analysis project Ga0255776, IMG submission 179974) | Coastal salt marsh microbial communities from the Groves Creek Marsh, Skidaway Island, Georgia - 071413AT metaG (version 2) | ecosystem: Environmental > Aquatic > Marine > Intertidal zone >... | reverse complement strand
ATTTTGGCGCGCTCGGCAAACGCGAATGAGCAGGCGAAGCTGACGTAAAAACGGATAGCTTCAAGCACGTTTACCGACACCAGCATCAGGTACATGCGACGTTTCAGTTCACGCAGGTTAACTTCAATGGTTTCGCCATTGACCGTGTGCGTGCCTTCACCCAGTTGCAGGTAGTAGTTGCTCAGGTTGATAAAGCTGTCGTAGTACTCAGTCACCGTGATCGCGCGACGCACGATGTACTCGTTCTTGGTGATGTCATCAAACACGACCGCTGGGTTCGGCACGATGTTACGCACAATGTGCGTATAAGAGCGGCTGTGAATGGTTTCACTGAACGACCAGGTCTCGATCCAGGTTTCCAGTTCTGGCAGAGATACCACTGGCAACAGAGCGACGTTGGGCGAGCGGCCCTGCACCGAATCCAGCAGGGTCTGATACTTCAGGTTCGAGACGAAGATATGCTTTTCGTGCTCGGGTAAATCCATAAAATCTTTGCGGTCGTTGGTCAGGTCGACTTCTTCTGGGCGCCAGAAGAAAGAGAGCTGCTTTTCGATCAGGTTTTCAAAGATTTTGTGCTTCTGTTGATCGTAACGAGCCACGTTTACTGGCTCGCCGAAAAACATAGGCTGTTTGAATGTATCGAACTCTTTACGGTTAAAGGTTGTGTAGGCCATTACCTGTCTAAGTCTCATGCTACGGGGCAGCCCCATAGCTGCGCCCTGTTAATTCATATTTTACATGCACCGCCGGCGCAATCGTCATCTTCTTTTACGACGTCTTTTTGTGGATCTTCCATACCGTCACGGGTGTTGTGGTAGTAGAGCGTCTTCACACCGTTGCGGTAGGCGGTCAGCAAATCTTTCAGCAGTTGCTGCATTGGTACTTTGCCACCGGCAAAGCGTGACGGATCGTAGTTGGTGTTGGCTGAAATCGCCTGATCGACGAACTTCTGCATAATGCCCACCAACTGCAGGTAACCCTGGTTGTCTGGGATGTGCCACAGCAACTCGTACTGACCTTTGAGGTTTTCGTAATCCGGCACGACCTGCTTGAGAATGCCGTCTTTACTCTGCTTAACGCTGATGTAGCCACGTGGTGGCTCAATGCCGTTGGTCGCGTTACTGATCTGCGAGGACGTCTCCGATGGCATCAGGGCCGTCAGAGTGGAGTTGCGCAGGCCAGTTTCAACGATGTCTTTACGCAGCGTTTCCCAGTCGTAGTGCAGGGGTTCGTCGCAGAACTTGTCGACATCTTTCTTGTAGGTGTCGATTGGCAGCAGGCCCTGTGCGTAGGTGGTATCTGCGAACGCATCACAGGCACCTTGCTCTTTCGCCAGCTGGTTAGACGCGCGCAGCAGCCAGTACTGAATCGCTTCAAATGCGCGGTGTGTCAGGCCGTTGGCGCTACCATCCGAGTATTTAACGCCGTTCTTCGCCAGATAGTAGGCGAAGTTAATCACGCCCACACCCAGGGTACGACGTGCCAGGCTCGCGCGTTCAGCCGCCGGCACTGGGTAATCCTGATAAGTCAGCAGGCTGTCTAACGCCCGTACGATCAGATCGCTCAGTTCTTCCAGTTCGTCCAGATCGGTGATGGCACCGAGGTTAAAGGCGGCCAGCGTACAGAGCGCGATCTCGCCATCTGGGTCGTTGATTTCTTTCAACGGCTTAGTAGGCAGGGCGATCTCCAAACACAGGTTGGACTGACGCACGGGCGCTTTTTTCGGGTTAAACGGACTGTGCGTGTTGCAGTGGTCAACGTTCTGAATGTAGATACGGCCCGTGCTGGCACGTTCCTGCATCATCATTGAGAACAGGTCGACGGCTTTGATCGTCTGCTTACGGATGCTTTCATCCGCTTCGTATTTCACGTACAGCTGCTCGAACAACGCCTGATCTTCGAAGAAGGCATCGTACAGGCCAGGAACATCGCTCGGAGAGAACAGTGTGATGTTGCCGTTCTTGATCATGCGCTCGTACATCAGCTTGTTGAGCTGAACGCCATAGTCGAGGTGGCGAACGCGGTTCTCTTCAACACCGCGGTTGTTCTTGAGTACCAGCAGGTTCTCTACTTCGTAATGCCAGATTGGGTAGAACAGCGTGGCTGCACCACCGCGAACACCACCTTGCGAGCAGGATTTAACCGCCGTCTGGAAGTGCTTGTAGAACGGAATACACCCGGTGTGGAAGGCTTCACCACCACGAATTGGGCTGCCGAGGGCACGAATGCGACCGCCGTTGATGCCGATGCCCGCGCGTTGCGATACGTACTTAACGATGGCGCCAGCCGTAGCGTTGATAGAGTCCAGGCTGTCGCCCGCCTCGATCAGTACACACGAGCTGAACTGACGGGTCGGGGTACGCACGCCAGCCATAATCGGCGTTGGCAATGACAACTTAAAGGTGGATACCGCATCGTAAAAACGCTTGATGTAATCGAGGCGACGTTCTTTGTCATAGGATGAGAACAGACACGCAGCGATCAATACATACAGGAACTGTGCGCTTTCGTAGACTTTACCGGTAACACGGTTCTGCACCAGATATTTGCCTTCGAGCTGTTTTACCGCGGCGTAGCTGAAGTTCATGTCGCGTGAGTGATCGATAAAAGCGTCCATGGCCTCGAATTCTTCGCGTGTGTAATCGCTCAGCAGGTGGCTGTCGTAACGATCTTCCTCAACCATACGAGTGACATGGTCAAACAGCGCAGGTGGCTCAAAGCGGCCATAGGCTTTTTTGCGCAGGTGGAAAATATTCAGGCGAGCAGCCAGGTATTGGTAATCCGGAGCGTCTTCGGAAATCAGATCCGCAGCCGCTTTGATCAGGGTCTCGTGAATCTCTGAGGTCTGGATACCATCAAAAAACTGCAGATGGGCTTTCAGTTCTACTTCGGATACGGATACGTGCTCCAGTCCCTCTGCGGCCCAGGTCACGACCTTATGGATCTTATCCAGGTCGATTGGCTCCTTGGCGCCGTCGCGTTTGGTGACTTTGAGGGTACTGTTCATTGTATTGGTGCCTGTATTCAAGGGGAAACTACTCCATCTGTCCTTGATTTCGCCTGTTTCTGGTTACTTGACGCTTATCCTTGTATCCACAACGGATGCACGCTAAGTGCCTGACGCTCGGAAGGTTTTCTATGACGCCACAAGATAATGCGCTGTCGGGGTGAATTCAACCCTATATCTTGTGTTGTTGAAGCAAAGTTTCCACATGCCAATGTGGATAACTTGTTCGTATCTCGTGGACGATGGTTGGGTAACTTTCACTAGCTCAATCACCGTCTGGGTTGGCGTGATGAAGTGCACAAATTCGGCCGTCTGATTTTTTATACCTGGCGTTACTGTGCAACATTGCGTAACAGGGTCTAGAGTTATGAATAGAAATCACGGAAAGTGGCGACTTTGTGGTTTGGCCCAATTGGGGCAATCAAGAATGTTAGGAATGGTAGATCTTCATGTTAAAGCAAGAGAGCAGTCAAAATCCGGAAGAGAACTGGCGCATCCTGATCGTCGAGGATGACGAGCGGTTGGCAGCCCTGACCAAAGATTACCTTGAGAGCAACGGGCTCATCGTATCCATTGAAGGGGACGGTAGCCGTGCGATTGAGCGAATTAAATCAGAGCAACCGGATCTGGTCGTCCTCGACCTGATGTTGCCGGGTGAAGATGGTCTGGCGGTGTGCCGGATAGTTCGTCCTCACTTTAAAGGGCCAATCCTGATGTTAACCGCACGTACCGAAGATCTGGACCAGGTGCTGGGTCTGGAGATGGGGGCGGACGATTACGTCGCCAAGCCGGTGCGTCCACGAGTACTGCTTGCCCGTATCCGCGCGCTGCTGCGCCGAGTTGGCGAAGGCGGTGAGGAGATTGTGGAAGAGGCGCACTCATCTTCGCGTCTGACCTTTGGCAATCTGGTGGTGGATAGCTCCATGCGTGAAGCCTGGCTTGAGGGTGAAAGCATCGACCTGACCAGCGCTGAGTTTGATCTGCTGTGGCTGCTCAGTAGTAATGCCGGCCGCGTGCTGACCCGTGAAGAAATTTTTAATCAGCTGCGTGGTATCGAATACGACGGTCAGGATCGCTCAATTGACGTTCGTGTGTCGCGTATTCGTCCGAAGGTCGGTGATGACCCTATGAACCCGAAACGGATTAAAACGGTACGTAGCAAAGGCTACCTGTTTGTTAAGGAGCTCTGACCTCGTCAGGGCATAAGGGAGTAGGTCGCCATTTTTATTCGGGTATATCTTGGGCTTCTTGGCGCACTGTTGGCGGTGTCCATCCTCTGCGTGGCTGCGCTTCAGTTGGTTAACCTTGTGCGTTCTGCACAGTTCTACGAGGAAGTCGCCCAAGGAACGCTGCACCTGATCGGGCAGCGCCTGGATCAAGCACCCTCCGCTATTTCAGATTTGTCGGCGCGATTCGATGCCGACATCAGTGTATTACCTGCGGCTGAACGCCCGTCAGATGAGTACGAGCGCAATCGGCTATTGAGGGGTCAGGTCATTGTGTCGGTGTCGGCAGACGGTCGCTCGGCATCAATGAGAAGCATGACGCCGGACGGGCGTTGGTTATCGGTTGATTTCGATACCGTGGCTGAACGGCAGGCACAGGCAACCGCGACATTGCTCATGGAGCAGTGGGAGCAGAGCCAACAGCCTATTGAAACTTTTCTTGCCAGTATGCGCCCGCATTTTGGCTATCCGTTGGCCTTACTTCCCTTGAGTGACCTGGAAGTGTCCGCGTCTGATCATGCGCGCATGCTTTATGGTGATGTGTTGGTCAGGCTGACGCTGGACGGCGCCGCCGCCGAGGCTTTAGTCAAAGTGCCGGGGGAGGCGAAAGCAGTGCGGCTGGGGCCGATTGAGAAATTTAACCCCTATTCGTTTCAGGCGGTCTTTGTCATCGCCACCATTGGTGTACTCCTGATCGGCCTCGGGGTGTATTGGGTCGTGAATACCTTTGAAACCCGGTTGCGTAAGCTGGAGCAAGCCACGAGCCGATTGGCTCAGGGGCATCTTAACGCCCGAGTCAGTTCCGGCGGTGATGACGCCGTGGCGCGCCTTGGCCATTCCTTCAATAAAATGGCCGAGCACATTCAGCGATTGATCTCGATTCAACGTGAAATGGTCCGGGCGGTATCGCATGAGTTACGTACGCCGGTGGCTCGAATTCGTTTTGGTGCACAGATCATCGAAGACACCGTGTTCGATGATCCTTTTGTGGCGAAGCAGCTGGCGGGTATGGATGCGGATATTCAGGAACTCGATGAACTGATTGATGAGATCCTGACTTATGCTCGCCTCGAAGAAGGCGGGCCGATTCTCGATTTCCAGAAGATCAACGTGGCGGAACTGGCGCAGCAAGTCGTGGGCGAAGCGCGACCTCCTGAGCATGTCAGTGTCAGTTACGTCGGCCCCGATGCGGCGGATTTCCCCGTTTCTGAAGTCGAACCACGCTATGTGCACCGTGCCATTCAAAATCTCGTGGGCAACGCGGGGCGCTACGCCAAAGGTCAGGTCAAAGTGATTTGCAGCGTGACGGATGATATTTGTCGCGTCGATGTCGAGGACGATGGCCCCGGTATCCCAGAAGAAGACTGGGATCGTGTGTTCAGTGCGTTCGCTCGTCTGGATGACAGCCGCACCCGGGCATCGGGAGGATACGGTCTGGGATTATCGATCGTGCGCCGCATTATGTATTGGCACAGTGGCCGCGCCATGGTTGGACGCAGTGATGAGTTGGGCGGTGCACGATTCAGTTTGATTTGGCCACGAGTTCACGCTGATTGATGCTACAAGCGTTACCGGGTATGGCCAATCGGGACGTATTTGCTCATTTATGTCGTTAATACCCGCCGAAGTTAACAATTCGTTAACAATTAGATACCCACTTGCTACAGATAAGCCGTTGGTTACAGGTCACTATAGTTGCACGTATCCTTTGGAGACGTGGTGAGAATGTAGCGGTTCTGAGTAACCGCCTTGAGGGCCTCCTGTTTGGAGGCCTTTTTTTTGCCTGCCATTTATCGCTGGCCACTCGAACAGGCGTTAGTTAGCTGCAGTAATCCCTGGAAGCTGCTGAAAACAACTGTCGTTTGCGATGGACAGAAAATCGCTTAAGTACTGTGTCTCGGCGTATTCCTGGCGAACGGCGGCGTACAGCACCGGCCATACTCCGTCTTCGCCTAATGGTCGGGCCTGAATCAGGCCTGCATCCAGGTACGACTGTAAGGCCCAATTGGGTAAACAGGCGACGCCGCGACCACTGGCGACTAATTGGATCATCATTAGGGTGAGTTCTGTTTCCCGCGTCGCAGCGGGTTCGACGTCGGCAGCATTGAGAAAACGTTCGAAAATATCCAATCGACGACGATCTACCGGATAGTGAATCAGAGTTTCATCTCTCAGGTGCTCCGGAGCGATCCATGTTTCGTTGGTCAGCGGATGCTGATTGGCGATGGCCAGCATGGATTGATAACGGAACAAAGGGATGTATTGAATCAATGGATCATCGTGCGGATCGGAGGTGACCACCAGATCAATGTCCCCACGTCGTAGGGCCTCTACGGGTTGGAAATGGAAACTGGTGGTCAGGTCGATCTCGACGTCTGGCCAATGATCCCGGAACTGGTTAATGGCCGGCATCAGCCACTCAAAGCAGCTGTGGCATTCAATGGCCATGTGTAGGCGGCCGTTCTGACCCGATTCAATTTTTTTTAACGTCTGCTCGGTGGCCTGCATCATGGGTAACACACGATCAGCAAGGTCGAGCAGTTCCAGTCCGGTGCGGGTAAAGCGCAGGGGGCGGGTTTTGCGCTCAAACAGCCGGGAGTTGAGACGTTCCTCCAGATCCTTCAGCTGATGGGACAGCGCTGATTGGGTCAGGTGAAGGCGGCGTGCGGCATCCACCAGACTGCCGCCATCGCGCAATGCCACGAGAGTTTTTAAATGTCGGATTTCCAGCATGAGCGCATACCTTGAGAAATATTCAATAATTCTAATCCCTATGACAGAAATATTCATGGCTTGTCGTACGGGGCTGGTGAGGGCTGCGCCTTGCGGTTACTCTTCTGATCACACTGTTATTGCCGGATTGAAAGCATGAGTCAGTATCTGCTGAGTTTTGACCAGGGCACGACGAGCAGTCGCGCTATTTTGTTCGACCCATCAGGGAAACCTGTCGCTACCGCTCAGCATGAGTTTGAGCAGCATTTCCCCAAGCCCGGATGGGTGGAACACAGCCCGGAGGATATCTGGCAGACCAGCCTGGCGTGCGCGCAGGAGGTGTTAGCCAAGGCGGGTGTCGCGGCTGAACAGGTCAGCGCTGCGGGCATTACCAATCAGCGTGAAACGACGCTGGTCTGGGACCGCCAGACGGGCGAGCCGATTTATCCTGCCATTGTTTGGCAGGATCGCCGTACGGCCGACGCTTGCAAAGCGTTGGCGCCGTATAAGACGTTAATGACAGAGAAAACCGGGCTCGTACTCGATCCGTATTTCTCCGCGAGTAAGATACGCTGGATTCTGGATTCCGTAGAAGGCGCCCAGGCCCGTGCAGACGCGGGAGAACTGGCGTTTGGTACGGTAGATACCTGGCTGATCTGGAACCTCACTAAAGGCCAGACGCACGCCACCGATGCGACCAACGCTTCGCGTACACTCTTATTTAATATTCACGATGGGCAATGGGACGATGAGCTGCTCGGGATATTTAATATTCCTAAAGTCATGCTGCCCGAGGTTCACGACAGCGCGGCTGAATTCGGCACGATCGATCCGTCGTGGTTGGGGGCACCAGTATTGATTGGTGGTGTCGCCGGTGATCAGCAGGCGGCATTGATCGGGCAGGGCGGCTTTGCTCCCGGCATGGTGAAAAGTACCTATGGCACCGGTTGCTTTATGATTCTTAACACCGGTGAGCAGGCGGTGACATCAAATAACCGGTTATTGACGACGATTGCCTATCGGATCAATGGTCAGACCACGTACGCTCTCGAGGGATCCATTTTCATGGCTGGTGCGACCATCCAGTGGATTCGCGATGGTTTGAAACTGATCGAGGATGCCAAAGACAGTCAAGTGCTGGCGGAGGCGACGGGGTACGACAATCCGGTCTATATGGTGCCCGCGTTTGCTGGCTTGGGCGCACCTTATTGGGATGCCGATGCCCGGGGAGCCATCTTCGGCCTCAGTCGCGATACCGGCATTAAAGAGATCGTGACCGCAGGCTTGCAGGCGGTGTGTTACCAGACACGCGACTTATTGATGGCGATGGAAGGCGATGGCGCGGCCACCGCTGAATTACGTGTTGATGGCGGCATGGTGGTCAACGACTGGCTGATGCAGTTTCTCGCCGATATTCTCGGCGTCACGATTACCCGTCCACAAGTGACTGAGACAACCGCGCTGGGTGCGGCATATCTGGCCGGATTGACGTCTGGCGTCTATTCGCACCTAGACGACATCGCTGCCTTGTGGCAACGTGAGCGAACGTTCACTCCCGCGCTTGATGCCGGGCGACGCGAAACCCTATATAACGGGTGGAAAGCAGCGGTTCAGCGACTCTGTCAGGGGCAGGGCGCTTAACGTCTGATTATCGAAGGGACTCACAGGTCAGGACAGTTTTGTAGTGGTTGTGTAACGGCTGCTGGCTGTTGCATAACTGAATGATTATTCTGGCCTTATCGTCAAACAGGAAGCCCGCATGAGGCAATTACACAAGGACATACTTCGCCGTCACGCGCTGGCCGCTCTAGGGGTCGTGCTTTTCCTTGTGCTGTATTTTGTCGGCTATCAAACTGAGTATGGGCAACGCCCAACGTTCGGCTTCTACGCTGTTAGCCTGATTTACTTTCTCGGCCATCTGGCATTTACCTACTTTATCTTCACTGATCGGGTCGACTCATTGCGAGACCCCAGCCTGACCCTGCCTGCCATGGCTTGGGTGATCTTGTGCATGTCTGCATTAATGTACCAGGCTCCGGGGTTAAGAGCCGTGATGGTCATGGGCTACCTGAACATTATGATGTTTGGTGTATTCCGACTGTCAGGAAAAGGCTTTGTGGGCATCGCCTTGTTCACCATGACCTGTTACAGCCTGGTGTTGTTCTTTACTCATCATCTGGGTGAAGGACTTCTGGTGCATCAGTACGAACTGGTCATCGGGGTGGCGTTGCTGAGCAGCTTATTGGTGTACGCCTCCATTGGGCGCGAGTTCTCTGTGTTGCGTAAAGCGTACGGTGAGAAGAACGCAGAACTCCGACGGGCATTAGCACGCATTGAAGAACTGGCCGTTACCGATGAGCTGACGGGGCTGAACAACCGTCGCTATCTGTTGAAAACCCTCGAGAAGCAACGGGCGCTGGCGGTTCGTCAGGAGATCCCGTTCGTCGTGGCCTTCATTGATATTGATTATTTCAAAGCCGTGAACGACGACTACGGTCATCGGGTCGGAGATCAGGTTTTGGCGGAGCTGGCACATCTGTTACGGGTGTCCGTACGCGAGGTCGATCTGGCGTCGCGTTATGGCGGTGAAGAGTTCGTCTTGCTGTTATCCGGGTTAAATCTGGAAGCAGCGAACGGGGTGCTGGAGCGTATTCGTCTTTCGGTAGAAAATCAGCGATTCTCGGAAGCTGAGCTGTCGGTATCGGTGTCGATTGGTGTGGCGGAGTACCATCCGGATGAAGGCGCAGAGGAAGTGCTGAATCGCGCCGATCGTATGTTGTATGAAGCTAAGCGTGACGGACGCAACTGCGTCCGCCTTGAGCCGCATCAGACGTTGTTTCAGTCGTCGTCTTCTTCCTGACAGAGTAGGAATTCCAACAGGGCCTTCTGCGCATGCAGGCGGTTCTCTGCTTCGTCCCAGACCACGGCGCGTGGATCGTCCATGACGTCATCGGTCACTTCTTCTCCTCGGTGTGCCGGGAGGCAGTGCATAAAGATTACATCATCCGCTGCCTGATCCAACAAGGCAGAAGAGACCTGGAACGCCTGGAATTTACGCATACGTTCCGCTTGCTCGTCTTCCTGACCCATTGAGGCCCAGACGTCGGTCACGACCAGGTTGGCACCCTGTACAGCCTCTTCTGGCGTGCTGCACAAAGTGACGCGGTTACCCGCTTCAGCAACGATGCCTTCATGCGGCTCAAAGCCCTCAGGCGTGGCAATGCGCAGCTGGAAATCAAATTGAATGGCGGCCTTGATGTAGGAATGGCACATGTTGTTTCCATCACCGATCCAGGCAACGGTTTTGCCTGCAATACTGCCACGGTGTTCTACATAGGTCTGCATATCGGCCAGCAGCTGACAGGGATGAAAATCATCGGTCAGGGCGTTAATGACAGGCACGGAAGAATAGGCGGCGAATGTTTCGATGGTTTCATGTTCGAAGGTACGAATCATGACCACATCAACCATACGTGAGAGCACTCTGGCCGAATCTTCTACCGGCTCGCCGCGTCCGAGTTGGGTATCGCGTGGTGACAGGAAAATTGCACTGCCACCCAGTTGCGCCATACCGGCTTCAAACGATACCCGGGTTCGGGTGGAGGATTTTTCAAAAATCATCCCCAGAACACGGTTTTTCAGAGGTTCGTATATTTCACCGGCGTGCTGCATCTGTTTCAGTTCGATCGCACGCTGGATAATCCAATTAAGCTCATCCGATGACATATCAGACAGCGTTAAAAAATGTCTCACGTTGGTTTCCATGGTTGGTTATTCGAGTTCATGGATCAATGCCATGACCCGCTCCACAATCTGGTCTGCTTCGTTTTCATTCAGTGTCAGCGTCGGCAGCAGACGAATCACATTGCCGGAGGTGACGTTCAGCAAAATGCCTTTTTCTAATCCCTTTGCCATCAGCTCAGGGCAGTCTTTTTTCATGACCAGACCAATCATCAGGCCGCGACCACGGATCTCTTCAAACAGAGGGTGGTCCTGCAGCTGCTTGGTAAATGCCGCGCGCAGGTAATCGCCCATACGCTCAGCATTCTCACTTAATTTTTCGTTCACAATGGTGTTCACAACGGCCGCGGCCGCAGCACACGCCAACGGGTTACCGCCGTAGGTCGAACCATGGTTACCCGGCTGCAAAATATCGGCGGCAATACCGCGCGCCAGGCAGGCACCGATTGGCACGCCATTACCCAGGCCTTTCGCCGTGGTCAGAACGTCCGGCAGGATGCCAGCATGCTGATAGCAGAAGTAACGACCAGTACGGCCGTTGCCCGTCTGGATTTCATCCAGAATCATCAGCAGCTTATGCTCGTCGCACAGTGCACGAACATCGCGTAAATAGTCGTCGCTGGCCGTTGCCAGACCGCCTTCGCCCTGAACGGGCTCCAGCATTACCGCCACGACGTTCGGGTTCGCTGCCGCGACGGCTTTCAGAGTATCGATATCGCGGTAAGGCACCCGCACAAACCCACTGAGCATCGGGCCAAAACCTTCCTGTGCTTTGACGTTACCGGTGGCGGTTAATGTTGCCATGGTACGACCATGAAATGCCTTGGTCATGACGATGATGACAGGCTCATGGATACCACGCTGGTGGCCGTATTTGCGGGCGATTTTAATCGCCGCTTCATTCGCTTCTGCGCCTGAGTTTGAGAAGAATACGTTATCCATACCCGAGACATTCGTCAGCGCTTCTGCAGCTTCCTGCTGGCGAGTGATGCCATACAGGTTCGAGGTATGAATTAATTGTCCTGCCTGCTCTTGCAGGGCTCGGGTAACCGCAGGGTGTGCGTGACCCAGACCACAGACGGCAATGCCCGTCAGTGCGTCAATGTAAGTGCGACCATCGGTGTCGGTCAGCCACGCTCCTTCACCTTGGGTGAAAGTCACGGGTAAGCGGCCGTAGGTGTTCATGATGGCTGGCATGTTGTCTTTTTCCTCAAACGCAAAAGGGCAGCCAAGGCTGCCCGGAGAACGAACTATACGAAAGGGTGCTCGTTTTGTAAACGATCCACCCTCCGGTGTGGTGGATCAGCCCTTGCCGCGTGTTTTGGTTCGGTTGGCGCGGGCGTTCTTTTCTATAAAGGTGATGATCTTGGTCGCCACGTCAATGCCGGTCGACTGCTCTATCCCTTCGATGCCTGGGGAGGAGTTTACTTCCATCACCACTGGGCCATGATTGGAGCGTAGGATATCCACGCCGGCGACGTTCAGGCCCATGGTCTTTGCGGCGCGAACGGCCGTCGCGCGCTCTTCCGGTGAGATACGCACAATCGATGCGGTACCGCCACGGTGCAGGTTAGAACGGAATTCCCCTTCGGCGGCCTGGCGTTTCATGGCGGCGACGACGCGGTCACCGACAACCAGACAGCGGATATCGGCCCCAGAGGCTTCTTTAATGTATTCCTGAACCATGATGTTCGCCTTCAGGCCCAGAAAGGCTTCGATCACGCTTTCGGCGGCTTTTTTGGTTTCCGCAAGCACGACGCCAATGCCCTGGGTGCCTTCTAATAGCTTAATAACCAATGGCGCACCGCCAACCATGCGAATCAGGTCAGGGATGTCATCCGGGCTGTGGGCAAATCCCGTAATCGGCATGCCAATGCCTTTACGTGCCATGAGCTGCATTGAGCGTAATTTATCGCGTGAGCGACTGATGGCCACCGATTCGTTCAGTGGGTACACGCCCATCATCTCAAATTGACGCAATACCGCGGTACCGTAAAAGGTGATGGAGGCACCGATACGCGGAATGACCGCATCGAATTGCTCCAGCTCTTCACCCTTGTAGTGCATGGTTGGATCGAGACTGTTGATGTTCATATAACAGTGAAGGGTATCCAGTACCTGAACTTCGTGGCCGCGGGCCTCTGCTGCCTCGATCAGACGCTTAGTAGAGTAGAGCTTGGCGCTGCGTGACAGAATGGCTAGTTTCATGACAATCCTGAATAGTTTTTAAAGTGAATGAGTAGCGTGATATTCAGCGAGGAAACGATGCCTCGCAGTAAAATGATCTGCTAGAGCGCTGCCCGGGAATTTAGCCCCAGGAACTTAGCCCCGGTAAATCGGCCCCGGTAAATCGGCCCCGGTAAATCGGCCCCGGTAAATCAGCCTCGGGACACGTCGACCAGAAAACGACCGCTGATGGCTTTGCGCCCGATCAGCATCGGGTATTTCATACTGCCGCGATGACTCAGGCTGACTTCGGCAACAAAGGTTTTGCCACCTAATGTCATCGTGGTTTCAATGATGTAGCGACGATTACCTCGACCATTGGAGCTGGTAATCGTGCGTTTCTCGACCACGCGGGCTTCGCAGGCCTGATCGATCTGAGCCATCTGGCTTTTGAAGTGCACATGAAAACGCACCCAGCGTTGTCCGTCGCGTTTGAATTCTTCAATGTCGTCCGCGTGGATGCTGCTGGTGTCTGCGCCAGTATCAACTTTTGCCTGACACTCAATGTCGAGATCAGAAAGCTGCACGTTTTCGATGTAGCCGAGAATGCCGTCAGTCATCGCTGTCGGCACTCTCGGTATCGGCATCTGAGGCGGCGGACGACGCAGTAAAGTAAATCTGCTTACGTGCCAACGCTTTCAGGTAACAGTTCCAGGCGCGCTCAACGGCGTTGATTGGGTCCAGACCGTTCAGGCAGAACTCAACAAAACGCTGCTCTTCATCGGTTTCAGGCAGTCGTTGGCCCTCGTGCAGCGCTTTTAGTGCCACACCCATAGTTTCAATGATGTCCGCTTGCTGGCGGGTAAAGTCACCAGAACGGTGAAAACCACGCGGGAAGTTGGCGTCATCGAAAAACTTTTTCGGAGAATCAAAACTCTTCACTTGGACCTGAGTCATAAACCACCTACCATCACAAAACGTTATTAATGCGCAGGTCCAACGACAAAGTCAGGCCTGCACTGGGTACATGGGCGGAGTATGGTCAGCCCACTGGTCCTGGTAAAACGAAAAAATCTTGTCGTTACGTGAAAGTTTTCTGGTTGTTATGGATACGGATCTACTCAAAACATTTATGGAAGTCTCACGCACCCGACACTTTGGTCGGGCGGCGGAAAATCTCTATCTGACTCAGTCGGCGGTGAGCTTTCGTATCCGTCAGCTGGAAGGACTGTTGGGCGTAGAGCTCTTCTCCCGTCAGCGCAATAACATTCAGCTAACGCCCGCCGGAGAAAAGCTCATTCCGCTGGCCGAGAGCAGTGTGATGCTCGAGCAGCGTATTCGCCATGAAGTGGCACTCGCAGATGACCGACATTATCAGTTTGCGCTGGGGGCCACTCCGAATTTGTGGGATGCGGTATTGCAGCAGGAACTACCCTCACTGTTACGTCGTCCCGGAATGGCGGTAAGTGCCATGGCGCACAGCAGTAGCACGCTGGTACGCCAGATTCTAGAACGTAGTCTGGATCTGGCGTTGGTCTTTGATGCGCCGAAAGTCGATGAGTTGGTGACTCAGGAAGTCATGACCGTGCCACTGGTCATGGTCGCATCGGAGCCGACCGACGATTGGAATGCCGCCACCGAGCTGGGATACGTACTGGTCGACTGGGGAACCTCCTTTGGTATTCAGCATGCTCAGGAATTTAAGGGCATGGCTGCGCCTGTACTGAAAACTAATACCGGCAGAATTGCACTCGACAGCATTCTCACTCATGGCGGTGCCGCGTATCTGCCGGAGGGCATGGTGGCACCGCACATTGATGCGGGGGAGTTGTACCGGGTTGATAATGCGCCAGAAATGACGCGCCAGGTCTTTGCAAGTTACCTCGCCAGCCGTAAAGACGATGAATTGATCGCCGACATTCTTAAGCAGTTTGTTGCCGACTGACCGAATAACCTGACAGGACCGACGATGACGGATAACAGCGGCTGGGGCTTTGAGGCTCCAGGCACCCCTGATGCTCTGACTGAAATCACTTTGCCGATGCCAGCGCCGAAGGCGGGTGAGCTTCTGGTACGTGTACTGGCCAGTGCCTTTAATCCTATTGATACCAAAATCCGTGCGGGGTTAGCTCCTATTGCAGCAGACAATCATATTGTTGGCTGTGACGTCTGTGGTGAGGTCGTTGCAGTTGGCGAGGGCGTGACTGATTTCCAGACAGGAGATCGTATTTACGGGTGCGCTGGTGGTGTTAAAGGTTCCAGCGGCACTCTTTGTCACTATCTCACTGTGGATGCGGCACTGATGGCCAAAGCACCTGCGTCCCTGAAGGCAGAGCAGACGGCCGCATTACCGTTAATTTCAATTACGGCCTATGAAGCGCTGGAGCGACTGCAACTGACTGCTGATGACTCCCTCCTTATTATGGGTGGCTCCGGGGGCGTGGGCCAGATGGCTTTGCAGCTGGCCAAGTTAAAAGGTGCCGTGATCACGGCAACCGCCGGCGACGATACGCGCAGAGAAAAGTTGATTGCCATGGGGGCGTGTGCACTGCCCCACGATGCACCAGAAGCCAATCACTACACTAAGGTGCTGGACACCTATGGCGGCGCAAGCTTTCAGGCGGCGCTGGTGGCCGCAGTGTCGGGTGCTCAGGTAGCCACTATTAACGCACGCAATACCTATGACCTGACACAAGCCCATGCCAAAAGCCTGACGATTCATGCCGTCTTTATGTTACTGCCGCTACTGACAGGCAAGGGCCGTTCGGAGCATGGCCGTTTTCTGAGTTGGTTGGCAACGGAGGTCGATGCAGGCAGGGTGGCTGCGCCAGAGATTGAAATGTGTCCCGCCAGTGCCGTTGCTGAGGTTCATCGGCGCTATGAGGCGGGTGAGCTGAAAACGAAAGTTGTATTCACCCTCTGATCACCAGAGGGCAAGAACGATTTTCTTATTCAATACCCAATAATTTGTGAGTCTGCAGGCTGAGCTTCCACTTTGGGTGCTTCATGCAGTAATTCACTGTCTTGCGGGTGTTAGAGACGGATAAACCTTCCTTGGCGCCAGCCAACTTGTCGCTGGCAATGACTACTGGCTCGTAATCGGCCATCGGCTGCAGGTAATAGTGATCGGCCGTGATGTAGTCGAAGCGTTCTGGCATAGCATCGGCTTGAGGGTATACCAGCTTGAGTTCGTCGCACTCAATTACCACCAGTTCTGAATCGCCTTTCGGGCTCAAGCAAATCCAGTCGATGCCTTCCGGTAGAGGCAGAGTACCGTTGGTCTCGATAGCGATCTCAAATCCTGCTTTGTGCAGTGCTTCTATTAGTGTTGCATCCAGCTGCAGTGCTGGCTCGCCACCGGTGCACACGACATAAGGCTTTCCCTGTATGGTATGGCCTGAACCGTCAGTGGTTTCTCCTGGCCATTGCGATGCAATGACGTCTACCAGTTCTGCAGCAGAGTATTCCCCGCCAAGATGGCCATCGGTGCCGATAAAGTCAGTATCACAGAACTGGCAGACGGCGGCTGAGCGGCTGTCCTCACGGCCGTTCCACAAATTACACTTAGCAAAGCGGCAAAACACCGCAGGGCGGCCCGCCTGAGCGCCTTCTCCCTGAAGCGTATAAAAGACTTCTTTAACGCGGTACGTACCTTTGGCCATCAGACGGACTCGTACGGTAGAGGATCCGTGGCATCGTTGGCCGCAAAGGCTCCCAGTCTCTCGGTACAGGAACCGCACTTACCACAAGCTTCGTCACGGCCGTTATAGCAAGTCCAGGTCTTGCCGTAATCCAGCCCCATCTTCAGGCCGTCTGCAAGAATCTCGGTCTTATCACTATTAAGGTAGGGCGTAACGATATCGACGGGTTCATAGTTGGCGAGCTTGGCTACCTTATTCATGGCATGCACAAAATCAGGACGGCAATCCGGGTAGATGGCATGGTCACCCGAGTGTGCGCCATAGAAAACTTTGTTGGCGCCGATGTCGACGGCATAACCAATGGCCAGCGACAGCAGAATCATATTGCGGTTGGGCACAACCGTGGACTTCATATTGGCCGCCTCGTAGTGACCTTCAGGAATATCCTTGTCTGAGGTCAGCGAGGAACTTTGTAACAACTGATTGATGGCGGTGATGTCGATGATCTTGTGTTCGATACTGAGGTCAGTACAGACACGCTGAGCAAACTGGATCTCTTTGCTATGGCGTTGGCCATAGTCAAAGGTCAGGGCGTAAAGCTCGTAGCCTTCAGCTAATGCCTTATTAAGGATAGTGAATGAGTCCATACCACCGGAGTAGATGACTACCGCTTTTTCGCCCATGAGGCCCCCGTTTATTAATTACTGCATCTATATAGAAGGCGCGAGTATACGTGTTCTGTGAAAGCGTGAAAATTTTTTACAGAAATCGGTTGACCCAAATCGCCGCATCTCTATAATGCGCCGCTCTTGATCGTTACCCAGCAGCGCTGGCAATGAACAAGAAAACGGGTCAAAAAAAGGTGTTGACCAAGTCTGAAAAGACTGTAGAATGCGCCGCCTGATCCGACAGAGACCTCCTCGGAGTGATCTGATTCAGGG
>Ga0255776_10003302_pt1 | contig 17446 bp, 8 predicted proteins | sample 071ome_19_FD_179974 | JGI IMG/M metagenome (GOLD analysis project Ga0255776, IMG submission 179974) | Coastal salt marsh microbial communities from the Groves Creek Marsh, Skidaway Island, Georgia - 071413AT metaG (version 2) | ecosystem: Environmental > Aquatic > Marine > Intertidal zone > Salt... | reverse complement strand
TCGATAACGCGTCTTTGCGTTGCTTTTCTCTCGAGACGCGCGCCGAGATGCCGCGGGATTTGAACGATTTCAAACCTCCTCCTCCTCCTCCTCCTCCTCCCCGTCTGGTGGTGGTGGTGTTAGCGTCTCCTTCGTCCATTTTTTTGTACGAGTAGTAACGCTTTTTGAAAATCAAAAAAAATCAAAAATCAAATCAAATGCGCGACACAAAAACAGAAACGTCGTTTAACGACGCGAACGCGAACGCGCGACGCGCACGCTTTTGGCCTAAAAGTTCGGTGGCTCACGACGCATCGATTGAAGAAGATAATATGAGAGGTAAAGAGGCGCCCATCAAAAAAGATCGGGTGGTGACGTTTACGAAAAAGAAACGGAACGTCGATATGAACCAACAGCCGTCGGCGTTTCGATGGGTGAAGGAGTGTTTTCGCTTTCGCGGAACGGTGGTTCCGTCGGTTCTGCCGCAGATGATTCTGGCGTTTCTTGTTGGGATATTCGCGAACGCGCTGAAGATACAGAGGTGCGGCGAGAACGTGATGGAGGATAAAGAATGCGACGTGGCGTTTAGCGTGGAGGGTCACACGTCGGTGGCGGTGGTGTTGTCTTTTTTGTTGGTTTTTCGAGTGAACTTGGCGTACGAAAAATGGGACGAGGCGAGAGAGGCGATTGAACGAGTCAGAGACGGGGTAAGGAATTTGAACGTCGCGTTTTGCTCGTTTGTTTGCGCTTCCTCTACTTCTTCTGCTTCTTCACCTCCTTCTGGCGGTGCGAATGATGACGATACTGTCGGAGTGAATACTGTTACTACAAAAGAAGATGAGGAAAGCTTTTTCGTTTCGGGTGCGCAACAAGAACAACAACAAGCTTCGCAAAGAGACGAAAACGAGGACGATCGCAAAGAACTCGCGCGATTGAGTCAACTTCTCTTTGCGTTTTTCCGAATAGCGATACGCGAGTCGCGCATTGGATACTCGGAAGACGTTCAAAACGCGGAAGTTTCGATCGGGAGCGGAACGATATCAGCGGATGAAGTTGTGCGGTACGATCGCGCAGGGAAACCGTCGCTGCTCGATCTGCTTCAAGATCCTGTGGAGATTGAAGCGTTCGTACATCTAGAGCCATTTAACCGCGCCAATGCTGTCGTGCAAAAGATTCTGGACATCGTTGAGAAACGCAGACGGCTTGGTAAAATGTGCGAGCGAGGTACTTTGGACATCTATCGCGATTGTTCGAGTATTCTAGCTGGCGTGAAGACGTGCGAGCGCATAACGACGACGCCGACGCCGAACAAGTATGCACACATGCTGACGACTTTGCTGTTCTTTTTCGTATACTCAGCACCGTTTTGCTTCACGGCGTCGTTCGATTGGCTTACTCCAATGCCCTCGGCTTTGCTCGCGATGGCATTTTACGGTGTGGCTGAAGTTGCAAAGAAGATGGAAAACCCCTTCGGGTGGGAGGCCCCGAGTCATGATTTGTCGCAGTTGGGCGCCGAACTGTTCGAAGACGTCGCTCGAATTCACCAGAGTCAGAAGATTCTCGCACAAAGAAGTGATGACAGAGGAGAGAGCGAAAGTAAAGCTGAAGATATGCACTCCTCTCAAAGAGCGGGTTTACAGAGATACTTTTCCGCGCTAGGCAAGCACTATGCATACGTAAGGAGCAGCTCAAGTATGAGCGAATCTTCCGAAGATACGAATCGAACGCAATTATTGTTCCCGCCAGGAGATGCGTGTGTTTCTATGAAAGCCGCAAAGTTGGTGGTAAATCGAGAAGTTCGTGATCGAGATTTACCTCCAGTCGATCGCGTTCGTCGAGGCGACGGCCTCGTTGGGTTGAAATCATCGTCATCTTTCAAGATTGACTTTATCCTCGATATTTTCCAGTGGCGAGATACAATCTTACCTGATGTCATTCCTCAACTTGTGCTTACCATAGGTCTCGCTCTGTTTGCGCAAGGTGCGAAGTTTCTCTCCTGTGGTTCTGAAGTCACAGACGCTTCCGAGTGTTTGATTGCCATGGATCCCACAGCGCATGGTATTGCCGCCATCGCGCTTGGTTTCTTACTCGTATTTCGAGCAGATTGGGCGTACGATCGATACTATGAAGCGAAAGAGTGTCTTGGTCGATTACACGTTGCTTTGCGCAACGTGAATGTATTGACTTCGTCTTTTATTCGCCCGATTGATTACGAAGGCGGGGAAAAGCCGTCGGAAGGGGATTACGAGTACTCCATTCAAAGCAAATCTAAGATGCAAAGTAAGGACAAATTCGAGAAAGACTTGAAAGTTTGTGAAGAAGCAAAGATGGAAATTCTTCGTTTAACGAACATCGCGTATGCGTCCGTACGTATTCAGATTCGTGAATCTCGAGTTGGCGACGAATTTGGAAGGAAGATGACTGCTGAATCAATGTTAACGGAAGACCCCTACGGATGTCCGAAAATACCAGAGTTGCTCGTCAATAATATGGATGCGAGTGTCAACAATGACTCTTCCATCGCAGATGCAAAAGTGTTTAACGAAACATTTGAAGATATTCCCGTATCTTCAAGGTGTGCATACGCGTGTCTTCGAATCCAAACGATTGTGGAGCATCAGCGCAGACTCGGCAATGTGTGTGAACGCGCCGCATTTGAAGTTTATCAAACCCTGGAAGAGACGCTTGCTGCTACACGAGCCGCAAACAGAGTGGCAACAACTCCTGTGCCCCGTGCATTTACGCATTTGTTGCAACTAATTCTCTTTTCGTTCGTCTTTACGGCGCCGTTTGTATTTGTTGTCACGTTCAAGTGGATCGCGTTTATCCCATCGGGAATCGTCGTCATCTCGTGCTATGGCATAAACGAGATGGGCACGGCAATGGCTGATCCATTTAACTGGACGAGTCCTTCCCATGACTTGAGCGACCTCGGCAGGCGATTAGCGCGAGAATCTGCGCAAATTCACGAATTCAAACGCATATTTCTTGGAAATATTCCCGAAAGACCTGTCGGAACTACCAGTGAAGGTGATATGGCTTCCAATCACACTGCACTGGAAGAAATGCCAGTGATTGATAAGTCAAAAGTCGCGCAAGCCATCAGCAGCGGTGGTGGAATCGATTCAAAGCAAGCTGACGAACGTAAGAAAGGCTTGCGCCGCGTTTCCGAGAAGCTCTTCAACGACATTGCGCAGCAAGAATCTTTCGTCGATATATCGTCTACCAAGATTCACGAAATCTCAACCTCGGTACAGCGATGTCGTTTCACGTCCATGACATTTTTCACAGCTCTCTTTGCATGGAAGAATACCGTCTTACCGGCTATTTTGTGGCCAACAGTATTTGCAGGTCTCCTCGCTGGTCTCGCGAACTATACGAAAGTGAAGCAGTGTGGTGTAGACGTCGCGTCGCACCAGGACTGTATATTCGCCTTCAGCGACACCGCACACTCCGTCTGTGGTGGTGTTATCGGTTTCACTCTGTGTTTTCGCGCTAGTATATCGTACTATCGATACTACGAGGCGAAGAAATTTATGGGTGCTTTGTGTGAAGGTGTGCGAAACTTTGCCTGTGGCTCCCTAGCCTTCCTCAGACCAGATTTACCCGGTGAACTTCAATTTGACGGAGACGCCTCCATGGCTTCGACAGCATTCATTAGCTCCGTTGAACTCCGCGATGAACTCAGAAGATTATCGAACTGTTTGTTTGGATCTATTCGACATATTACGCGCGAATCGCGATATGGTGTTCGAAAAGTTGGTGAAGTTCAGAGTACGAATATTGATTCCAGTCAATTAATCAGAGAAGATCCACGGGGAAAACCTTCGCTTGCCGTACTTCTCACGGCAAATGAAAAAGAGTTGATGTGTGGAAAGCTCATATCATCTCGACCAGCTATTATTGTGGCCAAGTGCCAGAAACTCGTCGAAGAGGCGCGCAAAAGAAACGAGATCTCCGAACGCGGCGCTTTTGATTTGTACGACGATCTCAATGATTGCCTAGTCGCGTGCAACAATCTCGAACGCATCAACGAGACTAAAATGCCGTGGATATACTTACACCTTTTGAACTTTGCTTTATTTGCGTTCGTATATTCTGCACCATTTATTTTCACTGCTGGTTTTGGATGGTTATCGCCTGCACCCGCTATGCTGATTGCGATTGCTTTTTATGGCACTGCGGAAGTAGCGCGCAATATGGAGAATCCCTTCGATTACGATACCGACGGTCACGATATTGAAGCCGCAGGATCTGCACATTACAAGGAATCAAGAATATTTCGTGAACTTATGTTCGATGTGGCATTGCCTTCTGCGGTATCAGACATTATGAGTGCAAGTAAACATTCGCGCAAAATACCCCCCCATTCGGCAACCGATGCGCTGGTTGACGTTGACGTTGGCAAACCTTCTACTCCATCTGCTACTCTTCCCGCTACGATGAATGAAAATAGCGGCGATATTGAATCAGGCCACAGCTCCCAAAAAGTGCACAAGACCAAATCTGCTGTCTCCAATGCGTTCAGCACAGGCGGGAAAACCGAAGCCGAAAGTCGTTCTCACGCTCGGGTTTTCCGAGACGTCTTTAAGTTTCGTAACACCGTGTTGTCGAAACTCATTCCGCAGTGTATCATCGCTGGAGCACTTGCATGTCTCGCCCAAGCAGCAAAGATTTGGAAATGCGGTGCAGACGTCCGCGACCCGAGCGAGTGTCAAGTAACGTTTTCGAAAGATGCGCATACAGCTGTGGCGTCCATATTGGCATTCGTCATCGTATACAGATTTCGATACGCTTATGAAAGATATTACGAAGCTAAAGTATCGCTCGAAAAACTTAGACGCTCTTTGAGAAATTTGAATATGGGCACGAGTGCGTTCGTGAATCCGCAACGTTTGTTCATCACTGATGGTGCAAAGATGACAGCGCAGTCAGACACATCGGCGCAAAGTGCAACTATTTGCGTATCTCCACGGGCACATATTCTCAGGTTGACAACGCTATTTTTTGCCGTGGCGCGCATATATCTTCGTGAATCTGCATTAGGTGCTGGACCGAATGGAGAGATCATTCCTTTTGACGATGCACACGTCCTCCTTACAGACCGTTATTCTGGGTCGGGTCCCAACCTTGGTCGATTATTGGATAAAAATGTATTTGAGTCCGAGAAAGACGATGATCAACTACATGACGCTCTGATTAAAATTAACGACCCAGTCGGACGATTAAATTTCGTAGCGACGAAGTTGCACGCGTTTGTGGAAAATCTCAGAATTAAGAGATTTGTGTGTGACCGCGGCGCCACGGACCTTCAGAGAGAGATACGCCAAGCGTTATCTGCAGTCGTCAGCTGTCATCGCGCAGCACACACGCAAACGCCGCGAGTTTTGGTTCATGCGATAAACGTGATTGTGTTCTTCTTCGTTTTCTCGAGTCCTCTTCTTTTTACTGCGAGCTTTAAGTACGCCGCGTTCTGGCCCGCTATTTTGGTCTCGCTCTGCTTCTACGGTGTTCTGGAAGTCGGTGAGAGGTTGGAAAAACCGTTCGGTTGGATAAAACCAAACCACGATCTATCCGTTTTTGGTCACAATTTGTGGCACGAATGCGAAGCGTTACACCACGTCACCGATGATTCTGGGGAGCAAAGTCCGGATTACCAGGCTATCATGCGAGTGAAACATTCCGTATCTCCACAGTTGACGCGTTCGAAGACGGAAAAGGCTGACTTGTGCGAAAAAGCCACGGTAAAGAAGATTCTTGCCCTCGCGGAACCTCATGAGTCTATCACGACTTCATCAGCAGAACTCGTTGCAATAAATGCAGAAAGAGGTAGCTTTCACTTCATCTCACAGCTCTTTGTAATGCGAGGCACGATTTACGCAAGCTGCGTGCCGCAACTTCTTTCCGCAGTGTTTGTCGCTTACTTTGCCACGATTTTGAAAGAAGTATCTTGCGGAAAGCTTTCGGATGCCATGAATACTGGTGATTGTTTTGTATCCTTTGATGCAACTGCACATCGACTCACTGGAGTAGTGGTAGGTTTTGCGCTATCGCACATCGCACACGTCGCCTATCGTAAATGGTACGAAGTGCTCATCGCTCTGGATAACATGTATGATTCTGCGCGGTCAATAAACGTCATGGCAGCAACCTGCTTTGGACACAACAACGGCAATACATCCGCGAAAAAGAAATTGACAAAACAGCGTGGGCTCTTTCTCGCTCGAAGCTCGGCAACTGAAGAAGAGCTTTCAAAGCAGGAAGCGTTGACTTTCTTCTTCAGCGTGGACAGCGTGAATAAAGGGGAGGTCAATCCTAATGTATTGCGAGAACGCGTTCGACGTCTACTCGATCTCGCGCTCGTTTTTGCTCGAAGAACTGTGTGTGACCACCGTCTTGGTGTTCCAATATATTCTCAAAATAGTGGAAGTGATATCGAAAATACGAGGAAATTGGCTATTCCAGCAGACAAGCTGGATTCTGCATTCACCGTGAAACCTCTGGATCCGTACGACATTGCCAATGCTGGTGTCGGAGCACCATCTATAGCAGATGTTTTCACTCACATGCAAAATGACACGAAACTCAAAACTGCAATTTTGGCCACGTCTCACCAAAGTCGAGCTGCGGCGTGCATCGCCGAGCTGCAACGTACGGTGGAATTTGCTCGTAAAAATGCTTTTGTAAGTGACGAAGCAGCTTTCGATTGTTACAATCACTGTGAGAACTTTCTCCAGTCTCAGACGACTATACTCCGAGTCGTAGACACCCCGGTACCTACGTTGTACCGACACGTAGCGCTTACTGCGCTCTTTTTCTACGCATTTTCGGCTCCATTCTCATTTGCCAGCTCTTTTGGATGGCTCTCACCGGTTCCGAGCGCGGTATTGGTCTTGGGATTTTACGGCGCCGCAGCGGTTGGAGAAGAATTGATCGATCCCTTGGCGTGGACCACGCACGCACACGATGGGAGCAGAGCGAGCAAACGCGTCTTTCTAGATAACGACGTCATCTATTCGGTTTAATCATACATTTGCGCGCGACGCTATTATTTATTACACGCATCATGAATACGAATGTTCTTTTTTTTGGTGTGAAGGAAATGTTGTGACTACGAATATATTTATTACAAACTGTTATTCTTCATTTACGCCGACATCTTTCGTCTTCTCTTTGCTTTTCTACGCGCGAGCACTCGTCTACCGCCAACTGTCCTCTTTCTCGCTAAAAATCCGTGCCTTCGTTTCCTCACTAAATTCGACGGCTGATACGTCAGGTGCGTTTTGCACCACATCCCGTTGTTGTTCTCTTCGTCCTCGTTCTCCTCGCTACTCCTCGTCGTCGAAGCCGGGGGAAACGCTATTTCCAACCTTCTCAACGCGTCCTCGATTACATCAACGTTCACGTTATTTACTATCTCGTGGCTATTGTTGTGAACAGACGGCATAATATCCCCAGCCAAGGCGAAGGGCATCGGTATCCTTCCCTTTTGCTCTCCGTTGAAGTTGTTGCTGGCATAACTCGTTGTCGCGCGACCCTCCGAGCAGCGAGGGTGAAAGAACACCATATCTCTCGCGCTCATCGCGTCTACTATTGCCACGCATTCGTAATGGTCTCTTTTTGTGCTCTCGTTTCGCTCTGGTTCGGTCATAAATCTCGCCGCGCTTCTCTCCTCGCCAGAGGAGGACGGCGATTGGAAATTCGTAGACCTGTTCGGGACATCGTCGCGAATCGTCGTCGTCGAGTAACGATAACAAGACGACGACGAGGAGGACGAAGAAGATGGAGAGAACGATGCGCTTCGTCCTCCTTGAAAGCGCATCATCGTCATCACTCTTTGCATCGCGACACCTGCCGCGCGTCTCGTCGTCATGGTTTTAGTTTCAAGTGTGTTGTGAGTGTGTTTTATCGCACGTTTGAAGAGTGGGGAGGTTTTCGTTTTAAGACTCGGGTGCGTGTGAAAATTAGATCAGAGTTTCAGAGAACTAAAAATAAAAAATATTTACACCGCGTCGCGCAAAGTAAATGGCACGCTGCTGCTAGAAAAGACTACTTTACACGCGCGAAGACCGAAGAGAGAAAGATACTACTTACTTCGTATCGTCGTCGTCTTCGGAGTCCCGGATGACCTTGGTGCCGGCTGGAAGCTCGACGTCGGGGACGCTGAGCTTTTTCGAAACGGCTTTCTTCGCAGCTCCAGATTTTGCCGCGGGCGCGACGACGTCGTCTTCGTCAACGGAAAATCGCAACCCATCGGTAGTGTTTACGATTTCTACGTCGCCGTCGCTGGAAGATGCAGATGTAGAGGCTCGATCGGCTTCTTTTTCCGCTTCCGCAACCTTGTCCCGTGCCGATTCAACGTCTCGAGACATTTGCTTTTCCAACGCGGCCATCTCCTTCAACACTTTCTCAGCCGCTTCTTTCTTCGCGGCTTCGATAGCTTTGGTGTCTTTTTCTTCAATCACGGGCGATGCTGACGGTTTTGGTGCTTCCTTTTTCTTGTCTTCTACTTTCTTTGTTTCTTTTTGTTCATCTTTTTCTTTCGCTGGTATGTCAACTTTTGGCATTTCCATCTTGGGCATCTCTGGCATCTCCGGCATCTCCACTTTAGGAAGCTCAAATTTTGTGGATGCGTTCGAAGCGGTCGAACTTTGACTCACGTCGATCTTTCGTAACTGTCGAGCGGCTCGCTTCGCTGATTTCGAGAGAACTGGAGAGAGTTCTTTGAACACTGGAGCCGCCGCGATGACGGCTTCGTTGGCAAAGCTGGTGGTTTTCCTAAACGTTCTCTTCAACGTTTCTTCAAACTGCTCTTTATCTGAAAACGTTTCGTCTAACTTCTTAGAGGTGATGCTGGCAACTTCTTTCGCTTGGAACTTTGCGTCGAAGAGAACTTCATCTGCATCTTTGCTCGTAACCCCTTTGATCGAGTCCACAGTTTCCTTCACCAGATACGCAAACGCTTGGAATCGCTCCTTGGAGCCAATTCTCTTCGTTCCATCTGCGTTCTCTTTGGTGCTCAAGTTGGCAATGTTCGCGTTCGCTTCCGCCTCTGCTTTGAGACGTTCGAAGACTCTTCTGACTTCCTCGGCTTCGCCGTCAACTACTCGCGGTGTTGACGGTGGTGGGGTCGATGCAACCGCTGGCGTAGAGACGACTTCAGACACAACTGGTTGGGCTACCACTGGTGCACGCACAGTAGGGGGCGGAGGTGAAGGAGGAGGAGGAGGAGGTGGTGGTGGTGGTGGAGGAGGAGGTGAAGGTCGCGGAGGCGGCGTTTCTATCGCAGCCGCGGATCGAATGACCCGTTCCGCCTTGAGCGTTGGTGATGGTGCCGCCGCTTCCTCGACTGCATTACTACTGCTACTTTCGATACCATCACCTCTCCACATCTTCCATGCATTTTGTACCAAGATAGTCGCACCAGCTGTGACTGCAACCACCACAGGCGTCGGTAACCCTTGCATAGTTGCACCGCCCGAAGAAACAAACGCCGAAGTTCCCGCGCCTGCCCACACCGCAAGTGTCGCGAGAAACATCGCCATTCGAGATGTCACAAACGCAAACGCCGCTCCAACGGCAGACACACCGGTGCCAACAGCGCCGGCAATAAACGCCGCAACTCCAGACATCATCCCAACCATTCCAGACACTACGCCTTGTGGTGCGCGTATCTTATTCAATAAAATCCACACGCACTGCGCCGTATCCAACGCGCCGTCCACAATCAACATTAACGTTTTAATCGCGTTCGTGCTCACAATTTCGCATCCTCTCTGCACCGGCGCCAAGTGCGGAAACGCGATCGACAAGTCGCTGTTTGCAATTAACGACGCGAACAAGGTTGCCATCGCGATGGCGAACATAGACTTAAACGGTTCTGGAATCTTCTGATTTGCGTTGCTGATTTTCCCAGAGGAAGAGGAGGAGGCTTTCGTAACAATCGCACCTCTCGTCGATGATCTGGAGACTAAACAACATCGCTTCCGTCTTTCGGATGCGAACGCTGTCGTCGTCGTCGTCGTCGTCATCGCCGCGTTGAAAGTATTCTTCAAAGCGGAGACGATGCATTTTCTCGATCTTTCTTCTCCCGACGACGACGCGACCAAACGCGTTCTTTCCCCAGCGCCGTTGATCAAAGCACCGCGTCGGCTCGACGCCAAAGACGCGCGTTTTATGCCGACACCACTCGACGACGATGACGACAAAGCGGAAGAAGCGCGGCCAAATATGGCGCTCGACGACGTTGTTTGATGTCGCATCGTCAGTTGCATTTTCGTCTAAATTCAAACGTTGATGTCTCTCTCTCTCTCGAGCGAATTTGAAGTCTTATTTTGTTCGAAGAAAGGACGACGAGAGGCGATAAAACGCGAAAAACTACTCGGCAGAATTAACGGCGATGACCTGATGCTACTCTTTATGAATTTTCGCTGCGCTCCGCGCGAAGTTTCGATTCGTCTGTCGCGTGCCGAGCAGCGCGGTTTTTTTTAAATGTGGATTATGAAAAACTCGGTTGTGTTGATATCTTTTCGGCTAACGAGTCGTACACCCTAAAAATCATACTGGCAGTAAAAGTACAACAAAAGCTAATTAGGAAACGTCCGGCGTTGGCGAGCGAGAACGCAACGAACGACGAACGGGCACCGCCGGTTGCTTAGCGTCTTTCTTTTTCGTCGCGGACGCGGGAGCTTTCTTTTTCGCCGCTGGCGTTGCTTTCTTGGTTTCCGTCGTCGTCGTCGTCGGCGGCGGCGCTTTCGGCGGCCGACCCCGCTTCTTTTTCGGAGGTTCAGCGGCTTCCTCTTCCGGAGGAGGAGATTTTGATTTGGCTGGAGGACGGCCGCGTTTTTTCTTTGCTGGTTCGGCTTTCTCTTTCTCTTTCTCTTTCGCCGCGGTTTCTTTTGCTTCTACTTCTGGCGTTTGAGAACGCGTGCTTCGACGCGTGGCCGGCTTTTCCGCCGGTGGCGCAGGTGACGGGCTTTTGCTCTTCTTTCGAGGAGTTGGTTTCGTCGTTGGCTTCTCTTTCTCCTTGACCAGTTCGTCTTCCTTCTCTGCTTTCTTTGGAGGTGCTGTTTCCGCCTCCCAAACTCGCGATTTCTTTCTCGTGTTTGTTGGCTCAGTCGAAGGTTTTGGTTTGGGAGGCGTAGCGATGCGCTTTTCTTCCTCTTCTTCTTCTTCTTCTTCTTCTTCTTCTTCTTCTTCTTCTTCTTCTATTTCTTCTTCCTCTTCCTCTTCCTCTTCTTCACTTTCTTCTTCTTCCTCTTCTTCGTCCATACCGAGCATCAAGTCATGTTCTTCTCTCAAGCTACCCATTCTCGTGAGCGCCGTATCGATCAGGAACGTGCTCTGATACATCCTCTGCGCACGGTTTTGGTGTCGAATAGCGTACGCTTTTAATCCAGCGCATAAATCAATGATTCCCGGTAGACTTGAGATCGTATCCAAAGACTTTGCCGTTAACACGCACTTTAAAATCTTATTCGCCACGCCGCTTGTCTTCGAGTTTGTATTCCAATCGCGAATGTACTTAAGCAATCGCACGGTTTCCTCGGTATCGAGTTCTTTGAAAACCCCTTTGGCGATTTGCATCCCTTTTTCGCCTCGTTCCATGGTCATTCGAGAAGCGACGCGTAAAAATGCAGTTGGGCGCTCGAGTTTCAAAGCCAATTTCAAAGCTTCGCTCCCGTTTCCAATAGCTTCCGCGTCTTGCAACTGTTGGTCTTTCTCGATGCCAAGTTGCATTTTATCTTCGCGATGTTTTGAAGCAAGCAACGTGTCGTCTTCCCAAAGTTTCAAAGATCCATCGGCACCACCGGTGGCGATGTACGCGCCATCGCCACCTCGCGCCATCGCCCAAGCTTTGTCTTCGTGCGCTTCGAATTCTTTCACGGCTAACCCGTTTTTATTGTTCCAAACGAGGAGTTTCCCATCGCCGCCAACGGAGGCGAGCTGTTGTCCAGACGATAAAAATTTCACCGCTAACACGGCGCCTGAATGCGACTCAAACGATTTCAAACAAGGCAAATCGCCACCGGTCGTATTGGAACAATCCCACAAGCGAATAATTTTATCGCCACCGGCAGTTGCGACGGATTTATCGGCATCTGAAAAAGCAATCGCCCACACGCCTCTTTTATGCCCTCGGCAGACGCCCGCGCAGAGCAAATCCGGCATCTTCCAGAGCTTTGCCGTGCGATCTGCGGAAGCTGAGGCGACTAGCAAATGGTTTGGCGACACTGCCACGCCGTTTATGGGTTTATCGTGCGCGACAGTCGCTGCAATTGCTGGCATACGTATGACTACATTTTCTCCATCGTTTTCATTCTCCTCCGTGTTGTTAGCCTTGGCGTGCGATTCTAGAGCCGCATTCACATCCCATATTCTCAAGGCGCGGTCTTGTCCCCCAGAAACTATGAAAGGTGCGTTCTTTCTAGGCGCAAAAGCAACAGAAGTTACCGCGCTCACGTGACCTTTACCGAAAGCTATGCATTCCCTCCTCTCGACGTTCCATAAGCGAACCGTGTGATCTTTGGATCCAGTCGCCGCTAAACTCACCGCTACTTCTTCTTCTTTATCATTTACTATTTTACTCGGAGCGCAATCTACGGATAAAATAGCCTCCGAATGTCCAGCTAAAGCAGCGATGCACGTAAAACCAGCGTTCCTATCTTTGTGCGCTTGAAAAATACGAAGTAAAGGCGACGACGACGTCGCTGCGCACAACAATTCCGGGGGCGGTAACGTTTCCCTTCCTGCGTTTGCATCATTCAACGATTTCCGTTTTTTCGCATCTCCGTCTTCATCGTCTTCATCGTTGTCGCCGTTGTTCATCTCGTCCTCGGGATCGTTATAATCTCTAATCAGTGCGATTTCGTCTTCGTACACGGTTTTCTCCAAAGAACTTCTCGCAAACGCTAAACCTACGATTTCGTCGCAATCGCCAATCAATTCTCGCGCGATCGTCAATCTACTTCTACTACTCTTTTTACCACTCTTCGTATCCTTTTCTTTACTACCACTACCATTCGTTGTTTCAAAAAACAGCGCTCTCGCATCTCCAGTTACCGCCATCAACATCTCCCCATCCTCGGCTAACCGGCACTCAACGAACGTTCCGCTCGCCGCTTGGAACTCCGTGTTCGATTTCGCGTTATTCTCCACCCCTCCAGTTAACGTTTTCGATTCCAAAAACGCCTTCCCGGCGCCTTCCTTCCACAACTTTACCTTACCTCCGCTCCCCACCGTCGCGAACCTGACCTTGCCATCTTCCTCGCGATCTTCTCCGGATTTGCCGTACAGCGCGCTCTTCCTCGGCAACACCCTCGCCGCTTCAACCGCCTCCCCAACGTTCGTCGTCGATATCACCTTCCCGTTCATACCAAAAACTCGAACGACACCGTCTCTTCCCGCGCTCAATATCTTCTTCCCGCACGTCGAAATCCCAACCGCAGTCACCGCGCTTACGTGTGCGTCCTTCGCCATCGGCGCGTCCTGTTTGTTCCCTCGCAAATCCCAAAACCCAACCTCTCCACAATCCGAGCCCGAATACAGCTTCAATACCCCTCTCGTCTCGTGAAATTGCACCGAAGTCACCATAGCTCCGTGTCCTTTAAAAGCATGCGTCGCGTACCCTCTCTCGATGTCCCAAACCCGAATCGTCCGATCGGCGCTCGCTGTCGCCAAAAACTGCCCGCTCGGGTCCACCGACACCGCCAGCACCGGCATCTTGTGCGGTTTCCATTTCCTACCAATAAATCTCCCGCTCGCCACGTCCAACTCCCGCATCGCCAGCGACCTCGACGCCACGAACACTTTCTTGCCGTTCGCGCTGAAGCACAGCGCCGTGATCGGTTCCGTGTCGCCATCCGTTCGCGATTTCACGCCGCCAGTTTTCGCATCCACCAGCGTCACCTCGTCCCCGTTCGCGCACGCCAACAGCGAGTGCGTCGGGTCGATGGCGATTGGCCCACCTCGGTAGAACGTTTCCAAGGTGTTCTTTAACGCGTACGAGCGGCGAGGGACGTGTTGGTCTTTCGCCATTCTCTGTGTTTGTTTCTTTGTTTGCGCGCTGTTTTAATAACGTGCGCGCGCGTCAACTGTTTGTTAAATTTGCGGCAAAACGTTAGTGTTTGAGCGCACAGAGAAAGAAAGAAGAAGAAAAAAAAAATATTCGTATTATGACGACGAAGACGTCCTCGCGACGTCTGATCGCGCTCTCTTTCCGTCTCGCGTTGCTCCTCATCGCGCATTGCAGGCGATCGTGGTGCGCGGCAGAAACGTCGAGAAGAAGCGACGACGACGATGGCGTTAAGTTCTTCATCCGTCGCGACGGCGCGTCGTTCCGAAACGAAGGAACCGGCGAACGGTTTTTAGCGCTCGGGGCGAACGCGTTCGCGTTGCTTTACGAGGAGAACGGACGCGAAGGAGGGCCGAAGATGGTCGATCGCGTGTTGGACGGCGCGAAAACGTCCGGCGCGAACGTTTTGAGAGTTTGGGCGTTTTTGGACGGCGATCGGGACGATTTCGACGGCAGAGCGTTGCAGAGAGACGCGGGCGAGTTTTCGGAGGAGAACTTTCGAGGGTTGGATCGGCTTCTCGCGAAGTGCGAGAAGAGAGGGATTCGGTTGTTGTTGACGCTGACAAACTTTTGGGAAGATTACGGAGGAGTGAAGCAATACTGCGATTGGTTCGGGGTGAAAGACAAGAGCGAGTTCTTTCGCGATTGGAGGATTAAGGAGGCCTATAAGAGGTACTTACGATACGTCGCCGAAAGGTACAAAAACAACGCGAGCGTGTTCGCGTTTCAGCTGATCAACGAACCGAGGATAGAATCGGGAGGAGGAGGAGATGGGATGGTAAGAGATGCAATCATGAGCGAGTGGTGTCGAGAGATGATTCAAGCGTTTCGGGAGGTGAACTCGAAACACATGATATCGCTCGGCTCGGAGGGGTTTTACTCTTCGTCTTCTTCTTTCGCAAACTCGGCGAACGTCAATCCGTTTTCGGATGCCGGAAATTGGGGCGTTGATTTCATGAAGCACTCCGAAGGGTTTGATTTTGTCACCGTGCACTTATGGGTGGACGATTGGTTGAACGGCGAGAGCGAAGAGGAGAAGTTGCGCTTTACCGATCAGTGGATGCGCCAGCACGTTCGAGACGCCGAAGCGTTAGGCTTGCCTATTCTTTTCGAAGAGTTTGGTAAGAAGAAACCCATAAATGTTCGAGCATCTTTCTACGAGAGAGTGTACGAGTTAGCGACAGAAGCGACGGTTGCGATGATTGAGAGAGAAGGTGGGATGTTTGAGCAAAGAACTTCTCTTTCGCCGAGCGCCGGCGGTATCTTGTTTTGGCACCTCGGCTCTCTTTTGAAGAAACAATACGACGACGATGGGTATTGCGTGTTTGTGGAAGACGAGGAACACGAGCCAATATTAAATATCGTGAAGATATATCACGACAAAATCGAATCGATACTGAAATCTGCGACCATGTCGAACGTTTTCGTTCCTCCGCCGTTTATTCCGCCCTTCGTACCGGAAACGCCGCCTTCTTTTGTTCCTCCGTTTGTAAAGAAAAAGGAAGAGTGCGATGGGATTGAAACGAACGCTCGGTACGATATCGCGCCGGCCATGAGATACAACGATGTAAAAGACCCCGAAGAGTGCTGTAGACTGTGTCTCGATAGCGCGCATGACGACCAAAATTATCCAGATAAGAAAATTTGTGAAGCGTTTGCGCACGACTCGGCGAGGATGAGCTGCTACGTCGGGGAAGTAAAAGATCCATCGAACCCCAAAAAAACCGTAGAAGGTCAAGCACCTGGTGGCAGCAGCAACAGTCCTGGATGGACGTCTGGATTCTCATCGCACTATCGGTTTATCGCTGACCCAAACGTTGTTCCTCCTCTTTCTTCTGTCTCTCCTCCCTCTCCGCCGCCGAGGAAACCGCCCGAACTCGTCGCCGTCTCCAGTCGATCCACCGAACACGTCATCACCGCCGTCATGGAATTTTCCGAGAAAATCGACAACTTCTCCTTTTATCTCGGCGCCGTATATATCGACAACGAAAAAGCTTTCGTTCAATCTGTCACGAGCGACTCACGCGTCTTCTTCGCCACCGTCAAGCGAGTTCGCGCGGTCGGCGCGGTTGCCGGTCCAATACAAAGACGCTTATCGTTCGCCTACAAAGGGTTCCCGAGCGTTCTATTTTACGCCTGATTGATGCGTTTTCCTCACGCATCTACCGATACGAGTACTACTTCTTATTACTACTACCATTATTAACGATATTTCTATCTTTGTAAATTCGACGATACGTTTTCAGAGAGACACGTGAAATACAAACCTTCTTCACACACAACGGTTGCAGCTTTCTTTCTTCACTTTTTTTCGAAACGCGCAGAAAAAACCTCGTCCTCGTCTTCAGAAAATGATGCACGCGCCGAAGCGAACGAGCGCAAACAACGATACCAACGACCCAAAGCACCAACACGCCTCGAAGAACTTGAACAGCGAAGGGAAAAAGTCCGCCAAGAAGCTGCTCTCCGCGCGCGACAAAGCCATCCCGGAAAAGAAGCAAAAAACAAAAGAGATACGACAGAAGAAGAAGAAGCAAAAAAAACTCGTCAAGAAGAGTGAACAGCCTCCGCCGCAGCACTCGAAAGGAAAGAGGAAAGAGATATAACAAAAGAAACAAGAAATGGTCGCCGCGGAGCGCGCCATCGCGACCTTCATCGAAATCGCGCTCCTGACGGGCCTCGGCGCGCTCATCGCGAAAGCTTTACCGCCACCTCTCGAGCTCGACACGAAGAAAACGAAAAAGGAAAAAAAAAGAGTGCTGATGAAAAAAAGAAACGCCCCCCAGACGACGACGAGAAGAAAGAGCGACGATGGCGACGGGGCGAATAATCGAGAACGAGCGGAAAGAAAAGAGTAGAGTGTGCATTTTGCAGGCCGCGAGAGAGGACGGCGCTGAACGAAAAGGAAGAGGAAGAGAGACTCGCAAAGTTTTACGCAGATACAAAAAGAAAATAATTCACATTGAATCTCACATGCGTGTTTGTCTAAAAATTCTTCTCTCTCTGATGGTCTCGTTTTTAATGATATAATCTCTTCTCGTGCATCTTGAAACAACACACTTCAATACACTTATACAACTCTATCACACTTCAACTATCTCACCTCTGTTGTTCTCACAACAAGACAAGCTAAACCTTGTAAGACCTTAAACAGCCGATCATCTTAACAGTTTGGTGTATTTTTTGCACTCTCCACGAGAGAAAAAAAAAATTAGCGTTCTCACGCAGAGGGGGGTCAACGCTTTAAAAAAGCGCGCGCGCTCTTTCTTCACGTCGTCACCTTTTGAGACCGGTTTTAAAGAAGCATCATCGCCGGAGGACGAGAGCACCACCACCAATAGCAGAGCAGGAGTATTCGTCGTTTCGCGGAAACGTCCACGAGCAGATACACGC
>Ga0255776_10003301_pt1 | contig 17455 bp, 13 predicted proteins | sample 071ome_19_FD_179974 | JGI IMG/M metagenome (GOLD analysis project Ga0255776, IMG submission 179974) | Coastal salt marsh microbial communities from the Groves Creek Marsh, Skidaway Island, Georgia - 071413AT metaG (version 2) | ecosystem: Environmental > Aquatic > Marine > Intertidal zone >... | reverse complement strand
TTTGCTTGAGCAAGCGTGTCTCTAATAATTCTTAAATCGTCTTTTACTAAGTCTAAGTCTTTGCGTAAGTGATTAAGCTCTGCTTCTAAGACAGCTACTTCTACTGCTACTTCTTTTTCCAATTTGACATGCCCTTCTCGACGGTGCGAGCTAGCATGTAGCCGCCAATACCGACGCTAACCAAGTTCCACAAACTAGCTGGAACTCCACCAAGGGCAGTCAGCGTAGCAGTCTGCAAGTTAAAGATGGGAGATAGAACTACCCATGTGATCATTCCGAGTGACCACAAGACCACAATTGGCCTAGCTGACCGTGTAAGCCAGCTTTCAGAAGCAGCATCTGCTGCCATAGTGTCCTTCATGGCAGACATAATGGCTGTCTGATTCTCTAGGAGGGTCTTTGTCAGCTCCTCCTTCGCCTTTGCACGGGCGTTGACATCAGGTATCAGCCTGTCAACCACAGGAAGGACAAGCTTGATGATGTCTAAGATCATTTTTTGAATGCCCTAATGAATATGTTAACGAGTTTAAAAAGTATGGATATGAGTTTACCCGGCGGGGGTTCGACTACATCTGAATCGTTGGGGTTGTTAGTCCGTGTGATTGTGTCTTTGGCACTGTTTTCAGGCCGTTTAACCTTTGCGTAGCCAAAAGCATCCTCAAAATCGCCTTGGAATAGCGCCGCCTCACTCTGTCTACGCCGAGTTAGCCCCCGAAGAACTCTACCACCGCCTCGATTCCACCGAAGAAGCTGAGCTGGTACATCATCTTTGTTCCCAGCGTTCAGTCTTTTCCATAAAGTCGCAGACGCAGGTCCACCAGTGTTGAACGCCCAGCTAACCAGAGCGTCGAACTCGTGTTGAGCTAGTGGAACGTGTGCCATGCGTGATACGTGCTTCTCAAACGACTCCAAATCGAGCGCTAGCACCTCGTCACACTTAGCTCTGTCCCAGATGTCTCCTGCTTTAAAGCGAGGTTCGTGTTGATTGGTGTGTCCGTAGCCTATGGTCAGCACCCCGACTCCATCATCATATGTGGTGAAGTAGCCGGGGCGACCTTTAACAGCTTTGTGACAACCTTCGAATGCCTTTACTATTGCAAGGCCGTCAGAGCTGGTCTTCATTAGATGAATAAAGCTCCTATAACGGCTGCAACAGCAAGAGCCAATGCGAAGTCTGGGTGGTGTTCAATCTTTTCAATTACTCTGTCGTAAAAAGTCATTACAGTATCGTAAGCTTCTTTTAACTTCGTTAGCATTTGTTTCACTCTATTATTCACAAACTACGTCTTAGTTTGCAAAATTGATTGTTACATATTGTCTAGTACAAACTTCAGCTCATCAACGCCGGGAGCAGCGTCAATGTCAATTTGTATCTGTGCGTACTTGTCTCTGATAGCCTGACGAGATGCTTCAGCTTCAGTAGCATCATCGCCGGGTATCTGCTTCATTATGATATCGTCATACGGTTTAAATTCTTGAGACCGTTTCGCTCGCCTCTTATCGTGAGCAACGTTACGGGCCTTATCTATATTGATGGTGATCAAGGTGTATACTCCCAAGCAGCACGAAATGTCCTGTCGGAGGGTACGTCTGCTACATCAACAATTTGAAAGGGCTTACCATCTGGTACGTCCTTGGCTGCGATCTCATCAATCGTCAGGCCACAGTCAGGCGCTGGAACAATTACAGCAACGCCTCCGTCATCGGTTGGATATATGATACGTTGGTTCATTTAATTACTCCTATTCAAACGCGCTGGCATAGACGTATTCTGGGTCGGATGGGGCTATGCCCATCCAGCTATCAGCAATGGTTACGAAGCGGAAAGAAGATGTAGTAGGCGCTGATTTCTGTATTATACTGCTACCCCAAAAAGCGTTTGGTTGCACCGTGTAAGCGTAATACCATGAACCTGTACCAGCATTATAATAATACGGTGCAGCGGCCAAAGACTGCCCATAATCCGCACTCGACATTGCACTTGTAAGATTTACGGTATAATCACCAACACCATTATCCGTAATACTACTGACGTTACTGCTATCTCGAATAGAGACAGTACCTTGGCCGTTGAAGTTTACCCATGCCTCAATAGAAGCAGCGCCACCGGCTGCTGAAGTCTGCGTTGTACCATCAGGGAATGTGAGGCTACCTCCTGATGCGATGGATATGCCGGAACTGTCGATACGCGCACGTTCAGTGCTGCTTGTTTGGAAAACTATGTCAGCAGCTTCTTGGTTAATGATATAAAAGTCGCCCGTGCCACGGTGATTTAGTTGACTGCTTGCATTCGCCCCGGTATTGCTGCGAATAATTCTCAGTCCATAATCGCTGTATGTAGTGTCACCAACTAGGTCTATATAACTAAAACCGTCTCCAGTTCGGCCAGCACCTATTTCCAAGCGAGTTGAGTCTGTAGAACCATTGGCGGGTACAATGTCCACACCCGTACCCCTGATGAAACCGTTGACATGCAGTTTATCTGCGGGGGTCGTACCAATACCAACATTGCCGCTGCTGTCGATATGCATCTTTTCAGAGAAAGAAGTACCTGCCCCCTTGTCAGTCGTGGCTATACGCAAGTCGGACTGATAAATATCAAAATTCCAGTCAACAGTGCTATTTGTAGCGCCACGAAATTTTACTTCTGCGCCCTCATTCGCACTGTCTACCGGTCCAATATCCAGTTTTGTTACAGGATCTGTACCAATACCGACGTTGCCTGTCGAAGAACTTATTGAAAGTCTATCGGTAAGAGTTGGTTGTGTGCCTACACCAAATGACAAATAACCTGTGGTCCTGTTGTAGTGTATGCGGGCTGAACTTTCGCTTGTGTATCTAGAACCCAGCTCCATATACGAGTCAGCGCCTGTTCCCACATCAAAGCGAAAGCCATCTTGATCGTTGATCTGGAATTTTGTTGTAGGTGTCGTACCAATACCGACATTGCCCCCACTCACAAGCAACTGGTTCGTCCCAACCGTCAGCCCGCTTGACGGGAGGTTGAGCGTGCCGGTCATTGTGTCGCCAGCAAGGTTTACAGGAGTGTAAGCAAACGTAGTTCCTGCTTCTGCTAGAAGCTCCCAGTAGGTATTGGAGACAGTCGGTAACGTTGGTGGAGCATTACCTGTGCCGCCTAGAATAGCAATCCACGACGATCCGCTTTCTTCAACAACGTCATCTACTGCATACGTCGTTCCAGACGAGTAAGCGCCTCGCCATTGCAGACCTTTATCGCCTTGTGGTCCTTGCGGACCTTGTGCTCCGTCTGCACCGGTTGCACCAGTAGGCCCGGTTGGTCCCTGCGGACCAGTAGCTCCAGTCGCTCCTTGCGGGCCGGTAGCACCTTGTGGGCCTGTAGCTCCAGTCGCACCAGTTGCGCCTTGCGCTCCCTGCGCACCTGTTGGACCTTGTGGACCAACGCCAAACGATAGACCGCTTGACCAATCACCAGACGTAGCGCTTTCCTTGAAGTAAATGTAGCCAGTGTCAGACGCTAGATACGAGAAGTTTGCAGCTTCTGCATCGTAGGTGGACCTGTTAGAATAGTCTCCAACTGCATCGGGCGTAAAGTCAGCACCTGTAGCTCCTGTTGGCCCTTGTGGACCTGTAGGCCCAGTGGCTCCAGTTGCACCCGTCGGACCTGCTGGGCCAGTAGCGCCAGTTGCGCCCGCTGCGCCGGTAGCTCCAGTTGCACCAGTAGCACCCGTTGCGCCAGTCGGACCAGTCAGCCCTTGGTCACCTTTCGCTCCAGTTGGGCCTTCTGGACCTTGTGGGCCTGTAGCGCCCGTTGGACCGGCTGGACCTTGTGGACCTGTTAGACCTATTGGCCCTTGTGGTCCTGTATCACCCGTTGCCCCAGTTGGACCGGGTGTTGTTGCAACAGTGTCAACGTAGGCTTTATTAGCTGCATCAGTAGTCGCAGTAGGGGTGGCTACGTTTATTATCTTCTGGTTCTCTGCATCCCAATCGAGCGCAGCATCTCGTCCAATAGATTGACCAGAAGTGTCTACAGCTTCCTGCATTCCGTAAAGGAGCTGATCAACCGTAGTATTGAGCTGACCACCTGTTACAGGAGCGCCGTTAGAGTAAGTGACCTTAGCTGATGCTAGATCGGTCTCACGGCTGATCTCCACCGAGTCACCCGATGCAAGCACCGGGCTAACTCTGATTGTGGATGGGTTTACGAATGAATAGGTATAAGAACCACTACCAGCAAATGAGACAATGACTTCATCCTCGCTCTGATAACTGAACGGGACGCTAAAGTCGGTAGTGGCTCCATTACCTGAGTAGTTAACGTAAGTGTTATAAAAAGCCATTGTTTTCCTTATTGATTAATTACGTCCTGACTGCGATCCAAAAAGTAAAGAGTCAATCTGATTTTGGCGTGTTTGTTTTATTCCTTCAACGATGCGTGCGTCATTTTGCATTGCGTATTTAACAGCTTCGTTCCAGACACGGTTCATGTGTTCTCTATAAATCTGATCTTTGTATTTAACATTTTGACCAGATACCTTTCGAGGTTTAGGAGGAAGCTTTTCGTAGTTCTTCATTATACTGTAAGCTTGTTGTGGCCAGTATTTATTAAAGAACTCCATAGCTTTGTTATATACAGTGGTTGACTTATCCGCTGTAAGCATTTCACGCATATCCTTATCTTCCAGTCCCCACGATTTAGGAAATTTTGGAGACGGAACAAACACTTTTCCAGTATTAAAAGACATGGCGTCTACTTGCTTTAAGGTCCAAGCGTCTCGTTTGCTGTATCCTTTATAAGCTTCTGATCGTATATCTATCCCAAAGTAGCCAAGCGTGCCTTGAGTAATGTAGCTTCTACGATTACCAAGAGCATCGTATTGATGCGTAATCAAATCGCTGTTAGGGTCTAATATGTTAGAAAAAGCCTGAGCTAATGTGCGAGGCTCGTTAGCAACATCTTGTCCCTCGCCAAAGTATCTAATAGCACGTCTAGCAGTATTTGGAACATACATTTGTGCTTTTGATGCCAGCCATTTGTACACAGGGACCAGCTTACTTTTTTCCTCTGACATCAACCCTTCACTTAATTTAGCTAAGTCGCCAGCTCCTTGAACAAGATTTGCATCTCGGACTGCATTAAGTGTAGCAAACAGTCCGCTATACAGAGTCCTTGATACTGTTAAAGGATCGCCTTGAGGACGATCAGGAACATATCTTTGAGTAGCTACTATGAATTGATTTCGTTCAAAGAAGTTTGTAAGGATTTTTAAGGGAGTAGCAAACGGATCAAGATTACGATAGCTAATCCATTTATCCCACACGCGAATAGAATACGGACGCCAATCTGGTCGATCCTGTCCGGTTCGCTCAAGTTTGTAATCTCCTGTCCCTCCAGCTCCGGTAATCAGACCGTTAGCATAAGCTACAGAGATTCCCATACCAAAGCCATAAGATAGAAGCATTTCTCCACGTGCAATAGCTTCTCTAACTGGGCCGTTTTTACCCATCAAATCTTTGTGGAATTTGCCGCCAGTTACTATATTACTCAACACGTTTAGACCGGGCGTAGCGCGTATACCTGCTTCAAACACTCGAATAGGTGTTCTCCAGAATAGGTTGGTAACAAGTTTGAGAGCTGGTTGTTCTCTTAGGTTTCTTTCCCATCCTTTTGCCGCAGCAGAAAGAGGATTGTCACCAGAAAACTCAAGCCTAAAAACCATGTCGTTTGCAAAATGAATACCGTGTTCATCAACAGCTCTACGAAAACGATCTTTGTTCTTCATTACAAACTCACGCGCCCACTCTTTAGCTGCATCGCCTCGCAATCCCCGCCGTAGTGCAGCCATGCGAGCCTGTCCAACGACTGTTTGATCAATCGTTGTGTTCAGTGCTTTTTTATCAAAATCTAGAAGAGCAGCTTTTATCTCGGCCTTGACCGGTCTGCCTGCTTTCTGCGCTCTAACAACAGCTTCAGCGGCTAACTCTCCTTCTTTCCAGCCACGATAAACAGCCATTTGAATAGCTTCGTCGGAAGCAGCTAGAAATTTGTAAAAGAAGTTAATGAAATGATGCTCGAATCCTTGGTAAGAAACATTCCTCTTCATCAGGTCTGTTCCTCTAAGATTACGTTCTAGCCACTGAGATTCAGTTCCTGTGAAGAAAGACTGTCCCATTTCAAAGGAAAGTTTTCCAGCTTGCAAAGCGGCACGTATACCCCGAAGGTAACCCATATACGTCTGAGTCATCTGTTTGAATGCTGCGTAGCTTAGTGTGCCATTTCCTAAAAAACTTAGCGCAGGGCTGATAATCATTCTATAGGAGTTAGAGACTATGTTAATAATCGTTGAGGATGGGCCTAGAACAAGACCACCAGCAGCGTTAGCAGCGTTCTGCATAAAAACATAACTTATCCTGTCAGGTTTCTTAGACCCCTCTAGAATCGCCAATGCGTCTTTCTGCGCTCTAAGCTCCGCTATGCTCTCAAATATGTCGATTGCCCTATCCATGTTAGCTGGATCGTTCATATCTCCTAGCTCTGCTAACTCTAACTTTAACTTACTAATGTCAAAATCGTTAGTATACTGAGCAGTTTTTAGTTCTAACTGCTTGAAGAACTCGGTTTCGGCTTTGAGATAATCGTCAGCGACTGATGGATTTAATCCCATTTCTTTTGCTATTTCAGATACGTTCAGGTCTCTGTTAGCACCTTTCAACGTGCGAAGTCTATTCTGCACCACGTCTCTACCAGCAGAGCTAGAGAGCTGATTGGTAATGGGCTGAATACGAGACAGAACGTCATCCGCTAGCATACTTTTCTTGACTTCGGCTTCAATAATAGGAGCGCCAGCGTTGGTTTTCTGTAGCTCGTTTATCTTGTCAAGCTGTGCTTTCTTGTAGGCAACTAAAAGATTCTCCGCTTCAATAGCAGCAGATTGTATACCTTGAAACTCAGGATCAGTGTTACGGAGTTTCGCTATCTGCCTAGCTAGCTCATCTGCATCTTTTCCAGTCATGTTTGCAAAAGCGCGAGCTAGTGGAGAAGACAGGTCAGCGAGTTCTTTTAGTCTTATCGAAGCACGATCACCTATTTCGTCACCAAGATCACGTATTAGCTGCTTTACATCATCCAATGTAACCTTGCTACCGTCAATAGGGTTTTCAGCTCCTTTAGGACGTGGCGGGCGCTGCACAGGAGGTTGCCCAAGATCAGGTCGATTCGGAACAGCCTCTTCAAACACTTCATCGACAGCCGCCGCCCTTCTTGCTCTCAATTCAGCTTGATACTCAACTTGCTTCTTTGTGACCATAGGAAGATTGTCAAAAAGCTCTATCTGAGGAGAACCTTCAACAAACAGATCAGTTTGAGCGCGATCTCCTAAACGAGGAGCGCTAGGCTGCGTTAATGGTACGCCTGCTTCGTCTACAGTAGGAAGTCCTGTCTTAGAGTCCAATATAGGATCGCGAGGATTAGGAGGTACTACGTTGTTGCTAAACTTTTGCTGCCAATCCTGTACCGTGTTTATGGGACGGGTTTGTTCAACATCAGCAACGCCCGGAAGACGAGGCTGTGTAGTCAAAGGAGGTTGTTCTAAAGGTAATCCTAACTGAGTAGGCTCTTGAGCAACCGGAGCCACTGGCGTAGCGGGAGCGTCAGGGGAGGCAGCAGGAGCAGCGTCAGGGGCGACAGGAGGAGTAGCGTCTTGGGTAACAGCCCTCGCTGCCCTACGATTAGCCAGTCCCTGAGTGACTGCGCCTATACCGCCGCCGATTACACCACCAGCTCCAGCTCCTACTACAGTCCCAAATCCTACCTTGCTCCAGTCAACTCCTGTTTTTGTAGCATCAGCGTTAACTAGCGCAGTCTCTCGCGCTGTTTCTTGAGCAGCACCGTAAATACCGCCTTCAACCGCCCCGTACATACCTGCACGAATAGCAGCTTTTAACGCCGTCTTCCCTGCCATTTTGGAAGCCTGTGATGCAGCGGTTCCCCAACCAAGAGAGAGAAGACCGAAGTATGTAGAAGGATCGGTTAGAACTTCGCGTAGCCCTCGCCAAAATCCTTCTGCTGAGTAGTCAATTTTATCAAAAGAATCTACCATGAAGAGAAAGGCTTGCTTCTCTGTGTCTGACGCATTCTTTATAGACACAGCGTCAGGTACAGTACCAAGCATCAAATTGTAATTGAAGCGAGCCATCTTGTCCAAACCCCAGTTGGCCAACGCTTCATCTGAACCCTTCCAAGACCGGCCCATGCTAGATTCGTACATGATACGACTAGCACGGAGCCAGTTCTTGTTTTTCTTTATTTCGTCAATTTGAATTTTGTTTGGAATGCTGGCAGCATCAGTTTTGAAGACACTGCCGCCAGCAGTGTTTGGCTGGGAGGCAGAGGCTCTATTCTGACTGCCTGTCAGCGAGTTGAAAACGTCTTCAGCAGATACGCCTTCAATGTCATAACTGCCTTCAGGACTTAGAACAGTAACACTCAATTGAAATGCCTTTCCTTATTATTTAGGTTTATAGAGATTTTTCATATAATACTGACGAAGCGCCTCGAAATCTTTCAACCATGCTCCGTAATCAGTTTTTCTGAGCTTAGACATTTTCTTTCCTTCTTTAGACCGACGGAACGTCTTTTGATACCAACGGGAGAACTCTTGCTCAGCTTGTTGAGCAGTATTGACTTTTGTGTTATCCAGAAATTTAGAGATAGCTTGACCGCCTTGAGACAGCGCCTGCCCTGCCTGATTAAGAAGCGCAGGAACTCCTGCCTGATTAAGAAGAGCAGGAACATCTACCTTCGGTACTCGTTTCTGCGGTTCCGATATTTCAATACGTGGTTTTCCTTCGGGCTGAGCAGACGGAGCTGGCTGTTTTGCAGCCGCAGCCGCAGCCTGAGCCGGTTTCATGCGCTGAGGTACAGCAGCAGCAGTCTCCGGCGGTTGACGAACCAGTTCGTTTTCAAACTTATCCATTTCATAAGTTGTTGGACGCAATATTATTTGCTTGTATCTTCCTGTTGTAGGATCAGGGAAATTTACCAACATTGTTCCATCTTTTGCATCAGCTTTGGCTACGTAGCTATTCTTTGGAAACAAGCTTGACAACTGGTCGATGTTAAATGTTTCGATAGGAACGCCTAACTTGTTTTCAATCGTTACAAAATCTACTGCTCCTTGCTCGGTAAGCTTCCCAAAATGCTGTGCAACTTTTTGAATCCGCTCGCTTGCAGAAAGCTTAAGAGCGCTAAGAGTTGTTATTGGGTCTCCACCCTTCATATAGCTGTTAATAATTTCATCAGATATACTCTTAGCGTATTCATAAGCTTGCTTATTTGCCGTCTCAAAAAGATTAGACATCTCCTGTTGCTCTGGGTATTTACCAAACGCCGTTCTGTGTCGTTCAGCCAATGCATTTACCCTATCGAAATAAAAGTTCTTGACCAAACCAGCCCACGGTAGCTGGGATTGATTCGTTATACGATTTTGCAGCATGAGCTTCTGAGCTTGTAAGGTAGCAGGAAGGGAGTTCCCAGTCAAATTAAGAAACTTAGTAGTAATCGGCATGAGCATTTGAGACATGCCGTTTTTCCACGATGTTTCGAGGACAGGCTGAGTACCATTCTTATCAAAAGCAAACGGAGTCCTATCCATAGCAAAAGAATGCTTAATTATTTTTAGCGACCCCTTGAAACCGTATTTGCCTACAATGTTCGGATTTTTTAAAGCCATATCCATTGCCTCGTCAACGTTTTCTGGCTTCTTTTCAAATCCAATTATCTTCCATAAATCTTTCTTTGCACCATGCTGTGCTATGAACGTTTCTGTGAGCATTTCAGCACCCGCAGGAGGAGCAATGGCCAGATTCATAAAAGCTGCTTTCATGGAACTTCCGTCTTTAGTCTTAGAAAAACGCTCTGCTGCTTTCTGAGCCAAAGCAAGACGCTTGGTTGGGTCTGGTTCGTTAGCTAATTCTGTTGCTCCGGCTTCCCAAGCTTTTCTATTGCTAGCCTTGTCCGCTGCCTCCTGCAAACGTCTAGCTTGTAGTGCGATGTTTACTGCCGTAGACTGCGCCTGTATAAGCGTGGTATGATCTTCGGGTGTAAGGCCACCTGCATAAGACTGAATAAATCCAGATAAAAGATTTACGCTGTCTTGTGGATTACCAGTCCTAGCCGTAGTAAGCGCGTTATTAATGGTATTCTTAATAAGAATGCCACGAGCATCCTTAACAGATATACCATGCTTTCTAGCAAGGTTATAAGCTTCGGTATGCAGAGAACTTGGAGGATTACCGTTAAAACCGGAACGCCGGTAGTAATTACCAGCCGAGGCATATTTCGCACCCTCAGCTTTGAGTTTAATCAACTCTTCTTTTGTTATAGAAGGAGCTTTATCGCCTGTTCCTATCCAAGATCGATTCTTTGCTAGGTCAAAATGAATCCACCCTTTATAAACTCCAATACCTTTAATTCCAATAGACGAAAGAAATTTTATTGTCTCTCGCTGCTCTTTTGGATTAGTAATTGCAATGTCTAAAGCGTTTCCGTGAATATGTTGCGATCCACTAACGCCGCCAGCTTTCTTATTGTAATCTACGCCACGCTGTGCAGACGTAACACCAACCTTTCTATTTAGAAAAGTCGAAACTTGATCAAGAGCCTGTACAACACGACTATCAAGAAAACCTTTTCCACCGGCAACGCCGCTATTCTTAAAATCTTTCCATTGATAATTCCATCGCGTAGTTCCTTCTGGAATGCCAGATGTTTCCGTAAAAATCACACCTGATTTCATAGATGAGATGTGCTGAGCTTTTCGATAATACGGATTTTGAAGCTTCATCCGATTGTTTATTTCGGAAAGGACTTCATTAATTGACTTTCCCGCATAAAGGTTGTGATTATTTAGAATAGCATTACGAGTGTTTACATCATAATTCTTATAAAGATCGTAAACGTGTTGTCCGCCTTTGCCAGCAGCTATGTCTTTCAGTACGTTTGTTCCACCACCATCTCCAAGATTCCAAAGAAGATAAATTTCAGATGTTTTTGGAGTACGACCAAGTATAGACTTAGCTTTAGCTTCCATTCGTGGAAGTTCGTAAGCGAGAGCTAAGAAGGAGCTTTGTGAATCGCTGCGATCTTTCATCATAGCGTAAAGATCGGTACGACCGTCCTTTAACATTCTCTGCTTTATTTCGTCAAATCTAGCCTTTGTTGTCTGCGTAAACCCTCTAACTCCTGTAGGAGAAACTGCATCTGGATTCCATTTTGGATTTTCCATCTGTGTAAACTGAAACAATTTAGCAGCAGTGCCTGAAAAATCACCTCCCGCTCCTACAACAGCTCTAACAGCAGACTCAGCCATTATACGGTATTGACGGGGAACAGAGAGAGTGCTTGCGTCATAATTAGCATTTGCCCTACCAGCGTCTGAAAGAGTTTTCATATACTCTTTCAAGGCTCCTTCAGAAGCTTTGTCAGACGCTGACAGTATTGACGAACGAAATCCACGCAAGGAAGCTTCAGAGGCATTTGGATTTTTTGCTATATAAGCAGCTTCCAATTTTTTACCTAGCGCAAGGACAGCCTCTTTCCGCTTTGTAGCGGAGTCAGGATCATTTGCATAAGTACGCATAATGTTAGCATAGTCAGGACTCTGTAATAGAGCCTGTGTGCCTGCTCGAAGACCCATCGTATTCTCGCCCTGTAGACGGACTAATGGGGTAGGACCGTTAGTCCCCCCAAACATACGAGCCATTGCACCCCACACTCCTCCTGTAGGGTTCTCATCTCTGAATTTACGAACGTCATCTCCTGCTGCTACAGCTTGCCTGTAAGCAGCATTAGTTATATCTTGCTGTTTTCTCTCAGCTTGGCTAACAGTATTAGTAAACCCAGCCATAGCTCTAGTAAGAGCTGCTGCATTAGACATAGCGCTGTTATACTGAGCAACGACTCCGCTAGCACTCATAGGAGACGTGGCAGTAGCCGTTATACGTGAGTTACCTCGGTTCAACAAAGTCTCACCACCCCCGTAGGGATCATTATAGGGTAAAGCCATTATTCCTCCTATGCGACGCCTTTGACACCAGCTCCTGCTATACCAAGACCCATCTCAGCGAAGATTGTTCCTTCGTCCTTGAACGGAAGTTTCGATATGTTAGCCGCTGCTCTGTTTTGTGCATCAAGACTAGCGTACTGTGTGCTTGATATAAGATCATCGCGTTTGTCTCGTACAATTGCTTGGTTTTCAGCACTTACCTGATAAGACTGGGCTTCCAAATCTTGAAAACTTGTCGAAGCAAACTGAACGCCAGCAGCACCTGCTCCTGCCTGAAGTTTTCCTCGTGCTGCACGTCCTTTTAACGCAGTCTGCATACCCTGTTGATTAAGGGACTTCGTATCAAACTGAGCTTTTTCTGCGAGTCTCTTGTAATTCTGAGTAGCTGCTACTCGTTCACTCTGGTGATAAGCAGCAGCGTTTGCGTTGTAAGCATTGGTTGCAGACAGCTTGGCAACGCCGCTTACAACTGAACTAACAGCCATAAAAGCTGCTGACAATGTACACATTTAAGTTTTCCTTATAGAAACAAATTCTAAAAATGTTTCACCGTGTGGCGGTAAATGTATCGACCGTAGGAACTTAAATCCTAACCAGTGCAGCCAATCGTGGTGAAGTGTATTTTTTGAATACGTATAGTTGTAGAAGCCTTCTTTATTAGCTTCATCATACAAAATGTTTAAGAACGGCTTGCACCGTCTGAGAAAAGTAATCTTGTATTTAGCTATGTCTTCCGTGCCGAGCATCCAGAGGATTCCTAGACGCTTGCTGATAGGACTTTCGCTAACTCCAAGTATCGCTGCTGGAACGAAGTCAACTGGTCTAACAAGAGAGTAAGCTAGGTTACAATTTTGAAAACTCTTAGACAGAGCGTCGTGTGGCGTGAGTCCACCAGCTACGCATTCATCTCTGTCTTCTGTCCTCATGTTGTCAGACACAAAGTTAACATCGTCCCAAGTCGCAGCACGATAGAAATTGTATGTCATATACGCCTTACTGCTTTGGGTGACATTATCCCGCTCCATTCCGCAGAGCCAAAAGCTGACGGGAATGGGCTGTCGTTCTTGATCAAGATACGTGCTTTCAGGTTCTCAGCCATAACTGGAACTCTAAAGCGACCTGAAGAGAACTGGACGCTACCTAGAGTAGAGGCAGAAGAGCCTAAGATCGTTCCTACGTATGTTGACGTAGCTACATCCCTGCCGGGAGTAATCACCTCTGTTGTGAAGTAGGCTGAATCGTGATGTTCCAATGTAAGGTAACGAAGCTGCAACCTACCATCTAGAATGGCTACCTGACCTTCACCTTGAGTTTGTTTAGCGTAGATCGTAGAGAACTCGAAAGACTTCTCGTAAGCGATGCCTACATAGTTAGTATATGAAGAGTAATCGCCGGGAACTGACACCTCAGAAGCGTTGATACGTGTTACTACATGACGAATACCGTAGACATCGTTTAACGGATCGTTACTGATGACTTCAACTGTTGCGTCTGTTGAATAAGGTAGCGTAATAGTAGTAATATCGTTTACTGAATCGTATGTAGCAGTTCCTCCAGCTAGCTGAGCATACCTGTCAATTAGAAGAGTGTAGTTTGTAGAATTATCAAACACGTCATCTTCGATCTTAACTTTCTCAAGATACTCACCATAGCTTCTTTCAACTACAACGTACAGATCAGAGCCTGAGAAGCCTGCCCAGTGTAGGTTAAGTGCGTCAGGAAATGACCACTTAGTCCACGAGCTTTGAACTTTCTTGTTACCTGCCCAGAAGAACTTATAGAAGTACAACGAGGTAGGGTCATTAGTACTGTAGATAGCTAGTACGTCTGAGCTGTTTGATGCAGTTGTGAACTGAATGTTGTTAGGGATAAGCTCAGGAACAGCAGCGGACACGTTTTCAGCATCATCTTGCGTAGCGTTATCTGTAGGGAAGTATTCGTACAAAGCCGCAAACGGTTTGTCATCTCTGTCGTCAACAAAGTAAACAGAGTTACCAACGTTTATAGGTTTTACGCGAGTGTTGACATTGAATGCTGTACGATACTGAATGCTAACCGTCGTAGGCCCAAGGTAATTCTGATACGTTAGCCTGAACTGGTTCTTTTGAGACATTAAAAGAAGATCACGGTTGTACGGAATTGCGTGGTACAATATGTCTACATTGTTATGCAGCACAGCAATATCTATTGGATCGCTATCTAGTACCTGTGCAACAGTAGTCCTGTAGAAGTTTTCAAAGTTATCTGCTTCTGACAGGACAACGTTTTCGTCGGAAAGCATTCCTAGACGGTTGCTATACACGAAGATGTCGTTGATGGTTAACCCTGCAAACGAGGGGTTAATCGAGCTTTCTGTATCACCTACAGTTCGACCATCCCAATTGTGTTCTTGGAAAGTCCACGATCCTCCACCATTGTTGATAAGAACGTGAGGCATTGTAGATACATCGATCTGCTCGCCTTGGTCCCAGTCTAGAGTTTCTACCCACAAGCCATCCTTGTATACGACATAGTAGTCATCGCCTAGCTGCTCCAAGTCACCAGCTACACGAACAATACGTCCTTCTGGAGATGTAGGAGGAAGGTCAGAAAATGACTGAACGCTACGTTTAAACACTTTCATGTTCTTGTCACCAGAGCCACCTTGGACAGCGATTGTGTTAGCAGCTCCTAAATCTTCGATGGTAAGTGTTGAACCCGTCTGTGTCACAGTGTAACCCGGCCCTGAAGAGTAAATGGCTGCGCCGTGACCACTCGCTAGAAAAGTAGGAGTGGTATCATAAGCGGTAGGCGTACCGATAGTAGATGTAGACGTAAGTAGATTATAAAGCTCTGTGGCTATCTGACTTGTATCTTCAATAGCGTTAGCGCCTGAGCCACCATGAGGGGTTAGAACTGATGCAACAAGAGTGTTGTTTACGAACACAGAGTAATAAGTGTTGTATGCAGCTACGGTAACGTAAACTGTAGCTTCATCTGTAGGGTCGTTACGAGTAGCTCCAGCCACAGGCTCAGCAACTGCACTTGTTGTTACAGTTACGTTACGATTCGCAATAAATGTGTAGTCGCCAAAAGTAACAAATCTAAAAGAATCAACAGGAGAGCTAGCTGTAAGATAGGATTTACCGTCTGGAAAGCTAACAGTTTCAAAAACTCCCGTGTTAAGATTGAGAACGCGAACGTCACCGTTTTCAACTACAGCTAAATACCTGTAATCATCATTACGCTCAATCATGTACCCTGTAGCTCCACTAGAAAAAGCTGATCCTAGACTGGCTACATGTTCGGTGGGAGGGCGTTTCTGTAGGCCGTTAACGATAGACGGCCAAGCGTTAGTCATGTCTTCACAAGCTGTAGTGAGGCGAAGAGCAGGCGGCTGTTGAGAGATACCGCCAACAAGGTTAGGGATCGTTCCAGCCAGCAAAGACATTAGTAAGCTCCTCTAGCGAAATACCCTCGTGAAATTATTGACTTTGTGGACCAAGAATCAGTCAGCATATTGCCGTCATACGTCTCAGCCTCTTCCTGCATGAGTGCTACCCACGCACGCTGTTCGTCCGCAGTGTTGAACTTGTTCAGCGTGTCTGAACCAAGTAGACGAGTCTGTAACAGGCGAGCTGCTCTAGCAGTGATGAACTGCTTGGCAGCAAAAGGTAGCTGCTCGAAAGGAAGGACTACATAAATCTCTAGCTTCAGTTCTGTTTGATCGAACTGGAATGTTGCGTTCTCTACGTCAAACAACTTTCCGTTCCTGTAGACTACGTTGACTGATTTGCTATCATCAACCGTATCCACGCGAATAGTGTTTGCAGGGAGAACGACTTCTTTTGAGACGTTAGGTGTTAGTGTGTGACGTTCACGGTTCCAGTGCCAGCCCATGCCTTGCACGGATCGGGCGGTTTCATCGATGAGGTCACCGGCCATCTGAGCGTCGATGGCTGCACCGTCAAGCGTGTTTACAACCGGCTCGCCCATTGATGACAAGCAGATATTAACTGCTTCCAGTTTTGTCATCGGAGTGTCGTAGTAGGCCAATAAAACCTCCAAAAATAATTAAAAGAAAAAGGGGAGAGATTTCTCCCTCCCCAAATTAGAATTACGCAGCACGGATTTCGTACAGGCATTCGGGGCGAAGAACGCCGTGTCCGACAGCCATTTTAGAAATCATGAGCGTACCCTGCCGACGCATGTCATATTCCATTTCAGAAGACAGGTCGAGCAGTTTGACAGTACCCATAGCCTGCGGGTGCATGAAGAGACCCACAGTGTCAGAAGCGTCAACGGTGTACTTGGACGAGTAGTCCGGGTACGTGCTCGTTACGGACGTGTGGTTAACCGTCAGGTTGTTAGACTTCACGATAGCGAAGCCAGCAACCGTCTGGACCTTGCCGTCACTGTACGAGCCGTTGTTGCCGGGGTTGTAGAAGATGTTCAGGATTTTATCAGACTGAACAATTTCGTAGTAACGCTGTGGCGATACAATCAGGAAGCGGTTTTCAGCAGGGATGTTCTTCTCATCAAACGCCTGAGCTGCATCGAAAGCAGCGTCGATGATGTCTTGAACAGTAGGCGTAGCGCCAATGTTGCTGGAAACAGCGTCACCCTGACCGACAGCACCCACGCCGATGCCACCAGCGCCAGTGTCGCGAGCGGCCTTGACGCCAAGAGACAGCAGGTTGCGGTCGTAGGTCTGCGCAAGAGCCTGACCCATCTGGACCGAGTATTCAGAGCGAACATCAAAGTGGCTCATCGCTTCATCGATACGCGCAACGAAGGTGTTTGCAATGAGCAGATCATCGATGGTGATGACCTTCTCGTCCTGCTGGATCACGTTGCCGGTAATTTCAGCACCAGCAGTGTGGTACTCCGCTACCGTCTTACCGACAGCAGGAAATTGAGCCGACTTGCCGCTAGAAATGTTACGAACGCGAGTCTTGTCTTTCATAATAGTATTTGCATTGAAAGTCGTCAAGACTTCTCCTGAAAAAACCTTCAGGAACAAAGCACGAGCGTCACCAGTACCAAGCTGTTGACCGACCCGTGAGGGGGTTGCGTCTGCCATAATATATTTTCCTTCCGAAAATTATGTGAGTTGAGTTGAAAATTAATAGAACTCAATCACCATACCAGTTGTCCTATTGTTAACTCCGCAGAGCGTATCGTCGGGCCGGAAGGTAGTTTTTGTTCTTAATGTTTTGCGCGATTCTTGCCTTTTGGCATAATGCGCAAATTAGAAGGGCGGTTGTCCAAGGTGTTATGATTTGCATGATCAACGTCATTGCCATCACCTTTGCGAGCTTTGCCCTTCCTTATCATGAGGCGTCTGGCCTTATTGCGACCAGCGCGTCGTTTCTTCTGTGAAGGTTTACTGTGATAATCACGGTATTCCTTTGCGTAGTCGCGAGCCA
>Ga0255776_10003284_pt1 | contig 17495 bp, 16 predicted proteins | sample 071ome_19_FD_179974 | JGI IMG/M metagenome (GOLD analysis project Ga0255776, IMG submission 179974) | Coastal salt marsh microbial communities from the Groves Creek Marsh, Skidaway Island, Georgia - 071413AT metaG (version 2) | ecosystem: Environmental > Aquatic > Marine > Intertidal zone >... | reverse complement strand
TGGCAGTGTTCCTCGCGCGCAGCGAACTGCGTGCGGAACAGACTGCTCAGACCGTGAACGCGGGCGCTGCCGAGCCGTCCGAGTCGACGGTCACCGCCTGACCGCGACTCACCGTCGGCCAACCCGGCGCTCGGCAGGCGAGGCGCGTCCCATCGAAGAGATCGACACGGATCATGTGGTCGTGACCGAAGTACTCGATGTTGGTCACCGTGCCGTTTTCGTTCCCCTCGGCCGGGCTGACTCGCAGATGCTCGGGCCGGATGAGCACATCAACCTCACCGCTCAGAGTGTGCGTCAGCGCGACCGAACCGAGTGCTGTGTCGGCGCGATCTCCCGCCGCGTGACCGCGAACGAAGTTCGCGTCGCCGACGAACGATGCGATCCACGCGGAGGCGGGGTCCTCGTAGAGCTCGGCCGGTGAGCCGAACTGCTCAAGGCGACCGTCGTGCATGACCGCTACCCGGTCGCCGAGCACGAACGCCTCTTCCTGATCGTGAGTGACGAACATCGCGGTGATCCCGAGGTCGGTCAACAGACGATGCACCTCGGCCCGCACCTGGACGCGAAGACCGGTGTCGAGGTTGGAGAACGGCTCGTCGAGGAGCAACACCGAGGGTCGCGGCGCGAGGGCTCGAGCGAGCGCGACCCGTTGCTGCTGACCGCCGGACAGGGTCGCGGGCATCCGCCCACCGAGCCCCGCCAGTCCGACCATGTCGAGGGACTCCTCCACCCGGCCACTGCCTCGCGCCGCTCGGTCGAGGCCGTAGCCGACGTTGTCGGCGACGCTGAGGTGAGGGAAGAGCGCCCAATCCTGGAAGACCATGCCGATACGGCGACGCTCGGGGCGCTCATGGGCGTGGCCATCGGCGACGACGCGACCCTCGACCGTGACCGAACCGTGATCGATTCGTTCGAGACCTGCGATGCACCGAAGCAGGGTCGTCTTGCCGCAGCCGCTCGGTCCGAGGAGCGCCACGATCTCGCCGGGGGCGACATCAAGAGTGACGTCATGGAGCACCGTTGCTCCGCCGAAGGATTTTCCAACGGACTTCACTGAGAGACGGCCGCCGGCATGACCGAGACCATCCGAACGCGCGGCGAGCACCTCGGTGTTAGGCACGCTTCACATGCTACCGGTGCCCTCGGGTCTGGGCCAGCGTCGGCCGCCACAACGCCCCTCCCCCTGGGTGACACAGAGGATCCGCATCACGCATCCGCATCGACCGCCGAAACCATCGACGGTCGATGAATCCGGTCCGACAGAGTCGTTGTTGCTGGCAGAGGGATCCCGCCTTCGACCCCTCTCGAGAGTGAGCGCACCCGAAGCACACCGTCATGTCGCCGCGCCTCATCGATGGCGCGGACCCACAGCCACGAATACCGTACACTTGTCCGTACAGCCAGAAGGAGGCGCCATGGCGGTCAAGACCGAGAGAATCGAGGCACGACTCTCACCGGACGAGCGCGCGCTCATCGAACGGGCCGCGACCCTCACCGGCCTGTCAACCTCCGCCTTCCTGGTCGGCGCGGCGGTCGATCAGGCGGACCGCGTTCTCTCAGCATCGTGGGTCACCGCCGTGCCGGAGGACTACTTCGATCAGCTCGTGCAGGCGCTCGACGAGCCGGAGGCGGCGCCGGGGTTGCGAGCGGCCGCTGCGAGTTCGCGTGAACGGCAACGAATCGCCCGAGGGTGAGCCTGAGAGTCGAACGCCTCGACCGGCAGTCGCTCGCCGGCTTCTCCTGCGGCAACGACGAGCTTGACGAGTGGCTCGCTCTCCACGCGACACCGGCGACCGGTCATGGCATACGGACCTACCTGCTCATCAACGCAGCCGAACGGGTCGTCGGGTACTTCTCGCTGGCACCCCACCTGTTGAGAAGAGGAGAGGCGCCGCGACGGCTAACACGAGGAGCGTCAGGGAACATCCCCGCCGTCCTGCTCGCCAAGTTCGCGCTCGACACGACGCTGCACGGCCAGGGCCTCGGCGCCGAACTTCTCGTGCGCGCCCTGGAGACCATCCTTGGCGCCGCCCGGGAGGTCGGGGGACGAGTGATCGTCGTCGACGCGATCGATGCGGCCGCCCGGTCCTTCTACGAGCGACACGACTTTCAACCACTTCCCGGCGCACCTCACCGCCTCGTCATGAAGATGAGCACCGCAGCGCGAGCACTCAACATCGATTGGCCATGAACCACCGGTTGCAGAAAGAGCCGAGAGGGGGAGGCCGAAACCTCCCCCTCTCGAGAACTCCCGGTCGAGCCGGGTGATGGCCTGGCGCTCAGCTACAGCCTGAGGTGCTCCCGCACGACGGGCAGGCGTGGCAGGAACCGGCGCGCACCATGTGCACACCGCACTGCATGCACATCGGCGCATCCGAGGGCCGGAGCGCGCCACGAGCCGGGGTGTTGTCCTCGACCGTCGGCTCGATGGTGCCCGCCTCGAGACCGGCGACCAGGTCGGCGGCCGACGGGACCGTCTTCGGGTCGGCAACCACCTCAGAGCCCATCGACGACTCGATGACCGACTCTTCAACACCGGGGAGGGTCGGCTGGGTGCGCTCCTCAACGGTGAAGATCCCGAGCTCGGCGCGCTCGTCGTAGGTCATGTACTCGAGGGCGAGACGACGGAACAGGTAGTCCATGATCGAACCCGCGAAACGCACGTCCGGATCGTCGGTCATGCCGGCCGGCTCGAACTTCATGTTCACGAACGCCTCGACATAGGCGCGGATCGGCACCCCGTACTGGAGGCCGTAGCTGATCGACTTCGCGAAGGCATCCATGATGCCCGCGAGGGTCGAGCCCTGCTTCGAGACGGTGAGGAAGATCTCGCCCGGCTGGCCGTGCTCGTACTCGCCGACGGTGGCGAAGCCCTTGCAGTCGGCGACCCGGAACTCGAAGGTCTTCGAGGTGCGGGTGCGCGGCAGCTTCTGGCGGACGGCGCGGTGCACGACCTTCTCGATCACCTGAGCGGCCATCTCGCCGGCCGCCTCGACAGCGTCATCGTCGGCGCTCTCCTTCTTGGCGGTGGAGAGCGGCTGAGCAACCTTGCAGTTGTCTCGGTAGATCGCCACCGCCTTCAGGCCGAGCTCCCAAGAGAGCTGATGCAGTGCCTCGACATCCTCGACCGAGGCCTCCTCGGGCATGTTCACCGTCTTGGAGATCGCACCGGAGAGGAACGGCTGCACCGCTCCCATCATCCGGACGTGACCCTCGTAGTGGATGGTGTTGTCACCCATCGAGCAGGCGAACACCGGAATGTGCTCGGCAGCGAGATGCGGGGCGCCGAGGATCGACTTGTTCTCGTCGATGTAGGCGATGATGTCGGCGACCTGCTGGTCGTCGTAGCCCATGCGGGTCAAGGCGCGCGGGATCGTCTGGTTGACGATCGACATCGTTCCACCGCCAACCAGCTTCTTCATCTTGACGAGGCCGAGGTCGGGCTCGATGCCGGTGGTGTCGCAGTCCATCATGAGGCCGATGGTGCCGGTCGGCGCAAGCACCGACGCCTGGCTGTTGCGGACGCCATGGGCGTCGCCGTCGCGCACCGCCGCTTCCCAAGACTGCTGGCCAGCGGCAAGGAGATCAGCGGGCACCGCGTCGGCGCCCTCGATCTCGTAGGAGGCGTCGCGATGCATGCCAAGAACTCGGAGCATGTGCTCGGCGTTCTCCTCGAAACCCTCGAAGGGTCCAAGACGGGCCGAGGTGCGGGCGCTCGTGGCGTAGGCGTGGCCGGTCATCAGCGAGGTGAGGGCAGCAGCCCAGGCGCGACCCTCAGGCGAGTCGTAGGCGTAGCCGAGGGCCATGAGCAGCGCGCCGAGGTTGGCGTAGCCGAGGCCGAGCTGACGGAACTTGCGGCTGTTCTCGCCGATCTTCTCCGTTGGGTAGTCGGCGCGGCCGACGAGGATCTCCTGAGCGGTGAAGACCACCTCGACGGTGTGGCGATAGGCGTCCACATCGAAGGTGCCGTCGGTGTCGAGGTACTTGAGGAGGTTGATCGACGCCAGGTTGCAGGCCGAGTTGTCGATGTGCATGTACTCCGAGCACGGGTTCGAGCCGTTGATGCGGTCGGTGTTCGCAGAGGTGTGCCAGCGGTTGATCGTGGTGTCGAACTGCAGACCCGGGTCGGCGCACTCCCAGGAGGCCTGAGCGATCTGACGCCACAGGTCGCGGGCGCGCACCGTCTTGATCACCGAGCCGTCGGTGACCGCGCGAAGACCCCAATCGGCGTCCTCGACCACGGCCTGCATGAACTCGTCGGACACGCGGACCGAGTTGTTGGCGTTCTGGTACTGGATCGAGAACGAGTCGGCGCCATCAAGGTCCATATCGAAGCCAGCGTCGCGGAGCACGCGCGCCTTGCGCTCCTCCTTGACCTTGCACCACACGAACTCCTCGACATCGGGGTGGTCGACGTTGAGGATGACCATCTTGGCCGCGCGACGGGTCTTGCCACCCGACTTGATGGTGCCGGCCGAGGCGTCGGCACCGCGCATGAAGCTGACCGGACCAGAGGCCGTGCCGCCGCCCTCGAGGAGCTCGGCGCTAGAGCGAATCTTGGAGAGGTTGACGCCGGAGCCGGAGCCACCCTTGAAGATGACGCCCTCCTCGCGGTACCAGTTGAGGATCGAGTTCATCGTGTCGTCGACCGACAGGATGAAGCAGGCGCTCGCCTGCTGGCGCACGCCGGGCACGCCGATGTTGAACCAGACCGGGCTGTTGAAGGCCGCGCGCTGGGTGACGAGGATGTACTTCAGTTCGTCGGAGAAGGCGGTGGCCTCATCCTCGTCGGCGAAGTAGCCGCCCTCACGACCCCACGTGGTGATCGTGTTGACGACACGGTCGATGACCTGACGGACAGAGGTCTCGCGCTCGGGGGTTCCGAGGGTGCCGCGGAAGTACTTCTGGGAGACGATGTTGGTGGCGTTCACCGACCACGAGACGGGGAACTCGACATCGAGCTGCTCGAAGGCGACCGAGCCGTCCTTCCAGTTGGTGATGCGAGCGTCGCGACGCTCCCAGACCACCTCGTCGTAGGGGTTAACCCCAGGCGAACTGAACAGCCTCTTGATGCCGATCGTTCCGTCCGGTGGGGCGAGGGCTGCGGTCTTCTCGGGTGCCATCGACATGTCTTCTCTCCTTGTGATCATTGTCGGTCGAGCGCTGCTCGGACCTGCGGGCGTCCCGCTCTGTTGTGAGGTCGGACCGACTCCCGTCGGTGCCGTTGTGCGCCCGCGGGGAGCGTTGTGCCTGAGGGCCGGTCTTCCCTGCCGCCGGACCCTGCCCGGACACAAGATGTGGTGTTTCGACCGCTATGCCCCACCCCGGAACCACAACGAGTTGTGTCTCCCGGACAGGACTGGCAATTACACCACTGTAGTTACGACCCTGTCAACCACCCGCCGAAGAAATCCTGAAACCCATCCCCGCGAGCCCGACGGCGCCCCCGACGATGGACCGCGGTGCCGTGTCACAGGTCCAGAACCTCTCGGCTCCAAACCCCTGGAGCGTGATCCAGGGGCTCGTTCCTCCGTGCACGACACCGCGGTCGATCGGTCTGCTCACCCTAGGAACGCCCCCCTGTGGATCGGAAGTGGACAAGTGAAAAAGGGGTGTGGAGAACCAAGAAATCCCGTGGAAAACCCACCAAGATTTGTGGACGGCCGGAGAAGCGTCGTCGCTCGTCGATGATCGCAGCTGTTCGTTGGTCTCAACCATCGACCACGAACCTGGAGCATGATCGTGGGGTGGACCACCGAGGATCACCGGACGGACTCGACCTCGAGCAACTCGACGACGACGAACTCGTCCGCGCGATCGACCTCGCCTACGGCCCCGCGATACGCGACGGTGCCACCGACAGCGATGCTCCACCCGTTGAAATGTCGATGGTGACAAGCCTCGACGGCAGCGTCGCTGTCGCCGGGGGTTCGCGCGCCCTGTCCAGCCGTGTGGACCTCGCCGTGTTGCTTCGACTACGTCACCATGCCTGCGTCACCCTCGTCGGCGCGGGAACGGTGCGTTCCGAGGACTACGCGGTACCGACCGATCCGACCGTTCGCTTCGCCGTCGTCACCGGACAAGGCGACCTCGACTGGGAGTCGGCGCTCTGGCGATCGGGCCACGCGACAGCGGTCGCACCGGAGAGCGTCGCCATCCCTGACCATGTTCCAGTAATCCGAGCCGGACACAACGACATCGACATCACTACCGTCGTTCAGCGAGTGAGCGAGCGATTCAGGTCCGGCACCGCCCCCATCCATCTCGAGGGAGGGCCGAAGCTGAACGCGGCCCTCCACGATCACGACCTGATCGATGCGATCAACCTGACCATCTCACCGACGCTCGTCGCCGGACCGAGCCAGCGAGCCCTCGACGGCCCGACCGAACGGCTCCGCCACTTCCGACGACGGCACGTCCTGATCGCCGGAGATCACCTGCTCACGCGGTGGGAGCGGGATCGGACTTGCTGAGCAGCTCGATCTCGCGGTGGAAATCAGCCGCCGCGTCGAAGTCCTTGTAGACCGAGGCGAACCTCAGATAGGCGACGTCGTCGAGAAGCCGGAGACGGTCGAGCACAGCCACACCGACCTGCGCGGTGGAAACCACCGTTCCGATCGCACGCATCTCCTCGTCGACACCGTCGACCAATGCTTCGATAGCGGCCTCGTCGAGGGATCTGCCCTTGGACGCGGCTGACACGCCAGCGATGACTTTCGCCCGATCGAAGCCCTCACGAGTGCCGTCGGACTTGACGACGAGGAGCGGCACCTCGTCCATCCGCTCAAAGGTGGTGAAGCGGTAACCGCAGTCAAGACACTCTCGGCGACGGCGGACAGCATTGCCGTCCTCGGCCAAACGCGAGTCGACGACCTTCGTGTCATCGGTACGACAGGCGGGACAATGCACGCCTGAGAGGGTAATCGGGGGCCACCGTGGCCCCCGGGCACTCAGGGAAGGCGAACGACCTGACCCGCCTGAATGCTCGGGCCGCCGTTCAGCAGAACGAGCCGGTCGAGATACCGGTGGAGATCGACCGAGCCGTGGTGCTCGACGGCGATCGCCCACAACGTGTCACCGGGAAGGGCGGTGACCGTCGTGGGGGCGTTGGACGGCGCGGTATCGGCGGCGGAGGCAGTCACGCCGCCGATACCGGCCAGTGCTTCATTCACCGCGAGACCGGCGGTGACGACCATCAGAGCGAGCACCGTGCCGACCACCAGACGCCGACGGCGGTAGACCGCCTCGCTCGGGCGGGGGGCGACGGTGCGGATGGCGGCGGGATTGTGGAGTGCGATGGTGCTCATGTGGTGCTCCTGGTCTGCGTTGTTCGATGCGCCGTGGACCGTACGGAGGGGGTGTGACACCCCCGGTTTGGCCCGGGAACACCGAGAATCCGTGTAGCGGCTCCGGAAAACCGCGATACGAACACTTGTTCTGGGAACATTTGTACCCCGAACATCCGTTCGTGTCAACCCCGCCTGGCAGAAAATTCCGAACACATGATCCCCGATCGAACGAACACATGTTTGACTTCGCGATCGAACGCGCGTACGATGCGGCCCATGGCATCGCCCAAGATCAGTGCCCGTCAGCGTGAGATCCTCACGTTCATCGAGTCGCAGATGCGCGACCGCGGTTACCCGCCGTCGGTGCGCGAGATTGGCGAGGCCGTCGGCCTCAACTCCCCGTCAACGGTTCACACCCACCTCAACACCCTCACCCGCCTCGGCTATCTACGCCGCGACCCGACCAAGCCCCGCGCGATCGAGGTCACCTGGGATGCCAACTCCGGCGTCGCGATGGAGCGCCGCCCGGTGCGCCACGTGCCGCTGATCGGCGATGTCGCCGCAGGCACCGACGTGCTGGCCCAGGAGAACGTCGAGGAGCTCCTTCCACTCCCGGCTGACTTCACGGGCGACGGCGATCTCTTCATGCTCCGGGTGCGCGGCGAGTCGATGATCGACGCCGGCATCCTCGACGGAGACTTCGTGATCGCCGTCCAACAGCGCACCGCCGAGCGCGGCGACATCGTTGTCGCCGGAATCCCCGGCGACGAGGCGACCGTCAAGACCTACCAGCCGCGCGGCACCAACATCGTGCTCGTCCCGGCCAACCCGACGATGGAGCCGATGGAGTTTCCCGCCGACGAGGTGTCCATCTTCGGTCGCGTGGTCACTGTCATCCGGCGTCTCTAAAACCCGACCGACTCAACCGAGTCTCGGGCCGCTCGGAGGGTCCCACACACTGATCACGGGACGCTCCGAAGCACCGGACCGTCGAGATGACGCCGCGGCCCTCGACGACACGGCGACCAACACCGCCAAGGCGAGACCACCGATCATCACGGCCACCGCGGTTCCCCGGCGGCGAGATTCCACCTCCCGCGGGTCGAGACCGAGAGCCACGACCCCGTCGCCTTCCACCCTCACCAGATAGGGCCCGGGTTCCACCTCGACCCGGCCGAGCACCGTCGCGCGCCACCCGCCGACCGTGACCATCGAACCTCGGTCGCGATCGTCGATCTCAAGTGCCTCACCGGATGCATCAGCGATCACCACCGACCCCACCTCCACGTCATCTCGCTCCCCCGGCGCCACCGCGCCGCACGAGCCGACCGGGTCGATTGCGCCGCCGCGCTCTTCGGAGAACACGTTGATGGTCCCCGAGCGATCAACTTCGAGCAACGAGTCGCACCCTCCAACAGCGCGGGCGAGACCGTCAACCACCGATGCCGGCAGCGGCCCAGCGGAGACCAAGGTGAGCGCGGTCGCTACGAGAGCCCCAACGGCCAGTAGCGCCGGAGCGATCCACCGGCGTCCCCCACCGGCCCGCGTGGGCCGGTGCGATGGTCTCACCGGTCGCCGCCCCCCGACAGGCGCGCCGCGAGAAGATCGATCCGGTCGATCGAGGTGACGACCGCGACGCGGACATGGTCGCGTCCCGCCTTGCCGTAGAACTCGCCCGGGCTCACGAGACATCCCCCCTCAACCGCCAGGCGCTCCGCGAACTCCCAGGCGTCTCCGACCCGGAACCAGAGATAAAAACCGCCAGCCGGACGCCCGATCTCCACACCCGACCAGTCGCCGATCGCGCGGGCGGCGGCATCGAGGCGGGCCAGATAGCGATCACGCTGCTCGGCCACGTGCTCGTCGTCGTCGAGGGCGACCACACCGGCGGCCTGCACTGGACCGGGCATCATCATCCCGGCGTGCTTGCGAACCTCCGCGAGGTAGTGGACGAGTTCAGGATCGCCGGCGTAGAAGGCCACCCGCGCCCCGGCGAGATTCGACCGCTTCGAGAGCGAATGAAGGGCGATGACGCCATCGAGACCGTGCTCGAGGATCGTGCGGGCGGGCCCATCCCACGTGAACTCGGCGTAGCACTCGTCGGAGAGCACCGGCACGCCATGAGCGCGCCCCCAAGCGGCCGCCGCGCCCAGATCGTCGAGCGCTCCGGACGGATTAGCCGGCGAATTGACCCAGAGCGCGAGCGCCCGTGCCGCGTCATCAGCGGAGATGGCGTCGAGGTCCATCACCCCATCGGCATTCGCCGGGACCGCTACCGCCCGGCAGCCCGCGAGTGTCGCCCCCATCTCGTAACTCGGATAGGCGACCTCGGGGAAAAGCACCGTGTCCCGCCCCGGCGAGCGGAGCCGCAACCACTGCGGAACCGTGGCGACGAACTCCTTCGAACCGACGCAGGCGGCGATGGCCGAGATCGGAACGTCGATCGAGAACCGGCGATTCATCCACCTCGCGGCGGCTGAGCGGAGCGCCTCCGACCCGATCGACGGCGGGTATCCGCGCTCGGCACCGGAGTTGGCGAGGGCGGCCACGACCGAGGCGGCCGGCGCATCGAACGGTGTGCCGATCGACAAATCGATCACCCCACCCGTGAACCGCTCCGCGTGATGGCGCAGGCCATCGAGACGGTCGTATGGATACGGGGGCGGCACGAAGCCCTGCGGTGTCACGGACATCATTCTCCCCCTTCCGCGCTCGAGGCGACGACGAACTCTCGGAGCCGCCCGAGCGAAGCATCCGAAAGCCGCACCCTCGTGCGTTGACCATCGGCCTCATCAGCGGTCGAGACGATCTGGCCCTCTCGATGCACCGAGGCGAGCACATCACCGCGATCCCACGGGATGAAGAGCTCGACCACCTCGGTGAGCGAACGCAGACGGTCGCCGAGTGTGGCGAGCATGAGATCAATCCCGTCGCCGGTGAGCGAGCTCACGGCCACCGAACCGGGATGATCCGCCACCAGGTCAGCCGCACCCGTCGGATCGAGATCGCTCTTGTTGAACACGATCATCTCGGGCACCCGATCAGCATCGATCTCCGACAACACCTCTCGCACGGCGGCGATCTGACCCTCAGGGTCGGGCGCTCCCGCGTCGACCACATGCACGAGTTGATCAGCAGTGGCCGCGACCTCAAGGGTGCCCTTGAACGCCTCGATGAGACCGTGAGGCAAGCGGCGCACAAAACCGACCGTGTCGGTCAGAAGTACCGGCTCACCACCTGGAAGAGCGAGACGCCTCGTGGTTGGATCGAGTGTCGCGAACAGTCGGTTCTCGGCGAGCACTCCCGCTTGGGTGAGTCGATTCAACAACGTGCTCTTGCCCGCGTTCGTGTAGCCGACGATCGTCACCTCGGCCAGACCCGAACGGCTCCGGCTCTTGCGCTGCAAGGCGCGAGTGGATGCCAACTCGCGCAATTCGACCTCGAGGGACCGGATGCGCCGGTTGATGCGACGGCGATCGACCTCGATCTTGGTCTCACCACCGCCGAATCGCGCGCCGACCCCACCTCGCTGCTGGGAGAGCTTCGCCGTGCCGCCGCGGCGAAGTCTCGGCAATCGGTAACGAAGGAGAGCGAGCTCCACCTGCGCCCGCCCCTCGAGGGTGTGGGCGTTCTGGGCGAAGATGTCGAGGATCACCGCGGTGCGGTCGATAGCGGTTCGCCCGAGCAATTTCTCGAGCTGGAACTGCTGGGCCGGATTCAGCTCGTTGTCGAAGACCACCGTGTCCGCGTCGACCGCGAGACAAATCGACTTCAACTCCTCCGCCTTGCCTTTGCCGATGAAGAAGGTGTGATCCGGCGCGTCACGCCGCTGAACGAGGCGGGCGCAGACATCGGCTCCCGCGGTGTCGACCAAGAGTTCAAGCTCATCGAGGCTCGCTTCGGTGTCATCGTCCGTTGAACCAGGAAGGGTGACGCCGACGAGGACGATCTTCTCGCGGACCGTGCGATCGATCAGGGTGGCGCCGAGCGCCTCGGAATACGGGTTGCTCACCGTGGTTCGATCTCGACGGTGGCGACCGCGACGGACGGACCCGACAAGACCGCGGTTCGTGTGCCGCGATCGACCGAGACGGTCACCGTGCCACCGTCCATGTGGACCGTCACCTCCCCGTTCGCGTCGGCGGTCACGAGACCCCACTCGAGAGCGGCGACAGCGGTGGCGCACGCCCCGGTGCCGCAGGCCTCGGTGATGCCGACCCCTCGCTCGTGAACGCGCATGCGCACCTCATGAGGGCCCGGACCCGGCTCCACGATCTCGAGGTTGACCCCCGGGACCACCGACCCGAGCGCCTCGAGGTCGACAACGGCGACGTCGTCCACGCCGACCACGGCGTGCGGGTTGCCGAGGCTGAGATGTCGAACCGGGCGATCGGGATGACATCCCGTCTTCGCCCAGTCGGCTGGCTCGTGGGTGTCGGACACCTCCCCCATCTCGACCGAGGACACCATCGTCGTGCCGTCGTGGCTTCGGATCTCGACGGCGCGAAGGCCGGCGTCGGTGGCAACCGCCACGGTGCTCGGAACCGCCGCACCTCGATGCTCGATCCACGCCTGCGCGAAACAGCGGATGCCGTTGCCACTCATCTCAGCCGGGGAGCCGTCGGCGTTGAGCAGACGCATGACGACGTCCACCCCGGAGGGTTGATCGAGTGCGGGGGCCGACCCGATGAGCAGCCCGTCGGCTCCGATGCCCCGACGCCGGTCGCACACGGATCGGGCGAATTCGACCGCGTCGATCTCCTCGCTCAGGTCGAAGGTCACGAGGAAGTCGTTACCAAGCCCGTGCAACTTCCGGAGGGTGGTCACGGTTGGCCGTTCTCGGCGGGTGCGCTGATCATGTGTGGTCCGTTCCGCCCGTATGGTCCCAGATCTCCTCGAGGGCGTCCATGGCCTCAAGAACGGGGTCGGCGGTGATATCAACCCAGCGTATGCGGGGGTCGCGGCGGAACCAGCGCTCCTGGCGGACCGCGAACTGGCGCGTATGAAGGATGGTCGCGTCGATCGCCTCGTCGAGGGAGCACTCGCCGCGGAGATGAGCAGCGATCTCGGCGTAGCCGAGGGCCTGTAGCGCTGTTCGCGAGGGCGAGGCACTCACAATGGCGGCGACTTCGTCGACGAATCCCGCGTCGATCATCGTGTGGACCCGGGCCTCGATTCGCTCGGCGAGAACGGCGCGCTCCCATCGCAGTCCAATCTGAGGCACCGGGGTGGGCGGGTAACGGTCGAGTCCGTCACCGAAGGATGAGAACGCCCGCCCGGTGACCTCGATGACCTCGAGGGCACGCACGACGCGGCGGAGATTCGTCGACTCCATCCGACCCGCGGCCACTGGGTCGACACTGGTCAGCCGTTCGTGCAGCGCCTCCACACCAAGTTCGCGCGCCTCATCCTCGAGGCGAGCGCGCACCACGTCGTCGCCACCAGCGAGTTCAAGACCATCGACCGCGCACCGGTGATAGAGCCCGGTTCCTCCAACCAAAAGCGCGCGATTGCCGTGTCGACCGATGTCGATCAACGACTCGCTGAGGAGATCCCGAAAGCGACCGACGGTGAACTCCTCGGAGGGCTCACACACATCGATGAGATGGTGCGGCACCGCCGCGCGCTCCTCCGGGCTCGGCGAGGCGGTGCCGATGTCCATCCCCCGATACACCTGCATCGAGTCGACCGAGACGATTTCGACGTCGACGTGCCGTTTCGCGAACGCGAGCGCGAGGGACGACTTCCCCGAAGCCGTCGCCCCGATGAGCGCCACCCGAGCTGTGTCAGCCATCGGGTCAGCCATCGGATCAGATCGAAAGCACGGGGATCCGCGTGCGGTGAGTGGCCTCGGAGATGAGGTCGACGAAACGTCCCTCAAGGAAGTGGGGGGCGCCGCGAGTGACCTCGACGGTCGCGTAGGACCCGGCACGAAGGGGACGAGGAGGCACGAAGTGGACGAGCTTGTTCTGACGGGTTCGCCCTGAGAGAACCGACGGGTCACGCTTCGATGGGCCCTCCACCAAGACCTCCTCGATCCGGCCGACCCGAGCCTCGTGACGAGCGAGCGCGGAGCGCTCGACGACGATCCTCAGTCGCTCGAAGCGATCGCGCGCCACCTCCGGATCGACGAAGTCGTCAACGGCCTCCGCGGCCTCGGTGCCGGGACGCGGCGAGTAGATGAAGGTGTAGGCGTAGTCGTACTCGGCGGCCGCGGCCACTTCGAGGGTGCGCTCGAAATCGTCTTCGGTCTCGCCGGGGAAGCCGACGATGATGTCGGTCGACACGGCCAGGTCGTCGATGGTGGCGCGAGCCTCGGCGAGGCGGTCGAGATAGCGCTCGGCGGTGTAGCCGCGGTGCATCAGCGCGAGCACACGGTCGCTGCCGGACTGCAGGGGGTAGTGCAGGTGCTCGCACACCTCCGCCGTCGCCGCCATCGCCTCGAAGGTTTCCGTCCGCATGTCCTTCGGGTGAGGACTGGTGAAACGAACCCGTCGGATGCCCTCGACCGCGCCGACGGCACCGAGCAGGTCGGCGAACAGCGGGCGCGGACGCGCCTCCGCATCGCCGGCGCGTCGTAGCGCGAGTTGGAGGTCGCGACCGTAGGAGTTGACGTTCTGGCCAAGCAGGGTGACCTCGGTGACCCCGTCGGCCGCGAATCGCGCCACCTCGGCGACGACGTCGTCGAAGGGACGCGATACTTCCGCCCCTCGAACCGCCGGCACGATGCAGAACGCGCAGTTGTTGTCGCAACCGATCTGAATGGTCACCCACGCCGAATGGGACACCTCGCGTCGCACGGGAAGCGCGGAGGGGAAGAGCACCTCGTCGTCGACGACGGCCTCCTCGAAGATCTCGGTGATCGGACCGTGCCGCTCGACCGAGTCGAGCAGTTCCGCGGTGCGATGGACGTTGTGGGTGCCGAGCACCACGTCGACGTAGGGAGCCCGCTCACGGACGGTCTCGCGGTCTTTCTGCGCCAAGCACCCAGCGACCACGATCCGACGGCCGGGTGCCGCGTCCTTCCAGGTCTTCAAGTGGCCGAGATTGCCGTAGAGCTTGTTGTCGGCGTTCTCGCGGATGCAGCAGGTGTTGAGCACCACCACATCGGCCCCATCGAGATCATCGGCCTCACTGAACCCGTCGCTCTCCAGCAGGCCCGCGATCCGCTCGGAGTCGTGCTCGTTCATCTGGCACCCGTAGGTGCGAACGACATATCGACCCGACATGGAGCCGAGGCTAACGCTGCCTCATCGCAGTCCGAGCCGCGCGAACTGCTCCCCCGGGGCGTCGACCTGCTCGAGCGCGTGACGAAGGAGTTCCACGGCCTCTGGCTCGAGCGCCGAACCCGCGCGATCCTCTGCGAAGGCAGGGTCGTCGGCCAGATGCAGGTGGTGGTCGTCAACCGGCATCGCGTGGGACCAGAACGGCAAGAGATCGCCCTCAACGAAGGGCTGGCGGATCACGGGCACCTCCGAACCGGGCATCGACCGCAGTTCGGCTCGGCCGTCGGGACGCGGGAAGCGGTAGCCGGGGACCGCGTGTTCGATCGGCATCGACGACCAGCGATTCGACCACATCGCGAGCGGATACGGATCGCCGACGGCTGATCGGCCGTAGGTGCGCTCGGCATCGACGACATAGACATGCCGCGACCAGTAGCCAGCGAGCAAATGATCGCGCACCGAATCGACGCGGCCCTCAATCAGATCGACAAGGGAGCGACCGTGAGTGCGGTGCTCCGGGGTCACGCCGAACACCTCGCACAGGGTCGCATGGAGGTCGACGGTCGTGGTCAACGCCTTCTCGCGGCGGGGTTCGACGCCAGGCCAGCGGACCATTAGCGGTATGCGAGCGAGTTCGGGCCACAGCGGCGCACCCGGCTTGCCGAAGAGATCACGCTCCCCGAGGTAGAGGCCGTGGTCGGTGCACACCATGACAGCGACGTCATCGCCGAGACGGTCAACGGCGTCGAGCACCTGACCGAACCAGTGGTCGATCATCGAGAGTTTCGAGCCGTAGTTGCAGCGGATGTGCGCAGCCTCCCGCGGGGTGAGGACACCTCGCTCGAGGGCACCCACCGCATAGGGCGGCCAGATCAACCGCTCCCCTTCCCAGTCCGCGTCATACATGGATGCCCAAGGTTCAGGGGTGTCGAAGGGCTCGTGCGGATCGAACTCGTCGATGAGCAGCAGGAAGCGGTCGTGGTGAGGCGCGGACACATCCAGCCATTCGGCGGCCGCCCGCATCGTCCTCGGGCCAGGGAAGTCGGCTTCATCTCGGAACCAGGTGCGCGAGTCGTCGTACGGGCGATGAATCGGAGCCGGCCGCGCGGGCAAGGCCGGGGCGCCGACAGCGGTGGCGTCGGCATGGGTTCGCCACGGGTCGTTCTCGCTTCCACGCAGGTACTCCCAGGCGGTGAAGTCGGTGTGGTAGTTCTCGCCGCCGGTTTCGAACAGATGAGGGTGATCGGTCACGAGCATCGTCGTGACCCCGGATCGGCGAAGCGACGCGGTGATCGACTCCTCCCACACCTCAATCGAGCCCCACGGCCTCCAGAGGAAGTCGAGCGAGCCGACCAACAGATCGTGCCGAGCGGGAATGCACGGCAGGGAACCGACGTGATGTCGATCGAACACGACCGACTCCCGAGCGAACCGGTCGAGGTTCGGCGTCTCGAACTCGTCCGATCCCCATGCGCCGAGAAGGTGCCGGTTCAAGCTGTCGAGCAGCACGACGACCACACGGCCCGGTCGCTTCGGCGCGGAGGCATCGCCATGCGGGTCCATGTCCGGAACCTAGTGCGGCTGATGTCTGGAACATCTCGGGTCGACAGCGGTTGACTGCAGTCATGACGGAAGCTCCGGAGCACTTCGACCTCGTGATCATCGGATCAGGCTCGGGGAACCACATCCCCGACTATCTCGATGATCGCCGCATCGCGATCGTCGAGCGTGACGTCTTCGGAGGAACCTGCCTGAATCGGGGATGCATCCCCTCGAAGATGTTCGTCCTCCCCGCCGATCGACTCACCGAAGCAGCCGAAGCGGACCGTCTCGGGATTGACATCCCGGCGGGTCGCGCCGACTGGGCCGCCATCAGGGATCGCATCTTCAACCGGATCGACCCGATCTCGGCCAGCGGACGCGACTACCGCGCCGAGCGGTGCCCGAACATCACCCTCATCGAGGGAACCGCCTGCTTCATCGACGCCTCCACCATCGACGTCGATGGACGACGAATCACCGGAGACGACATCCTCATCGCCGTTGGATCGCGACCCGTGGTGCCACCGATCCCAGGTCTCGTCGAAACCGGGTTCCATACAAGCGACTCGATCATGCGTCTCGATGCGCTCCCGGAGCGCCTCGGCATCATCGGCGGCGGTTACATCGCGGCCGAGATGGGCCACGTGTTCGCCGGCCTCGGCTCGCGGGTGTCGATGTTTAACCGCTCAGATCGACTGCTGTCGTCCCACGACCACGAGATCTCGCAACGCTTCACTGAGGTGTTCGGCCGTCGAGTCGATCTCCACCTCGGTCATCTGCCGACGCGGGTGGAGCGCCGTGACGGCAGCATCGTCGTGCACGACCCTGAGGGCGAGATCGTGGTTGACCAACTGCTTGTTGCCACCGGACGGGAACCCAACAGCGACCTCCTCGAAGCGGAGCGGGCGGGCCTCACCATGCACCATCACGGAACGATCGTGGTCGACGAGTTCCAGCGCACTTCTGTTCCCCGCATGTGGGCGGTCGGAGACGTGGCGAACAACAACAACCTCAAGCACGTCGCCAACGCCGAAGCCCACGCCGCCTTCTGGAACATCGCCCACCCCGATGACCTACATCGAGTCGACCTCGGCCCGATCCCGGCCGCCGTGTTCAGCCATCCCCAGATCGCCGCCGTTGGCGTGACTGAATCCGAGGCATCGGAGCAGGGCATCGACGTCGTGATCGGCCGCCGCGACTACGGCGGTACCGCCTACGGCTGGGCGCTCGCCGATGAGACATCCTTCGCGAAGGTGATCGTGGATCGATCCACGGGATTCGTGGTCGGGGCGCACATCATCGGCCCTCAGGCGGCCACGCTGATCCAACCGCTCGTGCAAGGGATGCGTTTCGGTCAGACGGCCCGAGAGTTGGCGGAGGACGTGTACTACATCCACCCGGCGCTCACCGAGGTCGTTGAGAACGCCCTCCTGGAAGC
>Ga0255776_10003282_pt1 | contig 17497 bp, 15 predicted proteins | sample 071ome_19_FD_179974 | JGI IMG/M metagenome (GOLD analysis project Ga0255776, IMG submission 179974) | Coastal salt marsh microbial communities from the Groves Creek Marsh, Skidaway Island, Georgia - 071413AT metaG (version 2) | ecosystem: Environmental > Aquatic > Marine > Intertidal zone >... | reverse complement strand
CGCTGTACCCCGTCACTGACAAGCCACAGTCGGTCATTACGTTCGATGCCCATGTAGAGCACCTTTTCCAGTGGAATGGTAGTGTCTCCCCATTCGATTCGGTCCCGGTACAGGGACAATGCATGCGTTGCAGGCCGGGTTTTTCCGGAGGGCTCCAACGAGGACTCCGCATCACGGCCCGCGGCTTGCCCGGGAAGGCGTATAATCCACGTAGAGGCAGAGGAACTCAGCACGGTTCCTGATGCCTGTTCAGGCAGTGGAAGGGATCTGATCCGATCGTAAAGGTCGGCGGTGGAGAGCGGGGGTTCCCCTGGTGCCACATGCAAGCGTGAGTCGGGCAGTACCCGGAGAGGTTCGGGATAGCCCGTCATGGTCACGAACCGGCCCCCCTTGACCCGCACACCACCGAACTCCCTTGTAACCGGATCCCGATACAGGAGCTTGTCAATACCATCGGCTGGCCGGAAGGCCCAACCAGGGCGAACCGCTTGCGGGACCATGGTTTCGTCCGAAGCAATGGGAGCCTTGAGTCGTGCGAGGCCCTCATCGAGCGTCAGAGGCCCAGACAAATCAACGGCATCATGGACCTTGACCTTGATATGTGCGGGCCGGGGCCAGGAAGCCCAGCGGGGCCATGCAACATAGGAGCCGATGATCTCCACGGGATACACAGGGGCCCCGGCCCGCATGAACAGCTTGGCTGTGGACTCAATCCAAGGAGCCGGCCGGCCGTCCCAACGCCGACCACCCTCCGGGAAGATTACGATGCGCCTGCCGGCATCCAACATCTTGTAGATCGACCGGATGAGATGCGGCTCAGGCATCCGCTTGCGGGTGCCTTCAATACCGACGGCCCGGAAAAGGGAGGCGATAGGTCCCGACTCCAGGTACTCCATCGTCATCACACCAGCCGTTGCCTGTCCCAGACGGGTGAATGCATTGTAGATGAATGGATCGTAGTTGCCGCTGTGATTGCCGTAAATGAAGCAGGGGCCCGGCGGGAGCTCGTGACCATCAACGAGTTGAAGATCCCAAAAGGCCTGCGAAAAAGGCACGAGGGTCGAGCGGAAGGCCAGTTCAGCGACGATCTGTTTCAGGGGAGGAACGATAGGACTGACGGGTGAAGCGCTGGGTCGTGGTGACTGTACCGTGCAATATACTTTCGATTTCACATCTTGCCTCTGCAGGCATAACTTGCTGACCCACAATAACATACGTCTTTGGTGAGGTGTACCGTGACAAAAGCTGACATCATTGATCAGGTATCTGCAGGCACCGGTCTGACCAAATTGGAAACAGAGGCCGTGGTAAATGGCTTCATAAGTGTTGTCAAGGCAGAACTCATGCGCGGCGGACGGGTTGACCTGCGGGGATTCGGTTCGTTCTCGGTGCAGCACCGGGCAGCCCGAACGGCTCGTAATCCTCGTAAAAACGTTCCGGTGCATGTGCCAGCGGCGCATATCCCGGCATTCAAACCGTCCAAGGAATTCAAAAAGGAAGTGGACGATTCCGTTTCCTGATCCCCTCTTATGCCCTCTACGTGTGAAACCTGCGGCGCTCGTATCGACGCTGGGGAGACCGTTTGCAGTTTGTGTGGAACGCCCCTCGAAGAGGCGGCACCGTCATCTCCGTTACCCGATTCGCTCGGTGATGTGGATGAGGGAGCGCCAATCGAGGATCATGACGCGGAACAGACACTGACGCCGCAGTGCGATACCTGTGGTCAAGAGAACCCTGAGGGATCCCGCTTCTGTAACCGGTGCGGTGCCCGCCTCGTGCCGTCGGCAGCCAAGGACACCGGTGGCGTAAGGACTGCAACCGTCCCCGCAGCACTCCGGACGGATTCGCCAGCGGAAGATTCGGAACGCAGCACGACTCGCAGCGGCATCACGGACCTGGATGCCTCCGATCGCGCCGTGGGCAAGCAGGTCATCATTGTTGTCAGCGCTGCGTTGCTACTGGTTGTTATCCTGTACGCTGTAACGGCCATGAGTGGGGGAGCGCAAGGCGATTTCTCCGTTGGTCAGGTGACGGAAACCGAGCAGGCAGTAGAGCCCCTGGCCTCACAATGGCAGGACCGGGAAGCAGAGCTCAAAGCGGAAGTCGATGACGCCTCGGGTCCGGATCAGATTGACGCCCGTCGGCGCCTGATTGATCTCTACTTTGCCGCGGACCGTCTGGACGTTGCCGCCGAACAGACGGCACTCATCGCGGAGGCTACGGGAGCGGAAGAGGACTGGATACGCACCGGTAACCTGTATTTTGACTGGATGCAACGTTCGGCCTCAAATGGCAAAGCACGCTGGGCCCAACAAGCTGTCGCAGCCTATCAGCGGGCACTCGATCTGAATCCGGAAAATCTGGATGTTCGCACGGATATGGCCATTGCCTACCTGTACGATCCACAGAACTCCATGATGGCCATTCAGGAAACCAACAAGGTGCTCTCGTCGGATTCCATGCACGTTCAGGCCAATTTCAACCGCGGCATCATGCTCAGTCAGATAAACCGGCTGGACGCGGCCATCGAGCAGTTTGAAAAGGTCAAGCGGATCGTGGGCAATCCGGATGACCCGGTGTATCAGCGAGCGGTGGACGCCATTACGCGGCTGTCAGAGCGATAGCGCGGTAAATGCCGCCGCTGTGTGTCTTACCGAGTCGCTGCCGGGTGCCGGTACGTGGCGCCGAGGACCAGAAGGGCGCCAAGGATCAGGATGCCCGTAGCCAGGGTCGGGGCGGATCCGTGTAGGGCCTCCCAGAAAACAGACGTCCAGTCTGCCCCGGGTCGGATCTCAAGCTCCAGCTCCAGATTTTCCCTCACGTGCTGAATTGAGCCCACCATGGCGCTTAGCACGATGGCTCCCGACAACAGGCGTGCCCCCGTGATGCGTGCACGTGTCGGCTGAACGAGTACCCATCCTGCCGCAACCAACCCGAAGAAGCTTGCCACGAAAGGGACCAGCTGCAGCCACGTCTTGGTGTGCTCAAGGAGGAGCAACTCAACGGGAGTGAACAGGAACGTCAGAACGGCCAGGGAGCAGAGGATGGCTCGCAAGCCATCCTCTGCATCCTCTATTTCGGGTAAGCCCATCATTCGCCTGCCAGATACAGTCGGGCAAATTGCGCACTGATGCCTCCGGCAACCTCGCGTACTTTATCCAAGAAATCCGCTTGGGAGGCATATGGCCGTGCTGCAACGATCTGTTCAGCGCCCGCTTCATCCAGACCCAGGATCTGCGCAACGGTGGCCACGTCGGAGGTGTTGATATCGATGGGCACATAGACGTGATCTTCATAGCCAGTGATGGTGGCTTCATCCACGTATTTCCCCATCTCACGACGAAATTCGACAATACTGACATAGGGACGGTATTCGTCAAACTCGTGGGCCATCCGGTCGCCGACTCCGGGGATGGTCAGGAATTCTTCGATGGGCGCTTCATTGAGATTGATTTTCTCAGCCGTGACGGCTCGTTTTCCGGACTCGACCGCGGCGGCAGACTCAGTTGCTGTGTTGGATCCCTCATCGGAGGGCGAGCAACCTGTCATGACGAGGACAGCCAACGCTGTAAAAAACAGGGAAAAGGTTCTCATCGGAGTCAAAACGGAAGGTTGATGGTATCGTATTGGTGGTTCAGTAGCGTGCAGAGGCGGTTCCTGAGAGCACACTTTCACGTATGAACTCCCGAATGTCCTGATTGGAGGATACCAGATCTTCGTCCCTCAGGTACATCATGTGCCCACTGCGATATCCCTTGAAGGCCATGCGCTCCTGCATGTCTCCTGAGGGATCCATGTTCCACATGGTATATTTCGCATTGAAATAGTCGGTTCCCCCATCGAAGTAGCCGGCCTGAACCATCACGTGCAGGTAGGGATTTTGGGCCATGGCCTGTCTAAGTTGCTCGCCTGTGTTGTCTCCATCACGATTCCACGGTGAAACAGGCCCGAAGACGTTGTATTTCAGCTCCGTCTCGTAGCCCAGCTCCTCGCGCAGGTAGTGATTGATGGCCGGGGCGAAGGCGTGGTTCCAGGCCGTCAGGGCAGGGTCGAAATCGTACCGGACGCCAGCATCCTGTCTGTCGATACCCCGGTAGCGTGAATCCAGTCTGCCAACGGTCAGCCCCTCGTCTCGAAGAAGGTCCTTCCAGAAATAGGAGGTTGGCACCTGCAGGTTGTGCTGCAGGAAGTCCTCCGGATCCAGTCCGGCGTAGCGTGCCGCGATGCGCGCCACGTCTTCCCGCTGCGCAACTTCCAGGGCCCCACCGCGGGCGATGGCGGGCAAGAAGACATCCAGCGTCCAGGCCTCGACTTCGGGCAAGAGGTCATCCAGATCCCGGCTCTGCAGGTCGGCATCCAACTGGCCATGATACCATGCTGTGGCGGCGTAGTAAGGTAGATAGTTGGCGGCGCGCACGGGTCCATCGCGATCCACACCCAGCCCGGTGGGAGAGACCAGGATGACACCGTTCAGGTACATCCAGTGGCTTCCCTGCAGCCGGCCAGCCAAGCCGCTTACCCTGGTCGTTCCGTATGATTCCCCAATCAGGAATTTGGGCGATGTCCACCGTCCGTGTCGCGTCACAAACGTATCAATCCAGTCGGCCAGGTAGGCTACATCTTCATTGACGCCAAAGAACTGTTCGGGCTCTACGCCTTCCGCAACGCGCGAAAACGCGACATTGACGGGGTTGACGAATACGATATCGGCTACGTCCAGGATGGAGTGTTCGTTGTCCCGGATCCCGTAGGGTTGGACCGGATAGCCTTCTGCGTCAATGATCAGGCGCTTGGGGCCCGTGTATCCGATGTGCATCCACACAGAGGCTGATCCTGGGCCTCCGTTGAAAGAAATCACCAGGGGCCGTTCGACATTCGGCGCGCCATTCGTGCGCTCGTAGAACGTGTAGAAGAGGCCGGCTGACATGTTGCCATCCTCGTCGTACACCGGCTGTTTACCGAACGTGGCGGTGTATTCGACCAGTTCGCCCTTGATGCGGACCGCTCCTTCCACCGTCTGTTGGTGGTCATGGGGACTCAGCTCGTGCGCTTTCTGGGCTCTGAGACCGGTGTCCTGACGGGCTTCTGCCGGTCTGCCTGAAACCAGCAGGGCAACGAGCAGCAGGGTGAAGAAGGGAAGTCGTTTCATGGCGAAAACACGTCTGATGATACGAGGGACAACACCGGAGCACCCGGTGCGGGATCCGGTACGGTCCCCGAAGCACCCCGACAGGATAGCTCTACTGAATATACCCGTTCCGTCAGCCCGCTGCTTCCGCCTTGCGCGCCATATCGGCCCGCTTCCGCTCATGTGGATCCAGGTACCGCTTACGCAGGCGCAGGGACGTGGGGGTGATTTCAATCAACTCGTCGTCCCGGATGAACTCGATGCACTCCTCGAGTGACATGCGACGCGGCGGGATCAGCTTCTGGAACGCATCGGCGGATGCTGCGCGCATGTTGGTCAGCTTCTTTTCCTTGGTGATGTTGACCTCGAGGTCCGCATCACGGCTGTTCTCACCCACAAGCATTCCCGAGTACACGGCATCGGCAGGGCCCACGAAGAGCTCTCCGCGCTCCTGCAGGTTGATGATCGAGTATCCGGTCACTTTTCCCGAGCGATCGGCAACTAGTGCTCCTGTGGCGCGGTGGGCAATCTCTCCGGCCCACGGGCGGTACGTGTCGAAGAGGTGCGTCAGGATGCCTGTACCTTTCGTGTCGGTCAGGAATTCGTTCCGGTAGCCGATCAGGCCACGGGAAGGAATTTCGAATTCGAGACGCACCCGACCGGAGCCATGGTTGATCATCTTGGTCATGACGCCCTTGCGCGTACCAAGCTTCTGGACGACGGCGCCCATGTATTCCTCTGCGACATCGATCAGTGCCAGTTCATACGGCTCGTGACGCTTGCCGCCTATCTCCTTGGTGATGACGTTCGGCATGCCCACCGAAAACTCATAGCCTTCCCGGCGCATCTGTTCAATCAGGATGGCCATCTGGAGCTCGCCACGACCGTAGACCAGATGCGAGTCCGGAGAATCCGTTTCCTCGATCCGCATGGCCAGGTTGGTCTCAGCCTCTTTTGCCAGGCGGTCCTTCAGGTTACGGGACGTAACGTACTTGCCTTCCTTGCCGGCAAAAGGCGAGTCGTTGATACGGAACTCCATGGACATCGTAGGCTCGTCCACATGCAGGGGAGCCAATGGCTGCGGATCCTCGGCATCAGAAATACTTTCGCCCAGCCCGATGCCGGCCATGCCGCCAACGGCCATGATGTCTCCCGGGCCGACCTGATCGGTCTCCACGCGCTGCAGGCCTGCGTAGGTGAACAGCGCCGTGACCTGGGCATTTGTGAATGTCTTGTCACGATGGCACAGTTTGACGTGCTGACGGTTCTTGAGTGTTCCATTGACGACACGCCCGATGGCCAAGGGTCCCAGGTAGTTATCGGGAATGACGTTCGTGACCAGGACCTGTACCGTTTCCTCCGGATCGCCTTTGGGGGCTGGAATCGTATCGATGATGGCATCGAAAAGCGGCTTCAGATCGGTCAGTTCACCGCCGACCTCGGTCGTGCACTGGCCATCCCGAGCCACCGCAAAGATGACTGGGAATTCGATCTGCTCGTCCGAAGCGTCCAGATCGATGAACAGGTCGTAGACTTCGTTCAGTACCTCTTCAGGGCGCGCATCCTCCCGATCGATCTTGTTGACGACGACGATGGCCGGAAGGTTCAATTCCAGCGCCTTGGACAGCACGAAACGTGTCTGGGGAAGGGGCCCCTCGGCTGCGTCGACCAACAGCATGATGCCGTCCACCATTCGGAGGGTACGTTCCACTTCGCCTCCGAAGTCCGCGTGCCCCGGGGTATCGACGATGTTGATCTTGATGTCACCAAGCTGCACGGCCGTGTTCTTGGCCATGATGGTGATGCCTTTCTCACGCTCCAAGTCCATGGAGTCCATGACCCGCTCGGCCACCTCCTGGTTGTCGCGGAAAATGCCGCTCTGCCAGAGCATGGAGTCGACCAGGGTGGTCTTTCCGTGGTCCACGTGGGCCACGATGGCGATGTTGCGTAGGGTTTCAGACATGAAGGCGAGAAAAGTAAAGGGCGGGTAAAGGAGCCTGATCAAACTCCCGCGTGGTCAAACGTTCGTGCCGGGACGCAAAGAAAGCGCGAATACGGTGCGGACGGGGAAGGTCATTGTTCGGCAAGAGCGGAAGCGGCGGATTCCCGGTGTGAGCGACCGATGGGTAGGGTCTGGTCGCCTATATCAACCTCCGAGGCCGTAAACGAGGATACAGCACGCGCCCGGATCAGGTACGATCGATGGATCCTTACGAATCCCCGTCCTTCGACCTCCTGCTCGAACGTGGATAGCGTCATTTTCGTCATGAGCTTACCGTCCGTCGTGTGGATGAGCAGATAGTCCCGCTGACTTTCCACGAACAGGATATCGCTGAGGAGGATGTTCACATTGCGCCGGTCCACCCGCACGATTACGGAGGCGTTGCCGTCTTCCGCTCGGGCCAGTTCTTCCTGCATCTGCTCATTCTCCTGCAACAGCGACTCCCGATCCGAGCGGGTTCGTTGCCAGCGGCGCAGGGTATGCAGGGAGAGGGCACCGAAGACCACGATGTACATGCCGATCAGGACATCCATCAGGTCCACGAGGTTGGGCTCGACGAAAAGGGCCTGGTAGTCTGCTACCGTAATGTAGAGGCCTACGAGCAGGGAAAGCTCCAGATGGACGGACAGCAACAGGGAGTAGCCCAGGTAGAGTACGAAGCGTCCCCAACGCCCCGTCAGCAAATAGCGTGGGACAAGCCAGTAGACCACGGCATAGGTGGTGCCCATCGTAATGGGCAGAAGCAGCGCCACGAAGAACAGACTCTGGCCGTAGTCATCCTGTCTACTTCCGAAATACATGGTGTAGAAGGCAAGAACCGCCGCCCAGAACAGGACGTGCTCAAGAAAGCGGTGCAGTACTGGATTCATCTGATGTGGCAATGGGGCAGGGAGCGGAGTCACCCCAAAATAGCGAATGGGTCGACCTGGTGAGGGGTTTTGAGGATTCCGTCGACAAACGACATGCCATCGTAGGCAAACGAAGGGGTACATTTTCCGGTAGGCGATCCGGACCGGATGATGTCCGTCGACACTCGAGCGGGATTGGTCGATACCCGTTTTGCAGGAAGTTTGAATGGCCGTAGCATGGGGTCAAGCCGGGCCCGACATCGCCCGTTCAATCCATCAACAAACAGCAGGACCATCATGGATACATTTGCAGCCGGGGGACCTTTCATGATTCCCATCACCATCATCGGTCTGATCATGCTTGGCCTTGGGGTCTACGTCATTGCCCGAGCGTTCAGCCGTCAGCAGCCCGCCAACATCCAAGCGCTCAAGGGACTTGTCCTGCAGCTGGGCGTGTTTGCCTTCTTCACAGGCCTTTTGAGCCAGGCCATCGGCCTCATGCAGGCCTTCCAGGCCATCCAGCAGATCGGTGATGTTTCGCCCGCCATCGTGGCCGGGGGGCTCTACGTATCGTTCATTGCCCCGGTTTGGGGGCTGATCCAGCTTTTGTTGGGCCTGGCACTGTACATGGTAGCCACGTACCGATTGGCTCACAGGAGCTGATCATACCCTGGGTTGCCTACCGCTCTTACCTACGTCCAGCAGATCAGACATCAGTTGGCCGAGCGCCGCGGCTCACGGCAACCCCGCCATTCGCGTGGCTGCCCCGTTCGCGGGTCGTTGGGCAGGACAGCCAGGTCCCGCTCGAAGCGGACAGGATCCTCGGAAGCCATGTAGGCCACCATGGCTGCCAGCGTGGCGTTCTCCGCCAGGTCATCGAACACGATCTTGTCATAGGTGTCCCGGTCCGTATGCCATGTGTACTGACGGTATTCGGGGTAGGGAGAGCGGAACCGGAAGCTCGGTATCTGAGCGCAGATGAATGAGGTGTGGTCGCTGCCCGCATTCGCCTGCGGACCCGGAACGGGCACGGCAATGTGCTCCGTAATCTCCGTCGGTACGACCGACAACCATTTGGGGAGATGTATGCGCGAATTCAGGAAACCCTGCCCCTCGAGCTCGATGATGCGCCACGTACCGTTGTCCTGGTTGAAGGCGGCTTGCATGCCTTCCATGATCTCCGGATTGTCTTCGCGGAAGGCGCCCGATCCCACAAGACCCTGTTCTTCAGCACCCCAGTGGCCTACCAGGATAGTGCGGCGCGGGTTCGGGTACGTCTTCTTGAGGATGCGCATGGCCTCGAGCATCATCACGGAACCCGTTCCATTATCCGTGGCACCCGTGGCGGCATGCCAAGAATCCAGGTGGGCCCCCAAGAGGACATATTCGTTGGGCAACTCGGTGCCTTCGATCTTGCCGACGATATTGAACTGGGGCTTATCGTCCAGGAACGTTGCCTCGGCATTGACCCGCAGGCGAGGCGTGTTGCCACTCTCAGCCAGGCGGGCCAAAAGGCCATAGTCTTCACACGACAGATCGAGGGAAACAGCTTCCCGGCTGGACGCGGAGAACACCTTATTCACACCCCACCCGCCGGACCAGCGGCTGCTCAGGTAGCCTGCTACACCGGCGGCATCGAGCGTGGAAGTCCTCGAACGGAAATCTCCGACGTGGCTCAAGCGCTCGTTCCACTCCTGTGCGAGGGCGCGCCGCTCGGCGTCAATGCGTTCCACGGTTTCAGGACGTGCTCCAGCCTCCAGTTCCTGCTGGGCCCGGCACATGATTTCCGGGGGCGACATCATGATGAACTTGCCCCGGATACTGTCCAGCCAGGTCTGCACGTTCTCGGCGTTCAGATCCGCTGGCGGAATGGCAACATCACCTTCCACCGGACCATCGGTGCCGGGACTCCAGGCCAGGAGTTCACCTTTGAGACTGGCGATCCGTGGTTCAACCATATCCACGTGCAGGATGCCCTGCTCCCAGCCGGTCCACGTGCCGTACTGTTCTTTCCAGGCCTCGATTCCCCAGGATCCGTACAGATCGATGAGCCAGTCCTGAGCCTGTTCGAGTCCGGCCGTTCCGGTCAGGCGCGGACCGATGACATCCACCAGCTGGTGGGCCAATTCCTTGGTCTGGGAGTTCTCGATGCCTTCCTCCCACATGGCTTTCACGATGGGGTCGTCGACGGGGAAGGTCTGTGCCCCAACCTTCGGCGGCTGCGAAAGCCAGATGATGCCAGCCAGCAGGAGGAGGGAAGCGGTACGGGAATTCATGGGTATAACGTGTCGTTTATCGATTGAATGAGCCATCCTGGCGGCTCGGACTGGATGGACGCGACTAACGAGTCGGAGATTCCTTGAATCGTTGTGCCAAGGCATCTCCGATCTCGCGGGCACGGGTGGCCAACAGGTCCACGTCTTCAAGGCGGGTTCGAGGATTGACATAGCAGGGGCGAATGGCCAGTTTTCCATCCAGGATGGTCGAGGACGGTACCAGATCGCCCTCGGCGCGAAGCGCTGCCATCAGTTGCCGGTTCAGCTCGTTGAGCTGGCTCTCGTCAAGATCAGGATGGACATAGCGAAAGCAACATATGGACAGGACGACAGGTGCCAACTGCTCAAGGTAGGGGTCCTTTTCAACCAGGGCTGAAAGATGCCGTGCGAACCCGTTGTGCCGCTTGACTCTGTCGGTCATCCCGGATTTGCCTATTTCACGAAGGATGGCCCAAACCTGAACGCCCCTCGATGGTGCTGACTGATCCAGGTTGAACTCGTGCAGGATCTCCCCGAACCCATCAAAAGGCGATGCCACCACTTCATCCTGCTGCCCCATGCTACCTTCCAGATAGGCTGCCGGCTCGAGTGTGAAGGCCCGCCCCATGAGGTCTCTGTCCCTGACCATGGCTACGCCGTTCCCGACGGGTGCGGCCATCCATTTGTGTGGGTCGAGCGCGACAGAGTCGGCCTCCGCCACGCCATCGTATCGTTCGCGTACCCTGTCGTCGAGTATCCCGAACATGCCATAGGCGCCGTCCACGTGAAGCCACGTCGATTCCTCATCCGCAATGGCTCGCAAGCGACGAATAGGGTCTATAGCGCCCGTATTGACCGTTCCGGCTGTGGCTATGATAGCCATGGGCAAGAATCCTTCCTTCCGGTCCGCAGCTATACGCTGCTGAAGCGCGTCGGGGTCAATCTCACCCGCGCTGTTGACGGGCACACCGATGACGTTTCGCCGCCCGATACCCAATACGGCTGCGGCCCGGTTGACAACGTGGTGTACCTCGGAACTGGCGTAGATGCGCCATTTCAAGTGGGCGGGCAGACCCGTCATGGACGGATCGAACCCCTGCTGTTCCACGGCCCACTGACGGGCAGCTCCAAGCGCAATGAGGTTGGCCGAGGAGCCGCCCGTAGTGTACGTGCCATGCCAGTTCTCCGGAAAACCCAGCAGCTGTTTGAGCCAGTCAAGACTCAGTTTTTCCAGGTAGTTGAATGTGTGTACCCAGACCCGTTGCGAGCCGGCCACGGTAGAGGCCAGGGCAGCGGCCGTGCCGGAAGTGGTCGGAGATGTGGTCACCCACCCACTGAATCCCGGATGGCCGTTGCGCAAGCCATTGGGCACAATCCACTTCCGCAGGTCCTCCAGCACCGCTTCCAGACCAGCGCCTTCCTGCGGCAACCGGGTGCCCAGGTGTTCGGTCCAGGCCGCCCGGTTTCTGCCGGCAGGGTCGGGACCCTCAAAGGCATTGAATCGATCGAGTTCTTCAGTCAGGCGCGCCAGGACGGACAGGTCGCCGAAAGCGGCAGCATCCGGATAGGGCATGGGCAGATCGGATAGGTAATGATGAGTGGAGACTGAGACGTCCGAGAGTTGAAGTGCTTCCCGTCCCCAAAGTACGCCAGCCGAAAGTGCATCGCGAGGTCGGGCTGCTGCTTGGCGCCTACGACCCTCGCAAAGGTACGAAACGTGACCACCGACATGACGTATATCCCCATCCATCTTCATTCCAACCCATGAGCGCTACACACCTTTTCAGCGAAGCCGACCGCCAGCGTATTTCGGATGCCGTGGAGCGTGCGGAGTCCCGCACGTCCGGCGAAATTGTGCCGGTTGTCGTGGCGCGCTCCGGTTCTTATCCATCGGCGTTGTGGAAGGCAGCGTTGATCGGGGTAATCCCCGGTCTACTGATCCATGAATGGTTGGTCCTGGGTGCTGATGACTGGGGCATGTCGGTGTGGTCGGCACAGCTCATGCCAATGACCATGATTGCCGGCGCCCTTTTGTTGGCTGCGGCAGCCCATTTCATTCCCGCGGTGCAACGAATCCTGATCCCAGCCCCCCGTCTGATCGAGTCGGTTCATAAACGTGCTCAGCAGGCGTTTCTTGAGAATGAGGTTTTCCAGACACGCGATCGGACGGGCATCCTGATCCTGGTATCGCTTTTCGAGCATCGTGTGGAAGTCCTGGGAGATTCTGGCATCAATGCCAAGGTGGATCCTGATGACTGGGCTGATGTGGTAACGGATATCGTTTCCGGCATCAAGGCTGGCAAGCCTACCGATGGTCTGGTGTCCGCCATTGACCGGTGTGGCCGACTGCTTGAAAAGGCGGGTGTAAAGCGGCGCGATGACGACACGGACGAACTCTCGAATGCTCCGCGGATCCATTGATTGATGGCCCTCATGTTCGGACATCTCCCCGAGCCACACCACCTTTCCTGCCTGGCATTCACCCGGTGTGAGGTATTCCCCGCTTGACAAATGCACCCGGGGAGGTGACCTTCCAAACCCGTCCGCCTGCCGGCCCCTCCAAGGGGTAGCATGTTGCGGTTACTGATTACCAATCCAGATGCATCATGTCACCGCATACCCCCCGTACGACCGGCCCATTTCTGCATGTCGTACGCCGTCTGTCCATCCTTGTTGTTGCCTTCTTGATGGCGCTTCCCCGGCCGTCGCACGCCCAGCAGCTGAGCGATGACGACTATGCTTGGGCCGAAGGCTTCCTTTCTTCCTACACGTCGTCCCTCGTTGTCGGCGATGAGGTCCGTGTTTCATGGCTGGATGATGACCGATTCTGGTATTCGGTCGATGTGAGTGACGGCACGGAATATTTCATGGTGGATGCGCGGCGAGGAGAGAAGGAACACGCCTTTGATCATGCCGCACTGGCCCGAGCGGTCTCCGAAGTAGCCGATGAGACCTACACAGCCCACAACATTCCCATTTCAAACCTCGAATGGTTGGACGGAAACCGCATCACGTTCCAGGGCGAGGGCAAGACATTTACCTGTGATATTCGGCGCTACCGCTGCGAAGCGGAAGAGGCGGCCCGAGGTGGGGGTGCAGGCGGCTTCGGGTGGCGCTTCGGCACCGACATTCCGTCACCGGACGGACGCTGGGAAGCCTTCATTCGTGACCATAACCTGTGGGTTCGCAACACGGAGTCGGATGAGGAAAAGGCCCTGACCGATGACGGGGTGGAATACTTCGGCTACGCCACCAACAATGCGGGTTGGACGAAGAGCGATCGCCCCGTCCTGGAGTGGTCCTCGGACTCGCGCAAGATTGCCACGTTCCAGCATGACGGTCGCGGTGTCGGTTTCATGCACCTGGTCAATACACAGGTGGGTCACCCTGAATTGGAGTCTTGGCAGTATCCGATGCCGGGCGACAGCGTCATTTTCCGCATTGAGCGTGTGATCCTGGATGTGGAGTCGGGCGAGATGGTACGCCTGGACATGCCAGCCGACCAGCATCGCTCAACGATTACCGACCATGTGGCCTATCGGGGTGGCTGGGCGGACATCGATTGGGCAGCCGACGGTTCCGAAGTCGCTTTCGTTTCCAGCAGCAGGGACCACAAGGATGCTTGGCTGCGCATTGCGGATGCCCAAACAGGCGCCGTGACGGACGTCCTTCATGAACGCGAGGAGACCTTCTACGAGTCCGGCGTTGGGGATATCAACTGGCGATTCCTGGAGGAAACGGACGAATTCCTGTGGTGGAGTGAGCGCACCGACTGGGGCCATCTCTACCTGTATGATCGGCAGGGCAACTTGAAGAATGCCATCACCTCGGGCAACTGGCTGTTCGAGCGCATTGTGCATCTGGACGAAGACCAGCGTAAGATCTGGTTCATCGGGTCGAATAGGGAGCCGGGCGATCCGTACTACGACTATCTCTATTCAGTCAACTTCGACGGCTCCGACCTGCGCCTCCTGACACCAGAAGCGGCCACGCACTCGGTGGCTTTTTCTCCGGACGGCGCCTATTTCACTGATACTTATTCCGAACCGCACGTCCCGCCGGTTACGGTTCTGCGTACGGCCGAAGGCGAACTGGTGATGGAGCTGGAAGAAGCTGACATCAGCCAGCTCCTGGCCACCGGATGGCAGCCGCCCACGCCGGTGCACGTCAAGGCGCGTGATGGAGAGACGGATATCTGGGGCCTCATGTACACGCCCACGCAGCTGGACGAAAACAGCTCGTACCCGGTCCTCAACTATGTCTATCCTGGTCCGCAGTCGGGTTCGGTCGGCTCACGGGCCTTCCGCGCAGCCCGCAGCGATAAACAGGCCCTTGCCGAGTTGGGCTTCGTGGTTGTGGAAGTGGACGGAATGGGCACGCCGGGCCGGTCCAAGTCTTTCCATGAGTTTTACTATGGCAACATGGGAGACAATACGCTGCCTGACCAGATTGCCGCCATCCAGCAGCTAGCCGCAGAGAACCGGTACATGGATCTGGATCGTGTCGGGATCTGGGGGCACAGCGGCGGTGGATTTGCTACGGCCTCAGCCCTGCTCCGTCACCCGGACTTCTACAAGGTGGGTATTGCAGGGGCAGGCAACCACGACAACCGCATCTACGAAGATGACTGGGGCGAAAAATGGCAAGGTCTGCTGGTCGAGAATGAGGACGGTACGACCAACTACGACAACCAGGCCAACCAGCTCGAGGTGGAGAACTTGAAAGGCAAGCTCATGATTGCCCATGGAAGCATGGATTCCAATGTGCCGCCGAACAACACCTTGATTCTAGCCGAGAAGCTGATGGATGCCAACAAGGATTTCGACATGTACATCTTCCCGAACAGCCGCCACGGATTTCGACAGGGCAACTTCTGGATGCGCAAACGTTGGGATTACTTCGTACAGCACCTGCGCGGAGAGACGCCTCCCAAGGAATACACTTTCGGCGAACGCGGACCCCGTCAGGCCATGTGATTGTCGAGGAGCGCTACAGGAATCCCAGCTCCAACTTGGCTTCTTCGGACATCATTTCGGGTGAGAACGGCGGGTCGAACGTGATCTCCACCCGCGCGTCCTCCACCATGGGCAGGTGCCGCACGCGGGCTTCGACCTGCCCGGGCAGGAAGCCCGCGGCTGGGCAGTTCGGCGTGGTCAACGTCATGGTAACCAGGACCGTTTTGTCCGGATTGACCTGGATGCCATAAATCAGGCCCAGGTCGTACACGTTGACGGGGATTTCCGGGTCGTAGACTGTTTTGATGGCTTCAACGACCTGCTCCTCGATTTGCTCATCCGTAAACTCGGAAGGTTGGGTAACCTTCACTTCTGTCTTGGGCAGGTCAGCGGACTTCTTGTCTGCCAACGCAGAATCTCCCGGCACGAGATGTCCGGAAGGTGTCTTTCCGGTTTCAGGTTTGGCCTCGGTCTTTTTTTCTGGTGCGTCGCTCATGGATACTGACTTACGCCTGTTCAGGTGGATGCCGGGTAGTGCTTAATTCGAAGCGGCAGATCGTGCGGCAAGGGCTCCGGCATACAGCCTGATCTGCTTGATCATGGCATCAAGACCGTTCTTGCGCGTAGGGGAGAGGTGCTCCTTCAATTCCAGCTGGTCAAGGAATGCCAGATCGGCTCTGGCCACCTCGGTGGCAGGGGCGTCGTTCACGACCCTTAGCAGGATAGCAATCAGCCCCTTCGTAATCTGTGCATCGGAGTCTGCCTTGAAATGCACGCTGCCCGCGGAATCGCCCGGCTGCAACCAAACCTGGGACTGGCATCCGTGGATGCGGTAATCATCCGTACGGAAGGCCTCGTCAAGGGGGTCCAATTCCTTACCGAGGTCAATCACGTACTGATATCGATCCATCCAGTCGTCGAACAATTCGAATTCGGCGACCAGTTCGGAGGCACGATCATCGAGTGTGCTCATGACAGCATACTGGCTGCGCGCTCAAGACCGGCAGCCAACCGATCTATTTCTTCGCGGGTGTTGTAAAAGGCGAACGATGCTCGCACGGTTCCTGGGATACCGTACCGCTTCATGAGCGGCTGGGTACAGTGATGTCCCGTACGAACGGCAATGCCCAACCGATCCAGAACCGTTCCCACATCATATGGGTGGGCATTACCCAAGAGAAACGAGATGACAGCAGCTTTCTGTGGTGCCGTTCCGACAATCCGTAAGCCATCGATGGCAGCTAGACGCTCCGTACCGTACGTGAGCAGATCCTGCTCCCGTGAGGCAATGACCTCCCAGCCGATGTCCTCCATGTAATCGGCTGCAGCGCCCATGCCAATGACGCCTGCGATATGCGGCGTACCAGCCTCGAACTTGTGCGGGATCTCGTTGAAGGTCGTTCCCGCAAAGTCCACCTGTTCGATCATGTCCCCGCCGCCTTGCCATGGCGGCATGGCCTCAAGATGTTCTGCCTTACCATAAAGCAGGCCAACGCCCGTCGGACCGAACATCTTGTGACTGGACAGGCTGTAGAAGTCCACATCCAGTTCCTTCACATCCACCTTGGCATGAGGGACGGCTTGCGCACCGTCCAACAGCACCGGGACACCCATGCTGTGGGCATCGGCTATGATGCGACGTACGGGATTGATCGTACCCAGGGAGTTGGACACGTGCACGAGGGCCACCAGCTTGGTGCGCTCGGACAGCATGATCCGGAATTCCTCCAAGTCCAGTTCGCCCTCGTCCGTAACGGGCACCACTCGCACCCTCGCACCCGTTCGTTCACTGAGCAGCTGCCAGGGCACGATGTTCGAGTGATGCTCCATCTCGGAGATCAGGATCTCATCCCCCGATGAAAAGCCCAATCCGAAGGTGTTGGCGACCAGGTTGATGGCCTCCGTGGTTCCTCGCGTGAAGATGATTTCGCGCGGGTCCGAGGCTCCCAGGAAGGAGGCCATCCGTGAGCGTGCTCCCTCGTAGGCATCCGTGGCGACCTGGCTCATCGTGTGTACCCCGCGGTGCACATTGGCATTCTCGCGGCGGTAGTACTGCTCCATGCGTTCCAGCACGGCGAGTGGCTTCTGCGCGGTCGCTGCATTGTCCAGGTAGGCCACTTCCTTCCCATGCACTTCCGTCTGGAGTGCCGGAAACTGGGATCGGAGAGTCCCGATATCAGGTTGGCTGGTCATGGACGATGCTGCAGTCAGGTTCATCAGGAAGCGTGTGCCTTGAGCAGGGTATGGAGACGGGTGTAGAGGTAGTCACGCACGGGCTCGTGGCCGATCAGGTCCACCACATCCCGGGC
>Ga0255776_10003274_pt1 | contig 17539 bp, 17 predicted proteins | sample 071ome_19_FD_179974 | JGI IMG/M metagenome (GOLD analysis project Ga0255776, IMG submission 179974) | Coastal salt marsh microbial communities from the Groves Creek Marsh, Skidaway Island, Georgia - 071413AT metaG (version 2) | ecosystem: Environmental > Aquatic > Marine > Intertidal zone >... | reverse complement strand
CCAACTCTTCCATGTGATAATCAAGAGCCCCCGCATCGGACAATGTCAGCAACCTAAGATCCGCGATCATTTTTTCAAGCAATAAAACTTCTTCTTTTAAGCTTTCCACTGAGTCCAAGGTTAAAGGTCGAATACCATCAATCACAGCTTCAATTTCGCCCTTTAAAACGGCAACCGGCGTTCTGAGTTCATGGGCGATGTCGGAACTCCAATTCAATCGAGATGTTTCATTCTTTTCCAATACACGAGAAAGATAATTGAAGTCTTTGACTAGCCGACCAATCTCATCTTTTAATTTATTCTCGGATTTGGAAAGTTCGACATTTATGCCATATTCGCCGGAAGACAATCGTCTAGCCGAATCCGCAACCAACATCAATGGATGAGAAATTCGATTGGCCAGCCACCACGCAATAACTGCGCATACCATAATGGCCAAAATAGAAATCAATAAGAAGCCTATGATTTGCTGTCGGATAAATGTCTGTTCATGCTTGGCAAATTGCGATGCTCTAGGCGCATATGCAATGTAAGCGGTCTTCCGATCACCATTATATATAGGGAGATACAGCGTATCCTTGTCCTGCCTGATTCGACCGAACACGGGTACCCGATCTAAATCTACCAAAGCAATTCGGTTATTAATGTTCAGAGGTAATGGTGGTGGCCGGTACTTTTCGCCAAGAGGCAGTGACGGGGTTCTTCTAGCGGGTGGAGGTCGCGGACTGAAACGTTCTGCTCTGAGCACTTCTTCTCGTTCACTCTGATCAGCGACCGATAATAAACCGTCTCTGACAGTGTCTCGCCATTGTCTTGATTGAATGCGTTGAAGAACGATGGCTTTACTAGTGACACGAGAGGTCATTAGTTCAGCGACTTTCTCTACAGCAGACAGCTCTTTTTCTTTAACGTATTTTAAAAGTCCCTGATAGAAGGAATAAACATTAAAAACCAGAAACACGGATATCAAGATCACCGAAAATCCGGCGAAAACTGCGAACAACCGTGCTCTTAGTGTTTTGAAATGAAACATTCGCTTATCTGCTTAACCATTTATAGAGGAATCTAACACAAACATAAGAACTGGTTTCACAAAAGCGTAATGTTTCATATTTATTCCACATTTTAGACAAAGGTCTGAAGTTACTTAAGCGCGTACTCCCGTTTCAAATAAGCCAGAATTTTCTTGGACTGAAAGAGTTCGGTTCCGGTGTTAGGATCAATCAAGAACGGAACCATTACTTCGTTATATTGTTTAAGAAAAGCTTCACGTTTTGAGCCTTTAACAGGGATATACGGCCCTAAATGAAAACGCTGAACTGCCGGTCCCATATCTGCTTTTTGTTGCTTGCCCAGATTGACTAATCGATACGCCAGTTCCAGCTCACACAGCAGCTCACGTACAGGACGACTGAAAGGACTTGATTCAAATGAGTACAACGTCAGAGTTTGCTCAGCTTCTCTTGAACTTTTAACTGTCTCTCCCCGACCACCTCTTAGGGTAGAAATGGCTTTTTGTTTTACAGCATTCAGCAGACCATTTTCAGAAGCCTCCTTAAATTTCTTAGGGACTGGCTTATCCGCATACTGAGAAAATAGATACTCCAGAACAGCGTCACTTCCTGTTAACTTTTGACCCGTGTTCTGATCAAACAAAAAAGGCAGCTGACTTGCTCCTGACATGTCCTCTAACAAGGGCCTGTATCGATTTCCTTGTTCCGGACAAGGATAAACTAAGACATTGAGATTGAGTTCGGTGATTGCCTGACGAACTAAACGGCATTCTTCACAGGATTCTCTATCGAACAGAACAATCTCTTGCTCTGGCAGCTTGGTTTTTTTCGACCCTGTTGTTCCACGCCATCCAGTTAACGAAGATACAAGTGTGGAGCTAGAAATATTAATTACATGCTCAAGCATAAACCTTTACCTTAATTCTAATTTACAGTTTTCCACCGCAGTCATAACAGTAGTTGGCGCCCGCTCTATGGTCTCGTAGCCCGCAAGCAGCACATTTAATTTCTAAAGCTTTTTCACCTTTTAGCTTATTCGCCAATTCTGCCGTAAAAATGCCGGTTGGTACTGCGATGATGCTGTACCCCAAAATCATTACAACAGATGCTATTGCCTGACCTACTGGCGTATGAGGTGAAATATCTCCATAACCTACAGTTGTCATAGTCACGATTGCCCAATAGATACTCTTGGGCATACTGGTAAAACCATTCTCGGGTCCCTCAATGACATACATCACAGAGCCAAAGATCGTTGCCAGAGTAACGACAAAGAAAAGGAACACGGTGATCTTCTGCCGGCTGGCATTCAATGCAGAAAGCAGAAAATTAGCTTGCTGAATATAAACAGATAACTTTAGGACCCTAAAGATACGAAGTACCCGTAGAATTCGGATAACAAGAAATTCATTCGTCCCAGGAACCATAAGAGCAATGTACGTTGGAAGAATCGATAACAAATCTACCAGTCCATAAAAACTGAAAATATACTTCCAGGGTCTAGGGTTAACCCATATTCTGATCGTGTATTCGATCGTAAACAGAACGGTAAAAAACCACTCTGTACCATAAAGCCAACCGCCATGTCGGGCATTGACACGCTCGATACTATCCAACATAACAGCGGCAACACTGAGTAAAATGGATACGATTAACAGGACATCGAATGCCTTACCTGCTTTAGTATCCGTTTTATAAATAATATCAAAGACTTGATCACGCCAATCATTAAATCGAGTCATTGAAAATAGATTCCTTTTTATTCGCCTTTTTTAAAGAAAGATATAAACTTATAGCTGCAATAAGCAGTAAATTTTATTGAAGGACTATCATGTCGAAAGGTTTAGATAAGCACAAGCAAAGAAGCGACTCTCTTTCTTATTTTGGGAAAGATCTTGTGCGCCGTTCAGGATCTCACTGTGAACTGTGTGATGCCAGTGGGACAAAACTGTCTATTCACGAAGTTCCCCCCGTTCCCAAAGAACCTGAATTTGAACATTGCATTTTCATCTGTGAGACATGTAAGGAACAGATAGAAAAACCGAAAACCGTGGTTCCAGATCACTGGCGTTGCTTAAATACTTCAGCATGGAGTCAGGAACCTGCCGTTCAGGTCATGTCTGTCTTGATGCTGGATAGACTGATTGATACAACAAAAGATAATGACTGGATGAAAGAACTAAGAGAACAGCTCTATCTTCCAGAAGAAATTGAAAGCTGGTTAGAAGAAGCAAAGAAAGACTAGCTGCGGCTATTAGCCTAAAAACTCGGTTTTCATTAGTCGTCGATTAAACTTAGAAAAGGATACAGGGTTAACCCCACTACAAATGCCAATGCCACTACCGCAAGGACAAACTTAAATGGTTGTGACCAGAACTTTGTCCAGATAGTAGGCTGTGTACCATTACTGATCATCTCATTTAGTTCGGCTCGGACTCTTTCACTCCGTTCTGTTTGATAATTTTCAAGCAGTTTCTTTGCCTCTTCAGGCTCCTGTTCATCAGGCAACCAGATTGCAGGCATTGAAACACCCCATCTGCCAGCAGTAGTTTCATAATATTCAATTGCGTGATCATCCAGCAAAGCTCTTACTTCATCCGCTTCCTCATCTGAAACACCATTTAATCTGAATAACAACTCAGGCATATTTTTCCTACATCACACCAGTAACTTTAGTGACGAATTAAAGCACAATTAGTTAAAAACCAGTTAGCCAAAAACAAAAAAGAGCATACCAATTCAGGTTATGCTCTTTTATTCAGTGTTGAAAGAATCAACACCTAGCTTTTAAAACAGCAGCGTCAGAGATTAAGCTTCTGCTTTTTTACGAGACTTACGTGCTGTCTTCTTAGGTGCAGGTTTTTCTGCTGCTGGCTCTTCAGATACCGCTTCTTTTACTTCTTCAGCAACTTCAGCTACAACCTCTTTCGCTTCTTCTGCAACTTCTTCAACAGCTTCTTTAACTTCATCAACCACTTCTTCTACATCCTTGTGTAGCTTAGCAAGAAGCTTATTAATAAATTCACTTGCACTCTTATTAAGTTCACGAACATTATCAAACGCTGAAGCTACTTTTTCATTATGCTTGTTGCGAACATCTTCAGTTGTAATAGCTTTGGCCTTTTCTTCAACGCTTTCAACGTAATCAAAGGTCTTACCTGAAACACTTGAATAGTATTCTTCAACCTTGTTGATACCGCTCTCAATTGAACCTTCGAATTTAGTTTGAATGTCTTTTAGTTTGCTCATGGCCTGTCCTACCTATTGCTGCAAAGATGCATCAAGAAATTAATACATCGAGTTATCTGGCGTTGTTAAAAACTTTGCTTGTCTACGTGTTAACAATGCCCCCTGAATCTGATTACAACGTATCAAGCAAAATTAGACTGAACACCCTAAAAACCAATATAAAAGATTGTTCAAAACACGATAAAGGAAAGCACACATAATTCTGATACCAAAGTACGAAAATATTCTATTATTTGATAATTAATTACTTAATCCAAGTTGCTCGATTCTTCGGTAACAGAAATCCTTAAAAGCTTGAAGTGCTGGAGAAATAAAAGATGTGTTTGGATAGACAAGATAGAAATCAATGTCTTCAAGGCGGTATTCAGGCAGTACTCGTTTGAGCTTACCTTGACTGATCTCAGCATCAGACAGAAAGCTAGGTAAGACACCTACACCAACTCCTTTCAAAAGCGATGTTTGTAAAAACAGTAAACTGTTTACATTCATCACTTGATTTTGAATTGGAACCTTTAAACTACCATTCTCACCTATGAGCTTAATGGTATTTTGACGCCAGGTTTTAAACGACACCCACCCCAAACGGCTAAGATCTTTAGGTTCCCGTATTCCTTGAAAACCATCTAGGTAATCCGGACTGCCATAAATACCTCGTTCACAAGAAAAGAGAAGTCGGCAAATGATTGAAGAATCATCAAGAACACCACCGCGAATTGCACAGTCAATCCCCTGCCCAACCAGGTCTTCAGTACTATCGGATAAAATTACTTCTACCTGTACTTTCGGATATTCTTTAATAAAATCATTGGTAATCTCCGCAAATAAGTTCAAACCTAAAGCACTTGGATAGGTCACCCTCAAAACACCCGAAGGTTCCGTAATCTTACTTTTTAATAACTGTTCAGTTTCCTGTAACTGAGCAACAAGAGGTTCGCATGCATTGAAGAATAATTGCCCCATATGTGTCAGTGAAATACGACGTGTAGTTCTATGAAAAAGCTGTACCTTAAGTTCTTCCTCCAACTCCCTCACTTGACGACTGACTTTTGATTTAGTCATTCCTAAATCGTTCGCAGCTAATGTAAAAGATCCTGTTAGAGCGACGCTCAAAAACACCTGGGTTTTATTTAAGTCCATCTTTATTGTCCTATCAGAAAGATAATAAATCTCAAGAACCAACAATTATCATATTTTTACAACTATTAACCTGACAAACAAATCAAGCAAATACAAGGACATTTGAAAGAAAGAGTAATTCGAATGGCATTCTCACCAAAGAGAGGCTTGGATAGCACGTTAGTTGCAGATAATCATGGCCGGGCTAAGTTCAAACGGTCTTTAAATCACTACCCTTTAAAACGTGAGAACACACTGATGTACGTTTCTCCATTCTTGCACTGACATCATGTCTTTTATGGTACGGTCCCAGTGAAGATAGACTAGGGAATGATTACCAGATAGGTCATATCATTGTTAAGTTTAGCTTAACTCTTTAGTTAGTTTTCACGGATTGTTGAACAGCATTTATCAAATATAAAATAACGACTCAAATATCAGGGAGAAATATTTATGTCTGCATACGTTATTGTTGGATTTACTCCAAAGGACTCAGATAAGCTAAAAGAATACAGCTCATCTGTACCAGAAACACTTTCAAAATATTCTGGTGAAATGATTGCTAAAGGCGCTGTGGAACAATTACACGGTGACAATGAACATGCGATGCAAGTCATTGTTGGATTCCCTACAAAAGACGACGCGCTTTCATGGTACAACTCAGATGAATACCAATCTCTTATTCCACTAAGAGATCAAGGAATGGACGCAAAATTTCAGTTAATTGGATAGTAGTTACTCCATGGATGGAGACCATTAACAGTTGCTCAATCTCTTTGAAAGAGCAGATTAAACTAGCCAACTGTACTGAAGAGCTATAACAATAAGCGCGTATAAATATATGCGCTTATTGCTAATACAAATAGCTTATTCAGAAATCCATATTCTTTTTAATCTCACATGCTCTAAGCACGCCTATGAGTGAAAAACAACTGAATAGGCTCAAACACATGCTCAGACAACTTTCGTCCTGATTCCAAAATACTGTAACCACTCCCTAGACTCAATAGCACTATACAGCATACAAGAATTGGCACATGCCCTACTAACTCGTGCATTCCTAGAACAATAGAAGTTAATGTAAAAAAGAATGACACACAAAGAATCACAAAACGAGTTCCAACAGCAAATAGAATAAGAAGACCAAAAGTTAATTCAGCAATTCCTGCCGAAAAGACAAACAACAAATCATCAAACTGCTGCATCCCTAAAAGCTGCATGAAGTTCCAGTTATATTCCGATAAGAACGCAAGACCTAATGAAGGATCCATTAACTTGTTATGTATTGCTAGTACCATTAATTGCAGACCCAAGCCAATTCGGAGAATTGTTAAGCTTGTTGAAGGTGCCCAACGAACCAGGATAAAAGCAACACCAACCGCGACAAACTCAAATATATAGTCAATCCAAACGGCCATTGGAACCGCATCCGCAGTCATTCCACAAAGGACTAAAACAGCAACCCCACTAAACCACCTTGGTAATGCTGATAATAAAACAATGCCACAAACTGCCTGTATCAATAGAAAGGTTTCGAGCCCCTGAAGAATTTCTATATTAGGAGCGATAAATATATTTTCGAGACTGATAAATACAAAGGTAAATCCACAGGCATAGGCTAACAAGTCCCATTGCGATACTTTCGGCCAAGGCTTAAAAAAAGAAGCACCATACAAAGGTGCTATTTTACGATCCGCATAATAGCTCCCCAACGCATATAAAACGGCCAAACCGACCAATAGGAAATAAAGAGGTGTCCAGCTAAATGAAACGTTGGCATTACTTTCCTCTACAAACCAACGAACATGTGACCAAGCACCTGAACTTACAGTTAATCCCAAAAATCCAATACTGCTTTTGATAGATAGATATTTCATAGTGCCTCCCCTGGCATCTTGAAATTTTGTTCTAGTGTGTTGTTTTTAAAGTGATATTTGGGACCAAAGTCACATAATATTCAAAGCAATCACTTCATAGTTACAACATATTAAGGGTTATAATTGATTCAAATTTTATTCCGAATGGCTATAAGACATGAATAAACTGCGTAATCTGCCACGATTTCTAATATTCCATGAAGTTGCTAAACAAGGATCTTTTACCCAAGCCGCTCAACAACTTGGCTTAACAAAATCTGCAATCAGTCAACACGTGACTCAGCTGGAACAATCTCTGGAAGTTCAGCTATTAAATCGGACGACCCGAGGCTTGAAGCTAACAGAAGCCGGAGAGCGCTTTTTCCAACACTGTGCGAAAATTAACAACCAAATTGATTCCGCACATGAAGAAATCCAAGAGCTAGACCTCAGTCCAAGGGGGACTTTGACCATTACAGCTCCGCACTCCCTTGAACAAGAAATCGTTTTACCCACGCTTGCTGAATACTGTCTCGAGTTTCCTAATATTAAGCCCCAAATCATTACTGATGATGAACCATTAGATCTTATTCGGAACAACATCGATATAGCGCTTCATATCGGGCAGCTTAAAGACAGTAGCTATAGAGCTCGTAGGCTAGGACAGCTTGAAGACATAATCTGTGCATCTCCGAACTATCTTGAAAAGCACCCGGAAATCCATTCAATTTCTGACCTGACGAACCACAACTGGATAGCCACGGCATGGCAACAAATGAGGCCTCAGTATAATTTGTCAAAATACACATCGGGTTTCACATCCCAGACCGAAGTATTTTCTGTTCCACAAGACATTAAAGCGAACACGCTTCCTGCGGCTCTTGGCATGATTGAGCAAGGGTTAGGAATCGGCATGCTGCCTGATATCTGCTGCGCTGAAGCAATGAACAACAAACGCTTAGTCCGCATCTTACCCGACATAAAGTGTACACTCTGGCCAATCCATGCCATACATCCCTATCACGGAAAAGTACCAAGCAAAGTTAAGCGCTTCATTGATTTAGCACAGAAAAACATCGATAGATTCCAGTCTGCACCAGGTCATCTTGTAAGAATTGAATAGAAAACTTACGCAGCTTCTTTACTTGATTTAGCTATGTGTGAAATGAGTGCTGACAATGTAGCAGTCGTTTCAACTGGCATAGCGTCCATGCTAATATCCAGACCGTATTTTTCTTCAAGAAAAACCCTCAGCTCTGTTTGAGCTAAACTGTCTAAAGTAAGCTCATCTTCCACTGCCATGAAGTCAATTTGAGTCATCATGACTTCATCTTTTAAAAAAGTACGTAATACATCTTCTAGTTGTTTTTCAGTGCTCATTGTTTTCTCCATAAACAATTTAAAATCCGGATTTTTAGTTAAGCTATAGCAATATCATGACTGGATGTGTCGACTACTACTTTGTTATCCAGAGAATTCTGATCAGACAGGGCAGCCCCTGAATTAACAAAGTTAATGTCAGTATTATCAACCTGAATTGCATTAGCCTCTTGCTTAATCTTTTTGCCCGTTTGGGATCTAGAAATCTTCTCTACAAAGATAAAATCACTTGGCACAACAGCATGAGGTAGATGCTGTAACATAAAGCGGCGAACCGACTTTGCATCAACAGATTCATTCACTTCAATGTAAGCAACCGCTATTTGCCCCTTAACACTGTCCTTCTTGCCCTCTACCCTCACATCTTTAACTTGAGGCATAGAACGGATGACTGATTCGATCATCGGAGGAAATATTTTTTCTCCATTTTGAACAATCATTTCTTTGTCTCTTGAGGCAAAGTAATACTCGCCATCGATATCGAAGAATAAATCGCCTGTAAACACCTGATTAGTCGGCCAATCAGGAATCACATAGCCATTTTGTCCACGATCTTTGGGGCCATAGTAATACCCTAAGGTTTTAGTCGAAGTAGTAACTACCAGCTCTCCTAACCCAACGTGCTGATGTCCTTCAAATTGCAAACTGATAGAGCAATGAGGTAATGCTTCACCTAGGGGCACAATCAAACCTGCGGGTATCTTTTTATTATCAAAACGCCATGTAGCCACTCTTGGTCCCGCCTCAGTCAGACCATAAGTACTGTACAACTCACAACCCTGAAATTTTTTCTGAAGCTCTTCAGCAGCCTCTGTGCCCAAAGCGTCACCGCCGAACGTTATCAGGCGCAAAGAAGGAATAGATACATTAAGGGTTTGACCGAAAAATGGCGTAAGAGCAAGAACACTAATTCCATTTTCAACAGCCCATTGTTCATTCAAACTCGCAGACCTTGGCTGAAAAATAAACTGACTGCCCGTAAATAATGAAGAAAGAAGATTCGCAACCAAACCATAGCTGTAATAGATAGGCAAAAAACCAGCTACAACATCAGTTGATTTAAGGCCAACTGCATTTGCATGACCTTCCGCATTACAGATAAGACTTTCAAAAGAGTGAAGAATTGCCTTCGGTTGACCTGTTGTTCCAGAGCTAAAAATAGCTACCTTAGCGCATTGCAAAGAATCAGATTCATTGACTAATGGATGGGCATTTTGCTTTACGCTATAAGCAAATAGTTGCCCCTCAAAATAACTATGAAGAAGGGTTTCTTGATATGTATCTACAAGTTTGGCCTGAATTGTCATTGCTGTGGCCTTATCACCAAACACAGCACCTATACCAAACTGCTCAACCAGCTGAACTACGCGATCTATCGGATCATAAGGGTTACCGATAAAAACGGTCGCGCCGGCATTAACTGCACCTAGGAATGCAACAACAGACTCCACACTGTTATTCATTCTAACCAGTACGGGCGTGTCTGAACCGATATCGGTTTTTGCAAGACTTTCAGAAAATGCCAGGACTCTTGCGACAAGCTCTTTGCCCGATAATTGTTTATTAGTATCAGACAGAACACAACTTTCAATAGCCTGCAGATGTTTAATAAATGCGGAGATATTCATAGGTCTCACCCCTTTGAATCTTCAGATAAGTATGAGGATATAGGGGCCAGTTCAGAACACTGATTCAAAAATTCAACAACCTCATTTTTGCTAGCCCAAGGATAATCAGCCAGTTTTTGCTGCAACTTCGATAACCATTCATTTTGATTAGCAAATGAAATCATATGCTGAATAACGATGTGAACATGAGAAATAACCCAACCGTTCCCCTCATCTTTCTGGAAATACCAATTGTATAAACCACTTCCAATACGGGTATTTCCAGAGTCCCGCTCTTTCATTGAAACTAACCAATGTTGATTGACCACTCTATGCTGGTCTAGCTCAATGAAGTCCTGATCAAGGTAATAGCTCTTTACCTGTGAGAATGCGTCATGAAAGTCACCAAACATCTCACTTGCAATCTGCTCATTACCATTCAACTCATCAGGAAAGTTAATATTCCCTACTCTGATATCAAAAGTAACTTTCCCGTCTTCAGAGAACGCACTCTTTAAAACATCTTTCTTAACGTTGTCTTTTCCATCCATATAACGATTGAGTACATCGATGGCATCTTGTTTGTTCATTTCAATCCCTCCTGAACAGTTCATCACAAAGCCGCATCTATTTATTATTTTTATTTTCGCTTGGCTTTTTTAGTTGATTGGTTACATCCATATACCGTCATAGATACGACGTTTAGCTCTAACAATTTCAGATGTAGCTGAAATTGCAGGCTTGTAGGTCAAACCATATTTGTTTGGCGTATCGTAATAAGGAAAATCCCGAATCTTTCCTTCTAACGTCATTAACATGGTTTTGTTATCGCCCTTCTCCGAAGCCCAAACCGCAAAGTCGAGTACACAACCAGGAGGAATTGGATGCCCGTAATTTGAATTGATATTTTTAAACGCTGTTACTTCGCCATCCATCGGCCCTGTCATAGCAGTGAACAGCAAGGTAGCTATTTGATTTATATCTTGAGTAAGATTGGTGCCTGGATACATCGCTGCATCGGCAAAATGACCTGCAAAAACGGGATCTGAAATGGAAATACCTCTAACTGCATGGACCCAGCCACGCTCAAAGTCATGATCCTTAATCCAATCAACGCCCAAGCAAGGGTGATCATGTCTTAAATATTTTTTACACTCGGTATGGGAAATCATCCCGTTCCCAGTACCACTCAATTCATTTATAACTTTGTCGAAAGACAAATCTTCATTCATATTAGGCAATCCATTATGTGAAGTTTTCAGGCTCTAGCTTTGTTGCCAATAGAGCCTGAAAAACTAATCAATTATTAACGAAACATCTTTGCAGCCATTGGTTTTGCACTTGGAAAACAACCATGAACTCTAGGATGTTTAAATTCGGTCACAGGCTCTTGAAGTAATTCACCTGACGTTGGGAAAACCAATTGGTTAGCTGCATAAATACCCGTTGGAACACCTGACCAAGTGCCAGCTGGAGCACCACCATAAGCCTGACCATCCCAGTGGTAGAAAACAGAAACGTATGCTGAACAACTTTCTTCACCTTCTGCACAAGAACGTGCAGGCGAGTAAGCCATTTCAATTTCTTTATAAGCACAACCGTTTTCATCGGTAGTCAGCGTATTTGGAATCCCTCCTAAAGGTACGGCATAGCCTCCGGCCATATCAGAAGAAGGTTTAGTAATCCCTACATCCCAAATGGTATATAAGCCATTAGGAAGGGCGTCACGTACAGTAATCTGAACAGTAAAACCACCATCAGGGTTATCAGAGACAGTCATCTTCCCTTTAATAGCTTCCCAATCTCCAACAGTAGGAGTTTGGTTAGTACCCTTAGCGCGATATATCGAAGGTACATCACCAGACTCTTCAAACGACCCAGGAACAACCCGATCCTCTAGAGAAGTAAAGCCAAAGAAATTTGTCCCAAGCTTGTCCAATGTCAGGTTAACTTTTGATGTATCCAGCTCTCCTCCAGGCAGGAAAAAATCAAAGAAAGAGCGGGTGGTCGCTACAGGAGTATTACGATCGGTATAAGGAGTAATTTCCTCACTATCGAAACTTCCTTCTGGTGCAAGCGCTCCAATTTCCAGAATAGCGGTTTCAGAATTCAGCATACCTACACCAGGCGCTACAGAGCTGTAATCGCCAATAGGAGAGCCGTTATATGTATTGACGCCATGCGCTGCATAACCTGCAAACTGGACATCTGAAGCCATAATGACACCAGAAAAAGAAGCCAAACTAATCCCTGCAACCAATGATTTAATATTCATCCCTTTGTAATCCTTAGCTTTTGTTGATTTTAAGACCTATGAAATACGATTCAGTTGAAGCCTGAATCTCTAAAACCTTACAAAACGTCATTCTATTGACTTATTACCAATCAACAATGCCAATATCCTGAACTCTAAGTTCACTTAAACTTAACCTCAAAAAAAACCACAACTAATTGTATTAAAAGGACTTTTATCACTCTAAGCGCAACTAGAGATTTTTACTATGTAACATTATGTGAACCAGTAGTCATTTATTTGACCCGGTTAGCAGATATTATATCGGACCGATTATTAGGTATTACGAACTATACGAAGGAAGTACTAAATGCCTATCGTGAATGTAAAACTGCTAGACCAGGGAGCCACAAACCAACAAAAGGAGCAACTCATTAGCAAAATGACGGAGGTATTAACTGAAGTCTTAAATAAAAAACCTGAAACCACACACGTCATCATTGAAGAAATTGATCCTGTTAACTGGGGTTTAGCAGGAAAGCCATTAACCCCTAAAAAATAAGATCTGATATAGACGTAGATATAACTTTATTAGTCTTGATTTTGAGAAATCAAAAATGAGGAAAGGATTTGAAGCATGAAGAAATATAATTATTTACTGCCTATGCTACTTGCTGGCACCAGCACCGCTTTTGCAAGCTCTGCTGAAGAGTATATGGATGAAACTATTGGTGAAAAGCCAACCATTCAACACCATATGGAACAGTCAGAAATTGAAGCTGGCAACTTGCATCTTAGAGAAATCATTGAGCATGGCCAATTAGTCTTTGACGCTCGCTTTAACAGCTTGGATGGCCGCGGACGTCCTGCAACTACAGGTGGTGGTGCTCCTCGTGACCCGCACGGTCAACCTGCGTTCTTACGTACCTCAGGTCCAGACGCTAATGCTTGTGCAGGCTGTCACAATCAACCGGCATCAGGTGGTGCTGGGGAATTTGTTGCTAACGTATTTGTACTGGCACAAACGCTTGATCCGGTAACTGAATCAATCTCACCTGAATTCAGCAACGAGCGTAACACACTAGGCATGTTCGGTTCTGGCGCTATCGAAATGCTGGCTCGTGAAATGAGTGATGAACTGATTGCAATCCGAGAAGCCGCTAAACAAGAAGCAATGACTACAGGCGAAAACGTTTCTAAAGACCTAACAGCAAAAGGTGTGTCTTTTGGTTCAATCACAGTCACACCTGAAGGTCTGGTTGACCCAACTATGATCGAAGGTGTTGACTGGGATTTGGTGATTAAACCATTCCACCAAAAAGGTGCCGTTGTTTCTCTGCGTCAATTTACCAATAATGCTATGAATCACCACCATGGCATTCAAACCACTGAGCGTTTCGGTTTAGATACTGACCCTGATCAGGATGGTGTAATGAATGAGCTTTCCGTGGGTGATGTGACTGCAGCTACAATCTATCAGGCTAGCCTAACAGCGCCACGCCAAGTACTTCCTAAAAACCCGGTTCGCAGACAAGCTGCACAACAGGGTGAACAACTATTTAATGATGTAGGTTGTAACAGCTGCCATATTCCAATGATGGAACTGAGCACACGAGAGTTCTCTGAGCCTAACCCATACAACCCGGCAGGTAACCTACAAGTTGAAGAAGTAAGTGAACTACTAACCTTCGATATGACACGTTTCACTAAAGCAAACTCTTTACTGAAACGTACTCCGAAAGGCTCCGCAATTCGTGCCTTTACCGATCTTAAGCGCCACAACCTTTGTGACGAAGATTACAACCACTTCTGTAATGAGCAACTAACTCAAGGCAGCTTGGTTGGTTTCGCATCTCCGGAAGACTTCACTGTTCCGGCAGAACCACGCCCAACAGAAGTGTTCTTAACTCGTAAGCTTTGGGACGTTGCTGATTCTGATCCATACGGTCACCGTGGTGACCTATCTACGATGACTGAAGCTGTTAGTCAGCATGGTGGTGAAGCACGTATGGTACGTGACGACTTCTTCAACCTACCTCAAGAAGATCAAGATAAAATTATTGAATTCCTAAAAACACTTGGTGTTTTCTAGGATTTAGTAAAACTTTCTTGCCTAAAAAAGCCTTCATAAATTTATGAAGGCTTTTTTATTTAATGGATATTATCCTAATGACAAGACTTAAGGTCTTTCAACAATCGCTGTTACGCCTTGACCACCTGCAGCACAAATAGAGATCAAACCGCGACCTGATCCTTTCTCCTCAAGCATTTTAGCCAAAGTAGCCAGGATACGACCACCGGTTGCAGCAAAAGGATGCCCAACTGCAATTGAGCTCCCTTTAACATTAAGTTTGCTGCGATCAATCTCACCGTATTTCTTATCACGACCTAAACGGGTTTTACAAAACTCATCATCATCCAGGGCAGACAACGTAGTCAGCACCACACCCGCAAATGCTTCGTGGATTTCATAAAAATCAAAGTCCTGAAGAGTTAACTCTGCGCGGTCCAACATATTTGCTATCGCATAGGTTGGTGCCATCAACAAACCTTCTTTGTAATCACGATCCTTACCGATGAAATCTACCGATGCAGTTTCATAGAAAGTCAGATAAGCCTGCACAGGTAGACCACGTTCTTTCGCCCACTCTTCACTGGCAAGTAGTACAGCAGAAGCACCATCCGTCAATGCAGAACTGTTACCAGCAGTCAAAGTACCCTGACCGCTTTTCTTATCAAACGCAGGTTTCAAAGTAGAAAGCTTTTCGATAGAAACATCAGCACGAACCAAGTTGTCTTTTTCAAGACCTTTAAATGGCACGACAAGATCATCAAAGAAACCATCTTCATAAGCTTTCGCAAGATTTCTGTGAGAGTTAAACGCGATCTCATCCTGTGCTTCACGTGTAGTGCCCCACTCTTTCACGGTCACTTCACAGTGCTGGCCCATAGACATACGCGTACGAGGCTCGCCATTTGCTGGCACCAAAGGCATTAAGTGTTTAGGACGAATTCTTGAAGCTACCTTTAGCTTATCCATATTCGTTTTAGCACGGTTCAAATCAAGAAGAATTTTACGCAAGCCTTCTGATACACCAATAGGTGCATCTGACGTTGTATCAGTACCGCCAGCAATGCCCGCTTCGATTTGACCTAATGCGATCTTGTTAGCAACCTGCATAGCCGCCTGAAGGCCAGTGGCACATGCTTGTTGGATATCAGTACACGGTGTATCGGCATCCAGCGCTGTGCTCAACACAGATTCACGAGTCAGATTAAAATCACGACTGTGTTTGATAACAGAGCCAGCTACCACTTCACCAAGACGCTCACCTTGAAGGTTAAACTTGTTAACCACACCGTTTAACGCGGCTGTAAGCATGTCCTGATTACTAGCATGAGAATACGCTGTATTGGAACGCGCAAATGGAATTCGAGAACCACCGATAATTGCAACTCTTTTAACAACCTGAGACATATCAATACCTATAAAATTGACTAAAAAATACAAAAGGCTTTACGTCAGCGCACCATATAACATTATGAGTTTGAGCATAAAGGAACCTCTCGATAAGTCTGCTCTAGCTCTGCGAGCGCTAGAAATACTTTAGAACAAGGCGAGCTTCGCAGGAAATGTCGAGACCTTTTCAAGAAGCTTAACGAAGTTAAAAAATATTTATAGCCTCGCCCTTCGGGGTCTTCAGAGAAATCCATATTTTTTGTTGCGCTTTTTTGACATAACCCGCTATGCCTACAAAACCGCGCCTCAAATAGATATTTCTCTGATAGACCAGAGCAGAGAGAGACTTATTCAGAGGTTCCTTAACAAATGTTATTCAGAGGGTCTAAGTGTCATTAACTGCCACTGACGCAGTACTCACAAAAAAATTAAACCACCTTAGTTAAAATGAATAAATGGTTATTTAAGACGAAACTAAGGCGATAATTTCTTTTAGCTCAGTTTAACTACTTGATACTCATGAGCATTGGCTCAAACGACACAAATGAACGGTCATTCAGTCAATCAATACATATGATTTATGTGCTCAAATAATTAAAGTCATTTGGGAAGCATTTCTCCTTACTCTTCATTCTAATAAAAAGCCGGACATTCCCAAAGGCATAGTCAGAACGCACTTTAACAGCATTAAATTTGTATTTAGGAAGATTTTTATGGGTGATTTTTACCAGAAAATGCTTGAAAACGAAGCGGGCAGAAAACTATTAAAAACCATTGGATTACCTACACCAATGGAGCTGAACAGACATCAAGGTCAAGCCGTATTTTTTACAGGCAATATTCTTCTAGACAGCTCTGAAGGCAGTGAACTGATCGCTGATCTTGGCGCCTCTTTATCCAATGCAGACGCAAACATCATGTTTCCTGGTAACTCAAAACTGGGAACCGAAATCAAAACGTCATTTGATAAATCAGGTATCAACGCGATTCAAATTAACTGTGAAAAAGGTTCTCTGACTGAAACCTTTAAAGCACTAGTATTTGATGCAACCGGCTTCAAAACCACTAAAGATCTGAAAAAGCTTTATAACTTCTTCAATCCTGTTTTAAGAAACTTACAAGCAAATGGCCGTGTATTGATTTTGGGACGTCCACACATGTCGTCAAAATCAGGGGAACAAGCTGCGGCAATGCGAGCACTTGAAGGATTCAGCCGTTCTATTGCCAAAGAAATTGGTAAAAAAGGCGCTACATCTCAAGTGGTTTATGTGGAAAGCGGTGCTGAGCAGCTAGCAAAGCCAGCCATTGAGTTCCTGCTATCGTCTAAATCTGCTTACGTAAATGGCCAAACACTTACTGTTGCAGTTCCTACCAGTAAGCAGAAGAAAACTACGCTTCCAAAGATTGACTGGCGATTGCCACTTGAGAGTAAAACAGCTCTTGTAACGGGTGGATCACAAGGTATTGGTGAAGCTATTGCGTCAACATTGGCACGTGATGGTGCTCGTGTCTTCGTACTGGACATTGAACCGACGAAGGCCCAACTAGAACAGGTTGCAAAGCGTATTGGTGGTGAAGCCCTGGTTGCCGACATTACAGATAAGGCAACGCCAAAATTGATTGCT
>Ga0255776_10003272_pt1 | contig 17544 bp, 16 predicted proteins | sample 071ome_19_FD_179974 | JGI IMG/M metagenome (GOLD analysis project Ga0255776, IMG submission 179974) | Coastal salt marsh microbial communities from the Groves Creek Marsh, Skidaway Island, Georgia - 071413AT metaG (version 2) | ecosystem: Environmental > Aquatic > Marine > Intertidal zone >... | reverse complement strand
GTTCTATCGAGTGAGCCAGCCAACGCATCGAGCCGTTGTTCTAAAGGCCCGTCGGCAGCTCGGAGAGATTCGCGGTTGCAATGTGAGCCAACTCATCGGGTTTTGCAAGCCATTGTGTCAGCATTCCCATCTGGTCGAGCCCCCAGAAGCGTTCTGTACCGACTACAAAAGTCGGGACACCGTAAACGCCTGCCTCAATAGCGCATTCGGTGTTGCCCCGTAGTTGATTTTTTGTCTCTGGCGCCTGTAGGGAGGCTTTCAGATCGTCAATCTCGAGTCTGCGGGCGATCTCCTCAATACCCACTTCCGCGTGGACCGGCGGACTCTCGGTCCAGATGTAGCTGAAAATACTGTCGATTACCTCCGGAGAGCTTCCGAGCGAGATGCAAAGTCGAAGATAGGGCAGAGGGTTGAACGGATGCGCTTGCGGCAACCGGAACGGTATGCCCAGGTCCTCCGCAAGCCATTGGCAATGCCGATAGGTATCTATTCGCTTTGGTTCAATCTCGGCCGGGCCCTTATGTTCCCAGTGCTTCAGCAGACCGGCGAAAAGGATTGGCACCATTTCATAGTCGAGCGATGGAGGCACCTCGTTGAGGCGCTTGAACTGCAAGTACGCATAAGGTGAGACAAAGTCGAAATACCACTGGGCTTGGGCAGGCATATCTGAATCCGCGTAGTGTCAAAATCGGTCAACCAGCAGTAGATTAACGCGTGTCTTGAGCAAAATGCACCCTGGGAGAGGCCTCTTGAAGCGTCACTATGTTTTCGCGATCACCGCGCCGGTGTTCTGGAGCCTCGCGGGCGTTGTGGTCAAGTCGCTTGAGCAGGCAACGGAATGGCAGATCAATTTCTATCGGTGCCTCGCACTCACCCTCTTTGTGGCGGCTGTGACCTTGATCCGCTATCGGCGCTCCACCCTTGCGGTATTGCGAATGGGTGGACTGAAGACGATTATTTCTGGTGCATTGTTGAGCGGCGCCATGTTGTGCAACGTCGTTGCGCTGAAGTACACAACCGTTGCTGTAGCGGTGTTTGTGATGGCCGCGGCGCCGATTCTGGCGGCGTTGTTGGGCCGCTTGTTTCTAGGGGAAGAGGTGCGTGTACGAGTCTGGGTCAGTATCGTGCTGGCTATCCTTGGGATAGGCATCATGGTCGGTGGACGACTGCAGATTGGAGACACCCTGGGCGTGGCGGTGGCAATTCTGGGAATCGTTTTTTTTGGCATCTATGCCGTCAGTCTCCGGGTCGGCAAAAACGTCGACATGACTCCGGCAGTGTTCTTTGGCGGAGCAATCGGAACCGCGGTCAGTTTCTCGGTCAGCATCGGGACGGGTGTCGGTCTCGTTATCCCATGGATCGAGGCGATGTGGTGTACGCTGCTCGGCGTTGTTCAACTTGGACTGGGTAGCGTGCTGTTCGCGCTGGCCGCCCAGGGAGTGCCCGCTGTTCAGCTAACCCTTTTTGCATTGGGTGAGCCGTTGCTGGCGCCGCTGTGGGTCTGGCTGATGCTTGATGATCTGCCTACGATGACAACACTGATAGGCGGAGCCGTTTTATTTGCTGCGCTGGCACTTCAGGTATCGGCCAGCCGAAAGTAACGCCCCGCTAACGCGAGGTCTGGTGGCGCCATAACCGCAGGAAGCAGGCGGCAGCAATCCCCGAGGCGCCGAAAATCATACACATCACCAAAATCTGGTATCGCGCTGCGATCAGCGGAGAAACGCCGGAGAGAACCTGTCCTGTCATCATGCCGGGCAGAGACACCAGTCCGACCGCCATAAGGCTGTTCACTTGCGGGATCATTGTCGCCTGCATGCCGAGATGCCGTGCCTCATTTGGGTTCCGGCCGTTATCGATTTCAGCCTGGTAACGTTCTGCGGCAATACTGACTGCATTCATGGCGTTGGCAAAAATCATCCCGGCGAGGGGAATCAGAAATTCCGGCGCATACCAGGGATCAACATCGAGAACGAGCTGGGTGGCCAGTATCAAAACAGGGAGCCCGCCGGCGGTAATTGAGGCCAGGGATCTCCAGTACAGTCCCCGGCTGGAAGAGGTGAGTGGCCGCAGCGCAATCCAGCTGGAGACCGCGATCATGACGAACAGCACGGCGGAGACCACCAGTGGTGAGTCGGACTCGAATAAAAACACGAGCACATAGCCAACGGCCAAAAGCTGCCCGACCATCCGGGCAAGCCCATAGAGGGTATCCCGATAGTTCAACGACCATCGGCATTGGATCACGATCACTGCCGCGACGGGAATAAAAATCAGAGCAAGTTGAGAAAGGGGAATCTGGCCAATTGGCATGGGGGATTCCAGTATTGGCGCGTCAGAATGTCCTTGGTTTCAAAGATCCATCTAATTTAGGGAACGACGTACCCCGGCCGCGGGTCGTGGCTAGACTTTCTTTTTGGGGATGGTTCTGAGGTTCAGGTCTTCAATCAGGGTGGCGCAATACTGAGTGACCTCGCGTTTGGTGCCCTGACGATAACCGGTGACGGAAGAAACCGAATTGGCGACCACATAGCGATAGCAGGTGCCGTCCGAACCGCCGCTCGGCAGTTCTGCTTTTTCAATTTTGACGACGTCGTAGCAGAGGTGGGCGAATTCTTCGTAGTTGAGAACCGGATCAGCTTTTTTCATGAGAGTCCTGTACTAGGCGTTGTGTCTGTACGGCTGTAGTGGTGCAGGAGGTTTTATGCCAAAAGCGCGGATCAAGCGAGAGACGCTTTTTTCAACGCTGCACAAAATTATATCATGAATTTAGGCACTTACGGGTGCTTCGGGCGTGGTCTGAGCAAAAGAAGGCGAGTGCCTGGCGCAGCACACGCACGCCAAATACGTTAGCGGTTGACTTTATGAATGGCGCGGCCGTCGGCCGCCAACGCCGCTTCATGAACTGCCTCTGCGAGTGTTGGATGGGCATGCACCGTGCGGGCCAGGTCTTCGGCGCTGGCCTCCATCGACATGGCAAGTACTGCTTCATTAATCAATTCCGACACTTGAGAACCAATCATATGCGCGCCAAGTATTCGGTCTGAATCACAAGCGGCAAGAATCTTGATGAACCCGTCTGTCGCACCGACTGCCTTGGCTCGTCCGCTTGCTGCGAAAGGAAACAGGCCTGCGGTGTAGGGAATCTCCTGTGACTTGAGTTCATCTTCTGTCGCGCCGACCCAGGCGATTTCCGGATGGGTGTAAATCACCCACGGAATCGTTGAGTGATCCATGTGACTGCCTCCGACAGCAATACGCTCCGCCACTGCGATACCTTCTTCTGAGGCCTTGTGTGCCAGCATGGGCCCCCGCACCGCATCGCCGATGGCCCAGACTCCCGGCACAGTCGTAGCGCAATCGGCATTCACCGGAATCGCTCCGTGGTCGTCGAGTGTGACTCCGCAATTCGGATCCAGGAGGCCGTCTGTACAGGGTCGGCGCCCCACTGCGACAATCAGACGGTCCACACCAATGCTTTCGTTGGTTTCCCCGTCAACATAGTGGACGGTGCACCCATTCTCGGTATTGTCGACTTGCGTGACCTTGCAGCCAAGACGGATATCCAGCCCTTGGCGAGAAAACTGTTTTTTGGCCTCCCGCGCGATCATGGCATCTGCTGAGCTGAGCAGAGACTCGGCCGCTTCCAGGATAACGACTTGGGCGCCAAGGCGTCGCCACACGCTGCCAAGCTCCAATCCAATCACTCCTGCTCCAATGATCCCCAGTTTTTTCGGCACGGTGGGGAAGTCGAGCGCGCCGGAGGAGTCAAAAATCGTTTGGTTGTCCACCGCCATGCCGGGCAACTGAACAGGCTGCGACCCACTCGCCAGGATAACGTGTCTTGCCGTGAGCGTTTGGTCATCTTGATCTTCAGACGATACCCGGACGACGCCCGCTGCGACGAGGCAGCCATGTCCCGCATGGAAAACAATCTTGTTGGATTTGAAGAGCGCGCTGACGCCGTCTGTCAGTTCCGAGACGATCTTGTCTTTACGGGCCAGCATTTTTTCAATATCGATTGACACGTCGCCGGTGTGGATCCCGTGATCTGCCGCATGCTGTCGCATGTCTTCATACCGCTCTGAAGAATCCAGCAGGGCTTTGGAAGGGATGCACCCGACATTAAGACAGGTTCCGCCCACAGCGGGTTTGCCATTTTTACCCACCCAGCGGTCTATGCAGGCCGTCTTCAGTCCAAGTTGGGCGCAGCGGATGGCAGCGACATATCCGCCAGGTCCCGCGCCGATTACAACGACGTCGAAGTCACTCATGTAATGTGCTGCTCATTTGAAATATCAGAGTCAGGTGCCAAGCGGGCGCACCGAATTCATTGCCTACACTTCCAGCAGCAGACGGGCAGGGTCCTCAAGTGCATCCTTGATCGCGACCAGGAAAGAAACGGCATCTGAGCCATCGATGATTCTATGGTCGTAAGATAATGCCAGGTACATCATCGGACGTATGACAACATTGCCATCCATGGCCACGGGCCTGTCCTGTATCTTGTGCATGCCCAGGATCGCGCTTTGTGGTGGATTAAGGATAGGCGTTGAAAGCATTGACCCAAACACGCCGCCATTGGTGATCGTAAAGGTGCCGCCGGTCAAATCCTCAAGACTGAGCGTGCCGGACTTGGCGCGCTCGCCAAAGGCGGCAATAGACGATTCGATGTCCGCAAGCCCGAGGTGCTCTGCGCCTCGCAGCACCGGTACGACCAAACCTCTTGGTGATGATACGGCAATCCCGACATCGTAGTAGTCGTGATACAGGATGTCAGATCCGTCGACCGCTGCATTGATGATGGGAAAACGCTTCAGCGCCTCGACGCAGGCTTTGACAAAGAAGGACATGAAACCCAGGCGTACGCCGTGGGCTTTTTCGAATGCGTCCCGGTAACGGGCGCGCAGGGATTTGACTTCATGCAGGTCTACTTCGTTGAACGTGGTCAGAATCGCAGCATTGTGCTGGGCCTCGATAAGACGCGCGGCGATCGTTTTGCGCAATCGGCTCATCGGCTCACGACGAATCCCTTGAGCCTCTTCAGTTGCGGCGACCGGAGGGGATGAGTCGGCGTAGGCCATTACATCGCTCTTGAGGACGCGTCCACCGCGTCCAGACCCCTGAACCTCTGAAAGATCAACGCTTTTGATCGCGGCGAGGTTCTTTACTGCGGGTCCGGCCGGCGCAGCGGCACGAGTGGTTTCCGTTGCAGCAGGCGAGGACGTATCAGCCGCAGGGGTTACTTCTTTTGCCGGAGCAGAATCCTCCACCGGGACTGAGTCCGTTTCTTCGGGGACCGGAGACTCCGTCTGTGCGCTATCTGACGGCCCTTCTTCGAAGAGCGCAATCACGTCATCCGCCAGAACGGTATCTCCTTCTGTGCGCAGAATCTCAGTGATGACGCCGTCCCTAGGTGCGGGCACTTCCAGCACCACCTTCTCGGTTTCGATATCGACGAGGTTGTCATCACGGCGTACGGGTTGCCCAACTTTGACATGCCAATGCAGCATGGTGGCATCCGCAACCGACTCGGGCAGCATAGGTACTTTGATTTCAACAGACAACTTATTTAACTCCCTTAACTCCCTGACGCGGTGGCGGCAAGCGAGGCGGAAGGCGATCCCAGCGCCTCGTTTACCAGAGTTTCCTGCTCCTCGAGGTGTTTCTGATAATACCCCACGGCGGGTGAGGCCGATGCGTCACGGCTTACGTGTTGAAGACGTTGACCTCTGCGTAGTGCGCGTGACAGGTGATTCTGGATCCGGTGCCAGGATCCCTGATTACGGGGCTCCTCCTGACACCAAACCAGGGTTTGACAGTTGGGATACCCGGTGAGCGCTGTCTCGAGCTCTTCCTGGGGTAAAGGATACAACTGCTCAAGCCGGATGATGGCCGTCGTAGAGTCCTTGCGGGCGATCCGCCCCTCATCGAGATCAAAGAAAACTTTTCCGGTACAAAGGACCACCCGGGTCACCGCGGCCTTGTCTTGAATTGACGCGTCATCGATCAGGTTCTGAAAATGTCCCTGTGTCATATCGTTGAGAGAAGAGACAGAATGCCGGTGGCGCAGCAGGCTCTTTGGGGTCATCACAACCAGTGGGCGCCGCAGTGGTCTGATCATTTGCCGCCGCAGCAGGTGAAAGAACTGGGCAGGGGAGGTCGGGACACAAACCTGCATGTTGTTGTCGCCACATAATTGCAGGAACCGCTCGAGCCGGGCCGAGGAGTGCTCTGGGCCCTGACCCTCCATCCCATGGGGCAAAAAGAGTGTCAGGCCGCACAACCGCTGCCATTTGGCTTCGCCGCTGCTGATGAACTGGTCAATAACGACCTGAGCGCCATTGGCGAAATCTCCGAACTGGGCTTCCCAGATGGTGAGTGTCCTGGGCTCCGTGGTGGCATAACCATATTCAAAACCCAGCACGGCCTCTTCTGAAAGGAGGGAGTCAATTACCAGGAATTTGGATGGATCATCGCTGATACTGCGAAGGGGAACATAGGGCTGGCGACGCGCCTGATTCTTCAATACCGCGTGCCGATGCGAGAAGGTGCCGCGTCCGGAGTCCTGGCCTGACAGTCGGACAGAATATCCGTCCTCAATCAAAGAAGCATAAGCCATGGTTTCCGCAAAACCCCAGTCCATCGCGATTTCCCCTTGGGCCATCCGGGTTCGATCTTCCAGCAGTCGTTTCACCCGTCGATGCGGCTCAAATCCTTCTGGAAGGGTAACCAGGCGCTCATTTAGACGCATGATTCTTTCGCGGCTGATAGCGGTCTCGGCCGGATCTGTCCACTTTGCACCCAGATAAGGGGTCCAATCGACCAAAAACCGCGACTTGTCAGCATCATAAGCTGGAGGATAAACAACGCGGCCTTCATCAAGGGCGTTTCGGTAATCCGCCTCCTGGGATTCGCTCTCGGCCTGAGTGAGAGTGCCTTCGGCAATCAGTTTGTCGGCATAACGCTCACGTGTGGTCGGCAGAGCCCGGATGACGCGGTACATTGACGGTTGTGTGATGGCCGGTTCATCCGCTTCGTTATGTCCGAGGCGCCGGTAGCAGATGATGTCGATGACAACGTCTTTATGAAAATGCATGCGGTAACGATGAGCGAGTTCCACCGCATAGATCACAGCCTCGGGATCGTCACCATTGACATGAAAGATCGGCGCCTGGACCATCTTGGCGATCTCTGTACAGTACGGCGTCGATCGTGCATCTAGCGGATTGCGTGTCGTAAATCCGATCTGGTTATTGACGATGACATGAATCGTGCCGCCCGTAGAAAACCCTCGAGTGTTCGACATGTTGAGTGTCTCCATCACGACACCCTGGCCCGCGAAGGCCGCATCCCCGTGAATCAGCACAGGCAGGACCTGATCCTTGTCCTCATCTTTTCTCCGATCCTGACGGGCGCGAACGGATCCCTCGACCACTGGATTGATGATTTCAAGATGCGAAGGATTGAATGACAGCGCCACATGGACGACGCCGCCTGGCGTATCGACGTCCGCAGAAAAGCCTTGGTGATACTTCACATCTCCGGTGTTGATGTCGTTACCTGTGGTTTTGATCTTTCCCTCGAATTCACTGAAGAGGTCTTCAGGAGATTTGCCGAGGATATTGACCAGGACATTGAGACGTCCCCGGTGCGCCATCCCGATGACAACTTCTCTGATTCCCGACGCTCCCGAGATTTGAATCAACTGCTGCAGAGCGGGGACCAGGGTCTCGCCCCCTTCCAGGGAGAACCGCTTCTGACCAACGAACCGAGTATGCAGATAGCGCTCCAACCCTTCTGCTGCCGTGAGGCGCTGGAGCAGGTGTTTTCGGAACTCAACGTCAGGACGGGGACGAACCGGGTCAGTTTCAAGATAGCTTTGCAGCCAACGTTTTTCTGCCGTGTCCGAGATGTGCATGTACTCGATGCCGACGGGCCCGCAGTAGACGTCCTGGCACAGGTCACGAATGCGTTCTAAAGAAAGTGTTTCGGCGCCGAAGGCGAGAGATCCTGTGTCAAACACCATCTGGAGGTCATCCTCCGAAAGCCCCTGGAATGAAAGATCAAAGTCTTCCGGAGTGGATGGATTCGTGATCCCCAGCGGATCCGTATTGGCAATGTTGTGGCCACGGGTCCGGTAGGCGTTGATAAGTCGCAACACCGCGGCTTGCTTTTTGCCAGCGTCGTGGGACTGCTTCGAACCCGAACCCTGGGTGGGTTGATCGGACAAAACCGGTTCATCGGGCAAACTGGCGAAAAAGCCAGCCCAGTCCGAAGAAAGATTACTCGGGTCTTGCTGGGATCTGGCGAAGAGATCCTCAAGATAGGCGCGATTTGCGCCCGATAGAGATGCTAGGAGGTGTGTTGGTCTCTGACCGGTCTTTTTGCTCATTCGGCAGGCGCGGTCAGCGCATGAGTTAACTTCTTTAACGACAGAGTAAATTATAACTGATCTATGCGTGATCCGAATGTTTTGGAAGTTTTCGCACCGACGAAATTAGACGCTGCCTACCTTATTCCGGTATGGCCGAACCCACCGGTCGACCGCTCGCTCTCCTCGAATGACTCGACAACGTTAAATTGGCACTGCAATACCGGGACCACAACGAGTTGGGCAATCCGGTCACCCGGCTGAATCTCAAATGCCACATCGCTGCGATTCCAGCACGACATCTTGATCTCTCCCTGGTAGTCACTGTCGATCAGACCCACGAGATTTCCCAGAACGATCCCGTGCTTGTGGCCGAGACCGGATCGCGGAAGCAGTATGGCTGCGAGTGAGGGGTCCGCAATATGCAGGGCGATCCCGCTCGGGATGAGATCGCACTGACCGGGTTCCAGGGTCAAAGGCGCGTCCAGACAGGCGAGAAGGTCGATGCCTGCCGACCCTGAGGTCGCATAGTCAGGAAAAGGGAACTCGCTGCCAATACGGGGATCGAGAATTTTAAGTGGAATGTTGTTCATGATATCGGTGGGCAATTTCAAGGATCAGATGTTCGGCAAGCGCAGACTTGCTGCGACGGCCAAGATCAATCTCATCAGTCTCACTGATCAGGACAAGATGGTTCTCTTCGCTGCCAAAGGGGTTATTGGTTTCGTTGACCTGATTCACAGCGATGAGGTCAAGGCCTTTGCGTTTCAGTTTATCGCGCGCATTGGGAATGGCCTGATCGGTCTCCGCGGCAAAGCCGACCGTGAACGGGCGCTTTGGGCTCTGTGCGACCCGCGCCAGGATGTCCGGATTGCGAATCAGTTCAAGCATGACGGATTCCGCATCCTTTTTGATTTTTGACGCCGCTGTTTGAGCCGGACGGTAGTCTGCAACGGCGGCGACGCCAATAAAGACGTCACAGTCCTCGATTCCCTTCTCAACTGCCGCCAGCATCTCCTCGGCAGATTGGACCGGTTGATATTGGATTCCTGTCGGAGGGGTCAGCGCTGTCGGACCGCTGACCAGAGTCACCGTCGCGCCCGCTGCGACCGCGGCTGTGGCGACCGCATAGCCCATTTTTCCCGAACTGTGATTGGAGAGGGCCCTGACCGGATCGAGGGCTTCCCAAGTTGGCCCGGCGGTGATTGTGACTTTGGTCCCGTCCAGAGCGCGTGCTCCCCGGGAAGACATCAGATGGTCCATGATTTGCCCGGGCTCAAGCATTCTGCCTGGCCCGACGTCGCCGCAGGCCTGCGCGCCTGATGCGGGACCCAACAGTTCAACACCGTCCGCCACGAGGCGATCGATATTCCGTTGCGTCACGGGTTTGCTCCACATACCCTGGTTCATGGCCGGCGCTAGCGCAATGGGTGCCGACGTGGCGAGGCAGACAGTGGTCAGCAGGTCTGACGCCATGCCGCCTGCGAGTCGGGCGATAAAGTCGGCGCTGGCCGGCGCAACGATGATCTGCTCTGCCCATCGTGCAATTTCGATATGACCCATACCGGATTCGGCCGAGGGATCCAGCAGGCTGTCACGCACTGGCCGTCCGCTTAGCGCCTGCAGGGTGAGGGGAGCGATAAAAGCCTTAGCGGCTTCGGTCATCACTACCTGAACGACGGCCCGCTGGTCTATCAGGCGACGGATAAGTTCGGCCGATTTGTAGGCAGCAATCCCGCCAGTGATACCGAGAACGATACGCTTTTCGGCGAGGGAAGCCATGATCAGGGAGTCTAACGGCTGACTCGGCTGGGTGGAAATGTATCATCCGGCTTACACAGAGCCCAAAAATCAAGGAGGGAGCGACCGGTCTAGGAAAAAACCTGAAAATCTGGTATAAAACGCGCCCTTCTTACAGATTGCAATTCAGGGTGATCGTCATGGCCAGAGTCTGCCAGGTGACAGGAAAGCGGGTGATGTCGGGCAATAACGTCTCACACGCCAATAACAAGACCAAGCGGGTATTCAAGCCGAATATCCACGATCGTCGGTTCTGGGTTCAGAGCGAGAATCGCTGGGTGAAACTGCGCGTATCCCATCAGGGCCTGAGAATCATAGACAAAAAAGGCATTGATGCCGTCCTGGCCGATCTTCGCGGCCGTGGCGACAAAGTCTGATTAGGTACAGGAGCAGAACATGAGAGACAAAATTAAACTGGTGTCTTCTGCGGGGACCGGGCATTACTACACCACGACCAAAAACAAGCGTAATCAGCCCGAGAAGATGGAAATCCGAAAGTTTGATCCCGTGGTGCGAAAGCACGTCGCCTACAAGGAAGCCAAGATCAAGTAGCTCATCGTCCCGTCAAGATACGGAGCCAAGAGAAGAAAAAAGCAGCCCCCGCATCGCGGGGGTTTTTTTGGGCTTAACGGGCCCGGTAGGTAATCCGGCCCTTGCTGAGATCGTAGGGCGTCAGTTGTACGGTCACCTTGTCGCCGCGCAGAATTCGAATATAGTTTTTTCGCATCTTGCCGGAGATATGTGCGGTCACAATGTGTCCATTCTCCAGTTCAACGCGGAATTGCGTATTAGGCAGGTTCTCAAGAACGGTGCCTTCCATTTCGATATGTTCCTCTTTTGCCACGCGGTATCTTGGGCCTCCGCCCGATGATCAGGTTTGAGCGCGCAGTATACCGAACTTTGGTATTCTCGATGCGCCTCCTGAATGTGTCGAAACGCAGTGCTGTAAACCTATCCCGTTTGCTGTCATTGCAGATCGTGAGAGACGAAAACCATGATTGAACTCTTTTTCTGGCCGACGCCTAACGGCATGAAGCCGTTGATCTTTCTGCATGAAGTTGGACTCGAGTATGATTTAAAGGCTGTGGATATCAACAAGGGCGATCAGTTTGCGCAGGAGTTTCTGGACATTGCTCCCAACGGCAGAATTCCGGCAATCATAGATCACGCGCCGGCAGCCAGCGAAACAGCGGTCTCTGTTTTTGAGTCGGGCGCTATTCTGATTTACTTGGCAGAGAAGACGGGGCAATTGCTTCCGCAGTCTGGGAAAGGGCGGACAGAGGTGCTGGAGTGGGTGATGTGGCAGATGGCAGGGCTTGGGCCGATGCTGGGGCAGAATCATCATTTCAATGTTTATGCGCCCCAGAAGGTGCCCTACGCAATCAAGCGGTACAACGATGAGGCGTCGCGTCTTTATGCAGTTTTGGATCTGCGTCTTGCCGAGCGGGAATATATCTGCTCAGACTATACGATCAGCGACATCGTCTGCTACCCCTGGATTGCCCGGCATGAGCGGCATCAGATCAATCTCGATGATTTCCCTAGTGTCAAACGCTGGTTTGCCACCATGAGCGGCCGACCCGCAGTGCGGGATGCCTATGATCGGGCAGAAAAAATGAACGTTGGCGCGCCTGTGACGGATGCCTCCAAGAGTATCCTTTTCGGCCAGACGGCGGAGACTGTCCGCGGCGCGGTATCTGAAAAGCGTGGCTGATCAGGTGCGGTTCTAGTCCTTAGTGTTCTGGATTCCTTCTCGGCAGGCTTAATTCAACGCAAAGCCCCGGATCGTTATCCAGGAGGCTTACCCGACCGTCGTGCAGGCGGACCACAGCTTTAACCAGGCTTAATCCTAGACCGTTGCCCGGTGTTGAGCGGCTGGTGTCTGTTCGGTAGAAGCGATGGAAAACCTTCTCTCTTTGATCCAGAGCGACTCCGGGACCGCTGTCGCAGACTCGAATGCTGACGGAGTACTCTTGAGATGAAAGCGACAGCCGAATGTTGCCTCCCTCAGGAGTGTATTTGACGGCGTTATCCAGCAGGTTGGCCAGCGCCTGAAACAGCATGTCCCGGTCTGCAAACAGAGAGATGGATTGGGGCGTCTCTACGGAGAGACTCTGACGTTTTTCTTCTGCCAGCGGCTCATACAACTCGGCCACATCACCTGCCAACTCCGAGAGCGACAGCATGGTCATTGCAGTTTTGCGGGATTGGGATTCGAGCCGGGCGATGCGCAGCAGCGCATTAAAGAGATTCAGCAGTCGGTCAGCTTCTGCTAGTGCGCCCTGCAGGGCCTCGGTGTGATCCGCGCTGGATCCGGCCTCAACATTCATTGCTTCGAGTTTTTGCCGAAGGCGAAAAAGCGGAGTCTTGAGGTCGTGCGCGATGTTGTCACTGACTTGGCGAATGCCATCCATCAGTTCCTGGATCTGATCCAGCATATGATTGAGATTGTCGGACAGGCGGTCGAATTCGTCTTGCCGGGGACTTACGGGAATTCGCTGCTTCATGTCCCCGGCAATAATGCGCTGGCTGGTCTCGTTAATGATCTCAAGGCGCGCCAGCATTGTGCGGCTGATGAAGAATCCTCCGGCAAGTCCCAGAACCAGGGTCAGAATGACTCCCCAGCTGAGAGCGGTGATAATGCGCCGCTGGGCGGACTTGAGTTCATGAATGTCTTGCCCCACCAGAAGGTGGAAGCCGCCCGATAGCTGAAAGCGCCGGGCGCGGGCAGGGTGGAGTTCCGGGTCATCCCTGTCGCTGGTATCGAGATTGAAATTGAGCCAACCGTCTTCAGCGTTGACCTGGGGCCAGCGGCTGATGTTTCCCACGATCGGTCTGCCAAGCGGATCTGACAAGAGATAAAGGGAGGAGCCGGTCGGTTGCTGGCGGGTAATCCGGTCGAGAATCAGTCGCCTTAGACCGGGTACGCCGCGGTTCTCATAACGTTCAGAGAGGGTCTGAATTTCTGTCTGGATAGCCGAGTCTGACTGGGACGCCATGTAGCGCACGCTGGACCAATAGATCAAAGTGAATATCAGCAGCACCGAAACGGTGAACAGAATGACATACAGCAGAGCCAGCCTGAATGTTGAACTGGCGAGAAAGCTACTCCGGTTCACGGAGCATGTACCCGGCACCGCGCACTGTGTGCAGCAGCGGTTTGTCAAAATCGCGGTCAATCTTGGCCCGCAGGCGACTGACGTGCACGTCGATGACGTTAGTCTGGGGGTCAAAGTGATAATCCCAGACATTTTCAAGCAGCATGGTGCGGGTTACGACCTGACCACTGTGGCGCATGAGGTATTCGAGAAGCCGGAATTCCCGGGGTTGCAGAGTAATCGAGAGATTGGCTCGTTGCACCTTTCTCGTGAGCACGTCCATTTCAAGATCAGCAACCACAAGCTCTGTCGTCAGACTGCCAGGACCCGGACGCCTTCCCAGCGCTTCGACGCGGGCGAGCAGTTCTTCAAAGGCAAAAGGTTTGGGCAGGTAATCATCACCGCCCGCCCGCAGGCCCAGAACGCGGTCTTCAAGATCTCCCAGTGCACTGAGAATTAGTATGGGAAGAGGACTGTTCTGGCTGCGCAACGCTTCGATGATCGATAAGCCGTCCATCGACGGCAGCATCCGATCAACGATAAGCACATCGTGTTCTTCATCGGAGGCCATGGACAGGCCATCCGGGCCGTTATCAGCCAAGGTGACCACATGGCCTGCTTCGCGCAGGCCGCGGGAGATATACCGGCTGGCTTCAGGGTCGTCTTCGATCAGGAGAATACGCACGCCGGGATTTTACCGCTGCCTTCGTTCGTGAGAAATCCGCTAAAAAAGTCAGCCGGGGCAATGCCCCGGCTGGCAAAAGGGCGCCCTCAATCAGCCCGTCTTCAACGCCACATAGCGCTGATTGTCTTTGCGCTGCACCAGAAGCAGAACAGGCTTTTCCTTTGACTTCACTTTCTTCACTTCTTCGATTAAGTCTTCCGGTGAATTAACCGTGGCACTGCCTACCTTGAGGATAATGTCACCGGCCTTGAGTCCCTTACGCGCCGCAGGGCTGGAGGGCAGAACCTCTTCCACCAGAACACCTTCACCCTGATGGCCCAGCGCGGTTCGCATCTTTTCGTCCAGGGGTGCCAGGCGTAGGCCCAGGCGATCCTTTCTCGGCGCCGGCGTTGTCATTTTTTTGGTCTGGCCGGTTTCGGGAATTGACGCCAGGACTGCATCGATCGTGAGCTCCTTGCCGTCACGAAGCACTTTGACGGTGGCGCTTTCTCCAACCGGCGCTTTAGCAACCATCCGGGGCAGATCTCGGGTGTTTTCGACCGGTCGATTATTCAAGCCGATGATGACGTCTCCGGTTTCGAGCTGGCTGCTAGCTGCGGGACTGTCTGGTGTGATCCGGGATACCAGAGCGCCGGTCGCATCATTCATCGAAAGACTTTGTGCGATTTCTGGCGTGACCGGCTGAATTTCCACCCCCAGCCAGGCGCGGGCGACTTTTCCGTCCTCGCGGAGTTGATGGATTACGTTCTTCGCAACCGAAGCGGGAATCGCAAATCCAATGCCGACGCTACCGCCGTTAGGTGAAAAAATCGCAGTATTTACTCCAATGACCTCTCCGACATCATTGAAAAGAGGTCCGCCTGAGTTACCGCGGTTGATAGAGGCATCTATCTGAATGTAGTCCACATACGGCCCGTTGTTGATATCCCGGCCGCGGGCAGAAACGATCCCCGAGGTGGTCGTGCCGCCAAGACCAAAAGGGTTGCCGATGGCAATCACCCAGTCACCGACACGGGCGTGGTCAGAATCGCCGAAACGGACAAAAGGCAGAGAAGCGTCTGTCTCGACTTCAAGCAGCGCGAGATCAGTCCTGCGATCAACCCCGCGAACAACGGCTGGAAGTGTCTCCCCGTTATCCAGGATAACTTCGATTTCATCAGCGCCCTTGATGACATGATGGTTGGTCACGACCAGTCCGCCCTCATCCACGATGAAACCCGAACCAAGTGAGCGGCTGTCCATCGGTCCTCGCGGCATTTGCGGGTAAGCTTCGCCGAAAAACCGCTCCATAAAGCGCCGCATCTCCGGCGGGCCGTCAAAATCGAAATGCTTTCGACCGTATTGTGGATCGGAACCGTCGCGGTTGTTGTAGCCGTGGCTGAGTGACGCTGGCTGAATGGTTCGCGTGGAAATATTGACCACGGCAGGGCGGACCGCCTCGACCAGATCGGCGAAACCGTTGGCAGGTCGTACAATTTGCGCATCTGCGGACTCGGGTATGGCGGTTACGCCCGTTCCGGCGTAGAGAATTGCGCCGAGAGCTGTAGCGCTGGCGAGCGCAGCAACTGCGGTGGTGGGCGCAAAACGCCGCAGGCTTTTTGCAGGATATTTCATGAGTGTCCTCACTAAGTGGCTATTAACGCTTGCCACCTTAGGACACGGGACGTTACCGGGACGTAACCAACAGGTTACGATTTGTTAATGAAAGCGGGCGTCAGGAATCCTGCGTGCAGTCGAGCAGGCGCTTCAACACCTTCTCATAAACCTGAGAGAGGGTATCAAGATCGTTTGCGCTGACTACCTCATCGACCTGATGGATGGTCCGGTTCAGGGGCCCCAGTTCTACAACCTGCGCGCCCGTTGGGGCGATAAAGCGCCCATCGGAAGTGCCCCCGTCGGTGGACAGGCGCGGTGAATAGCCGGTCGCGTCACAAATGCTCTCGGTAACTGCCGACACGAGAGTGCCCGGCAAGGTTTGGTAGGGCAGCCCTAGCGGGCTCCAGTCGATTTCAAAATGCTTTGCGTGCTGACGGCAGACCGATTCGATTTTTTCTTTCAGATCAGGAGCTGTACTGTCGGGGCAAAACCTCAGGTTGAATTGCGCCTCGGCCTCACCTGGCACAACGTTTGTGGCTCCTGTGCCGCTTCGAATGTTGGAGACCTGAAAAGTGGTGGCTGGAAAATACTCATTTCCCTCATCCCAACGGGTCGAGGAGAGTTCACTGACGATTCGGCCAAGTCGATGAATCGGGTTATCGGCAAGGTGCGGATAGGCAACGTGCCCCTGGATGCCGCGGACCTTAAGCGTCCCGCCAAGAGAGCCTCGTCGACCGTTTTTTATGACATCCCCCAGGCGCTCGGAGCTGGTAGGTTCGCCAACCAGGCACCAGTCGATCACTTCATTTCTTGCGCTTAGAGTTTCCACGACACGAACGGTGCCGTCGACCGCCGGCCCTTCTTCGTCACTTGTCAGCAGTAACGCAATCGAACCCGGATGGCTCGGATGGGTTTCAACGAAGCGTTGGCAGGCGGTCACCATGGCCGCAACACTGCCTTTCATATCTGCCGCGCCGCGCCCGTGCAGCATGCCGTCGATCACGTCTCCTGAAAAAGGGGGATACACCCAATCTGTCTCAGGCCCGGTCGGGACAACATCTGTGTGTCCGGCAAATGCAAACAACGGCCCCTCGGTGCCACGGCGAAGCCACGGGTTTCTCACCTCTCCAAACGGCATGAATTCCGGGGTGAAGCCATGCGGCCGCAACTCATCTGCGACGAGATCCTGACAGCCTTTATCGTCCGGGGTGACCGAGGCTTTTCGGATCAGCTTTTGGGCGAGAGTAACGGTAGCGGTCATCTGAGAGCTTCAGAAATGGTTTTTGCCTAAAACAAACGGGGTTACCTAATTTTCGACCGCGGTACGGGCGCGAAGGTGTCCCAGCCACTGCTTTTCCCAGAACCGGAATCCTTTGCTGATTAGAAAGACCAGCGCCATGTAAAACAGCATGGCGGTAATAAAGCCTTCGTAGGCCAGGTAATAACGCCCGTTCAACCAGCGGCCGACGCCGAGTATATCCTGAAGCGTGATGGTGCTGAGCACAACCGAGCTGTGCAGCATGAAGATGACCTCATTGGAGTAGGCCGGCAATGCCCGCCTGAAAGCGCTGGGCAGGACGATGCGCCGCATCACTCTGGCAGGAGACATGCCGCAGGCGCGCGCCGCTTCGATCTCTCCCTTGGCGGTGTTCTCAATCGCGCCGCGAAGGAATTCGGTCGTATACGCGGCCGTATTGAGACTAAAGGTGATGAGAGCGCACCACCAGGGGCTGGAAAGCACCGGATCCCAGAGGAAACTTTCCCGGACAAAGTCGAACTGGGCAAGGCCGTAATAGACCAGATAAGTCTGAACCAGCAGGGGCGTGCCTCGGAAGAAGTAAGTAAATCCAAAAATAGGAGCGTTCAGCCAGCGATGACGGTAGGCACGTGCGATGGCGAGGGGTATCGCCATCACGCCGCCGATGAATAATGCCAGAACGGTAATCTCGATCGTCAGAAGCGCCCCGTAGAAAAACTTATCGATGTGGTCA